>Ga0075423_10000682_pt1 | contig 28103 bp, 23 predicted proteins | sample SoiMethybrSBSTD2_FD_80114 | JGI IMG/M metagenome (GOLD analysis project Ga0075423, IMG submission 80114) | Bulk soil microbial communities from a Populus tree surrounding site in Tennessee, USA - Soil MetaG P. TD hybrid SBSTD2 | ecosystem: Environmental > Terrestrial > Soil > Tree plantation... | reverse complement strand
TGCACTACGCGCACGAGTTCTACGACGAGACGTCGGGGCGGGGCATGACGTTTCCGGGGGGCGATGCCAATCCCGACTACTGGGACTTCATCTACTTCTCGTTTGTGATCGGCATGACGTCACAGGTCTCGGACGTCGCGATCACCAGCAAAGCGATCCGCCGCACCGCGACCGTGCACGGGATCGTGTCCTTCATGTTCAACGCCGCGCTGCTCGCGCTGACGGTCAACATCGCCGCCGGCGCCATCTAGCGGGCCCGGCTCGACGGCCGTCGCTACTCCGGAAGGGCCGACACGAGCGTCTCGCGGCCCTTGAGCATGTCGTCGAGGGCGCCGAAGGCCATCATGTAGTGGCCGCGGTAGCCGCCGCCCTCGATGCGCGTGAACATGCGCCCAAAGTCGATCGAGCCCTCGCCCGGACGTAAATGCTCCTCGTAGCGTCCGTGGCTGTCGGCCAGCCGGACCTCGCCGCAGCGTCCGAGATCCATCGCGTCGAGAAAGCCGTCGATACCCTCGGGAACCAGATGCGCATGGTTCACCGTGAAGGCCCAGCCGAGACCCGACGATTGGATTCGGCCGAAGTACTCGCGGCACTCTTCCAGGTTGTGCGCGAGGTAGCGGACCTCGGCGTGCTCCGGCTCGCGGTTGAGGTTTTCGAGGAGCAACCGCGCGCCCGCACGCTCGGCGAGCGCCGCGGCGCGCTGGAGCCGCTCGATGCTCGCCGCGCGGCGGGCGGCGTAGTCGCCGGTGAAGTGGTAACCGCCGTGCACCACGATCCAGCCGGCGCCGAGTCGTTCTGCGAACTCGATATAGGTGCGCAGGTACTGATCTGCGGCGTCGGCCAGCAGCGGAGACGTCTCCGCGACGTTGACCGCCGAGGCCGAGTGCAGGCCGAGCTGGATGCGATGCCGGTCGCAGGTGGCGCGCATGGCGGCGACACGCTCGGCCGTCCACGTGGCCGGCGCGTTGGGATGATCGGGCGCGCCCTCGAGACACATGTCGACGTAGTGGACACCGTTGGCGGCCGCCCAGGTCAGACCGTCCTCGAGCCGCCGCCGGCCGCCGAGATCGACGCCGATCCGCTCGCGCAGCGTCATGGGCGCGCCCGTCGCCGCGCTCATGGCTAGCGTCCGCGAAAGACGGGCTTGCGCTTCTCCCGCCACGCCTTGTGGCCCTCGGCCTTGTCCTCCGTGAGCTCGAGCGCCGCGAAACGGTAGAGATCGACAAGCGACGCATCGGACAGATTCGGGATGTCGAGCCCGGTCAGGAGCGATTCTTTCGTCAGCCGCGCCGCCAGCGGCGGCAGGGACGCGATGTGGCCGGCCACCTCGAGCGCCTGATCCATGAGCTTGCCGTGCGGCACGAGCCACTGGGCGAGCCCGATGCGGTGCGCCTCCTGCGCCGTCAGCGGAAACCCCATCGCCAGGCGCATCGCGTGGCCTCGGCCGACCCAGCGTGCGAGCCGCGTGCTGCCGCCATACGCGGGCAGGATGCCAAGCGTCACCTGAGGCAGCCGCCACTCGGCGCGCTCGGAGGCGACCAGCAGGTCGCAGCAGAAGGTCACGATGCAGCCGATGCCGACGGCGTAGCCGTTGACGGCACCCACGATCGGCTTGGGGAAATTGCCCAGGACCTCGAAGGCGCGGGCCCGGCGCTTGGCGATGGACTTGATGAAGTCGCCGGCCGAGTCCATCGTGTGCGTGCGTGGATCCTTGAGGTTCGCTCCGGCCGAGAAGGCGCCGCCCGCGTCATCGCCGGTCAGGACCGCACAGCGGATCGCATCATCGTCTTCCATCGCCGCGAAGTGGCGGGCGATGCCTTCGTTGAAATCGGCCCCCCAGGCGTTGCGGGATTCGGGACGGCTCAGGGTGACGATGCCGATCGCGTCGCGTCGCTCGAAGGTGACGGGCATGAGTGCCTCCTGAAGGCCGAAACGGCCCCTTCGGCGTCTCGGGCCGCCGCCAGTGTGTGTGGCGGCCCCGGGCTTGTCAACCGGCGTGCGAGCCCCGCGCCCGCTCAGTCGCGTGCCACCATCACGTCGGCAGCTGGAGGCGGACGTGGGCGGTGGTTGCACCCTTCTTGACCTCGAGCACCTTGCCCTTGAGCACGTTGCGCGCGCTGAGCTTCATGCAGATCTCCCCTGTATACGACCGGACACAGGGAGCATCGCATCGGACGACTCTGGAGACCAGCGCTCGCTAGCCGCGGCGCAGGAGCGACAGCAGCTGACCAAGATCGCGAATCTCGAAGTCGGGCGCCGGCCCTCCCCGGCGTCGCGTTCGGCCATTGCGGTTCACCCACGCCACGCGCAAGCCGGCCTCCTGGGCGCCCTGCACGTCGTCGACCTCGCTGTCGCCGACGTGAAGGACCTCGTGCGGCTCGAGACCGAGCTGTTCGAGCGCGCGCTGGAACACGAGCCGGTCCGGCTTGTAGGCGCGCAGGGTCTCCGAGATCAGGATGAACTCGACCGGCAAGCTGAACGTCCACGCCGCCACGTGCTCGTGGTCGGCGTTCGAGAGGATGGCGGTGCGCACGTGGCCGAGTTCGTTCAGCACGTCGAGCGTCTCGGGATAGAGCTCAACCTTCGTCGTCGCGCGAAAGAAAAGCTCGACGTACGGCGCGGCGTCGGCCCCGATGTCGAACTGGCGCAGCACGCGCGGCAGGATCAGCGTCTCGATCTCCCGCAGCGTCCGGAACGGGACCAGCCGGGTCGCCTCGAAGTAGAGCTCTTCCCACGCGCGCCAGACCTCGTCGATCCGGCCGGTGAGCCCGTGGTCCTCTACGATCTGGCGCGGCACCATGAGCAGATCGTCGTTGCGGAGGAGGGTGCCGTAGGCGTCGAAGATCACGGCCTTGAACTCGCTCATGCTCGGGACCATACAACGCTTTTGGCAGGCACGATGCGATAATGGGCCGGCCCGAACGGTGTCAGCGGTCAACGAAGGAGGTCTCCTATGCGGCTTCGCATGCTCACATCCCTGGTCGCCGCGGCCCTGCTCGGTGTCGCGGCGTCGGCGACGGCTCAGACATTCGTCTTCGGCGCGCAGGGCGAGCCGGTCCAGCTCGATCCCGCCGTCATCACCGACGGCATCTCCTCGCGCCTCACCCGGCAGATCTTCGATGGGCTCGTGAAGTACCGCGGCGCCACGACCGAGGTCGAGCCGGCGCTCGCCGAGAAGTGGGACGTCTCGCGCGACGGCAAGGTGTGGACGTTCCAGCTCCGCCGCGGCGTGAAGTTCCACGACGGCACTTCGCTCGACGCCGCCACGATCGTCTGGAACTTCGAGCGCTGGTGGAAGGCCGGCCATCCCCAGCACGACAACCAGGTGAAAGCCGGCCAGACCTTCGAGTACTGGGAGGCGCAGTTCGGCGGCTTCGACGACAAGTCGATCGTGAGCGCGGTGGAAGCGGTCGGCACGCACACCGTGCGCATCACGCTCAAGGAGCCGCAGGCGCCGTTCCTGGCGAATCTGGCGATGTTCGTCTTCGACATCGCGAGCCCGAAGGCGGTGGAGCGCTGGGGCACCGAGTTCGGCAAGCACCCGATCGGCACCGGCGCCTATCGCTTCGTCGAGTGGAAGCCCAACCAGGAGGTCGTGCTCGAGGCCAATCCCGATTTCTGGGGCCCGAAGGCCAAGGTCAAGCGTGTCGTCGTGCGCAACATCAAGGACAACTCGCAGCGCCTGGGCGCGCTCAAGGCCGGCGAGATCCACGGCATGGAGGGACTCAACCCCGACGACGTCGGCGTGGTCAAGGGCGACGCCGGCCTCCAGCTCTTGCTGCGGCCGACGAACACGACCGGCTACATCGCGTTCAACTACAAGGTGAAGGAGTTCCAGGACAAGCGCGTGCGCCAGGCCTTCGCCCACGCCGTCAACAAGCGCGGGATCGTCGACGCGCTCTACGGCGGCACTGGCCTGGTGGCCAGCCAGTTCCAGCCGCCCGCGCTCTGGGGCTACAACCGCGAGCTGAAGGACTACGAGTACAGCCCGAGCCAGGCGCAGGCGCTCCTGCGCGAGGCGGGTCACGCGCAGGGGCTGTCCGACATCACGTGGGAGGACGGAAAGAAAGAGCCGCTGGTCTTCTGGTACATGTCGCGCTCGCGCCCGTACTTCCCCAACCCCAAGGAGATCGCGGAAGCGATGGCCGCCGAACTGGCGAAGGTCGGCATCAAGACGCAGCTGCAGACGACCGAGTGGGCCGTGTATCTCGACAAGCGCAAGAACGGCCAGATGCCGCTCTACATGCTGGGCTGGACGGGAGACAACGGCGACCCCGACAACTTCCTCTGCTATTTCTTCTGCGCGCCCGGCGTCGCGCGCGAGGGCTTCTACTCCAACAAGCCCCTCGCCGACGTTCTCTTGAGAGCCCAGAAGCTCACGCAGCAGGCGGAGCGCGCCAAGCTCTACCGTCAGGCCGAGCAGCTCCTCCGCGACGACGCGGGCCGGCTCTTCATCGCCAACAACCAGCCGCCGCTGGCGTTCGCCAAGCGCGTGAAGGGCTACGTGCCGCATCCGACCGGCTCGGAGTACTTCAACACCGTCGAGCTGCAGTAGACCGAGTACGGGATGGTGAGGCGCTACGCGATCCGGCGAGGCCTCACCATCGTCCCCGTTCTGCTCGGCGTCTCGATCCTGGTCTTCAGCTTCATCCACCTGATCCCCGGCGACCCGGCGCTGACCATGCTCGGCGAGCGCGCGACGCCGGAGAAGGTCGCCGAGGTCCGCGTCCGGCTCGGGCTCGACCGCCCGATCTGGGAGCAGTACCTGCTCTACATCGGCAAGGCCATGCGGGGCGATCTCGGCGTCTCGATCATCCGCGGCGACCCGGTCGCCGGCGACTTGATGCGGCGGTTTCCCGCAACGGTCGAGCTGGCGATGGCGGCGATCATCGTGGCGATCGTGCTCGGGATTCCGATCGGCGTCGCCTCGGCGGTCTGGCGCAACTCGCTGCTCGACAGCATCGCGCGCCTGGGCGCGCTCACCGGCGTCTCGATGCCGATCTTCTGGCTCGGCCTCGTGCTCGCGTGGTTCTTCGGCGTTCAGCTGCGCATCCTGCCGACCGGCTTTCGCCTCTCGAGCGGCACCGCGTTCGTGCCGTGGACGAACTTCGTCATCCTCGATGCGCTGCTGCAGCGCGACTGGGCGACGCTCGGCGATGCGCTTCGTCACCTGATCCTGCCGGCCCTGGCGCTCGCCACGATCCCTCTCGCCGTGATCGCCCGGATGACGCGCGCTTCGATGCTGGAGGTACTCTCGCGCGAGTACATTCGCACCGCCGAGGCCAAGGGCCTCTCGCGCCGCGCCGTCATCCTGCGCCACGCGCTCCGCAACGCGCTGCTCCCGGTGCTGACCGTCGTCGGGCTTCAGGTCGGGCGACTCCTGGCCGGCGCGATCCTCACCGAGACGATCTTCTCGTGGCCCGGCATCGGGCTCTGGGTCTACGAGTCGATCGAGGCGCGCGACTACGCGATCGTTCAGGGCGTGAGCCTCTTCATCGCGGTGATCGTGGTGGGGGTGAATCTCCTGACCGACGTCCTCTATGCCGCGGTCGACCCGCGGATCAAGTACGAGTGATGGCGACGGCTGAAGTCGCGGTGAATCGGGGCGCGATCGCGATCGCGGCGGCCGGGCATAGTCCCGCCGCGGCGGCCTGGCGCCGTCTGATCGCGAGCCCGGCGGCGCGCGCCGGCCTCGTCCTGGTCGTCGCCTTCGTGCTCGTCGCGATCCTGACGCCCGCGCTGCACTCGTACGATGCGCGCATCGACGCCAACCTCAGCTTGCGACTCAAGCCCCCGACCGCGGCGCACCCGTTCGGCACCGACAGTCTGGGTCGCGACATCCTCGTGCGCGTGCTGCACGCCACGCGCGTGTCGCTCGGGCTGGCGATCAGCGCGGTCGCGGTGGCGACGTTGCTCGGCTCCGCGCTCGGCTTTCTCGCCGGCTATGTTCGCGGACGGGTCGACCTCATCGTGATGTTCTGCATGGATATCGTGCTGGCGTTTCCGGCGACCCTGCTGGCCATCGCGATCGTGGCCATGATCGGCCCGGGGCTTCGCAACTCGCTCTTCGCCATCAGTCTCGTCTCGATCCCGGCTTACGCGCGCTTGAGCCGGAGCTCGGTGCTGGCGCTGCGCGAGCAGGAGTTCGTGATGGCCGCGCAGGGCCTCGGCTGCAGCAGCTGGCGCGTGCTGCTGAGCCACATCGTGCCCAACAGCCTGCCTCCCTTGATCGTGCAGACGACGCTCTCGATCGCCTTCGCCATCCTGGAGGCCGCCGCGCTCGGCTTCCTCGGGCTCGGCGCCCAGCCGCCAACGCCCGAGTGGGGCGCGATGCTCGCGGACTCGTACAGATACTTCACCAGCGGTGCGTGGTGGGTCTTCTGCTTTCCGGGCGCAGCCATCATGCTCTCGGTCCTCGGCTTCAACCTGCTGGGCGACGGGCTGCGCGACGCCCTCGACCCTCGCCTGGGGCGCAGCTAGGCCCGCCCGGGCTGTAGCGAAGCTCGCCTGGTGTGCCGCGAGCCGCTCCGGCGTTGCTGGCGCCAAGCTCGACCCAGGTCGTAAGCTGCACCTGATGAGGTCACCACGGCTCCGACCTTCTCGTCTGCTGCTCGTGACGCTCGCGATGAGCGTGTTGCTCGCGATCGTGATCTCGCGCGCGGGGGCTCAACAGCCACCGGCGGCGCCGTCTGCGGCGCAGACGCCCGCGGCGAAGCCCGACGCCGCCGCCGCGCCAGCGCGGTCAGCCGACCAGGTGATGGCGTCGCTCAATCGGGCGCTCGGCTGGTATCGCCAGGCGCGAATCGTCATGCGCTCGGTCGACGGCAGCGGCGTGTTCGGTCACGCGGACGAGCAGACCGCGGTCCGTCTGCTCGGACTGGCCTTCGACGTGGCGCGCGGGGAGGCCGCGCTGCTCGCCCACGACGCGGCGCCGGCGTCGGGCGCCGCGGCCCGCCGCGCCGAGCAGCACAAGAAGGTCGAGACGGCGATCCGTCAGGACGAGCGCGAAGTCGAACGGCTACGGGCGCGCCTCAAAGCCGAGCCCGAGAAACGGTCCGCGATCGATCGGCAGCTCGCTGCCGCGCAGAATCAGCTCGATCTCGACCGGGCCCGCCTGGAGTTCTTCACACAGCTCCGCGAGCTCTCGTCCTCCCAGTCGGACCCCGACGACGACCTCGCGCGCCAAATCGATGCGCTGCAGGAATCGGTGCCCGAGCTGCGCTCCTCGGCGTCGGCCCAGCCGGTGGCGGCGGCGCCGGCGGGCCCGTCGTCAGGGACGTGGGTGATGATCCAGCGGCTGCTCTCGCTGCAGCGCAGCCGCAGTCGCCTCGAGGAGCTGGAGGCAGCGACCAACGACGTCGGTCGCCGGCTGGACGACGAGGCCAAAGCCGCGCGCGCCGGGATCCAGCCGATGCTCACGCGCCTGGCCGCGCTCGTGAAGGATCCGACCGATTCCGGCCGGCCGCTGGCCGACACACAGCGCGAGTTCCGCGACCTGCTGGAGCGGCGCAAGCTCGTGGTCGCGGTGGTGCTGCCGCTGCGCGAGGAGGCCGCGCTCGCGCGGCGCTACGCCGGCGACCTCAAGGGCTGGAACGAGGTGGTCGATCGCGAGTCGTGGCAGGCGATTCAGGGATTGGCGCTCGACCTGCTCGGCGTGGTGGTGGCGCTCGCGGTCATCCTGGTGTGCGGCGTGCTCTGGCGCGTGGCAGTGGTGCGCTACGTGGCCGACGGCCCGCGCCGGCGCCTGCTCTTGACGACGCGAAGCGCGGTGGTCACCCTCGCCGTCGCGCTGGTGCTGGTCTTCCACTTCACCAGCGAGATGGCGGCCCTGGTGACTGCGCTCGGCTTCGCCGCGGCCGGCATCGCGTTCGCGCTCCAGAACGTGATCCTCGCGGTGGCCGGGTACTTCACGATGGTCGCGCCCAACGGCATTCGCGTCGGCGATCGGGTGAGCCTGCAAGGGCCGTTCGGCTACGTCCACGGTGAAGTCGCCGAGATCGGCTTCGTGCGGATCAAGCTTCTCGAGCTGTCGGGCGAGCCGCTCAAACCGACCGGGCGCGTCGTCGTCTTTCCCAACTCGGTCGTGTTCACCGGGAGCTTCTTCAAGGATCCGACGGAGACGCCGGCCTCCTGACGACCGGTCTTACCGCTTCGGCGTCTCGGCGGAGCGCTGCAGGTCGAGCATCGGCGAGGCGGGTAGGTCGTCGAGCGTCTCCAGCCGCGTGAGCTTCCCCATGTGGGCGATGATCTTGGCGATCTGCCGCGACGCCTCCACGACCTGCGCCACGCGTCCCTGTTGCTCGGGCGGGAGATCGCGGCGGAGGAGCTCGAGGCGCCCGACGATGACGGGCAGCGGATTGTTGATCTCGTGCGCGGCGGCGTTGGCGAGCTTTGCGACGGCGCGCAAGGTCTCCGCGCGGCGCTCGGCCTCCTCGACGCGGAGGTGGTTGGTGATGTCCTCGATCGTGCCTTCCCAGTATTCGTTGGCGCCGTCGCGGAGCGCACGCGCGTTCATGCGCACCCAGACGGTGCCGCCGTCCTGGGTGCGGAGCTCGACGTGGAAATCGCGCGTGACGCCGTCGGCGCCGCGCAGGCGGTGCCCGCGCTCGCGATCCTCGAGGTTGACGTAGAGCGCGGTCGCGTTGACCGCCAGCAGGGCGTCGAGATCCTTGTACCGGAGCATCTCGACCATGGCGGGGTTGGCGTCGAGGATCTGGCCGCTCGGCGTGGTCCGGAAGACGCCGACCGGGATGTGCTCGACCAGACTGTGGTAGCGCTCCCGGGCCGCCAGTGCCTCGGCGCGCTGCCGCTCGGTCTCGGCGTGGAGCCACGCCGAACGCAGCAGCAACGCCAGCTGTTGCCCGATCGCTTCCAGCATCGACACCTGGGTCAGATCGACCCGCACCGCTCGCTCCCACCACACCAGATAGAGCGCGCCGGCGGCGTCGCCGTCGACCTCGAACGGCACGATCACGCCGGAGCGGTGCGGGAAGCGGTGAAACAGCTCGTAGGCGAACCGCGGGTCGTTCTGGACATTGTCGCTGGCCGTGACGCTGCCGGCGGCGAACACGCTCGCGCGAAAGCCCTGGTCGTCGATCGGCAAGACCGCCGACGTCAGGACCTCGAGCGCATGCTTGGGCACCCGATACGCGGCCACCGGCACGAGCACGCGGCGCTCGCGATCGACCCGGTACGCGGCGCCGGTCTCCGCACCCATGAAGCGCACGAGCTCGCGGACGACCAGCCGCAGTGCCTCGGTGAGGTTCGTCTCGGTCGTCAGGATGTGGGCGATCGTGATGAGGAGATCGGCAGCCATCCACTCTTACGATACGGCACCCGATCGCCCGGCCGATACAGATTCCGCCAACGTTCTGCCCGGGCTCGTGGTAAGAACCGGCGCGCTCTCGCGAACGAAATCGACCGGAAATCTGCGCAACTATCGAACACCGTGCTTTCGCACCCCCTGGCACACCGCATGCTCCTCGATAGGGCAGGAAGACTCCGGCGATGGGCACGGGCAGGATGCACGGTGCGCACATGCGAGAGCGATTCACGCGGGTCGCCCTGGAGACCGCGCTCGTGATCGCCCTCCTGGTGCCCTGGGCCGTGATTCTCGCGTGGCTATTTTGGCGTGAAGCCTGGCGGTGACAGCGTATTCTCCTTCGCGGAGGTGCGCGTGCTCCGACCGGCTCGGCTCGACGCTCTGATCGCGCGGCTCGTTCTGCTCGCGCTGTTCGATCCACTCGCACTCGCCACTCGCGCGCCCGCCGCCGAGCGCGTGTGCCCACCCGCCGCCGTCGTCCCGACCCAGGACGAGCTGCAGGACGCGATCAGACGGGCGCAGGATCGCGGCGCGCTCTGGCGATTCGAGAAAGACGGCCGTCACGGCTACCTCTACGGCACGATTCACATCGCCAACCTCCACTGGGCGATGCCGGGGCCGACGATCGGGCGCGCCTTGCGCGAGTCCGAGACCGTCGCGATCGAGGCGGATCCCGGCGATCCCGCGACCGGCACCGGCATGGCGGCTCCGCAACGGCCTCAAGAAGCGCCGTCGATCCCCGCGTCATTGCTCGATCGCCTGCGCGGTCAGGCGGCACGCGCCTGCGAGCCGTGGGAGACCTTCGAGACCATGCCACCGCTCATGATCGTCACGCGGCTGACCTTGCTCGACGCGCGCTGGGAGGGACTGCACACCGACTACTCGATCGAGGCCGTGCTGGCCGCCTTCGCCAGAAAGACCAGCAAGAATCTGGCGCTGCTCGAGACGGTCGCGATCCAGCGCGCCGCGGTCGTTTCGGGATCGCCCGTCGAGCAAGCGGTGGAGGTCGACCGGCGACTCATGGCGCTCGAGAACGGATCCGCGCGCCAGGCCATGACGGTCATCGCCAACGCGTGGGCGCGCGGCGATCTGGACACGCTCAGGCGCCTTTTCTCGCCCCCGGATGCGCGCGCCAGCCTCGACCGGATGGCGGGCTCCCGCAATCCCGGGATCGCCTCGCGCATCGACGAGCTTCATCGCGGCGGCCAGCGCATCTTCGCCGCGGCGGGAATCCTTCATATGGTCGGCGACACGGCGCTTCCCAAGCTCCTCGCGGAGCGCGGGTTCAAGGTCGAGCGCGTGCCGCTCGGCCCGCGCTGAGAATTCCCGCGCGCGCTCGGCGCTCAGCTCAGCCGAATCTTGATCGGCACGGCGGGGCCGAGCGTGTTGTGCACGATGCACGCGCGCTCGGCAATCGTGACGAGCTTGTCCAGCATCGTCGGGTCGCTCGCCTTCCCCTGCACCTCCATCTCGATCGCGGCGAAGCGAGGCGGCGTCGTGGCGAGCGAACCGCGAACGAGGACGGCAAGACCGTCGACGGTGACCGACCGCGCCATCGCCGCCGCGATAAGATTGCTCATGAAGCACCCACCGAGCGCGGCGAGCAGCAGCTCACCGCCCATCGGCCCGCGATCCTGCCCGCCCTTGTCGGCGGGCCGGTCGACCAGCACCGTGTGCTGACGGATCGTGCTCTCCGACGTGGAAGTGTTCTCGATCCGCGTGACCATCACCGTCAAGTCCGCCATGGCGCGCCTCCGGCTCCTATTGTGCTCTCATCCCACGGCGGAGTTCGACTATCATGGGCGACCGGCGCGCGATGTTCATGCGCGACTCAGCGGATGCCGCGAGCGCCCGCCGAGAGGCACGAGATGACCGAGCGAGCCACGCGGACCGAGCTCCTGTTCTCGTGCAGCACCCTGCAGCAAGACCCATCATCCGTTCGCGACCTTCACCGGGCGCGATGCGGACGGCATCGCCGGCACGGTCTTCCAGATCACCGAGGAGGAGCTCAGGAACGCCGACACGTACGAGGTGGCGGCGTACAAGCGGATTGCGGTGACACCCCGCTCCGGCGCTCGCGCGTCGGTCTATGTCGACCCGCGCTACGCTCCGGCGAGCTGAGGCCGGCGCGACGAGTCCCCTGGCTCGCCGGCGGGAGCGCTCGCGCTGGCCGGCGAGTCGGGTGATAATCAGCCGGCGAGGCGCCCAATGAGTCAGATCCCGAAACGCCAGCTCGGACGTACCGGTCTTTCCGTCACCATGCTCGGCTACGGCGCGATGGAGATCCGCGGCGCGCCGCGCGGTCGCGACGTCAACGATCGGCAGGCCGAGACGATCCTGCACGCGGTCCTCGACGCCGGCATCAACTACATCGACACCTCGATCGACTACGGGGTGAGCGAGGAGCGCATCGGCCGCTACCTCGCCGATCGCCGCGCCGAGTACTACCTGGGCAGCAAGTGCGGCTGCCTGGTGGGCGCGCCGTCGGCGCCGCGCGGCCAGACGAGTCCCCACGTGTTCACCCGCGACAACATTCTCAAAGGGGTCGAGCAAAGCCTCGCGCGCATGCGCACGGATCATCTCGACGTGCTCCAGTTCCACATCTCGCCGTCGCGCGCCACCTTGGAAAAAGACGGCGCGCTCGAGGCGGTGATGGAGCTCAAGCGCGCCGGCGCGACGCGCTTCGTCGGTATGTCGGGCACCTTGCCGAACATCCTCGAGCACATCGCGATGGGGGTGTTCGACGTGTTCCAGATCCCCTACTCCGCCGTCGAGCGGGAGCACGAGGCGATCATCGCCGCCGCCGCGCGGGCCGGCGCGGGCATCGTCGTGCGCGGTGGCGCCGCCAAGGGCGCGCCCACCGAGGGCAAGCAGGAGGGTGTGCAGTGGGCCCGGTGGCAGAAGGTGGAGCTGCGTGACCTCATCGGCGACATGACGCCGATGGAGTTCATCCTGCGCTTCACCTTCACGCACCCGGATCTACATACGAACATCGTCGGCACGATCAATCCCGAGCACCTCCGCCACAACATCGAGGTGCTGCGTCAGGGTCCGCTCCCGGCCGACGTCTACGCCGAAGCCAAGCGGCGCCTGGACGCCGCCGGCTCCTCCCCGCGACCGGCCTAGCGCCGCGACGAGCGACGCCCCGGCATCGTTTGCCGACCGTTGTGCCGTCGGATAGCGACGGCTCGACGGCCAGGGCCGGACGCCTAGTTCCCGTACTGGGTCGCCAGATACTCGACGATGGTCTTCGCGTCCTGATCGTTCACCGGCGCGCCGAACACCTTGATCATCTTGGTCACGACGCCGTCCCACTGTTTGGCACTGCCGCGCGGCTGCATCACGATGTAGTCGGTCGAGTGGCACGACACGCACTGCTGACGCGTCACCTCGACGCCGGGGCCCGCCTTGAGAGTCGCGAACGCGTGATCGGCCGGCATCGGAATGACCTTGTCGGCGGCGGCGAGCGCCGACGCGGCGAGCACCAGGAGCAGAAGGCCAGGCAAGAGAGCGCGTCGCATCGCGGCCTCCTATCCGACCTGGAGGTCGACCTGCTCGATCACGTTGCGCAGGTAGCCGGCGGGATTCCAGAGCGCCTCGCGGCCCTGCGACTCACCGATGCGATTGAACGCGCGCACCATGACGCGCGCCGTTCCCGGCTGGCTCGGCGTCCACGTGGCACTCCACTCGCGGAACGAGTAGCGCCCGAGGTCGGCGCCGAGATCCGCGCGGCACCAGAGAGCGCCGCCGTCCGTCGAGATCTGCACTTCCTGAATGCCGTAGCCGCCGTCGAACGCGATGCCCTTGAGCACGACGGGGCGGCCGGCCGGCACGCGCGTGCCCGGACCGGGTGACGCGGTGAACGAGCGCACCGTCATCCGATTGATCGGGACCGTGCGCGCCGGTGCGGTGCCGGGCGCGACGCACCCGCAGGCGTTGTCGGGAATGCGGTAGCCCGGCCGCATCCAGAACTTCTCGAACACGGTATCGATCACCTCGATCTCGGACAGGTTCTTGACCCAGTACGTCGCGTACCAGCCCGGCACGACCAGGCGCGCGGGATAGCCGTTGAGCATCGGCAGCGGCGCGCCGTTCATCTGGTAGGCGATCAGGATGTCCGGGTCGTCCATGATCCGCGTGATGTCCAGGCTCTTGACGAAATCGGGGACCGACGGGAAGGCCGGCTTGTCCAGGCCGTCGAACGTCGCCTGCACCGCGCCCTGACGGACACCGGCTGCGGCCAGGACATCCTTGAGACGCGCGCCCACCCATTCGGCGTTACCCATCGCGCCGTCACCCCACTGCCCGCCCAGCACGCGCGGAGAAAAACGCCCGCGGCTGTTGCCCGAGCACTGGTTGACCGCGGTGACGGCCGCGCGCGGGAACTTCGTCTTGAGGTCCTCGAGCGTGAGCTCGAGCGGCCGATCGACGCGCCCGGTGACCCGAAGCCGCCACGTGGCCAGATCGACCTCGAGCGGAATCGGGAACACGTGATAGCGGACGAAGAACGCCTCGTTCGGAGTGATCGCGCGATCGAAGTACTTCATCGGCGTCTCGAGCTGCGGCGGGCGCGATGTCAGCAAGATCAGATCGGTCTTCTCGGGATAACGCACGAGCGGCCGGCCGGCGAGCACTGGATCGTCCTGCGCGAGCGCCGGGCCGCCCGGTCCGACGAGCCCGCCGGCCGCCGCCAGCGCGCCGAATCGAGCCAGACGCTTCATCGCATCACGACGGCAGAGATCACTCATCACCGCCTCCTCCTGCCCCGTGCGACCGCCGCCCTCAGTGCTCCACGTAGAAGAGCAGGATCAGCCCCATCGCGCCGATGAGCCCGGGCCAGCCCCAGCGGATCAGCGCTTCGCCGCCGACCGTGCGCCGCGCCACGAAGATCAAGGCGCCGGCGCCGATCGCCGTGATGCCCATCGCCGCGTGCTGCAGGTAGATCGCGTCAACGTGAAAGCGCCCGTCGTGGAAATGCACGAAGAGCGAGGCGCCGGCGAGGATCGCGAGCGTCGGGACCACCGCGTACCAGTACGAGCGCGCCAGCACGCCGGCCGCGCGCAGGAACCCGATGACGCCGTAGGTGAGCGGCACCATGGCCAGGAGCTTGTGCTGCAGGACGAGCGGGTCGGTGAAGATCTCCATGAACGTCCCCGGCCCCCACGGCCACGACTCGGGATCCGACGTGGGAATGAGATAGAGGCCGAAGAGGACGAACAGCGTGGACGACATGGCCGACCACGGGAAGCGTCGCGGGCGCCACGACTCCCACACGGTCAGGATCGCCACCAGCAGCAGCACGCCACCGGCCACGCGATGCGTGACCTGCGAGTACGCCAGCTCGGTCTCGCTGCGCGGGTGCGGATGCCCCAGCGGACGCGGCGTGCCGCCGTAGGGCGCCAGCGCGCGATTCTCCTCGGAGAACGGACCGTCGGGACTCGGGATCCACGCCCAGACGTGCGCGACGGCGAACGCCGGATGCCACAGCACGAACGGCTCGTTGCTCTCCGGATGTCGCGGCGGGCAATCGGCGGCGCGCGGCGCCGGCGCCTCTTTGTAGTCGCGATAGTGGCAGGAGGCTTCGTGCGTGTGCCACTCGGCGCCGGGCAAGGGATTGGGCCGCGGCGCCGCCGCGAGCGCGTACTCGACGCCGGCCAGCTGCCAGACGCCGTCGCGCTCGACGTAGAGCAGCATCGGCGGCCGCGCGAAATCGATCGCGTTGCCGGCCATGCCCGCCGCGGTCAGGATCGGCGCGTTCATGTTCATGAAGTGATAACCGTGGCGCGCCTCCATGCCGCTGACCTGCACGAAGCCGTCGGCACGGGCTCGGGCGATGTCCCGGTACTGCTCGGTGGCTCGGCGGACCTCGGCGATGATCTCGTCGGCCGAGCGCGGATGGTCGGCCCACGCGGGATGGGCGATCAGAACGAGCGCGACGAGTGCACACAACGAAAGAATGCGCATGGCCCGCAGCATACACGAGCCTCTCGCGGCGGCCGGCGGCCAGATTACGTGTCGGCTGGACGATGCGCATCTCGCGCGAAATCCAGGGTATGCTGGCGCGAAGCGGCCACGGCCGCGACGGTCAAGGGGGCTCGCGTGCGCGAAGAAAATCAAGGAATTCCGGAAGGTGCGGCGCGTCGTGGTCGCCGGCGGGGCCGCATCGTGGTGGTGTTCGTCGGCCTCGCGTGCCTGCTGATCGCCGGGGCATGGATCGCGTACGGCCGTCAAACCAAGAGCCTTCAACAAGCGAAGCCGGCTGCCGGCGGTCCGGGCGGCGGTCAGCAGCTGCGCGCCGCGGTTCCGGTGGTCGTCGCGCCCGTGCGCACCGGTGACCTGAACGTCTATCTCACCGCGCTCGGCTCGGTCACGCCGCTCAACACCGTCACGGTGAAGAGCCGGGTCGACGGGCAATTGATGAAGACGCACTTCACGGAAGGCCAGGTCGTCCACGCCGGCGACCTGCTCGCCGAGATCGACCCCCGCCCGTTCCAGGCGCAGCTCGTCCAGGCCGAAGGGCAGCTCGCGCGTGACCAGGCCAACCTGGCGAACGCGCGGCTCGACCTCGAGCGCTACCAGCGCCTGGCGCAGCAGGAGATGATCGCGCGCCAGCAGCTCGACACGCAGCAGATGGTCGTGAGTCAGGCCGAGGCGTCGATCAAGGTGAACTCGGGACTGATCGACGCGATCAAGCTACAGCTGACCTACTGCCGAATCACGGCACCGATCACCGGCCGCGTGGGGCTGCGGCTCGTCGACCCAGGCAACGTGGTGAAGGCCTCCGACAGCGGCGGGCTGGTCGTGATCGCGCAGCTCGAGCCGATCGCGCTCGTCTTCAGCGTGCCCGAGGACAGCCTGCAGCCGATCATGCGGCGCTTCCGCACGGGCGGCAAGGTGCCGGTCGACGCGTTCGATCGCGAGGGGCGCACCAAGATCGCGACGGGCACCCTGGCGGCCATCGACAACCAGATCGATCCGGCGACCGGTACGGTGCGGCTCAAGGCCTCGTTCGGCAACACCGACGGCGTGCTCTATCCGAACCAGTTCGTGAACGCCCGCGTGCTGATCGACGTGCTGCACGACGCGACGCTCGCGCCCGCCGAAGCGATCCAGCGTGGTCCGCAGGGCGCGTACGTCTACGTGGTCAAGCCGGACAAGGTCGTGCAGATGCGCCGCGTCCAGCTCGGACCGACCGAGGGCGCGACGGTCGCGGTCCGCACCGGCGTGAGCGACAGCGAGGCGCTCGTCGTGGACGGCACGGAGAAAGTTCAGGACGGCGCGCGCGTCGAACCGACGGTGCGCAAGGCGAGCCCCGCCGACGCGCCGAGCGGGCCCGGCGCCGCGGGAGCGCCGAGCGCGCCGCGGCGCGCGCCGCGACCGGGAGCGTGAATCTCTCCCGCCAGTTCATCGTCCGGCCCGTCGCGACGTCGCTGCTGACGGTTGCGATCGTGCTGGCCGGCTTCGTGGCGTACCGGCAGCTGCCCGTCGCCGCGCTGCCTCAAGTCGACTATCCGACGATCCAGATCGTCACGTTCTATCCGGGCGCGAGCCCCGACGTCATGGCGTCCGGCGTCACCGCCCCGCTCGAGCGGCAGTTCGGCCAGCTTCCCGGCCTCAAGCAGATGACGTCGATCAGCTCCAGCGGATCCTCGATCGTGACCCTGCAGTTCGATCTGGCGCTGTCGATCGACGTCGCCGAGCAGCAGGTGCAGGCAGCCATCAATGCGGCGGCGACCTTCCTGCCGCGCGATCTCCCGAACCCGCCCGTGTACAGCAAGGTCAACCCGGCCGACGCGCCGGTGCTGACGCTCGGCGTGACGTCGAAGTCGTTGCCGCTCACCGCGGTCGAGGATCTCGCCGACACACGCCTGGTGCAGAAGATCGCCCAGCTGCCCGGCGTCGGCCTGGTGACCCTGTCGGGCGGTCAGAAGCCGGCGGTGCGCATCCAGGTGAACCCGGCGCGGCTTGCCGCCAACGGCCTCACGATGGACGACGTGCGCACCGCGGTCGCCGCCGCCAACGTGAACCAGGCCAAGGGCAGCCTCGACGGACCGCTGCAGTCGTTCACGATCGCCGCCAACGACCAGATCCTCCAGAGCCATCAGTACCGCTCGCTGGTGATCGCCTATCGCAACAACGCGCCGCTCTTGCTCTCGGACGTCGCCGACGTGATCGACGGCGCCGAGAACATCCGCCAGGCCGCGTGGATGGGCGATCAGCCGGCGATCATCGTGAACATCCAGCGCCAACCTGGCGCCAACCTGATCGAGGTGGTCGACCGCGTCAAGCAACTCCTGCCGCAGCTGCAGAGCGCGTTGCCTACGGCGGTGCGAGTCACGGTGCTGACCGACCGCACCACGACCATCCGCGCCTCGGTGCACGACGTGCAGTTCGAGCTGATGCTGGCGGTGATCCTGGTCGTCCTCGTGATCTTCGTCTTCTTGAGATCCGCCGCGGCGACCTTCATCCCGGGCATCACGGTGCCGGTCTCGATCGTCGGCACGTTCGCGGTGATGTACGGCCTCGGCTTCAGCCTCAACAACCTCTCCCTAATGGCGCTGACGATCTCGACCGGCTTCGTCGTGGACGACGCGGTCGTGATGATCGAGAACATCAGCCGCTACATCGAGGAGGGCGAGTCGCCGCTGCAGGCCTCGTTTGTCGGCTCGGCGCAGATCGGCTTCACGATCCTGTCCCTGACGGTGTCCCTGATCGCGGTGCTGATCCCCCTGCTGTTCATGGGCGACATCGTCGGCCGGCTCTTCCGCGAGTTCGCGCTGACCCTGTCGGCGGCAATCCTGGTCTCGGCGGTCGTCTCGCTGACCTTGACGCCGATGCTCTGCGCCAAGCTGCTCAAGTCGGTGGCCGACCGGCGTCCGGGCGCGTTCGCCCGCGCCGCCGAGCGCCAGTTCGACAATCTGGTCGCCTTCTACGGCCGCACCCTGCGCTGGGTGCTCAACCACCAGGCGCTGACCTTGATCGTCGCCGTCGGAACTCTGGCCCTGACCCTCATGCTCTACGTGTACGTCCCGAAGGGCCTGTTCCCGATCCAGGACACGGGCGTGATCCTCGGCATCTCCGAGGCGCCGCAGAACGTCTCCTTCGACGCGATGGCCGAGCGCCAGCAGGCGCTCGGGCGCGTGATCTTGCAAGATCCGGCCGTCGCCAGCATCTCGTCGTTCATCGGCATCGACGGCACGAACACGACCCTCAACAGCGGGCGCATCCAGATCACCTTGAAGCCGCTGGCCGAGCGCGGCGAGAGCGTCGGCGACGTGATCAGCCGCTTACGTCCGGCGCTGGCCCAGGTAGACGGGATCACGCTCTATCTACAGCCGGTGCAGGATCTGACCGTCGAGAATCGCGTGAGCCGCACGCAGTTCCAGTACAGCCTCGAAGATCCCGACGAGGACGAGCTGCGCGCGTGGGCGCCGAAGTTCGTGGCGCGCCTACGCGAGCTGCCCGAGCTGCACGACGTTGCCACCGACCAGCTCGATCAGGGGCTGCAGGCCCTCGTGCAGATCGATCGCGGGACCGCCTCGCGCCTGGGCATCACGCCGCTCATGATCACCGACGCGCTCTACAACGCGTTCGGCCAGCGCCAGATCTCGACCGTGTTCACGCAGCTCAACCAGTACCGCGTCGTGCTCGAGGTGCTGCCCGAGTTCCGGATGGATCCATCGGTGCTCGACCGGGTCTATCTGCGCTCGGCGGCGGGTGGGCAGGTCCCGCTCTCGACCCTGGCCACCATCGAGCAGCGTGCGACCGCGCTGGCCGTGAGCCACCAGGGCCAGTTCCCGGCGGTGACGGTCTCATTCAACCTGGCCCCGGGCGTCTCGCTCGGCGCCGCCGTGAAGTCGATCGACCGGGTCACGCGCGAGGTCGGCCTGCCCCCGAGCATCCAGACCGGGTTCCAGGGCGCGGCGCGGGCCTTCCAGGCCTCGCTCGCCAACCAGCCGTTCCTGATCCTGGCCGCGATCGTCACCGTCTATATCGTGCTCGGTGTGCTGTACGAGAGCTGGATCCACCCGATCACGATCCTCTCGACCTTACCGTCGGCGGGCCTCGGGGCGCTCCTGGCGTTGCTCCTGGTGCGCCTCGATTTGTCGGTAATCGCGCTGATCGGTATCATTCTCCTGATCGGCATCGTCATGAAGAACGCGATCATGATGATCGACTTCGCGCTCGACGCGCAGCGCACGCAGGGCCGGCCGGCGCGCGAGGCGATCGAGCAGGCCTCGCTGCTCCGCTTCCGGCCGATCATCATGACCACGATGGCGGCCCTGCTGGGCGGCGTGCCGCTCGCGTTCGGCCACGGTGTGGGCTCCGAGCTCCGCGAGCCCCTCGGCGTCGCGATCGTCGGCGGGCTCATCGTGAGCCAAGTGCTGACGCTTTACACGACGCCGGTCATCTACCTGGCGTTCGATCGTCTCGCCGAGCGGCTCGCCCGCCGCGGCGCGCGCGAGCGTGGCCGCGCCGCGGATCCGGTGACCGCGCCGTGAGCCTTTCCACCCCGTTCGTGCGCCGTCCGGTTGGCACGACCTTGATGACCATCGCGATGGTCATCGCGGGCGTGATCTCGTTTCGGCTCTTGCCGGTCGCGCCGCTGCCCCAGGTGGACTTCCCGACCATCAATGTCGTGGCGGGGATGCCCGGAGCGAGCCCCGAGACGATGGCGTCGGCGGTCGCCACACCGCTCGAGCGTCAGTTCGGGCGCATCGCCGGCGTGACGGAGATGACGTCCGTCAGCTTCCTCGGCGCCACGTCCATCGCGCTGCAGTTCGATCTGGCCCGCGACATCAACGGCGCCGCGCGCGACGTCCAGTCGGCCATCGCCGCCGCCCTGGGCCAGCTGCCCCCGAACCTGCCGAGCCTGCCCACGTATCGCAAGGCGAATCCGGCCGACGCGCCGATCCTGATCCTGGCTCTCACCTCGAAGACCATCGACAAGGGGCGCATGTACGACTTCGCCTCGACGGTCTTGCAGCAGAAGATCGCGCGGCTCGAAGGCGTCGGACAGATCTTCGTCGGTGGAAGTTCGCTCCCGGCGGTCAGGGTCGAGCTGAATCCGATGGCGCTCGCTCGCTATGGCATCGGTCTCAACGAGGTCCGACAGGCTCTGGCTGCCGCCAACGTCAACCGCCCGAAGGGCCAACTCGACGACGGCCGTTTCACCTGGGAGATCAACGCCACCGACCAGCTTCGCGACCCCGCGCGCTACGGGCCATTGGTCGCCGCGTGGCGTAACGGCGCGCCGCTCTATCTCACCGACGTCGCCCAGGTGCGCGGCGCCGTCGAGGACCTCCGCGCCGGCGCGGTGTCCAACGGCGAGCCCGCCGTCGTCCTCGTCATCTTCCGCCAGCCCGGGGTGAACATCATCGAGACCGTCGACCGGATCCGGGCGGAGCTGCCGTACCTGCGTGCGCTCGTGCCGGCCGAGATCTCGCTCAGGCCGGTCCTCGACCAGACCGTGACGATCCGCGCATCCGTCAAGAACGTCGAAGAGGCGCTGCTGATCTCGATCGGGCTGGTCGTGCTCGTCGTCTTCCTGTTCCTGAGGAACATCCGCGCGACCATGATCCCGGGCATCGTGGTGCCGGTCTCGCTGATCGGCACGTTCGCGATCATGTACCTCGTCGGGTACAGCATCGACAACCTGTCCCTGATGGCGCTGACCGTCGCCACCGGCTTCGTCGTCGACGACGCGATCGTCGTGGTCGAGAACGTCATGCGCCACATCGAGAAGGGCGTCTCCGTGCTCGAGGCGACTCTCACCGGGGCCAAGGAGATCGGCTTCACCGTGCTGTCGATGAGCATCTCGCTCGTGGCGGTGTTCATCCCGATTTTGTTGATGGGCGGCATCGTGGGGCGCCTCTTCCGTGAGTTCGCCGTGGTGCTCTCGGTCGCAGTGCTGGTGTCACTGGCCATTTCGCTCACGACGACGCCGATGATGTGCGCGCTGCTGCTCCGGCCCCAGGATCCGGTCCACCGGCCGCGACTGGCCGTCCTGGGCGAGCGGATCTTCGACGCCATCACGCACGCCTACGATCGAACGCTGACCGTCGCGCTGCGGCACCCCGCGATCACGATGATCATCTTCCTGGCGACGTTCGCGGTGAACGTCCACCTGTTCAACATCGTGCCGAAGGGCTTCTTCCCGCAGCAGGACAACGGACGGCTCGGCGCCAACATCGTCGCCCAGCAGGACGTGTCGTTCGCGGCCATCCACGAGAAGATGATGCGCTACGCGGAGATCTTGAAGGCCGACCCGGCGGTCGATACGGTCACGCTGTTCACGGGCGGGGGCGGCGGCCGGGGCACCACCGCGAACACCGGCCGCGGTTTCATCTCGCTCAAGCCGCGCGAGGAGCGAAAGATCTCCGCCGACGAGGTGATCACGCGTCTTCGGCCCAAGCTCGCGCAGGTGCCGGGCGCCACGCTCTATCTGCAGGCCGTGCAGGACGTGCGGCTCGGCGGACGCATCAGCAACGCGCAGTACCAGTTCACGTTGCAGAGCGACAACCTGGATGAGCTCAACACGTGGGCGCCCCGTCTGGTCCGCGCCATGCGAGAGATGCCCGAACTGCGCGATGTCAGTAGCGATCAACAGAATCGGGGCCTCGAGGTGCCGGTGGTCATCGATCGCGCCACCGCCGCCCGGCTCGGCGTCAGCACCCGGATGATCGACGACACGCTCTACGACGCCTTCGGGCAGCGTCAGGTGTCCACGATCTACACCGCGCTCAACCAGTACCACGTGGTGATGGAGCTCGAGCCGCGCTACTGGGAGCGGCCGGATGCGCTCTCGAACATCTACGTGCAGTCGACCACCGGCCAGACCGTGCCGCTGACCGCGGTCACGAAGTTCCGGACGAGCACCGGCCCCATCCAGGTCAACCACCAGGGCCTGTTCCCGTCGGTGACGGTGTTCTTCAATCTTGCGCCGAATGTGGCGCTCGGCGATGCGGTCAAGGCGATCGACGCCGCCGAGCACAAGATGGGCTTCCCGACGAACATCTCCGGGAAGTTCACGGGCACCGCGCAGGCATTCCAGGCCGCGCTCGCCAACCAGCCGCTCTTGATCCTGGCGGCGCTGGTCGCGGTCTACATCGTCCTCGGCGTGCTCTACGAGAGCCTGATCCACCCGTTCACGATTCTCTCCACCCTGCCCTCGGCCGGCGTCGGCGCGCTGCTCGCGCTCCTGATCTGCGGGATGGATCTCTCGGTGATCGCGATGATCGGCATCATCTTGCTGATCGGAATCGTGAAGAAGAACGCGATCCTCGTGATCGATGTCGCGCTCGACCTCGAGCGCAACCACGGGCTCGGCGCCCGCGACGCCGTCCACGCCGCGTGTCTGCAACGGTTCAGGCCGATCTTGATGACGACGATGGCGGCGCTGCTGGGCGCGTTGCCGCTGGCGCTGGGAACCGGCACGGGCTCGGAGCTGCGCCGCCCGCTCGGCATCACCGTCGTCGGCGGCCTTCTCCTGAGCCAGCTCCTGACGCTCTACACGACCCCGGTCATCTACCTCTACATGGAGCGCTTCCGGGTCGCGATGGGCCGCGCGACACGACGCACGCGCGTCGCCCTAGGCCTCCGCCCCGCCACCCAAACCGGCACGCACTCCTAGCCGAAGTCGCACGCCTGCAGGAAGCAGTACTCGTTCCGCAACTAGCTTCTACCGACGACCACTGCTAAGAGTCGGGCGGGTGGCGCAGGGCACGGCCCGGACGCCGCGGCCGTAGTGGGCCCCCCTCGTCCCGCCCGCAGCGCGAAGCGCTGCGAATCGGGCGAGCGGGTGACGGAGGCCGCGCGTCCGGGCCGTGCCCTGCGACAGGACCCGCCCGTCTCGAGTGGTGGCGAACGTCGAGCCGGACGAGGGCTAGCCGGACGAGCGAGGCGCGTCGTCGGGAGGCGAGGGTTCGATGAAGTCGAAGCCGAAGCGACCCTTGATGCACAGATGCCCGCCGGTCACCGACGCGTCGCTCGGCGAGCTCACCCTGACGATGCGGTTATCCTGGACGTGCAGCGAGAGCGTACACCCCACGCCGCAGTACGAGCAGATCGTGTCGGTCGTCCGCTGCCGCGACTCGTCCCACGTGCCCGCGCGCCGCATGTCGTGCTCGCGCTTGAACATGAGCGCGCCGGTCGGGCACACGCCGATGCAGTTGCCGCAGTAGACGCACGCCGAGTCGGGCAGCGGCACGTCGTCCTCGGTCGAGATGCGCGCGTCGAATCCGCGGCCGGCCACCGCGATCGCGAACGTATTCTGAGCGTCGACGCCGCAGGCCTCGACGCACTTGTAGCAGAGGATGCACTTGCCGTAGTCGCGGACGTAGAGGTCGTTGTCGACCTTCACCGGCTGCGCGACGGTCTCCGACCGCGCGCCCTCCGGCGCCTCGTGATGCCCGGGCTCGCGCGCATCGCGCTCGCCGGCGGCGGCCGGCGCGGCGGGCGTGCCGTAGCGGTCGGGCCGCGCGCCGTAACGCGCCACCAGCCCGTCGACGCCGGGCGCGGTCGAGAGGTCGACCGACGAGGCCAGGAGCTCGATCACCATCCGGCGCGACACTCGCACGCGCTCGGACTCGGTGAGGATCGTCATCCCCGATTCCACGCGGCGCGAGCACGCCGGGACCAGCACGCGCGATCCGGTCAGCTCGACCACGCACACGCGGCAGACGTTGACCGGCGTCAAGGTCGGCAGGAAGCACAGCGTGGGGATGTCGATACCGCGCGCGCGGCACGCCTCGAGGATCGTCGAGCCCGCCGGCACCGTCACCGGCTGCCCGTCGATGACCACGCTGATCGCGGCCGTGGCCGGCCGCTCCGGCGCCGCCGGCGGGCGACTCGGCGGCGGCGGGGGCTTGAACCAGATCGGCTCGGGCTTCATCGCGGACTCGCTCACGATCGGTTCCCGGCGATCGCCAGACGGAAGATCGCCGACTCGACCGCGCTCGAGGCCGTCTGGCCGAGGCCGCAGATCGACGCGTCGCGCATGACCTGACCGAGGTCCTTCAGGAGCGCCATCTCGTCCCCGTCCGAGCCGAGCGGACGGCGCGCCCGGAGCCGCGCGAGCAGCTCCTCTTGCCGCACTGTACCCACACGGCAAGGCACGCACTGGCCGCACGACTCGTCGCGGAAGAACTCGGCGATGCGCCGCACGATGTCCAGGAGATCGACCGACTCGCCGAACACCATGACGACGCCGGACCCGAGCGTGGCGCCGATCGCGCGCGTGCCCTCGAACGTGAGCGGCACGTCGAGATCGGCCGGCCCGACGAACACGCCGGCGGCGCCGCCGAGCAGCACGGCGCGAATGCTCCCCACACCCGCCTGCTCGAGCAGCTGTCGCAAAGTAATCCCGAACGGTGCCTCGTAGAGGCCTGGCCGCTCGACCTCGCCCGAGACGCAGAAGAGCTTGGGTCCGGTCGAGCCGGCCGTGCCGATGCCGCCATAGGCGGCGCCGCCCTCGCGAATCAGCGCGGGCACGTTCACGAGCGTCTCGACGTTGTTCACGACCGTCGGCTTGCCGAAGAGTCCGACCTGCACCGGAAACGGCGGCTTGTTCCGCGGCTCGCCGCGCTTGCCTTCGATCGAGTTGAAGAGCGCGGTCTCCTCGCCGCAGATGTAGGCCCCGGCGCCGCGGCGAATCTCGATGTCGAACACGAACCCGGCGCCCATCACGTTACGTCCGAGCAGCCCTGCCGAGCGCGCGGCGGCGATGGCGCCGGCCATGCGCTCGGCGGCCAGCGGATACTCGCCGCGAAGATACAGAAACCCGCGCTCGCACCCGGTCGCGAAGCCGGCGAGGGTCATGCCCTCGACGACCGCGAACGGGTCCTCTTCCATCAGCATGCGGTCCTTGAACGTCCCGGGCTCGGACTCGTCGGCGTTGCACACCAGATAGTGCGGGCGCGCCTCCGCCTTCGCCACCGCATCCCACTTGCGCCCGGTCGGAAACGCGGCGCCGCCGCGCCCCACGAGCTTCGACGCGATGACCTCCTCGACGACACCCGCCGGTCCGATCTCGATCGCGCGCGCGAGCGCGCGGTAGCCCTCGCTCCCGCGATACGCGTCGAGGCTCGTCGGCTCCACACGCCCCATACGCGCCAGCAGGCGCAGTCCGGGTTGCCCGGCCTGAGGAACCGAGCTCGAGATGGCGCGAAGACGGCCGGCCGGCGACGCTGCAGCCACGCGCGTGTCGGTCGCGCGTGGCGGCTCGCGCAGCAGGCCGACGACCTGGTCGGCTCCGCCGGCGAGCGGCGCCACGGTGGTCACGCGCGGCGTCTCGCCCGCGACGGTCAGCATGACGGCCGGCGCCCGCTCGCACTGGCCCAGACACGGGCTCCGCATCCACGTCGCCCCGATGCCGTTGGACGATCCGGGATGGCCGGCGGCGCGCTCGAGCGACTCGCAGAGCGCCTCGGCGCCCCGCAGGCGGCACGCGATGTCGTCGCACACGTGTGCCACGATCGGCGGCCGCGGCTTCGTCGACAGCAGGTGATAGAAGGTGACGACGCCCCAGAGCTCGGCGGGAGGCACCGTCAGGCGCCTGCTGATGTAGTTGAGCGCGCCGCGACTCACCCACCCCGTCCGCGCCTGTACGGCGTGGAGCGCGGGTAGCACGAGGTCGCGCCGCGCGCCGTCCGTGACGACGGCGTCTATGGCGGCGCGCTCGACATCATTGGCGTTCGGTCCGGCGATCTTGAGGTCGATCGGCTCAGGCCTCCAGCCGCTCGATACGGATCGCGGTCGCCTTGAACTCGGCCGTCCCCGACTTGGGATCGGTCGCGTCGATGGTCAGAAGGTTGGTCGCCACGTCGTCCGGGAAGTGCAAGGTCATGAACGTGAGCCCCGCGCGCAGGCCCTCGTCGCGGCGGACGGGCACCTCGACGCTACCTCGGCGCGATCGCACCCGTACGACCTCGCCCTCGCGTAGACCGTAGCGGTCGGCGTCCTCGGGCGACACGTCGAGGCTCTCGCCGCGTCGCATCGGCGAGTGGTACCCGGAGCTCTGCACGCCCGTGTTGTAGTCGTCCAGGCGCCGGCCGGTCGTCAGGCGCAGCGGGAACTCGGCGTCGAGCTTGTCGACCGGCGGATCGTGCTCGACCGGGACGAACGCGACCCGCGGGCCGCGAATCGGCCGCTCCCAGAGGCGGCTGTGCAGGAACATCTCGCCCGGGTGCTCGTCGTCGTAGCACGGCCACTGCAGGCCGCCGAGCTTCTCGAGCCGCGCGTAGCTCATCCCGGCGTGCATCGGCGAGAGACCGCGCACCTCGTTCCAGATCGTCTCGGCATCCGCCCGGCCCCAGTCGCGGCCCATTCGCTTGGCCAGATCGAAGAGGATCGTGATGTCGTCGCGCGCGCCCGGCGGCGCGTCGATCGCCTTGCGCACGCGCTGCACGCGCCGCTCGCTGTTGGTCACCGTGCCCTCGGACTCGCACCACGCGGCGCTCGCCGGGAGCACCACGTCGGCCATCTCCGCGGTCTTGGTGAGGAACAGGTCCTGCACCAGGAGAAAGTCGAGGCCCTCGAGCAGGTGCCGGGCATGGTGCTGATCGGCCTCGGACTGGAGCGGGTTCTCGCCGATCACGTAGAGCGCTCGCAGATCGCCCCGCGCCATCGCCTCGAACATCTGCGAGAGGTGCCAGCCGCGCTCGGGCGGCACCGGCACCTTCCACGCGCGGTCGAACTTCGCGCGCAGCTCGTCGTTCTCGACGTGCTGGAACCCGGGCAGCCGATCGGGCAAGGCCCCCATGTCGCCGCCGCCCTGGACGTTGTTCTGCCCGCGCAGCGGATTGAGACCCGAGCCGTAGCGGCCGACGTGGCCGGTCAGCAGCGAGAGGTTCACCAGCGCCAGCACGTTGTCCACGGCGTTGTGATGCTCGGTGATCCCGAGCGTCCAGCAGATCATCGCGCGGCGCGCGCGCGCGTACTCGTGCGCCATGGTGCGGATCGTCTCCGCCGGCACGCCGGTCTCGCGCTCGGCGTAGGCGAGCGTGTAGGGCTCGACCTTCGCGCGATAGTCGTCGAACCCGGTCGTCGCGTTGTCGATGAACTCGCGGTTCTCGAGCCCGGCGGCGATGATCTCGCGTCCGATCGCGTTGGCCAGCGCGATGTCCGAGCCGACGTCGAGCGGCGCCCAGAGCTCCGCCCACTGCACCGAGCTCGTCCGTCGCGGGTCGACCGCGAACATCCGCGCCCCGTTGCGGAGACCGCGCAGCAGGTGGTGAAAAAAGATCGGGTGCGTCTCGCGCGCGTTCGATCCCCAGAGGAGGATCAGCTCCGTCTCATGCGCCTCCTGGTACGAGCTGGTGCCGCCGCCCGCGCCGAATACCGTCGCCAGCCCGGCGACGCTGGGCGCGTGTCACGTGCGATTGCAGCTGTCGATGTTGTTGCTGCCGATAATGCTCCGCGCGAACTTCTGAGCGATGAAATTCGTCTCGTTCGTGCTCTTCGAGCAGCTGAAGAGCCCGAACGCATGCGGACCGTGCCGGTCGACCACGCGCTTGAGCCCGGCGGCGGCGCGGTCGAGCGCCTCGTCCCACGTGGCGGGGCGAAGGCCGTTCGGGCCCTCGGCCTCGCGGACGAGCGGCTGGGTCAGTCGCTTGTACGTGCGAGCCATGCAGACACCCCCCTTCGGTTCAGGTTCGCGAGACTCATCGGGAAGCTTACAGCGAGACGGCGTGGCTTCGCTGATGGCCGCGGTTCGGACGATACTATGCTTCCGAAAATGGAGTCAAATCGCCGGGTTGACGACCAGCCCTCGAACACGCTC
>Ga0075423_10000680_pt1 | contig 28197 bp, 25 predicted proteins | sample SoiMethybrSBSTD2_FD_80114 | JGI IMG/M metagenome (GOLD analysis project Ga0075423, IMG submission 80114) | Bulk soil microbial communities from a Populus tree surrounding site in Tennessee, USA - Soil MetaG P. TD hybrid SBSTD2 | ecosystem: Environmental > Terrestrial > Soil > Tree plantation... | reverse complement strand
GATCGAGGCGCTGCTGGCGCGGCAGGCCGGTGTGGGCGCGTGCGTGGTGATCGCGCGCGAGGACCGCCCCGGCGATCGCCAGCTCGTCGCCTACATCGTCGCCAAAACGGGCCGCGCACCCACACCCGACCAGCTGCGGCGCTTCCTACGCTCTCAGCTGCCGGAGTACATGGTGCCGGTGGCCTTTGTATTCCTCGAATCATTGCCCCAAACGCCGAACAACAAGATCGACCGGAAGGCCCTGCCCGCGCCCGACCAGAGCGCGCTGCATCCGCTGGAACGTGTGCTGCCGCGCACGCCGCTCGAGGCGGTGCTGGCCGGCATCTGGGCCGAGGTGCTGGATGTCGAGTCGATCAGTGTCAATGAAACCTTCTTCAATCTCGGCGGGCACTCGCTGCGCGCAACGCAGGTCGTCTCGCGCGTCAACCAGGTCTTCCGAATCGACTTGCCGGTTCGCACACTGTTCGAGGCACCGACGCTTGCCGAGCTGGCGAGCCATATGATCGCCAACGAAGCCAGACCAGGTGTCGTCGAGAAGACGGCTGAAATTCTCCAGCGCATTAAGCGGATGTCCTCCGATGACATGCGCCAAGCACTTGAGCAGAAGAAGCAGAAGCCAAAAGCACCAGCATGACCGACCCAAATGCTCAACTCGCCTTCCTGCGCACGCAGCGCGACCTCGCGCCCGATGCCGCCATCCGCGCGATGTTCGAGCAACTGATCACAAGCCTCGAAGCCCAGTCGGTGCCCGCCCAGACCATCGCCGGCAGCTCCGAGGTCGGCGTCGCCGTCGCGGGCGATGTGCGCGGCGCCGTGGTCGCGCCGCTGTTTCCCGAAGGCGCGAGCGGCAATTACATCGCTGGTGTGCTCAACCTGTACCAGCCCACGCCCGCCGCGCCGCCGGCCGATTACGACGCCGCGCTACGGCGCTACCTCAAGCACCTCTACTCCTTGTATGCGACGCTCGATCTGCGTGGCATCGACGACCGCCCGATGGATATGCCGTTAAGCGAGATCTATGTCTCTCTCAACCTGCACGAGCCGCCGCCCGACGACCTGCGCGGACGCGGCGCGCTGCGCGGCTTCATCGAGAAGACGCGCGGCCTGGTCGGGCGCGCGGATGCGGAACTCGATGCCGCCGGTCGGCCCAAACCGGTCGATTGGAAGGTCGCGCTGCGCCATTCGCGCCTGGCGGTGATCGGCGCGCCCGGTGCCGGCAAGACGACGCTGCTGCACTACACCGCTGTGCGGCTGTGCGAGGTGCTGGCACGCGACGACCGCGCCCAGCTCATCGCGCTGGGTCTGACGAGTTCCACTGCGTCTAACATAGCGGTATCGATCGCGCCTAACATAGCGGTATCGATATCGTGCGACGACCGCGCCCAACTCATCGCGCTGGGGCTGACCAATGCCGCCCAGCCGGCGACCGAGCCGCCCGTGCCACTGCTGCTACCACTGCGTGAGCTGGGCAGCTTCCTTGGCGAGGCTGGCGCGCGCGAGGCCAGCGGTGCCAATGCGCGCCTGCTGCTCGATTGTCTGGCGAACTACTACCAGCGCGCCGACCTGAATCTGCCGCCCGACTTTTTCAGCCGCTTGTGTGATGCCGGTCGCGCCATCCTGCTGCTCGACGGCCTGGACGAGGTGGTGAAGAGCGACGACCGCGTGTTCGTCAGCGCGATTGTGCGCAACTTCGCCCAGCGCTACGCCAGCTGCCGCTATGTCGTGACCGCGCGCGTCGCCGCCTACCAGGGCGACGCGCAGATCGGCGCGGGCTTCCACATCTGCACGGTCGCCGACCTCGACGCCGATCAGCAGCAGCGCTTCATCGGCAACTGGAGCCGCAGCCTGCACCAGCTGCTGTATAATCTGCGTGGTGATGAGCTGGCGCAAGCCGCCGCGCGCTATAGTGACGAACTCTGGCACGCCTTGGAGCAGAACGCGCGTGTGCGCGACCTGGCGACCAACCCGCTGCTGCTGACGGTAGTCGCGGTGATCTTCCACAACAACTACGTGCTACCGGAGGACCGCGCCGCGCTGTACGAGGAGTGCGTCGAGGTGCTACTGCGCGGCGGGCGTGGCAAGGCCGACCGCCCGGCTCAGCAGCGCGTGCAGTACGGCGGCACGGCCGAGTTGAGCATGGGCTTGAAACCCAAGCGTGAGCTGCTGGCAGAGGTGGCCTATACAATGCATCAGCGTGGCGAAGAGGGCGTGATCATCAGCCACGCCGAGCTGGTGCGACTGGTCGCCGCCCACCTGCATCACCACCCCGATGCTGCTGCGGCTGCGCAGGCGTTTGTGGACGAGTTGCCGGTGCATATCGGGCTGCTCGATGAGCGCGAGCCGGATCGCTACCGCTTTAGTCATCTGTCGTTCCAGGAGTTCCTGGCCGCGCGCCACATCGCCGAAGCGACCGAGGCGCGCTGGGACGAGTTGCTGGCGCACTACCAGGAGAGCTGGTGGCGCGAGGTGATTTTGTTGTGCGCAGGGCATCTGAGCCAAGCGCGCTGCTGGACGTTCCTCGAACGGTTGATCGGGCTGGGTGGCACGCATGCCGATCGCGCCGCCGCGCTGGGGCTGGCTACCGATGCCCTGGCCGAGCTGGAGCGCTTCAAAGGCCAGGGGTCGCTGAACGCACGCATCACCGCCGACGCGCTGGCGATCCTCAAGGCCCCCGCGCTGGTCGCGCCTGCCGCCGCGCGGGTGATCTGCGGGCGTGTGCTGGCGCGGCTGGGCGACCCACGTCCCGGCGTGTGTACACTGCCGCCAGATATGCTGCCGATCGCGGGTGGGAGCTTCGTGCTTGGGAATACGAAGGAAGAGTATCACGGCATTATCGCGGCGGAACAACGCGGGACATTTGCGCGATACGCGAAAGACTGGTACGAAGATACCGTGAATAGCCAATCGGTGCAACTTGCCACCTTCGAGCTTGCGCGCTACCCCATCACGAACGCCCAATACGCGCTGTTCATGGCTGATCATGGGTACAATCTCAGTCACCCCTGGTGGGATGCGGCCGGACGCGCTTGGCTCGCGCGGGATGACGCCACAACACCGAAACTGCAATCCAACCAGCGTCGCCGCTTCAAAGATCAGCCTGAGTGGTGGGATGACGAACGCTATGGTCAGGCGCGCCCGAACCACCCGGTCGTCGGGATCTCCTGGTACGAGGCGATCGCCTTCTGCCGCTGGCTGACACAGAGCCGGGTGTATAATCCGGATGGTCACACCTACACCCTGCCGAGCGAGGCCGAGTGGGAGTACGCGGCGCGTGGCCTGGAACGTCGACCCTACCCATGGGGTGGCGACGAACCCGACGGCGAGCGCGCAAACTGCGAGCAGATCTACACCGGCACGACGGCGGTGGGCTGCTTCCCGCGTGGTGCGACAGAGGAAGGCCTACTGGACATGGCCGGCAACGTGTCGGAATGGACGCGCAGTGAATATCGATCCTACCCTTACGATCCAGACGATGGGCGCGAGGCAACGGATGAACCGGCGAAGAAACGCTTTACACTTCGCGGCGGCAGTTGGAACAATCAATCGATCAGCCTGCGCGCCTCCCGCCGCGGCGACGGCGTGCCCGACTACCACCGCAACATCGTTGGTTTGCGGCTTGCCCGGCACCGTAAAGTGTAAAGCATTTATTGAGTGTTCTGTGTCCTGTGTTCTGGGTGATTGGCAGATTGCGAATGGGATTGTTTCGGATAGCGGGGAGCGGCGTCGCCCTCTGCGCCTGCCGCAGCGATGGGCAACGGTGTAGGGGCGCAGCAGCCCGCTCGTCCTTGAGTTGCTACAGGAATTGAGCTGCTGCGCCCCTACGACAATGACGAATCACATCGAACCACGGCGCGCGATGGAGCGCTCGTGTGAGCAACCTTCCAGGAAGCTGGCCGGTGGTCTACAAAGCGCGAGATCAAGCTTCCCGGAAGGTCAGGTGGAAGCCTATTTGAGCGGAAACACGCACTTCGCGAGATCGTAGCGTGGCTTCGCGGATCACCAACGCCGGCCACGCACCCCGCTCGCCATCACACAAACCCGAGCACCGGATGCGGCTGATACGGCTCCTCAAGCCGACGGATCTCCTCATCGGACAGAGCGACCGACAGCGCGCCCACCGCGTCGTCGAGGTGCTGCGGCTTGCTCGCGCCAATGATCGGCGCGGTGATCACCGGCTGCTGCGCCAGCCACGCGAGCGCGACCTGCGCGCGCGGTATGCCGCGCTCTTGTGCGATCTCTGCAACGCGCTCGATGACGCTGCGATCCGCATTGGCCGTTGCCGTGTAGAGCTCTTTACCAACCTCATCGGACTCCATGCGGCTGGTATTTGCCTGCCAGTCGCGCGTAAGGCGACCGCGTGCGAGTGGCGACCAGGGGATGACCGCGATCTGCTGGTCTCGGCAGAGCGGCAGCATCTCGCGTTCTTCCTCACGGTAGAGCAGATTGTAATGCGGCTGCATCGACACGAAGCGCGTCCAGCCGTGCCGATCGGCGGTATACAGCGCCTTGGCGAATTGCCAGGCGAACATCGAAGATGCGCCGATGTAGCGCGCCTTCCCAGCCTTAACGATGTCGTGCAGCGCCTCCAGCGTCTCCTCAATTGGCGTCTCGTAATCCCAGCGATGGATCTGGTAGAGATCGACATAATCGGTTCCCAGGCGCTGGAGGCTGGCATCGATCGCCGTCATGATCGCCTTCCGCGATAGGCCACCGGCATTCGGGCCGTTCCCCCATGGAAAAAACACCTTGGTGGCGATCACCAGCGTGTCGCGCTGGCCGAAATCGTGCAGCGCCCGACCGACGATCTGCTCGCTTGTGCCGTCGGAATAGCTGTTCGCAGTGTCGAAGAAATTGATGCCTAGCTCAAGCGCCTTGCGAATGAATGGCCGGCTCTGCTCCTCATCGAGCGTCCAGGGATGCGTCCCGCGCTCCGGCACGCCATAGGTCATGCACCCCAGACAGATTCTGGACACCTTCAGTCCGGTTGAGCCGAGTCGAATGTACTCCATACATACCTCCTGTGAAACTCCTTCTTGCACTCGTAGGACATACGCTCATCACGGATTTTTACTGCTTGTCTGTCGTTTTGGCCCCGCAGGGCCAAAACGACAGACAAAAAGAGTATAATACACTACCACATACAAGTATCATTTCCCCAGGCCACGAAGGTGGCCTTCGTAATGATAGCCGAGGGCTTTAGCCCCACGGCAGTGATTGAGGAAGTAATTTCTGTGCGAACTCTTACCTTCTTTACCATCGGCTACCAGGGCCACAGCATCGATACCTTTCTCGACCTGCTGCTGGCACACAGCATCGCGCACATTATCGATGTTCGCCAGCTGCCGTTCAGCCGTAAGCCCGACTTCAGCAAGAAGCGGCTGACCAACCATCTCGCCAGCCTTGGCATAGCGTACACCCACCTCGTCGCGCTCGGCACACCCAAGCCGTTGCGCGATGAGGTGCGCCGCGACAAAGACTACCCGACATTTTTTGCTGCCATGGAAGCTATCATCGCCGCGCAGCCCGCAGCGCTCCAGACCGCGCTCGAGCTGGCGCGCGCCCAACCATCCGCACTGCTCTGCTTCGAGGCCGACTATCGCACCTGCCACCGGCTGGTCGTGGCCCAGGCGCTGGAGCAGCTGTCCGAAGTGCCCAGTGTTGTAGTGCATCTCTAAAGCTGTACGTGAAGCGTGAAATGTGAAACGGGAGTGCAATCTGCAATCTGCAATCTGCAATCGGCTATCGGCTACTCTGCCTCGCGCAGATCGACCTCCAGGCCGCCGCCAGCGCGCGCGAGCAGGTTATAGCCCAGGCTGAACAGCAGCACGGCCACGGCCAGCATCACCGCGCCCACGGCGGTGAACAGCAGCGTCAGCGCCACAATCGTCAGCGGCTGGCGCTGGGTCAGTTGCGCGACCGTCCGCGCCGTATCGCTCAACTGCAACGCCTCCAGCAGATCGATCCGCGCGACCGTCTGCCCCAACAGCGTGATAGTGAACGGCGCAACTCCGCCCAGCGCCTGATCGACGCGCCGCAGCACCTGCACCACCACCGCTGCGACCACCAGCGCCGGACAGAGCATCACCAGCCAGCCCAACGCACAGCCCACCCGTAGCGCCGACCCCGGTGCGACCCGCCGAATTCTATAGCGCATGATCCGCTCCTGACGATTGCAACACGTCGCCTCGCTCGATTCGCATCAGATACTCCGGTTCCGGCTCGTCCGGCAGCTGAATGGTCTTCAGATACCGGAAGCCCGCTTTTTCATACGCGCGGATCGCGACCTTGTTCTGCGGCTCGGGGCCGAGGACGCAGCACGTCGCGTCGGTCGTGCCGAAAATCACCTCGCGCAGAAAGCCGGTCAGGATCGCGCTGCCGAGCCCGCGATGGATATAATCGGCCTCGCCAATGAATAGATCGACGCCGGCCGCGCCCTCCTCGACCTGAACGTACGCGCTATAGTCCGGGTAATCGCTGATCGCGTACGTCTGGATGTAGCCGATCGCTCGCTCGCCCGCGCGGATGAGGAAGCAGCGGGTGGGCGCATGCCCGTCGATGCGCGGCCCATACTTGGCGACCACCTCAGCGTAGGTCTGCGGTCGCCTGCTATACCACTGCAACACGAAATCCCGGTTGAGCCAGGTATGCAGCAGCGGGAGATCGCGCCGCTCAAGGCAGCGAAAGCCTATCGTCGGATCGCTCATCGCCCCTCACTCCGCCAGCGCAAACCCGCGCAAAAGCCCAACCACATTCTCGCCCAGCGCAGCGACCGCGTAGCCACCCTCTTGCACGATCAGCGTCGGCAGCCCCAGCGCGGCGATGCGTTGCCCGATCATTGGGTAGGCTGCGGCGGTGAGCGCAAAATCGGCGATCGGGTCGCCGCCGAAGGTGTCGAAGCCAGCCGACACCACCAGATTGCCTGGCGCGAAATCGACGATCAGCGCCAGCGCCTGCTCCAGCACCGCCAGGAAGCGCTCGTTCGTGATGCCGACCTCCAGCGGCAGATTCAGATTGTAGCCCAGCCCTGCGCCCGCGCCGCGCTCGTCGGCGTAGCCGCTGAAGTAGGGGTAGTGGCGCGCTGGGTCGGCATGAATCGACACGACCAACACATCGTCGCGCTCGTAGAAGATCTGCTGCGTCCCATTGCCGTGGTGAAAATCGATGTCGAGGATCGCCACACGTTCTGGCAGGACGGCGGATGCACGACCAAGGCGGTTATCAGCCTGCTGATCGTTCTCTCGTCGTTCGTTCTGCATCTCGCGTAGTAGATACTCGGCGGCGATCGCCGCGTTGTTGAAGAAGCAATACCCGCCGCACATATCCCGGCCCGCATGATGGCCCGGTGGCCGACACAGCGCGTAGGCGGCGCGCGCACCCTCCCGCAGCAGCGCGGCACCGGTCAGCGCGACACCCGCCGACGCACAGGCCGCGCGGTATGTCCCCGCGACGATCGGCGCGCTCAGATCGAAGGCGTAGTAGCCCGGCGCGGCCAACGGATTCTCGGATGGCCGGTTCATCCAGCGCACCGCCAGCACACCCGGCAGCACCGCCGCCGCCGCGCCGCCAGCGGCAACCCAACGCTCGTAGGCATGCTCAAGATACGTGATATAATCGTCGCCATGAACGGCGCGAATATGCTGATGATCGAACGGGCGCGGCGGCAAGATCGGGCCGAGCGCGGCACGTTCAAGCGCCTCGTGGATGATCGTCGCCCGAGCCGGCGTCTCGTACGCGGGAATCAGCGCACCGTCGTACAGCTCGTGCGGCGCATCATGGAACGCATGGTCGGTGGAGAAAATCGAGATCATTGGCACCCAGCTTGCAATAGTGCGAGCAACAAGATGTAACCGTTTAGCGTAGGAGGCAACACAATGGGCGTGATCGCATGGATCATCTTCGGGGCGCTCGCCGGCTGGGTCGCCAGTATGATCGCGGGAACCAACGCGCGCCAGGGCTGTCTACTGAACATCGTCGTCGGCATCGTCGGGGCATTTATTGGCGGCTTCCTCTACAGCCTGATCACCGGCAGCGATTTCGTCGCAGGCTTCGACCTCACCAGCTTCATCGTCGCGGTCGTCGGTGCCCTCATCCTGCTGTTCATCATGTCGGCGATCACCCGACGACGCGCCTAGCCGGCATCCGCCGCCAGCTACCAAGTATACCATTAGATTCTTTACTCAGTGTCTGTCGTTTTTCGCCGGGAATCACAAAGACGCGGGCCTTGGAAGGCTCGCGTCTTTGTGTTTCTTCATACGAAGAAGAGGCGCCTGCCCATCGCCGTTCGGCTGACGAATGGGAGGAAAAGCGAGGGGATAGGGGGAACACAAGCAGATGGGTCTTATGAGGGTGACATGTGTTCATCAACCTATTTGCTTGGGGCAGCGCCTTTCTGCTTATTAGCATACGCGATTGGCCTGCCGATCTCAATAGGTCCATCGTCCCACTTTGTTATGCCCCATTGGTCGCACAAGTACCAGACGTGGGTATGACCTGTGGGGATATTGTGGTATCATTGACAAAACCGTACACAGCGGGCAGGCGCGAGTAATGCAGACGTTCTCGCGCGCCGCTCTTTTCGTCCAGCATGGGCAAAACAGGCGATCTCATTCGGTAGTTTCAATATCACGTATATGCCTAAAGCGCAGAAAACACTCTTTGATGCCCAGCGCGAGGAGACGCTGCAACGCCAGGCGCCCCTGGCGGCGCGCATGCGCCCGCGCACACTCGCGGAGTTCGTCGGCCAAGATCAGATCGTCGGCGAAGGCCGGCTGCTGCGCCGCTCCATCGCCGGCGACACGCTCTTTTCGATCATCCTCTGGGGACCGCCCGGCAGCGGCAAGACGACACTCGCACGGATCATCGCTGAAACCACGAATGCCCACTTTGAAGCGTTGTCGGCTGTCTCCGCCGGCGTAGCCGATCTGCGGCGCGTCGTCAAAGAAGCTCAGGATCGGCTGGGGATGTTCGACCAGCGCACGGTCCTGTTCATCGACGAGATCCACCGCTTCAATAAAGCGCAGCAGGACGCGGTGCTGCCCTATGTGGAAGATGGCACGGTCGTCCTGATCGGTGCAACGACCGAGAACCCCTCCTTCGAGGTCAACGCGGCGCTGCTCTCGCGGGCGCGCGTATTTGTGCTCCAGTCGCTTTCAGACGAGCAGATCGGCCAGATCGTTGATCGAGCGCTGGCCGATGAGTCGCACGGCCTGGGTGCCTATCAGGTGATGATGGCCGCCGACGCACGCGGCTACCTGCTGAACATGGCCAACGGCGACGCTCGCACAGCGCTCAACGCGCTCGAAGCCGCCGTCCTGTCCAAGCCGCCATCGCTGGGCGATAAGCGCCTGATCACCGTAGACGATATTCGCGATGCCTTGCAAAGCCGGGCGACCCGCTATGACAAGCGCGGCGAGCTACACTACGATGCCATCAGCGCCCTACACAAATGCGTGCGCGACAGCGACCCCGACGCGGCGATCTACTGGCTTGGCCGCATGCTCGACGGCGGCGAGGATCCACTCTATATCGCCCGGCGCGTCATTCGCATGGCGATCGAGGATATTGGCCTTGCCGACCCGCAGGCGCTGCCGCTGACGATCGCCGCGCAACAGGCGATTCACTTCCTGGGCCAGCCCGAAGGCGATTTAGCGCTGGCCCAAGCCGTGATCTACCTCTGTCAAGCACCCAAGAGCAACGCGGCCTACAGCGCCTACAGCGCTGCATTGCAGGATGTCGCCGAGACACGCAACGACCCGGTGCCGCTGCACCTGCGCAACGCGCCGACGCGCCTGATGAAAGATCTGGGCTATGGCAAGGGCTACAAATATGCCCACGACTTCGAGAACGCCCAGGTCGATCAGCAGCACTTTCCACCGAATCTGCTGGGACGCCGCTACTACGAGCCGACCAATCGCGGCTTCGAGGCCACGGTGCGCGAGCGACTCGCGTGGCGCGACGAACGCGCGCCCACGGATAAACGGCCCGCAGCTTCGCGCCCAGCTGCTGCCTCCGACGAAAGCGATGTTCAGGCCCTGGTGGGCGAGGAGTCCCAGATAACGCACGACGACGACGCGGCTCAGGTCCGCCGCGCACCGGCGACACCCAAACGCGCGAACAAGACAGCCAAGCCCAAATAGTGGAATATCAGAAGAGTTTGCCGAAACGATTCTCGGTCCCGGCGAGCAGGCGCTGAATGTTCTCGCGATGCAAATAGACAATAAAGATCCCGGCCACCCAGATAAAGATGGCATAGGCGAGCGGCAATTGCCCTCCGACATACAGCACGGCCGCAAGGACGAGCTCGACCGCCGCCCCGGTCAGCGAGCCAACCGACGACATGCGCGTGAGCGCAAAGGCGATCAGCCACGCGACGACGCCGAATAGCATCAACACCGGAGCGACCGCGAGCAGGACACCAGTGCTGGTCGCGACCGCCTTGCCGCCCGTGAACTTGAGGAAGATCGAGAACGTATGCCCCAGGATCGCAGCCACCCCAACCAGCATAACCTCGCCGGGCGACAGCTTGGCGATATGCAGCGCGACCAACGTTGGCAGCACTCCCTTCAAAATATCACCCGCCGCAGCGATCACAAACGGCCCAAATCCACATGACCGCCACACATTCGCCCCGCCGATATTGCCGCTGCCAACCTGATGCAGATCGATGCCGTTGAGCCGCGCGACTAGATAACTAAATGGCACCGACCCAAGCAGATAGGCCAGCGCCATCAGGGCTATTGTCAGCGGAATATTTGACGCGAACATTTCATCTCCTCGCACAGGCAAATCCACCAATACAGGCGGATCGGTCGCGCGCTGTCGTGCCTGAACGACGGCGCGCGAGATCGACGACGATCTAGCCCTTGGCCGCGTCGAGCAGCAGCTCAGGTCGGTGCCGATAGACGCTCCAGGCGACCTCGCCGCTGGCGATCGCGCGCAGGGTTTCCCACAGTGCCCGGTTCACCGGCGCAGCGCTGCCGATCTGTTCGGCGGCGCGCACGACGGCACCATACAAGAATTCGCCCTCGGAACGCGGATTGCCGCGCGCCAGGTCGAGTTGAAGCGATGGCGGTTTCCTACCGCGCCCGCCACCGATCAACCGCCGCAGCAACGGGTTGAGCAACGCGGCCGGCAGCGTGCGCAGCGCTGTCGCAAGCAACGCCGCTGGATAACGTGGCAGATTGACCGGGCGTATGCCGAGCCGCTGCATCACCTGCAACGCTTCCAGGAACATGCGCCGCTCCAGCGCGACCAGCCGCCGATCAGCATAGACCTGCTCCACCGGCAGATCAAGTATCGCTGCGGTCGCATTGCCGAGCATATTCAATAATGCTTTCGACCACTTCATGGCCCGATAATCGGGATACGCTTGCACCTGAAAATGCGCGGCGCGAAATGCAGCCATCCACTGATCGAGCGGCTGCCTACCGTCCAGCGATGCAAGACCAATGCCGCCATTTTTCGTGATAGCTACCCGGCCAGGCTGTTCAACCTCGACCGAGATCGTGATCACGCCGCTGATGATTCGATCAGCACCGAAGCGAGCCGCCAGCAGTTCCTCGTTGCCGATACCGTTCTGGAGTGTGAGAATAGCGCGTGGTTGCAGCGATTCGAGCGCTGGCAGGGCACCAGCAGTATCGTATCCTTTGACGCAGAGTATCGCCAGCTCAGGCGAACGATCCTGCTGCGCCAGCTCTGCGGGATCGCCGATGATTGCGAGGTCGCGCACTACGTGTAGGTGCTCATCCTGGCGGATGTGCAGCCCGTGCGCCTGAATTGCTGCGCCGATAGCCGGCCGTGCCAGCAGCACAATCGGCTGCCGCGACTGCGCCAACCGGCCCGCGACGAGCAGCCCGATCGCGCCTGCGCCAACGACGACGATTGACACATTCCTGGCTCCTCACCGAACGGAATCCAGGTGGGAGTTAGAGATAGTTCCGGGGCGTTTGGCGTGGCTGCACCGCATCAGACCGCCCGACTGCGCAACTCCCGTCGGATCTGCCGATGTATTATAACACCCTTAATATATGGATCAAATGTGAAACGAGAAGCGTGAAACGCGACTGGTTTCACGTTTCACGCTTCATGTTTCGGGTGGGGTGAGCGTGGGATCAGCTGTAGGCGACTGTGGTGGAGAGGCGGCGCGCGAGCGATTGCAAACCACGATGCTGGAGCGCCTTGACCGCGCCCTCCGTCCGCCCGATCATGTGAGCGACCTCTTGCACCGACATATCGGCCATGAAACGCAGCAGGATGACCTGGCGCTGATCGGTCGTCAGATCGCTCAATGTGCGGTTCAACTCCTCGTAATCGAGCTGCGCGCTGACCGCGTTCTCGGGGCCGTCGCAGCTTCCGCCCCAGGTATCCAGCGGCACATGCTTGCGCGTGCGGCGGCGGCGAATCGTATCGACCGTGCGATCATGCGCGATGCGATACAACCACGCCGAGATCGGCCAGCCGCGCTCCTCGTAGCGATGAATGCCCTCCAACATGCGCAGAAATACCTCGGCCTGTAGGTCTTCCGCCAGCTCAGCTTCGCCGACACGAAAGTAGATATAGCGATAGATTGCTGCTGAGTAGCGCTCATAGATCTGGGTGACTGCGCCAGGATCGCCGGATTTGGCTCGGTTGACTAACTCAGTTTCGGTGATGTTGGCCGGCATGTCGTTGCTCCTGGTTAGCCGCTACGAGGCGGCGCTTGAACGTTGAGTGCGTTGTTAAGCTGAACCGAGTATAGCAACCAAGCGCTACCATTCTATTACCAGTACAGCGCGCAAACCTATACCGCAAGCCTCGTAGAGCGGGTATAATAGACGAACAACAGGAGATAGAGTGATGGAAACAAACAACGAACGCACTACGATGGTGCGTAAACAACTTGTTGATCGCGGTATTACCAATGAGCGCGTGCTCGAAGCGATGATCAGCGTGCCACGGCATCTCTTTGTTCCAACCGAGGTGCGTACGCATGCCTACCAGGACCGCGCGCTGCCGATCAGCGAAGGGCAGACGATCTCGCAGCCGTTTATCGTCGCGCTGATGGCGCAGGCGCTTGAGCTGGCCCACGACGAGCGCGTACTTGAAATTGGCACCGGCTCCGGCTACGCAGCTGCGATCCTCAGTCTGCTTGCCGCCGAGGTCTACACAATCGAGCGCTGGCCCGCGCTGGCCGAGGCCGCTCAGAGCCGCCTGTGCGATCTCGGCTATACGAACGTCCATGTCTACAGCGGCGATGGAACTGCGGGCCTGCCAGCCTATGCGCCTTTCGATGGTATTGCCGTCGCCGCAGCTGCGCCTTGGGTGCCACGACCGCTCCGCGAGCAGCTCAACGAGGGCGGCCGGCTGGTCATCCCAGTCGGCGGGCGCGACGAGCAGCTGCTGCTGCGGCTGCGGCGACGCGGCCACGATAGCCAGATCGAAAAGCTCAGCGGCGTGCGTTTTGTCCCGCTGATCGGCGCGCACGCCTGGGAGCCGCCTGCGCCGGATGATGCGAACTGACCATTTTCCACAATTTTCCGCAATTCAAGAAAGCGAGAACGAGCACTGTGCGTAATATCTTCACTACTCCCGACGAAAGCGTCTTCCAGGGGCAGTCTAACGATAACTTCGAGCTGTTGAAGGCGTGGGCCGGAACAACGCTGGCCTTTGCGGTCGTGCAGTCGCACTCAAACCTCTTGAGCGTGGCTTTTCTGACCAATCTGTTGATCTCCGGCGTTGTCTGCGGGCTCGCGTTCGTGCTGCACGAGCTGGCACACCGCATTGTCGCCCGCAACTATGGTGCCCAGGCGCATTTTGTCGCCAACAACGGCTGGCTGCTGATCTCGATCGTGATCGCCTTCGCCGGATTTTTCATTGCCGCGCCGGGAGCCGTATGGCACCGTGGCTATCTGACGGCGCGCCAGGGCGGGCTGATCGCGTTGGCTGGTCCCGTGACGAACCTGGCGCTTGCGGCGCTGTTTTTCATTGCGCTGATCGGGCTGCTGCTCGGTAGGATCGCCACGCCCGAGTGGGTCTATCAGCTTTGTTATATCGGCTTCGCGCTCAACGGCTGGATCGGCCTATTCAACATGATCCCCGCTGGCCCATTCGACGGCGCGAAGGTGCTCAGCTGGAGCCCGCTGATCTTCGGTATCACGGTCGCGATCGGCCTCCTGCTCGTATTCGTCCTGAACAACGACCGCGTGCTCCAGTCGCTGGTAGGGTTTTTTGTTTAACCGACGCTAGAAGGAGTATCGGGATGCGCATTCCGCTGATCGCCGGGAACTGGAAGATGTACAAGACCGTTGCCGAGGCGGTCGATCTCGTTGAGGCGCTGCTGGAAGGGCTGGGTGATCTGCGTGATCGCGAGGTGCTGGTTTGCCCGCCCTACACCGCGCTGCACGCGCTCAGTCCGCTGCTGCAAGATACGCCGATCGACCTGGGCGCGCAGGATGTGTTCTACGAGACGCAAGGTGCCTACACCGGCGCGATCGCGCCGCTCATGCTGCGCGACCTCGGCTGCACCTATGTGATCGTCGGCCACAGCGAGCGCCGCCAATATTTCGGCGAAGACGACGCGCTGGTGAACCGTAAGCTGCACGCCGCGCTCGCGCACAGCCTGCGACCGATTCTGTGCATCGGCGAGACCAAGCCGCAGCGCGATGCCGGCAAGGCTGCGGCGATCGTTATCGGCCAACTGCGCGCGGGGCTGTCTGGGGTGGCGGCGAGCGCGCTGCCCGATCTGGTGGTCGCCTATGAGCCGATCTGGGCGATCGGCACCGGCGACACCGCCACGCCGGCCGACGCGCAGGCGATGCACGCGACGATCCGACACACGCTGGTCGAGCTATACGACGCAGAAACGGCCGATCAAGTTCGGATCCAGTATGGTGGCAGCGTCAAACCCGACAATGTGGATGAGTTGATGGCCCAGCCCGACATCGACGGGGCGCTGGTGGGCGGCGCATCGCTCAAGGCCGACAGTTTTCTGCGGATCGTGCAGTTCCGTTAGCCGAGCCGCTGAACTGGAGCTATACGGTCGGGAAGGTTGCTATGGAGCTAGAGATATGGATTCTGCTGCGTCTGGTGGTTGCGATGGTGCTCGGCGGGGTGATCGGCTATGAGCGCGAGAGTACCGGCAAGCAGGCCGGGCTACGTACGCACATGCTTGTCGCGATCGGCGCGGCGCTGTTCGTGTCGTTCAATGAGTTGTTCGCGATCGCCGCGCTCCCGCTCGCCCCGCCCGGCCCAGTGGGCAACTTTCGCGTCCAGCTCGAGCCGCTCACGATCGTCGAGGCGATCGTCACTGGGATCAGCTTTCTGGGGGCGGGAACGATCTTTGTATCGGGCAAGGGCAAACATGTGAAAGGACTCACGACCGCTGCCTCGATCTGGGTTACGGCTGCGGTTGGCATCGCTATTGGCCTGGAGCGCTACCTGCTGGCGATCGGCAGCACGATCCTGATCCTGATCACCTTGCACATTATGAATCGCTTCGAAGCTCACGAATCGAGGGACGCGGCAGCTCAAGAGTAGCATCCTAACTCCGTCAAATGTGAAACGTGAACCGCGTCCCCATCACGTTTCACGCTTCACGCTTCACGCTTCACGTTTCACGCTTCAGATGTGCGAGCGATCGCTTTCGTTCTGATCGAGCTGTAATGGTGCGGTTTCCAAGACGGAGGTTGTGATACGGCGTAGCAGCGACAGCGGCACAGGCTTGGTAAGGCAGTGGTCGATATGCAGACGCTGCACGGCCTCGTAAAGCTCCGGTGAGCTATAGGCCGTGATCAGAATGATCCGCGAAAGAAGCCGAAGCTCACGCACACGCGCGATCAAGTCGAGTCCGTTCATCAGCGGCATATGGTAGTCGGTGATGATCAGATCCGGTGCGCAAGCGGTCAGTGCTTCGAGCGCTTCCTTGCCGGAGGCGGCTGTCGCAATGATCCAGTTATATGCGAGCGAACGTAGCGCCTGCTCAAGCATCAGGCGCTGGTTGGCTTCGTCATCGACAATTAGGATGGAGTAAGGAGACATCGCATCACCTCGGCGCGTGTCAACAGGAGCGAGCTGTGATCACTATCATCATACCGCGTACTGCTCGCCATGTGGCACACAAGATGTGATCGGAATGATGCCGGGCTGTAATCGTAACAGTTCACCGTTTGGCGGCGCGCGGGGCCGCAGACCTTCCAGATAACGCTTCACTGTAGTAGCAGTTGGCGGTTGAACCCACGCCTATCCCGACGAAAGTGCCCTGCGGCGATCGCTTGAACGCTTCGCCCGCGTGTTCTTTGACGACATCATACTACCGTGATATAATCAACAACATTAAATATTCATAGTATCTACTATTATACGAGGCAGCCGTATGGTCGGCGATGGCGAGCAGGGTGATCCAGTCGAACAGGTCGAGCACGCGATTGCACAGATCGGGTGGCTTGGTCAACGACAATTCACGCACCTGCTGGCCGAGGATCGCTTCGATCTCACGATCCCGCAATTTCACACGTTGATGCACCTGAACTATTGCCCCACGATGTGCAAGATGTCGGACTTGGCGCGTGCGACGCACCAATCGGCGGCCTCGCTGACGGGTATTATTGATCGTCTGTTGGAGAAGCAGCTGGTCGCGCGGGTGCGCTCGGAGGATGATCGCCGGCAAGTAGTTGTCACCGTCACTGAGAGCGGGCGGCAGTTGCTGGCCCAGATCAAACGGGCCCGCCGGATGGAGATGCAGGTCGCGCTGAAGCATATTCCACCAGCCGAGATCGACGAGCTGCTACGCTTGCTCGAAATGGTGCTCGACGGGCTGCGGCAGGGCCAGACCAATCCGAAATATTAGTGGAACTCTAACAAACCATTTGGGCTAGTTGATCGTTCTATATAATACACAACGTGGAAGTGTGGCTTGGAATGGCGGAGCCGCTGCGAGGGAAATCGCGCCTTGTAGCCTGCCAAACCTCCCGCGATGCCCGACCGCGTACGCCCGAAATCGTTGGATTTGAGTAGAATTATGTCTCAGGTAGCACTCATCCGCAACCCTTCCAATCTGTGGTACCATGAGTCGTAAAGAGTGCGTATATACTGGACCAATTGGATGCGCATACATGCGAAATAAAAAACTGTTCGGCAGGATCGTTTTCCAACGATGGCGTTACGGCTCACCACACTAATGCTGATTGAGATGAGCGGTCAAGAAAAAGTGGCATTCGCCCTCTTTTTGCAATCAATCCAGGCGCGGCGCGCCTGATAAGCGAGGAATACAGATGAGTCAGAAAGTGGATGTAGATCCGACCTCCCTTGATCAAGACGGTGTGGTTTCTGTAGACGCCGCCGAGCGCGGGCTACCGTTGGTTGTGCTGGGAGAGATGGTCATTATGCCGCATATGACGGTGCCGCTCCAGGTGGGGCAGGGCAAGTCGTATCGGGCCATGGAGCAGGCGTGGGAAGAGGATCAGGAAGTGCTGTTGATCTTCGTCTCCGAGAGCGAAATCGAGGGCTATAAGAGCGGACAGCCGCAGCAGCTCCCCAGCATCGGCGTGATCGCGCGCCTGGAGGAGTTTATCAAGCTGCCTGATGGCACGGTCCGCATTATTCTTGAGGGGCTCACGCGTGCGCAGCTCGACCAGTCGCTTCAGAGCGAGCCGTTCTATCGTGTGCGCTGCATCCCGATCATCGATACCGAGCCGGTTGGTATGGAGGTCGAGGCGCTGATGGAGACGGTCAAGCAGCAGGTCGATGAGTTTGTCGATTACCTGGGCGAGGTGCCGCAGGATGCGGTCGCCTTCGTTCACCGGATCGATAAGCCGGGCCACCTGGCCGACATCGTCACCTACGCGCCGGCCTTCGAGTTCACTGAGCGCCTCGAGATTCTCAACGAGATCGATCCGATCGAGCGCTTGCGCAAAGCCTATCTGCTGCTCGCACGCCAGCTCGAATTGCTCAAGCTGCGCCAGAAGATCCAGCAAGATACCAAAGAGGTGCTCGATCAGAGCCAGCGTGAGTATTTCTTGCGCGAGCAGATGCGCGTCATTCGGCGCGAGCTTGGCGAAGACGACGAGAGCGATGATCCGATCGATGAGCTGAAGCGCAAGATCGCCGACCTGAACGCGCCCGACTATGTCAAGGAGCAGGCAACCCACGAGCTTAAGCGGCTCGCGCAGCAGGGCATGAATAGCCCCGAGGCCGGCGTCATCCGCAGCTATCTCGATTGGATTCTGAACCTGCCTTGGTCGGTTGAGGAGCTGCCCGAGATCAGCATCGCCGAGGCGCAGAAGGTACTTGACGAAGATCACTACGGTCTTGAGAAGGTCAAGGAGCGCCTGCTGGAGTATCTGGCGGTGCGCAAGCTGGCCGGCAACAAGATGCGCTCGCCGATCCTATGTTTCGTCGGCCCGCCCGGCGTCGGTAAGACATCGCTTGGCCGCTCGATCGCGCGCGCGCTGGGGCGTCAGTTTGTTCGCACCAGTCTTGGCGGCATCCGCGACGAGGCCGAGATTCGTGGGCATCGTCGCACGTATATCGGCGCGCTGCCAGGCCGCATCCTGCAGGGGATGAAGACGGCGAAGTCGCGCTACCCGGTCTACGTTCTGGACGAGGTCGATAAGGTTGGGCAGGATTTCCGTGGCGATCCGACCTCGGCGCTGCTGGAGGTGCTCGACCCGGAGCAGAACAACACCTTCTCCGATCACTATCTGGAGATCCCCTACGATCTCTCGCAGGTCGTGTTCATCGCGACGGCCAACCAGCTCGATCCGATCCCTTCGCCACTGCGCGACCGGATGGAGATTATCGAGATCGGCGGCTATACCGAAGACGAGAAGCTGGGTATTGCTCAGGGCTTCCTGGTGCGCAAGCAGCGCGATTTCCACGGGCTGACCACCGAGCAGTTCCAGATCACCGATTCGGCGGTGCTGAAGCTGATTCGCGAGTATACCCGCGAGGCCGGCGTCCGCAATCTGGAGCGCGAGCTGGCCAGCTTGTGTCGTAAGATTGCCCGCAAGGTTGCGGCAGCCGCCGACGAGGGCCAGGAGTCGCTCGGCTATACCGTCGATGAGGCCGATATTTCGACCTACCTCGGCCCAGAGCGGTTCTCCTTCGGCCTAGCCGAGGCGCAGGACGAGGTCGGCGTTGCGACGGGTGTCTCTGTGACGGCAGCCGGCGGCGACACGCTCTCGATCGAGGTGCTGCCGGTGCGCGGCAAGGGTACGCTCCAGCTCACCGGGCATCTTGGCGATGTGATGAAGGAATCGGCGCAGGCGGCACTCTCGTACGCGCGCTTCTGTGCCGAGGCGCTTGGCGTGGATCCAAACTATTTCGAGGAGCACAATATTCACATTCATGTGCCGGAAGGTGCTGTGCCGAAGGATGGTCCGTCGGCTGGGATCACGCTGACGACGGCGCTGATCTCGGCGATGACCGGTCGGCCGGTGCGGCGGGATGTGGCGATGACCGGCGAGGTGACTCTGCGCGGCAAGGTGTTGCCGATCGGTGGCTTGAAGGAGAAGACGCTGGCGGCGCATCGCGCTGGTATTAAGACCTTCATTCTGCCCAAGGACAACGCCAAGGACATCGGCGAGCTGCCGCAGAAGGTGCGCGATGATCTCCAGCTCATCCCGGTTTCGTCGATGGACGAGGTCTTAAAGATCGCACTCACCAGCAGGTAATAACCGCATAGTGCATCGGCTTTCATACAGCTTGGCCGAAATCAGGGTTTTACCACCAAGACACCAAGGCACCAAGCCTTGGTGTCTTGGTGTCGCCCAGAGGGCACCCAGTGGTGAAAACTATGCGTATCCTTCGTGCGATCCATGGTATTCTACTATAATAGAGTCACGCTTGTATATACGCATCACGAGGTGTGTCGCTTTCGGTCGCGCATCGCCGTGCGTGCGTATCCGAGAGGTTTGAGAGAAACGAGAGGGGGCCTGATGTGCGGCGGTTCATTCTTCTGTTCGTTTTGCTGCTCGCTGCCTGCGGCACACCAGCGACTGTTCAGCAGCCAACAGCGGTGCCGGTTTCGCCGGTCGTAGTGCCGACCGTGAACGATCCCTGCTCAACGCTCGCGTTGCAATCCTACCGCGCCGCATACGGCGATGTCATCGGTCGCTGGAACACGGCGCTGATCGAGGCTGGTCAAACGCAGCCAGCGAGTCTGCAAAGCGCAATTGAGCGCCTACAGAGCATCTCGGCTGAGTTCGCGGGGCTGAAACCGCCGCCCTGCGCGCAGTCGGCCCACGATGCGACCAGCCAATCGATGCAGCAGGCGATCGGTGGATATCAAAGTCTGATGGCGCAGCAGCCGGTCGGCGATTCGTTGCGCGATGCGATCGATCTATTGGCGCGCGCCCAGGAAGCGGTCGCGGCGTTGCCGGGCACACCCGTGCCCACCGCCACGACTGAGCCGACGCTCACACCACTGCCGACGTTCACCCCGATGCCGACCAACACGCCGACGAGCACGCCAACGCCGACGGCTACCCCCAAGCCAAGAGCCGGTGTGATCAGCAGCAGGCAGACCCAGCTCTTCGAGACAGCGACCAGCACGACGCCGATCAAGACGCTCTTCCGGGGCGCGTCGGTGCAGGTCTTCGAGCTATCGAAGGGGCGGCTGCACATTCGCACCGCCAGTCTCGATGGCTGGGTCTCTCAGGGGGCCGTGCAGCTACGCTAGGTCGAAACGGAGCACCGTCTGCTGCTCACCGGTCCGGTCGAAGCCGAACCATTCGTAGAGCCGTTGGGCGCCAGTATTGTTGGCCTGTGTATTCAGGGTCAACCTGCTGGCGCCGATCTCGCGTGCATAGGCGGTGATCTCGGCCAGCAGCCGCACGCCGATCGCCCGGCCCTGATACGCAGGTAGCACGGCGATTCGCACGAGGTGGACCAGCCGACCGGCGAAGTGCGTCGTCACGAATGCATAGCCGACGACCGTGTCAGCGACCTCCGCCACAACGAAATACGGCGTCTCGAAGATCGCTGGACCAATAATGCCCTCGTCCTTGTTCCACTGTGGATCGAAGCAGGCGTGATCGACGGCCAGCACCGTGGGCAAATCGACCGCCTCCACGGGCCGCACGCGCACCGCTTGGTTACCCTCGGATGGGACAGCCAGCTCGCGCTTCTCATAGACGACGACCTCGGTATCGCGCTGGTAGCCTCGCTGGCACAGCGCCGGCTGGAGCCAGGTGTCGGCGGCCTCGTCGCCGGCATAGAACAATTGTCGTACGTCGTGTGAGCGCAGCAGCGCGTGGAACGGCGGCAGCAAGCTATCGAGCCCGCCACCGATCGCGAGATGATTGACGAACGCTAGCCCGCGCAGCCAGATCGTCGCGTCGGTCTGCCAGCCGCCGATCGCCGCTGCCCAGATCTCGTCGTCCGCGACGAGCAGCATCGTCGGAGCGCTTGCGAGCATGATCGGCAGATCGGCGTTAGGAAATCCCAGGAAACGGTGTGTGTTATTGCGGAACAGCCGCGCGATACTGCCAATGTCGGCTGGCGCGGCTTCGCGTGGGCTGGCCAGATTGAGATCGAGGGTGCGACGGAAGATGCGCATAGATGTGACCAAGCTACCTGCGACGCCTGATCGACGACATCGTCGGTCGGGCGATGAGTACATCGTTTGTTGCTCGCGGGAACGCACGCGAAAGAGATCAAGGACAGCGGGTGCTGTGGAGCTGTGTGCGTTCTGGTGCGGACACGGCCGTCGCAGTGACATTGCAATACTATGGTATGATGGTATGCGTTGCGCGATTTCCCCTTGCCGTAGCGGGCAAAAATCCGAGCCACGAATCACTGCGTACGCTGTATTATACACCCGCGCCAGACTGCCCAGCGAGGTTTCGGCGGCGGTGAAGCTGCCCGGAACACGCACCAAAACGGGCACCTCATAAGAACCATGAAAAGGAGCAGGACGAGTATGAAATGGGTCATGATCATCATCGGCGTACTGCTGGCCTTGATCGGCTGCGCGTGGATCTTGCAGGGTGTTGGCATCCTGCCCGGCAGCTTTATGAGCGGTCAGTCGTTCTGGGCGGCGATGGGGCTGCTCGCAGTGATCGTCGGCGGCGTGTTGATTTACATGGGCGCGCTACGTGGCAGGCGCTCGCTACCCTGATCGAACGTGAAACGTGAAACGTGATTGGGACGGGCTTCACGCTTCACGTTTCCGATGTGCGTTCGGATGGTTTAAACCGCACGAGTGCCTAAACGTCGCATGATAGCGGAACGGCGCTTCGCCATGGCCGATCAGGAGAGCAGCCGCCGGAACACCCGTAAGATGCCCTGGTCCCAGGCGACACGGTGCGTCACGCCGCTGCTGCCCTCGATCTCCTGGACATGCTCTAGGTACCATTTATAGGATCGGATGAGCGCCTCGGCGTTGCTATACTGCGGGTTCCAGCCGAGCGCGCGCTCGATCTTTTCGGTCGAGACGAACGAGTCCTTATCGGCCGTCGCGTAGACCCAGGCGTACAGCGGTGAAAGGCGCAGCATTTCGAACAGCCGCAGCGCGCCTTTCACAAGCTTGCCCGGCGTCGGCTGCACCCGCGCGCCGTTGCCGGCGAAATCGCAGAGCGCCTGCACGTCGCGCTTCACGGTCTCGAAGCGCTTTGCGCCGACATTGAAGGTATCGTTGGCGACCGCAGCAGGCCCAGTGAGCGTCAGGATGATCGCGTCCACCAGATCTTCGACCTCTAGAAGCTGATAGCGGTTGTTGCCCGCACCAATGATCGGAATGCGGTTGCCGTTGTGGACCCAGTCGAACAGGATCTGAAACACGCCCAGCCGAAAGGTACCGATGAAGGTCTTCGGGCGGATGATCGTGACGTGCTGGCCCATCTCGCGGTAGCGCAAGCACACCTGCTCGGCCTGGATTTTGCTGATGCCATACGGACCGACGCCGATCATCGGATCGGTCTCGTCGATCGGATGCTTCTCGGGCACGCCGTAGACCGCTGTCGACGAGATGTAGATCACCCGCCCAACGCCGCGCTGCCGGGCGGCTTCGAGCACCATCCGCGTACCTTCGACGTTGACCGACATGATCTCCGCCGGCTTCCAGAGCGGCAATGCCGCCGCCGCATGGATAACCGCATCCTGGCCCTCTAGCAGCGTATACAGGCGCTTGACATCGCGAACGTCGCTGGTATGGAAGCTCACATTCGATGGATACTCCGCCGGATCGAAGTCGGCGATGTCGAGCAGCGCAAGCTGGTGGCCCTGCGCCGCCAGCTTGTTGGCGAGGTGCAGCCCCAAGAAGCCTGCACCGCCGGTTATTAATACCTTCATACGTGTGTCGTATCTCCATTTCACACTATCGACAGTCGGCGCTTGTACCCTTCCTGAAGCGATACAACCGCCGATTGTGTACGCCTGCACGAACGTGCCAACCGCCGATTGTACGTCCGGTTGTAGGTCTCTGTCAAATAGCGGCCTGCATACCACCAAGACACCAAGTCACCAAGGCTTGGTGACTTGGTGTCTTGGTGATGAGAGACTACGAGCCTATTTCAGCCGTGTTGAACAGCTACTCAGCGCCAACCGGCTGGCAGGGTAGCAGGCGCGCGATGTGGTCGATCAAGCTGTCGAGCGGGAAGGGTTTGATTAGGATGGGGATCTTGGCGGCGTCTAGTTGGGCCAGCAGCGCCTGGGTTGGGTAGCCGCCGGTCATCATCACGATCGGGATGCCGACGGTAATATCGCTGGCTCGCAGTTCTTCGATCCAGATATCGCCGTTGACATCGGGCAGCATCCAATCGAGCACGATTAGATCTGGTCGCCGGGCGGCGCAGGCGTCGCGCGCATCTTCGCAGGAGGTGACACAGACAGCCGTAAACCGCTCGAACTCCAGGAAGCGGCGTACCACCTCGCCAATGTCCAGCTCATTTTCCACGATCAAGATGTAGCAGCCCATTCACGTTGCTTTCTTGGTTCCCCGCTGTACACGCACGCCCTTTCATATATGCCACAGCCGGGAGGTTTGGTGGGGCCGCAGATTCGCTGAATACCGCTGCTCGTGCGTATACGACGGCAGCCAAGTATCAATTGCTATCTCTATCATACCATGGAGCGGTCGGCTGTGGCGGCTGGAAATCGCCACAGTGCCCTATTTAGTAGCAGCAGTAGTACTACACTGCTCCGGTGAACGTGAAATAGAGATCTACGCGCACGCCGCTCTGCATACCGCGATAATGGTACCCGTACACGCCGGGCGGATTCGCCGCGTTGAATTGCACCAGCAGCGTCGGCGCGTAGCCGATCCGGCCGCGCGCGTCGGCGTTGGTTGGCGCTGCGAGATAGTAGATGCCGTCGGGCGCGGTGATCCAGAACTCCAGCCGCTCGCGCGACCGGAAGCCCGTACCGCTGAGGTGGAACACCGTCGCCCCGCCGCCTGCGATTGGGCTCACGCTGCCGTTGATGCTGCGCGGGCGTGGCGTCCCTGGTGGTGCCAGGTAATCGCGTGTGAGCTTGAACGGCGCAGTCACGCTGCGGCCCGTCGTCGCCCCCTGCGCGGTGATCGTCCAGATGCCCTCGCGCTGGCCCGCCGTCCCAAATCCGATGCGGACATTGCCTTGGCCATCTAGCGCGACCAGCTGCGCCGCGATCGCCTCGACGCCGCCGCCGTTTGGTCGGGTCAGCCAGGCACCAACGCGTTCGGCTGGGTCGAAACCACCGGCGCTGAAGCTGAAGACATAGCCTGGCGGCGCAGCCAGCGGGATGATCGCACCATTGCCGTGTGGCACCAGGATCGGATGCACGATGATACCGAGTCGGCTGGGAGCGCCCACGGGTGCCGGCGCAGGTGGTGCTGGCGCGGGCGGCGCGGGCGGCGGGTGCGGTGTGCCGTTCTCGGCGAGTGGCCCGGCTGGCGGCGTGTTAGGTGGCCAAGGTTCCACTAATTGCGCTGGGACGAGCGCCCGCCCGAGATGCCCAAACAGCACGCCGCTCGACCATAGCTCGAAACGCGCGCGCTCGAAATACTGCACGGTGTGCCAACGGCCATCGGCAAGCTGCTCGGCGATCTCCTCGCTGATCGGCAGGCCAAAGATCGCCAGGCCGCCATGCGTCTCCCAGCTCACCTTAAAGGCACCCTGCAAGCTGTGCCCGGTCTCGGGGAAGTAGCGGCGGCTGCGGGTGCTGGCTGCGGGCGGGGTGCGCGGGAAGACCTTGCCGCCGGTGACTTCGACGCCCAGCCGTCCCAACCCAATGATCGCCTGACTACCCTGGACGGTCAGCTCGAAGCGCGCGCGCTCGAAATACTGGACGATCCGGCCATCGGCCTTACGGTAGTACTCCTCGGTGATCGGGTAGCCAAGGATCGGCAGCCCACCGTTGCGTTCCCAGAACGAGCGGAAGGCACCCCGTAGATAGTGTCCGGTCGCCCTGAAATAGCGCGGCTCGTTCTGGGCGCTCGCCACTGGCAGCGCCCATGCGGCAAGTAGCACGACGAATAGCGCTACACACCAGCGCGGCATCTTCGTACGCGCGCGGCTGCCTAGCATGGCCCCCCTCCTTATGCATGGGCGTGGCTTCCCGGTTCGACACCGGCATGTCACCCTATCATAAAGGGGCGATTGGGCCTTGTCAAGCCAAAGCATGCAGTGGAATGGTGGGTTGGGTGCCGAGGGCAGTCCCGTTTTCGCTTATGTTCGCGGACGACATTGGCCGCGTAGCGTTCACACGCCCGCCATACGTTCGCGCGGTTCCAACATCCCGGCCACATATTCACGGAATTGGCTGACGTCGAACGGCTTCTCGATTACCGGGATGCCGGCCTGGTCGAGCCGCCGGGAGACCCCGCGCGATGGCGGGTCGCCGCACACGAACAGGACCGGGATATGCTCCGTCTCCGGTGCCGTGCGCAGCTCGTCGATCCACAGGTAGCCATCGGTGTTAGTGAGCGCCCAGTCGAAGATGATCAGGTCGGGCTCTCCATGAATGAAGACCTCTTGCGCCGATTGCCAGGCATGGGTCACCGCCACGTCGTACCCCTCGGTTTGCAGCATGTAGTAGAACAGCTTGCTCAGGTCGAGGTCCTCTTCGATGACCAAAATGGTCGCGTCCATAGCATTCTCTCCACGTACACCAATACCCTTCACGAGAGAAAACGTTCGCGCCAAGAAGAAAGATACGGCAAAGTACGCGGATGACGGAATCGAAATGCGCGTGAGCGGCCGAGGCGAGTTGGGGAGAAATAGTGCGTTGGGATGCTATAGGGCGCAACGCTGGAAAATCATCTATGCTCCAAGACGACGCAGTGTCGCAGCGTCGTCTTGGAGATTACGTGGTTTGTTCGGAGCTAGACTAGTTGACGCGCGTCACCGTGTAGTAGCTGCCGTTCGCCGGCGCTAGCTCGATGCGCTCAGGCCCGACGACCGTAGCGGACATACCGCTCGGCTGCGAGTTGTTTTGCCAGGTGGCGTCCCAATCCCATGGCCCGCCGTTGACCGTGCCGCAGCCAGCGATATTGAAGTTGGTCAGCCCGTCGGTGCCGCTGGCGCTGGTAGTCGAATCGAACGTGCCGGAGGCGTAGAACGCTCCGCTGAACGAGAAATGGTTGCTCGTGATCGGTGCCAACACTGTATGGGTGATTTTATAGTTGCCACACCCGTTCACACTGATGTAGACCGCGAAATCCTCCACATTGGCCCGATTCGTCGTCACGTAAAACTCATCGCCGGTGTCGCTCTCCCAGAAGCCAGGCTCCGGCCCAGTGACTGGGATCTGTGTCGGCGTTGCGGTCGGCGGAATGCTCTTTTCCATATAGGGCAGGAAGACCTTCTTGTTGCCGGGTGTCGCCGTCGCGGTTGGCGTGCCGCCGCCGGACGGTGCCGCGCCCAGGTTGAGCCGGCCATAGCCGAACAGCGTATCCAGCCCAGCCGCACCCATATCAACCGCGCGCCCCTCCAGGAAGTTTTCCACCTGGGTAGGCGTGTAGCTGGGGAAGGCACCCTTCACCAACGCCGCCGCACCAGCGACATGCGGTGTCGCCGCCGAGGTGCCGTTGAACTTGTAGGGCAGATCGGGCTTGTAGCTCTCGGTCGAGACGTTGGCGAAGCCGGAGATGTCGGGCTTGTTCGCGCCGCCGCCTGCGGTGCCGCCTGCGCCGTTGGTCGGGCCTTCGGAGCTGTAGTATTCCTGCGGATAAGGTGAATTCACATCCAGCGCGGCGACGGTCACCGCATCGGGTGCATCGGCCAGGTTGGCCAGGCTACGGGCATGCACCAGCTCATCCAGCCGATCGATCTTCGGCGCGAAGACTTCGAGGTTGACGTTTCGGGTGCTGCTGTACCGCTTGATCGCGAAGCCATACGGGGCGGCAGCACCACTGGTCGCGACTGCGGCGTACTCGGTGGGCGTCTGGCTGGCACCGCCGTTCTGGACATCTTCACTGCTGGCCACCTGTACCCAGGTACTGCCGTTCCAGCGGAAGAGAAACAGGTCGTAGTCCTGGTTATGGTTGACCCAGTCGTCCCAGCGTAGGAATACGCGGAAGGCGTAGCCGGCTGGGATCACATAGGCGTTGCCGTCGCCGGGGCCAAAGTAGTTGACCTCCTGAGGACCAGTGTTGGTAGTTGCAAAGTCGTGGTAATTATTGCTGTTTGCGTCGGCGTAGGCACCGCCCCAGTGCGCCTCGCGGTCGTTGCTGGCGGCGGTGGCCCACAGGATGCCGGCCGCGCGGGCCTGGCTCACCAGCGTGGCGAATTCGCCGGTGCCGTCGCCGGGCGTCAGGTTATACCAGCCCAGCGAGGTAGAGATGATATTCACATGCTGAGTGTCTTTCAGCCAGGCAACCGCCTCGGCCAGATCGACGTTGGTGCCGATCTTGGCTAGGAACAGCTGCGCATTAGGCGCAACATCGTGGATGACCTCGGCACAGGCGGCACCATGCACGCCGCCGCCGTTCACCTGCGTGTCGATCTCGCCGTCAACGAAGTTCTTGACCGTCACTGATGCGGGCAGGTCGCCGCCGAGCAGGGTCGGGTAGCCCTGGAAGCCGCCGTCGATGATGCCGATCTTGACGCCGGCACCCCGGTAGCCAGCCGCCTGCCACACCTGCGCATTCGCGGCAGCCACCCCCTCGCTATTTGAACTGCCGGCCTGGATGCTATCGAATAGCTGAACCTCGGCCGGCCGGCGGATATACTCGATCGACGGCTGCGCGGCGACGCTCGCCAGCGCCGTGACCGGCAGCCAACCCTGGATCAGCTTGTTCTCGTT
>Ga0075423_10000678_pt1 | contig 28215 bp, 25 predicted proteins | sample SoiMethybrSBSTD2_FD_80114 | JGI IMG/M metagenome (GOLD analysis project Ga0075423, IMG submission 80114) | Bulk soil microbial communities from a Populus tree surrounding site in Tennessee, USA - Soil MetaG P. TD hybrid SBSTD2 | ecosystem: Environmental > Terrestrial > Soil > Tree plantation... | reverse complement strand
GAGCGGCTGCGCCCGGCGCTCGAGCTCGCGGCGCGCGTCGGGCACGCGGCCCCCGGCACGGTCTACGACCTCGGCTGCGGCACGGGCGAGGGGACGCGGCTCCTGGCCGAGCGCTGGCCCGGCGCCTCGGTCACCGGCGTCGATCACTCGGCGGAGATGATCGAGAAGGCGCAGGCGACGCCGGGACGCGTGCGCTGGATCCGCGGCGACCTCCGCGACTGGCGCCCCGACGGCGCGGCCGACGTGCTGTTCTCGAACGCCACCCTCCACTGGATCGACGATCACGAGCGTCTGTTCCCGCGCCTTCTGGGATGGCTGGCGCCGGACGGATGGCTCGCCGTGCAGATGCCGCTGTCGTGGGGCGTGCCCTCGCATCGGCTCATGCGCGAGACCCTGGCCGACCTGCGGCTCGGCTCCGCCGAGCTCGGCGCGTCGCTGGCGCGGGACTGGGTGCTGCCGGCGGATCGGTACTATGATCTCCTGTCGCCGCGCGCGCGCGCCGTCGACCTCTGGGAGACGGAGGTCCTGCAGACCCTGCGCGGCGAGGATCCGGTGCTCGCCTGGGTGAAGGGCACCGGTCTGCGCCCGGTGCTCCACGGCCTCGACGAGGCGGATCGCGGGGTCTTTCTCGCCGAGTACGCCCGCCGCCTGCGCGACGCGTATCCGAGGCGCGCCGACGGCGTGACGCTGTTCCCCTTCCGGCGGCTCTTCCTCGTCGCCCGGGTGTGAGGGTCGCGATGGAGTACACCGAGCAGCAGCTGCAGGAGTTCAAGGAGGAATACGCGCGCCGGCGCCGCAACCAGTATCTCGTGTCGGGCGCGATCATCGTCGTGGTCGTGGGCTTCGGCCTCCTGCAATCGCGCACCGGCGGAGCCGACGGCAACAGCCCGATCCTGCTCGGCGTGCTCTTCGCCCTCATCTTCGGCTCGGTGATCTTCTCGCTGCGCAACTGGCGGTGTCCGGCGTGCGGAGGCTATCTGGGCCGCAGCTGGCGCGCCAACTTCTGCGCCAGCTGCGGGGTGCCGCTGCGCTAGACGGTCTCGCCCTCGGCGGGGGCGGCGGCTTCGGCCGGCGGCTCGGCCGGCTTGGCGAAGATCGTCTTCTCGTCGCGCATCACCTCGGCCAGCCCGGGCTTCGATCCGCGCGGCTTGCGCACGTACTTCTTGCGCGTCCAGATCACCGGCACGGTGCCGCTCGACTTCTGGCGCGAGAACCACGCCGCCCAGGCCGCCACTTCGCGCAGCGTGTCGCGGCTCGGCTCGTCCTTGGCCTTGCCGCGGCGCAGCACGACGTGCGATCCCGGCGAGCCCTGGACGTGGAACCAGTAGTCCTCGGGCCGCGCCAGCCGGTGCGTGAGGTAGTCGTTGCCCTCGTTCGTCTTCCCGACCCACACGTCCCAGCCCTCGCGCGTGCGGTAGCGCCGCGGCACGAGCTTGGCCGGCACCTCGGCCCCGCGCGTGGCCGCGGGCCCGAGAGCGCCGCGCGCCGGCTTGGCGGGGGACAGCGAGCCCGCGGAACGCGGCGAATCCGGCAGGTCGGCCGGGCGCTCGCCGGCCTCGATGCGCTCGAGCTGGGCGCGTGCCTTCACCAGCTCGTCGATGAGCACGACGCGCCGCGCCGGAATCGCCGACAGCGCGCGCTCGAGCTTGGAGGCGCGGCGGAAGGCGCGGTTCGCGTTCTCGTGCGGCGGCAGCTTGGGATCGAGCTCGATGCGGAGCTTCTTGCCGGCGCGCGAGGGATCCGGCAGCTCGACGTGGTCGGCGCGCCGCGGCACCTGCGGTAGGTACGCGGCCAGCGCCTCGGCCTCGCGCCGCGCCTGCGGTGCGGCGTTCGCCTCCTGCCAGTCCCTCTCGATCGCCGCCAGCGTGCGCTCGGCGCGGCGCACGCGGGCGCGCGCGTTGGCCAGCTCGTCGGCGGTGACCGCGGCCGGCAAGAGCGCGCTCGCCGCCCGCGCCGCGTCGCTCCAGCTCGGCCACGGCCCCGAGACCGTGACCCCGGGGCCGGGCACGAACGGAAGCTTGGCGCTGGCGAGCGTGGCGGCGCGATGCTTGTCGGTCCACTGGAGCGCGACCACGGGGCCGTCGGGCGCATAGGCGAGCGCCGCCCACCCGGCCAGCGCGCGGGCCACGGACTCCGGACCGCCGCCGGCCGCCCGGGCCACCGCCGCGCGCGCGTTCGCGACCAGCGGCCCGCCCACGCCGCACCAGTGATGGGCGAGCCGGGCTTCGAGCGCGTCGGCGTCGAGCGCGCCGAGGTCCCCCAGCGTCTCCGCGATCGCCTCCGCGGTCGCGGCCCGCGGATCGCGGCGCATGGGGGCCGGCGGATCCGCGTACGCCATCCCGGGCGCGAGCCCGGGACGCTGCGTCGACGGCGCGCGCCGCCTCGCCACCCACGCCACCCCGCGCCGCTCCTCGACGAAGAGCGCGTTGCCGGGCGGCCAGGCCTCGATCTCGAGGAAGGCGCGCCCGCCTCCGAGCGACACGCGCATGCGGCGGTCGAACGCGGGCAGCGCGGTCCCGTCGACCTCGAAGCCCTCGTAGCGCGTGAGGTCCGTGACCCGGTCGCGCTCTTTGGGCAGCGGCGCCTCCTCGACGCTTAGCCACAGGGGCTCGGGCCAGCGCGCGACCAGCGCCCACATGGCGCCCTGGCGCCCGGGCGGCGGGCCGAAGTACGCGCGCACGCCGGCGGGCTCGGCGACCAGCCCGCGAAACGCGCCGCCGGCCAGGCGGCGCGACCACTCGGCGACACAGCGCTCGAGAATCAGGGGATCCATGGGCTCGGGAGGGGGAGGGGAAATCAGTCTTCGAGGTCGACGATCTCGCGCTCGGCGACGGCGCGCGAGACGAGATCGGCGAGCTCGGGCACGAGGGCTTCCGCCGTCTCGGCGTCGATCACGCGGCCGCGCGTCACGGGATGCCGGGGAACGAACAGCGAGCAGCAATCCTCGAACGGCTGCACCGAGACCTCGTAGGTGCCGATGCGCTTGGCCAGCGACACGATCTCGGCCTTGTCGTAGGCGACGAGCGGGCGCAGGACCGGGCGCTCGGCCGCGTCCTCGATGGCGCCGAGGTTCTCGAGCGTCTGGCTCGCCACCTGCCCGAGATTCTCGCCCGTGGCCAGGGACAGCGCGCCCTCGATCTCGGCCACGCGACTGGCCACGCGCATCATGGCGCGGCGGTAGAGCAGGACGAGGAGCCGCGGATTGGCGCGGTCGCGGAACGTCTCCTGGAGCGCGGTGAACGGGATCACGCTCAAGCGGATGCCGCCCTGCGCGCGGCCCAGCTCGCGCGCCAGCTCGATCACCTTCTGCTTGGCGCCCTCGCCGGTGTACGGGAACGAGTGGAAGTAAAGGGCGTTCAGCCGGCAGCCGCGCTTCTGCATGAGGTAGCCGGCGACCGGCGAGTCGATGCCGCCCGAGAGCAGGAGCGTGACGTTGCCGCTCACGCCCACCGGCAGCCCGCCCGGCCCGCGCGCCACGTGCGTCGAGGCGAACGCGAGCTTGGGGCCGATCTCGATCGTGAGCGTGACCTCGGGATCGTGGACGTCCACCTTGAGACCGCTGGCCAGTCGCGCCGCCCGCCCGACGACGTCGTTCACCTCGGGCGAGCGCGTGGGGAAGCGCTTGTCGCTGCGCCGCGCCTTGACCTTGAACGTGCGCGCGCCGCGCCGTGCCGCCTCGACGACCAGTCTTGCGCCGACGTCGACCATGGCGTCGAGGTCGCGCGGCACCCCGTAGGCGAGCGACACCGAGGTGACGCCGAACACGCGCTGCACCTTGACCAGCACGCGCTCCATGTCGGCCTCGCGGCCGGTCGGGCGCACGACGGCGCGGGCGTGGTGCATCTCCACCGCGACGTGGCGCTCGCGGCGCAGGGCGCGGCGCAGGTTGTGCTCCAGGCCCTGGAGGAACAGGTAGCGGTTGTCCTTCTTGAGGAAGATCTCGCCGAAGCGCACGACCAGGAGGTCGGGGCGGCCGAGCGGGGCGAGGCTGTCTGCGGAAAGCGGGGCCGAGCTCACGGCGGGAGCGTCCACGGCGGGTCCGGCTAGACGCGCCGCGCCACGGCCTGGCGAAGCCGCGGAGCGAGCTTGCCGAGGACGTCGACGAAGCGCGCGAGATCGGCTTCGGTGGTGTCGCGCCCGAACGAGAGGCGCAGGTTGCCGCCGTCCTCCTCGGCGAGCCCGATGGCGGCGAGCACGTGCGACATGGAGCCGCTCTTCGAGTGGCAGGCCGAGCCCGAGGATACGTAGAAGCCCTCGCCCTCGAGGCCGTTGAGCAGGGGCTCGGCCGGCACCTCGGGCAGGCGCAGGTTCACGAGATAGGGGACGCGGCCACGCTCGAACGGCCCGGGCCCGGCGAGCTCCACCGCCTGGCGCGGGCCGTTCACGGCCACCTCGGGCAGCTTCTCGTCGAGCAGGCGGTTCAAACATCGGTCGAGCGTGTCGTAGTGCGCGAGGTCGCGCTCGCGTCGCGACACCGCCAGCGCGTAGGCGGCGCCGAGTCCGGCGATGCCCGGCGTGTTGTGCGTGCCCGAGCGCATGCCGGCCTCCTGACCGCCGCCCGTGAGCACGGGCTCGAGCCGGCCGGGCTCGCGCAGGAACAGAGCGCCCGTGCCCTTGGGGCCGTAGATCTTGTGCGCGCTCACGGCGATCGTGTCGACGTGCGGCCAGTCGCGGAAGCTCACCGGCAGCTTGCCGAACGCCTGCATGGCGTCGACGTGGAACTGGGCCCGCGGGGCGATCTCCTTCACGCGGCGCGACACCTCGGCCACCGGCTGGATCGTGCCCAGCTCGTTGTTCACGGCCATGAGCGCGCACAGCGCGGTCTCGGGTGTCACCGCCTCGAGGTAGCGCTCGACGTCGATCCCCCCCTCGCGGTCGACCGGTGCCACGGTGACGCGGTGGCCGACCTTCTCGAGCGCGCGCGCCGTCTGGATCACGGCCGCGTGCTCGATCGCCGACACCACGACGTGGCGGTCGCGCCTGCCGCTTGCCGCGCCGCGCAGCGCCATGACGTCGCCCTCGGTGCCCGAGCCGGTGAACACGACGCCGGTGGGCGAGCACCCCAGAGCCTCGGCGAGGGTGCGGCGGATCTGCCCGAGCGCGATGTTGGCGTCGAGACCCAGGGAATGGCGTGACGAGGGGTTGCCGTAGCGCCGGTCGAAGAACGGGAGCATCGCTTCCAGGACTTCGGGCGCGACGGGCGTGGTGGCGGCGTGATCGAAGTAGGTGATGGCGCTCGACATGGTTTCGATCCGGGCCCGGGGCGAGGCGGCGCCGCGTCGCGCGGCGCGCGAGAGCAATGTACTCTGCCCCGGCCGGGCGCGGCAACCCGCCGCGTTTCTTGACTTTGGCGGCGCTACGCGGATAGCTTGTCGCGTCCCTTCCCGGAGGCTCCCCCATGATCCGCAGCATGACCGGATTCGGCGCGTCGGAGGCCGACCTCGGCGGCCAGAAGCTTCGTGTCGAGCTCCATTCCGTCAACCACCGCTTCGCCGAGATCGCGGTCCGCCTGCCCCGCACCCTGTCCCACTTCGAGCCGCCGCTGCGCAACCTGCTCATGCAGAGCCTGGGGCGCGGCAAGATCACGTTCATCGCCTCGTGGGAGGGGGGCCGGGAGGAAAGCGCACGCCCGGTGCGCATCGACATCGATCGCGCCAAGCGCTACATGGACGACTTGCGCCGGCTCAAGTCCGCTCTCAAGCTCAATGACGACCTCGGCATGGCCATGGTGCTGGGGCTGCCCGACGTCGTGGTCACGGGCTCGGAGCCCACGGCCGACGATCAGGCGTGGGTGACGCTCGAGTCGGCGGCGCGCAGCGCCATCGACGAGCTGGTGAAGATGCGGGACAACGAGGGCAAGGTGCTGGCCGAGGAGTTCGACCGGCGGGTCAAGCGCATCGAGGAGCTGGTGGGCAAGTCCGAGGAGCGCGGCGCCGCGCGCCCGGGCGAGGCCAAGGAGAAGCTCCTCGCCCGGCTCAAGCCGCTGCTCGACGGCATCGACGTCGACCCGCAGCGGCTGGCCCAGGAGGTGGCGTTCCTCGCCGAGCGGCTCGACTGCACGGAGGAGTGCGTGCGGCTGCGCGCTCACCTCGGGCAGTTCCGCGCTCTGCTCACGAGCCCCGACCCGGCGGGCCGCAAGCTCAACTTCCTGCTCCAGGAGATGAACCGCGAGGCCAACACGATGGGCTCCAAGGCCAACGACGCCGACCTCGGCGCTCTCGTGATCGAGCTCAAGGACGAGCTGGAGAAGGTGCGCGAGCAAGTGCAGAACGTCGAGTGACCGCTTCCGACCTGCCGCGCGGGTTCCGCCCCAAGGGCTTTCCGGTCGTGCTCTCGGGCCCGTCCGGCGTCGGCAAGACGTCGGTGGTGAGCCACCTGCTCTCCGGTACCGACGACATCGTGTTCTCGGTCTCGGCCACCACGCGGCCGTGCCGCGAGGGCGAGACCCACGGGCGCGAGTACTGGTTCTACGACGAGGAGCGCTTCGAGCACGGGGTCGCGGCCGGCGAGTTCGTCGAGCACGCGAGCGTGCACGGGCGCTGGTACGGCACGCCGCGCGCGCCGCTCGAGCAGGCGCTGGCGGACGGCAAGATCGTGATCCTCGACGTCGACGTGCAGGGCGGGCGCTCGCTGCGCCAGCCGTTTCCCGACGGCGTGTTCGTGTTCGTCTATCCGCCGTCGCTCGAAGCGCTCGAGGAGCGACTGCGCGGGCGCGCCACCGACAGCCCGGCGGTCATCGCCGAGAGGCTCGCCAACGCGCCCGGAGAGATGAGCCAGTACGTGAGCTACGACTACATCATCGTCAACGACGAGCTGGAGCGCGCACGCGCCGTGATGGAGGCCATCCTCGTCGCCGAGCGCGCGCGGCGCATCCGTTTGACGCCGCGATGAGGGATTGACCCCGGGCCCGCGCATCCCGCACACTCCGCGTCACGATCTTCACCGTCTTTCCTGCCAGCGCCTCTACGCTCGCTCCCAAGGAGTCCTCGTGGTCAAGGAAACCAAGAAGGGGCTTCGCGCCCTCGCCGCCGCTCCCAAGCCGGGGCAGAACAAGTACGAGCTGGTCATCATCGCCGCGCGCGAAGCGCGCCGCATCAACGAGATGGCCCGCCTCACCGGCGAGCCGCTCACCGGCAAGGTGACCGCTCTGTCCCTCGACAACGTGATCCGCGGCGATGTGCCGTTCACGTACGAGGAGCCCTCGCCCAAGCCCGTCGAAGCCTAGCGGGCGAGGTCGTCGTGTCGGGTCTCAGCGGGCGGACAATTCTCCTCGGGGTGACCGGCGGCATCGCCGCCTACAAGTCGGCCGAGATCGTGCGCTGGCTGCGCAAGGAAGGCGCGACCGTGGTGGTGGTGATGACGCCCGCGGCGCGCCGTTTCGTTTCCCCTCTCACGCTCGAAACCCTCTCCGCCAATCCGGTGGTCACGTCCTTGTGGCGCCCGGCGCGCGGGCTCGACGTCGGCGCCCGCCCGGCGGGGCGCAAGAGTCCGGTGGAGCACGTGGAGGTCGCCGACGCCGCCGATCTCGTGCTCGTGGCCCCGGCCACCGCCGATTTCCTCGCCAAGGCCGCCGTCGGGATGGCGGACGATCCGCTCCTGGCCGCGATCCTGGCGAGCGCCGCCCCGCTCGTCGTCTGTCCCTCGATGAACGTGCAGATGTGGCATCACCCTGCGACGCAGCAGAACCTGGCCGCGCTGCTCGGCCGCGGCGTCACCATCGTCACGCCCGAGGACGGCGACCTGGCGTGCGGCTGGGAGGGACGCGGACGCCTGGCGGCGCTCGAGAGCATCTCGGCCGCCGTGCTGCGCGTGCTCGGCGAGGTGAGCGCGCGCTCGCCCAAGGGCACGATGGCCGGCCGCCGCGTCGTGGTCACGGCGGGGCCGACGCGCGAAGCACTCGATCCCGTGCGCTATCTCACCAATCACTCGAGCGGCAAGATGGGTTACGCGCTGGCCGAGGCGGCGCGCGACCGCGGCGCGCGCGTCACCTTGATCAGCGGACCCACGGCGCTGCGCGCGCCCGCCGACATCGACACCGTGCCGATCGTGAGCACCGAGGAGATGAAGAAGGCGCTCGATCGCGCCGTGCGCGACGCCGACGCCGTGGTCATGGCCGCGGCGGTGGCCGACTTCCGCCCGGCCAAGACGGCGCGCTCGAAGATCCGGCGCAACGAGAACGGCCTCGGCCTCGAGCTCGTAGCCACGCCCGACCTGCTCAAGGGCGTGCCCCGCCGTGCCGGCCGCGTCATCGTCGGCTTTGCCCTCGAAACCCAGAACGCCCTCGACGGCGCGCGCCGCAAGCTGACCGAGAAGCACTGCGACTTCGTCGTGCTCAACGATCCGACGCGCGCCGACTCGGCGTTCGGCGGCGACACGAACCGCGTCACGCTCGTGGACGCCAAGGGAGCGGAAAGGCTGGGCACGCTCTCCAAGCGCGACGTGGCCGACCGCATCTGGGATCGCGTCGAGTCCCTGTGGCCGGGCGCGCGGCGCGCTCCGCGCGGGAAGAAGAAGTGAGCCGGCGCGACGAGGCCGAGCTCGTGCGGCGCTACCTCGAGCGCGAGTCGGCGGCCGGGCGCGGCGGGCTCTGGGAGGCGACGATCTCGGCCGGGCGCCGGGTCACGGTGAAGCGGGCGGCGGAGCCGATGCCGGCGGCGACGCAGGTCGTCGCGCCGATCGCGACCGCGCGCGTCGCCTCCGCCGTTGCCGTCTCCACGCTCGACTTCGAGACCGATTCGATGTTCTCCGACGCGCCCGCCGCCGTCGCCGGAGCGGGGGAGCCCGCGCCCGGCGACTCGCTCGCGCTGGTCGCCCAGGAGGCGCGCGCCTGCACCAAGTGCGGGCTCTCGCAATGCCGCACGCAGGCGGTGCCCGGCGTGGGCACGGGCTCGAGCGGCATCGTGTTCGTGGGCGAAGCCCCGGGCGCCGAGGAGGACCGCCGCGGCGAGCCCTTCGTCGGCCGCGCCGGCGAGCTGCTGAACAAGATTCTCGCCGCCATGGACGAGCGCAAGCTCATCCCCGGCGTCGGCATCAGCCGAGAGAGTGTTTACATCTGCAACGTCCTGAAGTGCCGTCCTCCCGAGAACCGCAATCCCGCGCCGTACGAGATCGAGGCCTGCTCTCCTTATCTGTACCGGCAGCTCGCGCTCCTCAAGCCGCGCATCATCTGCTGCCTCGGCAAGTTCGCCGCCGAGCTGCTCGTGGGCGCGAAAGGATCGGTGGCGTCGATGCGGGGGAAGGTCTATCGTTTCGGCTCCGCCAAGCTCCTGGTCACCTATCACCCCGCCGCGTGCCTGCGGAATCCAAGCCTCAAGCGCCCGGTGTGGGAGGACATGCAGCGGCTGGCCCAGGAATACGCGAGCCCCTGATTCGCAAATTGTGACGCCCCCCGGGAGCAGGATGATCCCGAGGAGGTGAGGTCTTCCCATGAGCGAGCTGGACACGTTGGTGGCGGGCGTGGAGGGATCGGTCCCTCCGCACTCGCTCGAAGCCGAGCGCGCCGTCTTGGGCGCGCTGCTCCTCGATCCCGCGGCCATCAGCGAGGCCGTCGGCATCCCGCTGGCGCCCGAGGACTTCTACCGCGACCACCACGCGCGTGTGTTCCGCGCCATCCTCACGCTCTACGAGCGGGGCGAGCGCGCCGACCTCATCACCCTGGTCGACGAGCTGGGCAAGCGCGGCGAGCTGGACCAGGTGGGAGGCCAAGCCGAGCTGTCGCGGCTCTTCGACTACGCCGTCACCAGCGCCAACCTCGACCACCACGCGCGCATCGTGGTCGACAAGGCGCTCCTGCGCCGCCTCATCCTGTCCGCGCACCAGATCGCGCGCGAGGCGGTGTCGGGACGCGACGAGGTGCGCGAGATCCTCGACCGCGCCGAGAGCAAGATCTTCGCGCTCTGCGACCGCAAGATGCGCAAGGACATCCACCGCCTGCGCGACCTCACCACGCCGACCATCGAAGAGCTCGAGCGGCTGCACAAGCTCAAGACGCACATCACCGGCCTGCCCTCCGGGCTCACCGATCTCGACGAGATGACCGGCGGCTTCCAGCCCGGCGAGCTGATCGTGGTCGCCGGCCGGCCGTCGATGGGCAAGACGGCGCTGTGCCTCAACATCGCCGACTTCGTGGCCATCGAGGACAAGAGCGCGGTGGCCTTCTTCTCGCTCGAGATGTCCAAGGAGCAGCTGGTGCAGCGCATGCTGTGCTCGCGCGCGCGCATGAACCTCAAGGCGCTGCGCACCGGCTTCTTCCCGCAGGAGAAGTGGTCGTCGCTCACGCGCGCCGCCGGCAAGCTGCACGGCGCGCCCATGTGGATCGACGACACGCCGGCGCTCTCGGTGCTCGAGCTCAAGGCCAAGGCGCGCCGCATCCGCGCCGAGACCGATCTCAAGCTCGTGGTCGTCGACTACCTCCAGCTCATGCGCGGCGCCGACGACGTCGAGAACCGCCAGCAGGAGGTGTCGCAGATCACGCGCTCGCTCAAGGCGCTGGCCAAGGAGCTGGCGCTGCCCATCATCGTGCTGTCGCAGCTCTCGCGCGCCCCCGAGCAGCGCGGCCCCAAGGGCATCCCGCTGCTCTCCGACCTGCGCGAGTCGGGCGCCATCGAGCAGGACGCCGACGTCGTCATGTTCGTCTACCGCGAAGCGTTCTACTCGCCGAGCGACGACAACCGGAACAAGGCCACCATCAAGGTGGCCAAGCAGAGGAACGGCCCCACCGGCGACATCGAGGTGGCGTTCCTCCGCGAGTTCGCCACCTTCGGCAACGCCACCGACCTGCCGCAGGAGTACTTCGGGTCGTAGGGCCCGCCGCATCGACATGTTCTGGAACATGTCGATGAACATGCCCCGGGGCATGTTTGCGAAGTGATTCGATAGGCTTACTGGCTTCAATCCCTGCTGTTTTGGTCGAACGGGCCGTGCGGCCAGTGGGTGCGGAGTTCATCGACTCGTTCCGGAACGGGTTTGCGAAGCGAATTGATAGGAATGGCAAGCCACCGGCGCGGTTTCCTGAAATCACGACCATTTTGGTCAAACATGCCGCGCGGCATGTCCGGGCCCGCAAGAAGCGGGGCCGATTGGCCGATGTAGATAGAACGGGGGGACCGTCGGAGCGACCGCTCCCAGGGCCCCGCCGGACCCATTTCAGGGATGGAAGGGCGACGGCATGGCCGACGAGCGCAGGTCCCTCCTCAATCGAGCGCTGCTCGAGGACTTCCCGGGCGAGGAGATCATCACCCACGGAGCGCGCTCGGGCCTGGCCTGGGTGGGGCGCCAGATCCTGCGCTTCTTCGAGGACACGGGCCGCGTCGGCATCCTGTTCACCCGCGCCGTCGCCGCCACGCTCCAGGCCGGAACCTACCGCCGCCAGATCGTCGACCAGATGAGCGCCATCGGCGTGGGCTCGATGCCGCTCGTCGGCGTCGTCGCCCTGTTCACCGGCGCGGTGGCCGCCGTGCAGGCCGCGTATCAGCTCGAGGGCGTGGTGCCGCTCCGCTATCTGGGCGCGGTCATCGAGCGCTCGGTGCTGATCGAGCTCGGCCCGGTGCTCACCGCACTCGTGGTGGGCGGCCGCGTCGGGGCTTCGATCGCGGCCGAGATCGGCACCATGCGCGTCACCGAGCAGGTCGACGCGCTCGAGATCCTGGCCATCGATCCGGTGCGCTACCTGGTGATGCCGCGGCTCGTGGCCGCGCTCGTCATGCTCCCGGTCATCGTCGTCTTCGCCGACGCCATCGCCATCTTCGGCGGCTTCTGCGTGGCCACGCTCTCCTTCGACCAGTCACCGCACACCTACGGCCAGGCGCTCAAGCAGTTCTTCCATCTGAAGGACCTGACCTCCGGCCTGTGCAAGAGCGCGTTCTTCGGCGGGCTCATCGCCATGATGGGCTGCCACTACGGCCTGGCCAGCGAGGGCGGCGCCGAGGGCGTCGGCCTCGCCACCACGCGCGCCGTCGTCGCCTCGTGCGTGCTCGTGCTAGTGAGCGACTACGTGCTCGCCAACCTGCTCTTCCGGGTGACCTTCTGATGGCCGGCGAACCGGCGCTCTCCGTCCGCGGGCTCGACAAGGCGTTCGGCGGCCGCCCGGTGCTGGCCGGCGTCGACCTCGACGTCGAGCGCGGCCAGACCGTCGTGGTCATCGGCCGCTCGGGCGGCGGCAAGAGCGTTCTGCTCAAGCATCTCGTGGGGCTGGTGCGCCCGGACGCGGGCACGGTGCGCGTGCTCGGCGAGGACGTGACGCGCTACACCTCGGCGCAGTGGACCGGGCTCCGCGGCCGCGTCGGCATGGTGTTCCAGGGGGCCGCGCTCTTCGACTCGCTCACCGTGGGCGAGAACGTGGCCATGGGGCTGCGCGTGCGCAAGCGGCTCCCGGCCGACGAGGAGGAGGCGCTGGTGCGCGACCGGCTGGCGCAGGTGGGGCTCACCGAGGTCGAGAGCCTCAAGCCCGCGTCGCTCTCGGGCGGCATGAAGAAGCGCGTGGCGCTGGCGCGCGCCATCGCCACCGACCCGGAGGTGCTGCTCTACGACGAGCCCACGACCGGGCTCGATCCGGTGATGGCGGACGTCATCAACCGCCTCATCCGCGAGCTGCAGAGCCGCTTCGGGCTGACCTCGGTGGTGGTGACCCACGACATGACCAGCGCCTACTTCGTCGCCGATCGCATCGCCTATCTGCACCAGGGGCGCATCCACGCCCAGGGCACGCCGGACGAGATCCGGCGCTCGGAGGATCCGATCGTGCGCTCGTTCGTGGAGGGCAGGAGTCAGGGACTCGCGGGCGTGCGCTGACGCGCCGCGCGGGACGGGAAGGAACCATGGCCGGACGGAACACGGAGATCCGAGTTGGCATCGCGGTGATCGGGGCGCTGACGCTCGTCATCTGGGGCGTCACGTGGCTCTCCGACATGCGCCTGGCGCGCAAGCGACGCACCTACGTCGCGCGCTTCTCCGACGTCGGCGGGCTGGCCACCGGCGATCCCGTGTCCGTGAACGGCGTGAGCCTGGGCAAGGTCACGGACATCCGTCTGCGTTCGAGCGGCGGCGTCGACGTCGTCTTCGCCATCGACCGCGCCGTGCGCATCACGCGCAAGTCGGCGGTGAACGTGCGCAACTCGGGCCTCATGGGCGAGAAGTTCATCGCCATCGAGCTGGCCGAGGACGGCCCCGCCTACGCCGACAAGGACACGATCCTGGGCTACTACGAGACCGGCGTGCCCGAGGTCATCAGCGAGATGAGCGACGCGCTCCACTCGCTGCAGCGCGTCTCCGACCAGGTCGACCGCATCCTGGCGCTGGCCGAGGAGCGCGGCACGCTGCGCCGCACGCTCCACAACGTCGAGGACGCGTCGACGAGCCTCGAGGCCACGATGAGCGAGAATCGCGAGGATCTGCGCGTCATCGCCCAGAACCTGCGAGAAGTGTCCTCCCAGATGCGTACGCTGGTGGAGGAGAAGAACCCGGTGGTGAACCGCACGGTCGATCGCCTGGCCGCGACCAGCGAGCGCGCCGACACGCTCATCACCCGGCTCAACGCGGCGGCGGAGCGGTTCAACGATCTGGCGGCCAAGGCGCAGTCCGACTCGAGCACGGTCGGCCGCATGCTGAGCGACCGCGCCCTGTACGACGATCTGCACCGGAGCGTGCGCGATCTCTCGGGTCTCGTCCGAGACATCAAGCAGAATCCCCGCCGCTATCTGAAGTTTTCCTTGTTCTAGCCCACGCGCCGGGGTTTCCTGAGTCCGTCCCGGCTGCCCCCGGGGACGGAGGCCATGAAGACCCCATCCACCCGCAAGACTTCCCCGCGCGGCACGCGTGTCGTCTTCGCCTGCTCGGCGTGCGGCGAGGACCGCCCGCGCTGGTTCGGGCGCTGCCCGGCGTGCGACGCCTGGAACTCGGCCGTCGAGCGCCCGGCCGACGCCGTCGCGCAGGCAGCCGAAGCGCGGCCCGGCGCCTGGCACGTGGCGGCGGACGAAGCGCCGGCCGTGCCGCGCCCGCTCGCCGAGGTCACGCTCGCCGCCAGCCCGCGCGAGCCCACGGGATTCGCCGAGGTCGACCGCGTGCTCGGCGGCGGGCTCGTGCCCGGCGCGCTGCTCCTTCTCTGCGGCGACCCCGGTATCGGCAAATCCACGCTCGCTCTGCAAATCGCGCGCGCGCTCGCCCAGCGCCGGCGCGTGCTCTACCTCTCGGGCGAGGAATCGCCCGAGCAGGTGCGCCTGCGCGCCGAGCGCATCGGCCCCTCGCCGCCCGAGCTCCTCGTCCTGTGCGAGACCGATCTCTCCCGCGCCCTCGCCGCCGTCGAGGCCTCGAAGCCGCGCGTGCTCGTCGTCGACTCCATCCAGACCCTGGCGTCGGCCGAGCTTCCGGCCGGCCCCGGCTCGGTGGCGCAGGTGCGCGAGTGCGCGCTGGCACTCCTGCAGGTGGCCAAGCGGCGCGGCGTGCCCGTGCTCGTCGTCGGCCACGTCACCAAGGACGGCGCCGCCGCCGGGCCGCGCGTCCTCGAGCACATGGTCGACGCCGTGCTCTACCTCGAGGGCGAGCGCTTCCATGCCGTGCGCCTGCTGCGCGCGGCCAAGAACCGCTTCGGATCGACGAACGAGATCGGCGTCTTCGAGATGTCCTCGAACGGCCTCGCCGAGGTGCGGGATCCGGCGCGCGCCTTCGTCGGCGAGGCCTCGGCGTTCGAGAATCCCGGCGCCGTGCTGGTGACGAGCCTGGCCGGAACGCGCCCGCTCCTGGTCGAGGTGCAGGCGCTGGTCGCGAGCTCGGGCTTCGCCGTGCCGCAGCGCGCCGGCTCCGGCCTGCCGCCCAAGCGGCTGGCCGTGCTGCTCGCCGTGCTCGAGAAGCGGCTCGGCCTCCGTCTCGCGCACGCCGACGTGTTCGTGAACGTGGCCGGCGGCCTGTGGCTCGAGGAGCCGGCGGCGGATCTCGGCGTCGCGCTCGCCGTGGCCGGGAGCCGGCTCGAGCGCCCGGCGCGCGGGCGGCTCGTGGCCGTGGGCGAGATCGGGCTCGCGGGCGAGGTGCGCCCCGTCCCCGAGATCGCGCGCCGCGTGCGCGAGGCGTCGCTCCTCGGCTACGGCCCCATCCTCGTCCCGCGCTCGCAGGTCGACGAGGCGCTGGCGGCGGACGCGTCGGCGATCGGCGTGGCCACGCTCGCCGAAGCGCTGGAGGCCGGGCTCGGCCCCAAGCGCCGCGCCGCCCGCGCCGAAGACGCCGGCGACGTCGACGAGGACGCGCTCGCCCCGTCGGGCGGAACCGGCGCGTGAGCGGAGGCACGGCGCGCGACAGCGTGTGGCTCGTGCTCGTGGCCGCCGGGCGCGGCGAGCGCCTGGGCGGCGAGGTGCCCAAGGGGCTGCGCGAGCTCGGCGGGCGGCCGCTCTTCGCCTACGCGCTCGGGGCCGCGGCGCGGAGCGGGGCGGTGACGCACGCGGTGCTGGTCGCCGAGCCCGAGCTAGCGTGGACGGCGGCGCGCGCCCTGCCCGAGACGAGCCGCGAGCTCCTGCGCACCGTGGTGCGTGGCGGGGCCCTGCGGCGCGACTCGGTGTGCGAGGGACTCCACGCCGTGCGCGCGGCCGTGTCCGCGTCGCGCTCGGAGTCTTCCGACCCGGTCGTGCTGGTGCATGACGCGGCGCGCCCGTTCGCGCCGCCCGAGCTGTTCGCGCGCCTCGCCGAGGCCTGCGCGCGCGGACCGGCGGTGGCCGTGCGCACCGCACCCGACACGGTGAAGGAAGTGGAGGGCGGGGTGGTGACGCGGACGCTCGATCGCGCCCGCGTGGCGCTGGCGCAGACGCCGCAGGGCGCCCGGCTCTCGCTGCTCGAGCGCGCGCACGAGGGCCTGCCGGGTACCGACGCCACCGACGACGCCCTCCTGCTCGAAGGACTCGGCGTTGCCGTGGCGGCGGTGCCCGGGGCCGAGACGAACTTCAAGATCACGAGCCCCGAGGACCTCCGCCTCGCCGAGGCGTGGGTGCGCTCCGGCGGCGCGCCCTGGATGACGGACGGAGCCTAGGAGGAAGGATGGGACAGCGGGTCGGCCTCGGCTATGATGTGCATCCGTTCGGCCCCGGACGCCCGCTCGTCCTGGGCGGCGTCGCGATCGAAAGCGAGCGCGGCGGATTGGTCGGGCATTCCGACGCCGACGCCGTCTGCCACGCGATCGCCGACGCCGTGCTCGGCGCCCTTGCGCTCGGCGATCTGGGAAAGCATTTTCCCGATACCGATCCCCGGTGGCGCGGTGCCTCGAGCATCGGGATCCTCGAGAAGGTGCGGGCGATGGCCGACGAGCGCGGCGCGCGCGTCGCCAACGCCGACGTGACCGTGGTGGTCGAATCGCCCAAGCTCGCGCCCCATGTCGATGCCATGCGCGAGCGCATCGCGTTGGCACTCCACGTCGAGCGCGACCGCGTGTCGGTGAAGGCCACGCGGCCCGAAGGGCTCGGCGCTCTGGGGGACGGCAGCGGCCTCGCGGCCCTGGCCGTCGTGCTCCTCGAAACCTGACCGGGACGATCGCATGAAGATCATCGTGCTCATGGGCGGACGCTCGACCGAGCGAGCCGTCTCGCTGACCACCGGCGCCGGCATCGCCGCCGCCCTCCGCCGCCTCGGCCACGAGGTGCAGAGCCTGGACGCCGCCGATGGCCGCGCGCTTCCCGCGGGCGCGGAGGCCGGCGCCGCCGCGCTCGAGGTGGCCGCCGGTCCGGAGACCGCGCTCGTGCGCGTGCCCGATCTCGAGCGGGCCGAGGTCGTGTTCGTGGCCCTCCACGGCGGCGCGGGCGAGAACGGCACGCTCTCGGCGGTGCTCGACCTCGCCGGCCTTCCCTACACCGGGTCGGGCATGCTGGCGTCGGCGCTGGCCATGGACAAGGCGATGTCGAAGAGGCTCTTGGAGCATGCCGGCATCCCGACGCCGCCGTGGCTGGCGCTGCCCTCCGACGCTCCGCCGCCCGATCCCGCGGACGTGGGACCGCTGGGTGGGTTTCCGGTGGTGGTGAAGCCCAACGATCAGGGGAGCACCGTCGGCCTCACCATCGTCGAGGAGGCGCGGCAGCTCGTGCCGGCGTTCGAGGAGGCGGCGCGCTACTCGCGCCAGGTGCTGATCGAGCGCTACATCCCGGGACGCGAGCTGACGGTCGCCATCCTCGGGCACGAAGCGCTGCCCGTGGTCGAGATCGTGCCCGAGCACGGCCTCTACGACTACGCGTGCAAGTACACGGCGGGCATGAGCCGCTACGAGGTCCCGGCGGCGCTGCCCACGGACGTCGCGGCGCGCGTGCAGGAGCTCGGGCTGCGCGCCTTCGAGACGCTGGGCTGCCGCGGCGTGGCCCGCGTCGACTTCCGTCTCGATCCCGAGGGACGGCCCTACTGCCTGGAGGTCAACACGGTGCCGGGGATGACGCCCACGAGTCTCGTACCCATGGCCGCGAAGGCGCGCGGCATCAGCTACGACGAAGTCGTGGCCCGCATGCTCGCCATGGCGCTCGATCCCGCCGCCGGCGACCGCGCGGCGGCGGCGCGGAGGACCGCGCCTTGACGCTGCGCATCCACGACACGCAGGAGCGCGGCAAGCGCCCGTTCGAGCCGGTGACCTCCGGCCGCGTCGGCATGTACGTGTGCGGCATGACCGTGCAGGACAAGCCGCACGTCGGGCACCTGCGCTCGGCGGTGGCCAACGACACGATCCGCCGCTATCTCGAGCACCTCGGATACCAGGTCACGTTCGTCTACAACTTCACCGACATCGACGACAAGATCATCGCGCGCGCCAACGAGGAGGGCGTGACCTATCGCGAGGTGGCGGAGCGCAACATCGCCGCCTACCTCCGCTTCGCCGACACGATGTCGGTGCAGCGCGCCACGGTCTATCCCAAGGCCACCGAGCACATCCCCGAGATCCTGGCCATGATCGAGAGCCTCGTGGCCAAGGGATTCGCCTACGCCTCGGGCGGCGACGTCTACTACGAAGTGCGCAAGAAGAAGGACTACGGCAAGCTCTCGGGCCGCGACGTGGACGACCTGCGGTCGGGCGCGCGCATCGAGGTGGGCGAGGAGAAGCGCGATCCGCTCGATTTCACTCTATGGAAAGGCGCGAAGCCCGGCGAGCCGGCATGGGACTCGCCCTGGGGACGGGGACGGCCGGGATGGCACATCGAGTGCTCGGCCATGTCGATGAAGTATCTCGGGGAGACGTTCGACCTGCACGGCGGCGGGCAGGATCTCATCTTTCCGCACCACGAGAACGAGATCGCGCAGTCCGAGGCGGCCACCGGCAAGCCGTTCGCCCGCTACTGGCTGCACAACGGCATGGTCACGCTCGGCGGCCAGAAGATGTCGAAGTCGGAGAAGCGCTTCTTCCTCATCGAGGACGTGCTCGAGCAGTTCCGTCCCGAGGAGATCCGCTTCTACCTCCTTTCGACGCACTACCGGAGCCCGATCGAGTTCAACGAGGAGCGCCTGTCGGAGGGCCGCGAAGCCTACGGCCGGCTGCGCCAGGCAGTGGAGCGGGGGGGCGGGTTCGAGGACGGTCCGTCGTCCGATGGCGCGGCGCTCGATCCGGCGGTCGTGGCCTCGGTGGAGGGATTCCACGAGGCGATGGCCGACGACTTCAACACCGCCGGAGCGATCGGCCATCTCTTCGACCTGGCGCGCGCCGTGAATCGCCTCGCCGACTCGGCCGACGGGCCGGGCGCGCGCCTCGCGGCGCGGGAGCTGCGCCGCTGGGCCGGACTGCTCGGATTGCTGCTCGAGGGCCCGCGCAAGGAGGAATCCTGGTCCGCGGACATCCTTCACCTGGTGACGGAGCGCGAGGAAGCGCGCAAGCGGCGGGACTGGTCGCGCGCCGATGCCCTTCGGGGAACGCTGCTCGAGCAGGGGGTCCTGGTCGAGGATGGCGCCGGCGGTCCAAAACTTCGCCGCAAAGACGGCTGACTGGCTAAGCTCTTCTGTGATTAGTATTTATAAACATCAATCCCTACCATTATCGTTCGCTCAGGCGATTTGCCTTGCTACGCGCTCCGTAACGGGCCTAGCCTCTCTCTTGAGAGGCCACGGGACCCCCGTTCAGGGGTGGCCATTTCGGCGGAGCTTGCCCCACGCGACGGGCGAAAGGGCATGCTCGGCCGTTTGCTATGGAGACACCGGGTGCGAGGAAGAGGGTGCATGGCATGAAGAAAATCAAGCCCAGTGTGATTCCGTTCCTGATCGTGGCGGCGATCGGCATGGCGTGGCTCGCGGCGTCGACGCTCACGTTCGCGCCGAGCACCGCGCACGCTCAGAGCATCAGCATCCCGGAAGGTGATCCGGGTGGCGGTCCGCCCACCACCGGCGATCCGGACAATCCCGACCCGTTCCGCGCCAAGCTTTCGAGCGGCGTCACGCACGTGGGGACCGGGGCTCGCTCGCACCTGGAGCCGACCCGACAGACCCATGTGACCGCGCCGGCGTTCATGCCGCGCGAGTGGCTCGAGGTCGTGTTCTGGAGCCTGCGCAATCGCATCGGCTGGTAGCGCGCTGGAACGGTAAGCAGTCTTGCCCGGGAGGCCCGTCCTGGGGGGAAGGCATCTTGGAGATCGGCGACAGCAGGGGCAAAGAGGCTCCGGATAATCGGCGCCTGACCGGCTCCGTCGAGGGACGCTCGGATCGCACTGGCGATCTGAGCGCCCTGGCGGAGATGTATCTCCAGGCCGACTCGTACGCGTCGGCGCTGGAGTCGGTCGACCGCGCCCTGGCGGAGCTCTCCGATGTCGAGCCCGCCGATCCGCGTCGCATCGCCCTCGAAGCCAAAGCCGTCTTGAGCCTGCGCCTCGCGGGCCGCCATACCGAAGCCGCGGCTCGCGGCCAGGCGGCGCTCGCGGCCCTTCCCGAGGGCGTCGATCCCGTCTCCCGCATCCATCTGCAGCTCGAGCTCGTCGACGCGCTGACCAGCCTGTCGCGCTACGAAGAGGCGCGTGCGCACGCGCATCAAGCGCTCGAGGCCGCCCGCCCGCTCAACGATCCCGATCTCTCGGCGCGCACGCTCACGCGCACCGGCATCCTGTGGATGCGGCTCGGTGACTGGCTCCTGGCGCGCGAGCACCTGGAGGAGGCGCGTTCCTACCTCATGCAGGTCGGCGACGAGAGCAAGATCGCCAACCTGCAGGCGACGCTCGGCATCCTCTACAAGAATCTCTGCGAGTGGGCGATCGCCATCCACCACCTGCGCGAGGCCCTGGCGCGCGACCGCCGTCTCGGGCGCTACGCCAAGGTGGCCAACCGCCTGCAGAATCTCGGCGTCGTCTATCTCAAGAGCGGCGACTGGGCGAAGGCCCACGACGCCTTCGTGGAGTCGCGCCAGATCTTCCGCCAGGTCGGGGATCAGGCGGGGCTGACCATGACCGCACTGTGCCTCGGCATGCACGCGCGCCTCACGGCACGCTTCGAGGAGGCGGATCGGCTGCTCTCCGAAGCGCTCGAGCGCTCGCTGGGCGGCGGCTGGATGCGCGAAGAGGCGCTGGCCCGCGAGTTCCTCGGCGACCTGGCGTTCGACCGCGGCGACACGCGACGGGCCGTCGAGTCCTATCGCGGCTCGCTCGCCATCGCCGAGCGCATCGCGCCCACGGGCGACATCGTCACCGAGGTGCTGCGCCGTCTCGGCGAGGCTCACCTCGCGCTGGGCGACGTGGCGGCGGCACGCGAGGCCATCGATCGCTGCCGGCAGGTGTGCGACCTGATCGACGACCGCTACGAAGGCGCCGTCCTCCACCGGGTCACCGGCCTCCTGCACGCCGCCACCGGCGACGGCGAGGCGGCGGCTCAGGAGTGGCGCACGGCGGTCAACCTGCTCGGCGAGATGGGAGAGCGCTACGAGCGCGGCCGCGTGCTCCATCTCCTCGCGCAGCACGTGACCGATCCGGTCGAGGCCCGCAAACTGGCCTATCGCGCCAGCGCCTGCTTCGCCGAGGTGGGGGCGGAGAACGCTCTCGCCGCGGTCGAGAAGTGGCTGCACGAGCGCACGCCCGACGCCGCTCCGCCCGTGGATCCGCGGCGGCCGCGCCTGGCGGCGCGTCGTCAAGCCGAGAAGGCCGGGCTCGTCGGCGTCTCCAAGGGACTCTCGCGCGTCCTCGATCTCGTCGACCGCGCGGCGCGCACCGACCTCACGGTGATCGTCGTCGGCCAGACGGGCACCGGCAAGGAGCTCGTGGCCCACGCCATCCACGAGCGCAGCGACCGCGCCGGACGTCCGTTCCTGCCGGTCAACTGCGGCGCCCTGCGCTCCGATCTGGCCCTGTCGCAGCTCTTCGGCCACCGGCGCGGTGCCTTCACCGGCGCCCACACCGAGGGCACGGGGCTCGTCGAGGCGGCGCACACCGGTACCCTGTTCCTCGACGAGGTGGGGGAGCTGCCGCTCGACGTGCAGGTGACGCTGCTGCGCTTCCTCGAGCGCGGCGACTACATCCGCCTGGGCGAGACCACGGTGCGCCGCGCCGACGTGCGCGTCATCGGCGCCACGCACGTGGACCTTCGCCGCGCCGTGGCCGAGGGCCGTTTCCGGGCCGACCTCTTCTATCGCCTCTACGAGATCGAGATCGGGCTGCCGTCGCTCGCCGACCGCAAGGAGGACGTGTTGCCGCTCGTGCACCACTTCCTGCGGCTGTACGCCGGCGAGGCGGGGCCGCACCTCACCGCGGATGCCGCCGCCCTGCTCACCGGCTATTCTTGGCCGGGCAACGTGCGCGAGCTCGAGAACTGCATCCGCCGGGCGCTGGCCCTCCGCGGAGAAGGTCCGGAGATGGGTGCCGACGATCTGCTGCCGCACCTCGACCAGCTCCCGCTGGCCGAGTCGGGGATCGCGACCGGTGCGGTCGACGAGCGCTCCGAGCTCATGGCGGCGCTCGACCGTGCCCGCGGCAACAAGAGCCGCGCCGCCGATCTCCTCGGCGTGAGCCGGAAGACGCTCTACTCGCGCATGCGCCGCCTGGGGATCCCGCTCGAGAACGAGGCCGACCTCTAGCTCCTCCTCCGGCGTTTCCCGTAACCCGCCTGACAATTTCGTATCACTCGGGTAACAGCCCGAACGCCGCCGCAAACCCTTCGTGGAAAATGGTTTGAAAGCCGCTTAATAGGCGAAAGCAACTTTCTGACTACACGTCCCGCAGCGAAACACTCCCGTCCCTGGCCACGCGAGCACCGCGAGCGCGGGCTTCTTCGGCGCGAAAACACAATGGTTTACGGCCGCCGCCAAACGCTCCGCTCCTGACACGTTCTTGGCATGCGGCTTGCCCTAAGAGAAAGGCGAGCGGAACGAAAGAGGCTTAACAGCCTTGATCCGATTCCACTCGGACGCCGGCGGGAAGCCGGCGAAGCACACGTACGCCTGGCTCGCGGCCGGAAGCTCGGGCCAGTGTCGATGGAGGATGCGAGCTCACAAGAACGCACTTCCCTAGTGAGCGAGTACCGGTAGTCAGACACAAGACATCCAAATACGCCCGGTCAACGAAGAAAAGGGATGCGCGGCGACTGTCCCGGTGATGCCGCGGTCCCAAACGGAGGGGGCAGGGCGGAGTTCGACGGGAAAGCGATCTGCGCGACGGGCCCGTTGGCTTCGCATCTGCCCTCTTCCGGTTTCTCCCCGCCTTTTCCGACCCCTGCCGAACCGCTATCATGCCGCCCGAAACCACCCCGAGCACCCTTCCCGCATCCGGAGGTCGTTCCACGATGAAGCCGTCGCGTGCCGCCATCCTCCTCGCGCTCGGATTCGCCGCCGCCGGGCTCTTCGCCTACGGCTGCTCCAGCGGTCCCAACGACTCCAATTCCGGCAATCCCTCGCCGACCACGGGTTCGAATCCCGCGCCCACCGCGTCCGCGCCCGCGGGCGGGACTCCGAACACGACGCCGTCGACGTCCGGATCCACGGAGGTCTCGATGGCCGTGGGCGACGCCGTGTTCAAGCAGCGCTGCGAGCTGTGTCACGGCGCCACCGGTATGGGCGACGGCGTGGGCGGGCAGGCGCTCAATCCCAAGCCGCGGAACTTCCACGACAAGGCGTACATGAGCACGCTGACCGACGATCAGATCTTCAACACGATCATGAACGGCAAGGCCGGGACCGCGATGCCGCCGTGGAAGGGAGTCGTCTCCGAGTCCGAGGCCAAGTCGCTGATCCTCAAAGTCCGCTCGTTCGCGAAGTGAGCCGGACGGAGCCGGCCACGCCGGGCCTGGCTCGCTTCGCCAAGGCGACCGCGGTCGCCACCTTCTTCCTGCTGATGGCCGGAGCCTCCGTGACCAGCACGGGCTCCGGCCTCGCCGTTCCCGACTGGCCGCTGTCCTACGGTAAGGTGTTCCCGCGCATGACCGGCGGCGTGCTGTTCGAGCACGGCCATCGCATGATCGCGGGCGTGGTCGCCACCGCGATGCTCGTGCTGTGCGTGTGGGCGTGGCGCCGCGAGGGGCGCGGCTGGGCGCGGGGGCTCGCCTTTGCCGCCGGCGCGCTGGTCCTGTTCCAGGCCGTGCTCGGCGGGCTGACCGTGATCTTGCTGCTGCCGCCACCGGTCTCGGTGGCGCACGCGGCGACCGCCATGCTCGTGTTCGGGCTCGTCGTGAGCTTCGCCGTGGTCACCTCGCGCGCCTGGCTCGCGACTCCGCGCGGCGGCTCGCCGGCGGCGGCGCGGCTCGCGCCCTGGGCGGCGACGACGACGGTGCTCGTGTTCCTGCAGATCTTCGTCGGCGCCGTCATGCGCCACCTGGGAGCCGGGCTCGCGTTCGCCGACTTTCCGCTCGCCGGCGGCAAGCTCTTCCCGGCGATCCCCACGTTCTTCCTCGCCGTCCACTTCTATCACCGCGTGGGCGCGGTGCTCGTGACGCTCGCCGTGTGGGCGCTCGCGGTGGCGGCGTCGCGCGCCGCGGGCGAGGCGCCGCGGGTCGCGGGCCTGGCGCGCGCGGCGGCTCTCCTCGTCGTCCTCCAGTTCGCGCTCGGCGCCGCCTCGGTGCTCACGCGGCTCCATCCGGCGATCACGGTGCTCCATCACGCGGGCGGGGCGGCGCTCTTCGGGCTGCTGCTCACGCTCACGCTCTGGTGCTACCGGTTGAGCCCGGCGCGCGCCGCCGCCGATCGCGACGTGGCGCCGGTGCTCGCGGGCGAGGTCGCGCGATGACCGTGGCCGAGCTGACCGCGACCCGCTCGCGCGCCGCCGATCTCCTCGACCTCACGAAGCCGCGCCTGTCGCTGCTCGTCCTCCTGAGCGCCGCCGTGGGCATGGCCATCGCCCCGGCGGCCATGCCGTCGTGGCCGCGCGCCGTGGCCGCGCTCCTCGCCATCGGTGCGGTGGTGGGGGGGGCGAACGCGCTCAACTGCTACCGCGAGCGCGAGACCGACAAGGCGATGCGCCGCACGCGCACGCGCCCCTTGCCGGCGGGGCGCCTCGAGCCCGCGACCGCGCTCGTCTTCGGCTTGGCGCTCGTGATCGCGGGCACGGCGGTGCTGTTCGTGCTCCAGCCCCTGGCCGGTGTCCTCGCCGTGATCGCCGCCGCCAGCTACGTCCTCGTCTACACGCCGATGAAGCGGGTGAGCTCTCTGTGCACGATCGTCGGAGCCGTGCCCGGGGCGCTGCCGCCGCTCATCGGCTGGACCGTGGCCAGCGGGCAGCTCGACGCCGGCGCCTGGGTCTTTTTCGCCTGGATGTTCCTCTGGCAGCCGCCGCACTTCCTCGCGCTCGCCACACTCTACCGCGAGGACTACGAGGCCGCCGGCATGCCCATGCTGCCGGTGCGCCATCCCGCCGACGGCACGGTCGAGCGCCAGACGGCCTACTGGATCGCCTTGCTCCTGCCGGTGCCGCTCCTGCTCGTGCCGCTGTCGCGCGCCGGTGCCGTCACCGCGGTGGTGACGCCGCTGCTCGGGCTCGCCTTTCTATGGACGGCGCTGCGCGGACGCGCCACGGGGGCCACGACCGAGTGGGCGCGCGGCGTGTTCGTGGCCTCGATCCTCTATCTCGGCCTGAGCCTTCTCGCCTTCGTCCTGGACGCCGGCTCCTCGGGCTGATCCCTTGACCTCGACTGCTTCCGTCGAGACGCGCGGGCTCGTCGCGCGCCACGGCGAGCGGGTGGCGCTCGAGGGCATCGACCTGCGCGTCGAGGCGGGGGAGCGCGTGGCGCTGCTCGGCCCCAACGGTGCCGGGAAGAGCACGCTCCTCTCGGTGCTCGCCACGCTGCATCCGCCGGCCGCGGGAACGGCCCACGTGGCCGGGGTCGACGTGGCGCGCGATCCCTACGCCGCGCGCCGGCGCATCGGCGTCGTGTTCCAGGGGCCGAGCCTCGATCGCCGGCTGAGCGTCGAGGAGAACCTGCGCCTGCTCGGGCGTCTCTACGGGCTCGCGGGCGCCGCCCTCGAGGGCGGTGTCGCCGATGCTCTCGGGCGCGTCGAGCTCGGCGATCGCCGCCGCGACCGCGTGTCGACGCTCTCGGGCGGCCTGGCGCGGCGTCTCGAGATCGCCCGCGCGCTGCTCGCGCGGCCGGCGCTCTTGCTGCTCGACGAGCCCACGGCCGGCCTCGATCCCGCGGCGCGCGCCGAGGTGTGGGAAGCGATCGAGGCGCTACCCGCGGCGGTGCTGTTCGCGACCCATCAGGGCGAGGAAGCCGAGCGCGCGCATCGCGCGCTCATCCTCGACCAGGGGCGCGTGGTCGCCGAGGGCGAGCCGGCGGCGCTCAAGGCCTCGGTCGGCGGCGACGTGCTCGTGGTCGAAGCGCAAGACGCGGCCGGGCTCGCCGATCTGGTGCGCGAGCGCTTCGGCGTCGAGGCGCGCGCCATGGATGGAGCCTTGGTCCTCGAGCGCGAGCGTGGCCACGAGTTCGTGCCGCGCCTGGTCGAGGCGTTCCCGGGGCGCATCCGTTCGGTCACCTTGCGCCAGCCCACGCTCGAGGACGTGTTCGTGCGCGTCACCGGGCGCCGCTTCCGCGTGCGGGGCTCGACGTGACCGCGATCGCTGTCCTCTGGCGGCGCGACCTCCTGCACTTCCTGCGCGAGCCGATGCGCATCGTGGCGGCGGTGGCGCAGCCGATCCTGTTCTGGATCTTGCTCGGCGCCGGCTTCGGCTCGGCGCTGCGCACCGCGGGCGGCAGCTACTCCGCGTACTTTTTTCCCGGCATGGTGGCGCTCACCATCCTCTTCGCCTGCATCTTCTCCACCATCTCGGTGATCGAGGATCGCCAGCAGGGGTTCCTGCGCGCCGTGCTGGCAGCACCGGTGCGCACGAGCGGCATCGTGACGGGGAAGATCCTGGGCAGCGCCACGCTGGCGTTCCTGCAAGGGCTCGTCGTGCTCGCTCTGGCGGGGGTGGCGGGATTCCGGCCCGACGCCGCCGGCGTGCTCTCCGCGCTCGCGGCCATGGCGCTCACCGCCTACGGGCTCGCCGCCCTGGGCGTGGCGCTGGCATGGCGCTCGGAGTCGACGGCGGCGTTCCACAGCGGCATGACGTTCTTGCTGCTCCCGCTGTGGATGTTCTCGGGCGCCATCTTTCCTTCGGTCGGCTTGCCCGCGTGGCTCCAGTGGGTCGTGCGTGTGGATCCGATGACCTATGCCGTCGCATGGCTGCGCGCCTCGCTCGGCGCCGCCGCGCCCGGTGACCCGGAACTCGGACTCGCGGTGATCGTTACATTGAGTTTCGCGGTGCTCGCACACCTCCTGGCGGCGGTTTCCGCAAGACGAGCGGCATCGCGCGGTTGACGACGGCGCCGCTCGGTGGCCACAATCAATTGCCCGATTCACCTACGGGTCTGCCGGACCCCCCGCCGGATGCCGCTTCTCCCGCCCACCGGGGGTCGCCCATGGGGTTTACCCGTCGCTTTCTCGCGCTCCTCCTCCTCGTGCTCGTCGCGCTCCCTTGCTTCGCCGCCGACGAGCCGGTCCGCGCCCGTCCGGGGCGCGCAGGCGGAGCGCGTGTCGCCGTATCGAGCGACACGGTCGGCGTGGGCTTCTTCGCCGCGAGCGCCGACCCAAACAAGGTACACGTCGGCGGCGTGTGGGACTTCGACACGCCGGCCTACGCCGACGACATCTCGGGCACGGACTCGAGTCAGTTCTGGACCTTCCTGCACGCACCCAACTCTTTCGACGCAACCCAGCTCCCCACTCCGGCGCAACGCCCGTTCTGGTACTACGACTGGGGCAACAACATCAACGCGGGGGATCACAACCTGTGGATGAGCCGTGTCGGGCAGCGCGTGTTCCGACGCACGGGACTCGCCGGCGTTTGGCACGTCGACGATCTCTCGACGGTGCCCGACACCGGCGCGGTGTCGCCAGGTTTCTCCCACAACATCACCGGATCGGGCTCGGCCTGGTGCGGGTTGCGCCTGAACGGAGATCCGAATGCGCCGCACGATCCGTACACAGGGAACGCGTACACCTCGGACCTCCAGTACAACGACTTCCGAGTCAGCCCTTCGACGCGCAGCGGTTATCCGGGCTATGCGGGCCAGTGGGATCAGCTTCTCTATCGCGACTTCCCGTATGACTCAGGTTCGCCGGGTACGGTTTCGTTCGACTATCGCGCCGAGCTGAACAACGCGTCCCCGGGAGGCGACCCCAATGGATCGGGGTGGTTCACGCCTGACCCCTTCAGCCCGTCCAACTTTGTGTCCGGTGTCGGTTCTACCGAGCCGACGGACTCCTTCGAAGTGTGGGTGGGAGCCCCCAGGGAGGCGGCGATCTACGACTCGGCTCATCGGTATCTCTCCGATACGATCGACTTCAGTCTGGGAGGCGCGGACGCGCCGAAAATGATCTTCGCCTTGACCGGCGTGACCAGCGGGTCGGCTAGCCCCGCGATTCCTGGCGGCGCCTCGTGGTCGACGGTTCGCGTTGTCCTGCGGGTGAAGACCAACCGGGCGCTCGACGATCGCGTTCCATCCAGTTCGGGCGTTGGGTGGAATTCCACCACGGGAGCCATCGTCGTCGACAACATGAACGTGCACGGGACGCTCTCCGACTTCGAGACCGCCGGTCAGATCTTGCCGCGCTTCACCTGGACCCCGCTGGGTGGGGCGGAGGCGAACGTCACCGAGAATGCGCCCGCCTCGTCGTGGATCACCACCGGTCGGCAGGCAGCTCACTACGGTCACGTCCACAACCTCGGAAGCCTGCCCTTCGACGTTGTGTCGGACTATTGCGACATGGCCGGCAACATCGCGGTGCAGTCAAACCACGGCGATCCCAACCACGACTTCGTCGGTGAGTCGCAGAACTACATG
>Ga0075423_10000677_pt1 | contig 28229 bp, 34 predicted proteins | sample SoiMethybrSBSTD2_FD_80114 | JGI IMG/M metagenome (GOLD analysis project Ga0075423, IMG submission 80114) | Bulk soil microbial communities from a Populus tree surrounding site in Tennessee, USA - Soil MetaG P. TD hybrid SBSTD2 | ecosystem: Environmental > Terrestrial > Soil > Tree plantation... | reverse complement strand
TGTCCGGTTGCATCCTAGTTGCATCGAACCGCTAAGAGCCAAAGCGCCCCAATGTCATATTTCTGGGCCGTTGCTCGGCCACAACCGCGCCCGAGCGAGATTGAGAAAAACCAATGCCGCGAATGCTAGGCCGCTGGGCCCTACCCGTTGCACTCCTGCTGGCGGCCGCCCCCTCGGGCGGGTCCGCATTGGCCCAGGCGCCCACCGCACCGGCCTCGGCGGAGACAGAGGAGGAAAAGCGCGAGCGGGAGACTAGAACGGCCTGCGCGGTGGCGGTTTGCGCGACGCTGCACAAGCACGAGCCCGCCAGTGGTCAGGTGTCCTGCCCGGTCACGAAGACCTGGCGCAAGGAGGTGCTGGAAAAGATCCTAGCGCCGGCAAAATTGAGCTGGCCGTGGGGCTATGCGCGCTGCACTACGGACCTGAAGCTCGATCGCAGCGTGCTGGTTAAGGCCATGCTTGAGGCGGAGGTTGAAGTGCGCCTCGACACCCACGACATCAGCTGCGAGATCGAAGGTGAGACGGAGAAGTACGATATTAAGCTACAAATTGCCCCCAAGGTTACCTTCAAGGCAGGCAAGGCTGTAAAGGCTAGCCTCAACTGGGGCAAGATCGTTGCCCCGACCCTGGCAAAGTCCGCCCTGTGGTCGGCAACCGCGGCGGATAACGCCTTCGGCATTTTGCAAAATACCGTGGTTGAAGATGTAAACCGGTTCATCGAAACGCGCTGCATGGAGGTGAAGGAGGCGTGGCAAGGCAAATAGAGCCCGCTCGCGTGACAGTGCCCCGGCATGGCGCCGATGCCCGGCTGTCGCGCGGCAAGGCGCTGCGATCGGCTGCGCCATGAGCACCGGCATTATACTCGTCCTCAGCGGCATTTTGATCGGCGCGGGCTTCGCCCTGGTGTGGCGCGACATCCGGCGCAGCCGGCGACAGGCCTTTTTGTCTGAGCACGACACCGTAAGGGTCGCGGAAGCGGACGTGGAGATCACCGTTGCGCGCCCCGAGCGCCTGGCAAGGGGCGCCGCGGCGGCAAAGACGATCGCCAGCGCCATCGGCGCTTCGCTGCTGTTCGGGCGCAAGCATGGCGAGGCGGCGTTCTCTGAACCCGCAAGGGTTCTGGACGAAGCGGCGCAAGCGGCGGTTGTGGCGGATTGGGGCGCCTTGCAGGAGCCGCTGGAGGCCGGCGTCGCTAACATCAACGCCCTGCTGCAGCAGGCGCAAATTGCCATTGCGCCACCGGGAGACAGCGCCTGGAGCTACAAGAATCACGGCTACGGCGTCTATCGCCGCATCCTGATCGGGGACGAGAGCGTGGCTTGGTTGCGCCTGGAGCTTGCCCCCGACAGCCTCCTCATTGCCCGGGTGAAAGCGCACAAGGACGATCGCGCCGAGATCAACGCCAGCGCGCAAACCGAGGCCAAGGGCCTGACCGCCAAGCGCGCGAGCGACCTTCTGGCCGACTGCCTCAAACCGTTAGCCACCCATGTCGCCAAATCGCAAGGTCCGGTCGGCGCCCCCGACCAGGCCAGTGCCAAGGCCTGGGAAGCGATCGATGAGGTCGTCGCCGCGGCGCTGACCGCGACCAACGGCGCCCTGTCGCAGGCCGGCGCCAGATTGGTGCCGCTCGATGCGCCGGCCTGGCACGCCGACGCGCATGGACATCGGCTGCCGCTTGCCATCGAGGTTTACGGCAAGGACGTGGCCCGCATGCACATCGATCACCTCGGCGCCGAGGTCGAAGTGTCCGTCGGCGTCCCCGATGCGCTCTTTATCAATCTGGGCAGGCGCCGGCGCATTCCAGTTGCCGGACTTGCCACCCACCCGCTCGCGGAGGTGATTGCCGATTGCGCCTGGCCCGTCATCTCCCGCTCCCGGGACAGCCGCCGCTCGGCCTAACGATTGCGCCGGAGTGGCCGAAGGGCTTGGCCTGTTTCACGTGGAACAGGGTGCGCGCTCAGCCCAGCGCGCCTTTGACCGCCGTTCGGATCTGCTCCAAGGTGAAGGGCTTGCTAATGATGCGGGCGATCTTGCCGCGCAAATGCTCGGCACGTCCGAGCTCGTCGGCAAAGCCGGACATCAACAGGACGCGCAGCCCGGGGGCCACCTTGAGGCTCGCCTCGACCAGGGCGATGCCGTCGAGACCGGGCATCTGCACGTCGGATATCAGCATTTCCGGGGGCGTCGGGACCGCGCGCAGGTACTCGAGCGCCTCCGAGCCGTCCTGGGTGACCACCACCTCGTGACCGTCAAGACCCAGGGCGCGCTGCACCAGATCACGCGTGGCGGCGTCATCTTCGGCGAGAAGGATGCGGACCATGAAACCTCCTGCTCCGACCTGCCTCAAGGCATCTGTCGCGTTAGCCGGCCCACAAAAGGCAGCTCGCGGAAGCGGTGCGCCAGGTCCATACCATAGCCCACGACGAACACGTTAGGACACTCAAATGCCCGTATATCCGCAGTAATATTGGCGGCGCGAGCGACCGGCTTGTCCAACAGCACGCACGAGAGTACGCGGGCGGCGCCGCGGGCCATGATGAGGTCCTTGGCAAAGGCAAGCGTGCGGCCCGACTCCAAAATGTCATCAATCAACAGGACATTACGGCCGTGCACATCGGTTTCGATGTCGCGCAGGATCTCGATGCGTCCCAGGGATCGCGTGCCGGCGCGGTAACTGGAGAGCGAGATAAAATCGACCTCCGGGGACAGGCCAACACGATAGAGGGCGCGAATCAAATCCGCCGCGAACACAAAACTGCCCTTGAGCACGGCCACGGCCAGAAGGTCCTGAAGACCGGCCCCGGCGATTTCCCCCGCCAATGCTTCGATGCGCTCGGCAATCGCGGTGGCGGAAAAAATCGTCTCGATATGTGCCGGCACGCCATTGTCCATACTACGCCTCCTGGCAAGCTCTCCTTAGACAATGCCGGGGGGCGGCGGCAAGCCAAGCCTGCCTGCGGGCCCGGCGAGGCATCAGTCCGCCACAATCCTGGAGGATTGATCGCTATTCCCCCGCACGACGATAAAGGCTAAGGAGCCCAGATCAGGAGGCCGGCATACGAACGTGATTAGGCTAAACGGCATCGGCGTGAATTACGAGGGAGGCAACCATGTGTTGCGCGATGCGAGCTTTCATTTGCGTCCCGGCTCGTTCCATTTCCTGACCGGCCCGTCCGGCTCGGGTAAGACCACCCTTTTGCGCCTCTTGTTCATGTCCATGCAGCCGACCCACGGGCAAATCTACGTCCTGGGCCAGGACATCAGCCGCGTCACGCCGTCCCGGCGAGCGCAGCTGCGGCGCCGAATAGGCATCGTCTTCCAGGACTTTAGATTGTTGGATCACCTGAGCACTTGGGATAACGTGGCTCTGCCCCTGCGCGTTACCGGCAAGCGCGTCTCCGACTACAAGGAGGACGTCACCGATCTGTTGCAGTGGGTCGGACTGGGCGATCGCATGCACTCCTTCCCCTCCGTCCTGTCGGGGGGAGAAAAGCAGCGTGCGGCCATTGCCCGCGCCGTTATCAACAAGCCCGAGCTGCTGCTTGCCGACGAGCCGACGGGAAACGTCGATCCGCAGATGGCCCGCCGCCTGCTGCGCCTGTTTATCGAACTCAACCGGCTTGGCACCTCGGTTGTGATCGCCACCCACGACCACCAGCTGATGCGGCAGACCAAGGCGCCGCGGCTCGAACTGCACGACGGTCATGTCCGGATCGTATGACCGCCCGACCGGGCCGCCGACGCTCGATCCCAGGGGGGCGCGCCTCGAGCACGACTTCCATGGCGGCCCCGTCACGGGTCCACCCACGCACGTCCAGCGCGCGCGGGCCTCGCAGCATCAGCATGCCAAGGCCGGGCCGCGCGCGCGGCCCCGGCGAGGTGACCACGCCCAGGCCAATGCGCCAATCGTGCCCGCCGGATCGGTGACCGGCCGGTCGCTGACGCTCGTTATCACCATCATGTGCTTTCTTGCCTGCCTGACCGCCGGTGCGGTCTATATGATGAACCAATCGGCATCCGCTTGGCTACGCGACATCGCCAGCGAGGTGACCGTGCAGATCGAGGCCCGCGACCGTGCCGACATCGACAAGGTCGTGGCCGATGTCGCGAGCTTCCTAGCGGCCCAGCCTGGTATCGCCACGGTGAGGCCCCTGAGCGTGGCCGACTCGAACCAATTGCTCGAGCCGTGGCTCGGCCAGACCGACGCCCTGCGGGCGCTGCCGATCCCGCGCCTGGTCGCGCTCGAGGTAGACCGCAACGCTCCCGCTGAGCTCGATGGCTTGCGCCAGACGCTCAAAGAGCGCTTCAAGGGCGTAACGCTGGACGACCACCGCCGCTGGCAGCAGCAGATCCGCACCATCACCCGCTCCTTTGCCCTCGGCGGCTTGGCCATCCTGGTGCTGGTCGGGGCTGCAACCACCGCCATCATCATTTCGGCGACCCGCAGCGCCATGGCGTCGAACCGGGAAATCGTCGAGGTCCTGCACTTCGTCGGCGCCACGGATCGTTTCATCGCCAGGGAGTTCGAGCGTCATTTCCTGCGGCTAGGGGTGCGGGCGGGCATCGTCGGCGCCATTTGGGCGATGTTGGTGTTCCTCGCCATGCCGACGGTCATGGAGCTGCTCGGCGGCGGCGCCGTGACGCTGGCGGAGATCCGCCGGCTGGTGGGCATAGCCACGCTCGACCCGCCGGGCTATTTTTTGCTCGGCATCGTGGTCCTGGTGATCGCGGCGCTTTGCATGCTCACATCGCGCATCGGCGTTTACCGTATTTTGAACGTGCGGCAGTAAGCAACCCCGCGTCGGCGTTACGTGAGACGGCGCCCAATCACAAGCGGGCCCAAATCGGCTACTTTGCTCCACCACTACCGGCGCGAGCGTCCGGCTGGAGAGGTAACGTGGCACGACCAGGCAGGTTCATCGCCGCCGCTCTAGGTTCCGCCCTCCTGGCTTTCCTGGGAGGGTTCGTGGTGTTCGCCGGCACGATCACGCACTATGCACCCCGTCCTGTCGAACAGGCGGACGGCATTGTGGTGCTGACCGGCGGGCCATTTCGCCTGGCGGCGGCGGCGCGCCTGTTGGCGGACGGGGCCGGCAAGCGCCTCCTTATCTCCGGCGTCAATCATATGACCACGCGCGAGGATCTGTTCCGCACCAGCGGTTTGAGCCACGCGTTGTTCGATTGCTGTGTCGACATCGGCTACAGCGCCCATGATACCAGCGGCAACGCCGACGAGGCCAAGGCATGGGTTGGCGCGCACCGCTTCGCGCGCCTTATCGTCGTCACCTCCAGTTACCACATGCCGCGCAGCCTGACCGAACTCGGGCGCGCCTTGCCGCAAGTGGCGTTGATCCCCTACCCCGTGGTGCCGCGCACCTTCCGCGCGGAACGCTGGTGGATGCACGCGGGCAGCATGCGCTTGTTGTTCACCGAATACCTCAAGTTTCTGCCCTCGGCCGCGCGCTTTGGCGTCGCGCGATTGCTGCGTCAGTGGGATAGTGATGCCCTCGCCGGTGGACGGCCGGCTACAGCCAAGCGCATTTGACACGGCAGCTCGCGACCCATGCTTCGTTCGCTCCTGTTCGTCGCGGTGTTCTATCTGAATACGGCGGTGTTTTTGCTGTTTGGCAGTTGGCTGCTGCTGGCGCCGCGGCGCTGGGCCATGCAAGGACTGCGGCTGCATGGGCTTGCCAGCCTGTGGTGGCTCAAAATCATTTGCGGCACCAAGGTTGAAGTGCGCGGCCGCGAAAAGCTGCCCCGCGGCGCCTGCCTGGTGGCGGCCAAACATCAAAGTGCCTGGGATACCTTCGGCCTGATCCCGGTGTTTCGCGATCCCGCCATGGTCATGAAGGCCGAGCTCGGGCTGATCCCGCTCTACGGTTGGTTCAGCCACAAGTTCCAGCATATTTTCGTCAAGCGGGACAAGGGCCGCAGCGCCCTCAAGAGCATGATTCGCGATGCCCGCAACCGGGCCGCCGCCGCCCGCGAAGTCGTCATCTTCCCCGAAGGGACCCGGCGCCCCCCCGGCGCGCCGCCGGACTACAAGCCGGGCTTCATCGCCCTCTACGAAGGCTTGGGTCTCACCTGCGTACCCCTCGCCCTCAATTCCGGGCTGTTCTGGCCGCGGCGCAGCCTGATGCGCTATCCGGGCACCATCGTGGTCGAGATCCTCGACCCGGTGCCGCCGGGTCTCGCGCGCACCGAGGCCCGCGCGCTGATCGAGGCCCGCATCGAGACGGCCTGCGCGCGGCTGTTGGCCGAGGCGTGTGCAACCCCCAACCCGCCACCCTTGCCGGCCATGGCGCCGCTGCGCGCTTCGCCCTGACGTTTAGGCTCAATCAGCCGGCGTCCATGGCGTCACTCTCGAGGCTCGAGCGCGGACGCCGCTGCTTGGCGGTGACCGGCCGAACCCGAATCGCCGTGATCTTGTTGCGGTTCTTGCGCAAGATCTCGAAGCGATAGCCATAGAACGTGAATGCCTGCCCCGGCTCGGGAATGCTTTGCGCCTCGTGGATAACGAGGCCGGCGATGGTGGTGGCCTCTTCGTCCGGCAGATCCCAATCCATGTGACGATTGAGATCACGTACGGCCACTGTGCCATCGACATTGACCGAGCCGTCGGCCTGCAAGCGGATGGCGGCGTCCTGCACGTCGTGCTCGTCGGCGATCTGGCCGACGATCTCCTCCAGAATATCCTCAAGTGTAATCAGCCCCTGCACCTCACCATACTCGTCGACCACGAGGGCGAGCTGTGCCTTGCGGCGCAAGAACTCGTTCAACTGATTGGCGACGCTGGTGGTGTCCGGCACAAACCACGGCTGGGCGGCGACCGCAGCGATGTCGATCTTGGCCACGTCCCAGCCCGCACGTGACAAGGCCTGCAGCAGATCCTTGGTGTGCAGGACGCCGACGATGTTCTCGGGTTCGTCCTTCCACAGCGGCACGCGCGTGAACTGACTTTTGAGCACCTCGTCGATCACTTTTTCCGGGGCATCGCTGATGTTGATGGTCTGCATTTTGGTCCGGTGCACCATGATGTCGAGGACTTTCAGGTCCTTGAGATCGAGCACGCCGCCGAGCATGGCAGCATCGCGCTTGGCCACCGCACCCTCGATCTTCTGCAGCTCGATGGTGCCGCGAATCTCCGCATGCGCTTCCAGGATGTTGGCCTCATCGTCACGACTCGTGGGCGTGAGCTTCAGGAGCAGGCGCACAATCACCTGGATGCAGCGGGTTGCCGGATTGAGCACCGCAATCATCACGCGCATCAGCGGTGCCACGAACAGCGCCAGCCGATCGGCGAAGGCGAAGGCGTACGTCTTGGGCAGAACGGCGGCGAAAATCACGATCAGAATGGTCATGACCGCGGTCGCATAGGCGACCCCGGCCGGGCCGATGAGAATCACGGCAAGGCCCGAGGCAAGCGAGGCGGCCAAGATGTCGACGAGGGTGTTGCCAAGCAGGACGGCGCCAATCAGGCGTTCGGGCTCTTTGAGCAGATGATTGACGAGCCGGGCCCTGGAATTGCCCTCCTGCTCCAGGGCGTGCATCCGGGCGCGCGAGACCGCCGTCAGCGCCGTTTCGCTGCCGTTGAAAAATGCCGACAACAGCAAGAGCACGGCGATGGCCGTCAGAATCAAGGCAATATCGAGCGACATGGCTTTCTCTAATGACGTTTGCGGCGGCGTGCGGCCGGCCGGGAGGCTGCCGCAAAGGGCCGCCCAAAAGACCTCCGCCGCGACGATAACATAGTTGCCGTTGCGCCTCTCTTAAGCGCCTCTGGGACCCGTTTTCGCGCCCGCAAGCGGCGCGCCGGGCGGGCTGCTGACGGCAGACTAGCGGATCCGCCGCGCCAGGAAATCGCGCACCGTTGCCGTGCCGACCTCCCGGGTGGCGAAGGCCTTGCCGATGCCGCGCGCGAGGATCAGCGTGAGCTGGCCGGCGCGAACTTTCTTGTCCTGGGCCATCAGGCGCAGCAAGCTGTCGGCCTCAGGCCACTCATTGCCGGCAATATCTTTGATGCGCGTCGGCAATCCGGCGCTCGCCAGGTGGGTGCGCACCCGCTCGGCGCTTTCAGCATCGCTGAAGCCCAGCTCGTGCGAAAGCTCGAACGCCAACGTGATGCCGATGGCAACTGCCTCGCCGTGCAAAAGCTTATCGGAATAGCCGGCCCAGGCTTCGAGCGCGTGCCCGAAAGTATGTCCTAGATTGAGCAGCATGCGCTCGCCCGTTTCGGTCTCATCGCGCGCCACAATGGCCGCCTTGCCGGCGACGGCGATGCCGATCGCCTGGCTCAAGGCCGCGGGCTCGCGGCCAAACAGCGAGGCTCGGTTCGCCTCTAGCCAATCGAAATAGGCCGCGTCGGCCAACATGGCGTATTTGGCGGCTTCGACGTAACCGGCGCGAAACTGCCGTGCCGGCAAGGTCGCCAGCAGGTCGATATCGGCCAGGACCAGGCTCGGCTGATGGAAGGTGCCGATCAAGTTCTTGCCGTGCGAGGCATTGATCGCGGTCTTGCCGCCCACCGATGAGTCCACTTGCGCCAACAGTGTGGTGGGCAGCTGCACGTAACGGATGCCCCGCCGCAGAATGCTGGCGGCAAAGCCGGCAAGATCGCCGATCACGCCGCCGCCGAGCGCCAGCAGCAGATCGCCGCGCTCGAGCTGCATTGCCAGCAAGCTCTCGCACAGCTCCGCAAGCATGGGAAAACTTTTGCTGCTTTCGCCGGGCGGGAGGACCTTGCTGCCGGCCAGCCGTCCCATGGCATCAAGCCCTGCCGCGACGCCCGCAAGGTGCGTCGCTGCGACATTGGCATCGGTGACGATCGCGCAGCGCGCAGGGCCGAGGCGTTTGTCAATGAGTTCGGCGGCACGCATCGCGAGCTGCGGCCCGACGAGCACATCATAGGCACGACCCTCAAGCGCGACCCTGACGCCGACTAGCGCATCCTCGCCGCCCGTCTCGCGGCCGCTCGCGGCGTTGCGCGCGACCTCGCCCGCTTTTGTTGTCGCCTCGGGGTTCTTGCTCATATTGGCTCGCCAGTGCTTCTGGATGATGCGTCAACGGAAGGTTCCGGCTGCGGCGATAGGGTGTGTGCGGCCAAAGCCTCGATAATCTCGAAGACCATCACGTCATGGGGCAAGTCGCGGCTCTCGACCGTAATGTCCGCCGTGGCGTAAATCGGATAGCGCGTTTCCACGAGCGAGCGCATGACCCCTTCCGGATCGCGCTCGAGCAGGGGACGGTTGTTGCGCTTCAGCACGCGCCGCAGAAGTAGGGTGAGCTCGGCCTTGAGCCAAACCGAGACCGCTGCGTTGCGGATGTTCTCGCGGGTCTCCGCGCTCATGAAGGCGCCGCCGCCGGTCGCAAGCACCTGCGAGCCGGAGTTTAAGATGCGCGCAATCACCTTGCGCTCACCCTCGCGGAAATAGGGTTCGCCGTGTTCCTTGAAGATGTCGGTGATGGCCTTGCCAGCGGCGAGCTCGATCTCGTCGTCGGCGTCGACAAAGGGCAATTCGAGGCGACTGGCGAGGCGCCGACCGATGGCCGATTTGCCGCAGCCTGGCATGCCGACCAGCACGACCGAGCGCGTGCCCAGACCGGCACGAAGCTTGCCGGCGAGCTGGGCGATCTGTTCCTCCTTTTTGCCTCCGTAGCCGAATCGCATCATCTCTGTCCTGCACAACGGCGCTTGGTGCCACCCTCCATGCTTTCTGGTATCAGGTTTGCGGGTAGGCCTCAAAGCCGCACCGCGGTCATGGGCGCGCTCGGGGGCACCCGGCGTCGCGCGTCCTGACCGCAGGTTCGGCCGATTTGGGCGGCATTTGGGCGCCGACGACGGCCGGGATCAGGAGCAGAGTTGCGACATGCCGAGCCTCATCCGGTTTCTGGTCGTGGTGAGCGTGATCGGCGCGGCCGTGATCGGCGGCCTTTACGTGATGGCGGTGTTCTTCGAGCCGGCGCAGCGGGAAACCTCCACGCCCTTGCCGGGCGTCAAGGTTCGCCGCTAGCGCCAGCAACTTAACGCTGTTGGGGGACAATGGGCGCCAGCGCAGAGGAATGGCTCGAGAGATTCCTGGAGATGCAGGCCGCCGAGCGGGGCGCGGCAGCCAATACGATTGGCGCCTACCGCAGCGACCTCAAACACTTCCTTGGCTATCTTGAGGCCCGCGGCAAGCTCCCGGGCGCCGTCGCAAGCCGCGATATCGGCGCCTATCAGCGGCAGCTGGCGGCGGCGGGCATGGCGCCCAGCACGCGTGCACGGCGGCTGGCGGCGGTGCGTCAGCTCTTCAAGTTCCTGCTGGCCGAAGGCGCCATTGCCGATGACCCGGCCGGCCGCATCGCCGGCCCCCGAAGAAACCGGACCCTGCCCAAAACGCTGTCGATCGGCGAGGTCGACCGGCTCATCGCCGCTGCCGCGGCCCGCACGCGCACGACGCAGGGCCGCGAGCACCTGCGCGCGCTGCGGCTCAATGCGCTGCTCGAGGTCTTGTACGCCACGGGCTTGCGGGTTTCCGAGTTGGTGAGCTTGCCCCGCTCGGTACTGGACGGTGACGGCAAGGTCTTGATCGTCAGAGGTAAAGGCGGCCGCGAACGCATGGTGCCGCTCACCCTCAGCGCCCGTACCGCCCTCGATGATTATCTGAACGTCCCGCGCCCGGCCGGCGACGGCGGGCACAAGGGCCGCTTTCTCTTCGCCTCGCGCAGCAGCGAGGGTCATCTCACGCGCCAGCGCCTCGCCCAGGAGCTCAAGGAGCTGGCGGAGACAGCAGGGCTCGATCCACGCTGCGTCTCGCCGCACGTACTGCGGCACGCCTTTGCCAGCCACCTGCTCGACCGCGGCGCCGACCTGCGCTCCGTGCAGCAGCTCTTGGGCCACGTCGATATTTCGACCACGCAGATCTACACGCACGTGCTCGAGGAGCGCCTCAAGAAGCTCGTTTTTGAGCACCATCCATTGGCGCCGTCCCGTCACTAGGCGGGCCGTTATCGCCGCCCGACGGGGCACCTTAGCGCGCGGCCGGCCGGGGCCCGTTAACTTGACTCGAGGCGCCAGCACGGCCTAAGTCGCCCTCAAGCCTACCCGCGTGACAGCGGGCCATTTGGTCGTCGCCATGGATCGTCCACTCACCGTTCGCACCTACCTCGATTTTGAGAAACCGATCGCCGAGCTCGAGAGCAAGGTGGCCGAGCTCAGCGCGCTCAGCGTGGAGGACGACGGTTCCGTCTCGATCACCGAAGAGGTGACGAAGCTGCAGCAAAAGGCGCACCAGGCGCTGGTCGATACCTACGCCAAGCTTACGCCCTGGCAGAAGACACAGGTCGCGCGCCACCCGGACCGGCCGCACTGCCTCGATTATGTCGAGGCCCTGATCGAAGATTTCACGCCGCTCGCGGGCGACCGCTACTACGCCGAAGACGCCGCCATCATGGGGGGCATCGGTCGTTTTCGCGGTCGCTCCGTGATGCTGATCGGTCACGAGAAGGGCTCCGACACGGAGAGCCGCATCAAGCACAACTTTGGCATGGCGCGTCCCGAAGGCTACCGCAAGGCCGTGCGCCTGATGGACCTCGCCGAGCGCTTCGGCATGCCGGTCATCACGCTGGTCGATACGGCGGGCGCCTATCCCGGCATCGGCGCCGAGGAGCGCGGCCAGGCCGAGGCCATTGCCCGCTCGACCGACCGCTGCTTGTCGCTCGGCGTGCCGCTCGTGGCCGTCATCATCGGCGAGGGTGGGTCAGGGGGCGCCGTTGCCATCGCCACCGCCAATCGGGTCTTGATGCTCGAGCACGCCATTTACACGGTGGCCTCGCCGGAGGCCGCCGCCTCCATTCTCTGGCGCGATCCCGCGCGCGCCATCGATGCCGCCACCAGCATGAAGATCACGGCGCAGGACCTGAAACAGTTGGGGGTGATCGACGTCATTATTACCGAACCGGTGGGCGGCGCTCATCGGGATACGGCCATGATCTTCAAGCAGACGGCCGGGGCGATTGCCGGCGCCCTGACGGAGTTTTCTGGCATGAGCGCGGATGGTATTCGCGAGCAGCGCCAGGAAAAATTCTTGGCGATCGGGCGCAACCTGTAGCGCGCGGCCCGTCCGCCTTTTGTGGCGCATTTGCGGCGCGGCGGACCAGGATACCCGCGCCAGCGGCGCCGGTGTGAGGGGTTGTCTTCACATTAACCCCATATTAACGTTTGCGAATCATTGGTGATCGCCACACGCCTGGGGCACGCGCGTATGAGTTTGATCATCTCGGGGGCCAATGCCAAACGCGCCGTGGCGATGCTGCTGGCGTTCTGTTGTCTCATGACCGCCACGCTGGGTGGTTGCATGAAGGTGGAGCTGGTGGGTCCACACCTTCAGCCGCTGTCGCAAGACACCTTGATGCTGCTCGGCAAGAAGGGCATGGATCCGCAGGCCCCGATCTTCATCCGCATCTTCAAGGAAGAATCCGAGCTCGAAGTCTGGAAGCTCAAGAGCGATGGACGCTTCTACCATTTCAAGACCTACCCGATCTGCAATTGGTCGGGCGAGCTTGGACCCAAACTGAAGGAGGGGGACCGGCAGGCGCCGGAAGGGTTCTACACGATCAGCCGCGAGCAGATGAACCCCGATTCCAAGTATCACCTGGCGATGAACCTTGGCTACCCCAACGCCTATGACAAGGCGCACGGCCGCACCGGTGAATTCTTGATGATCCATGGCAACTGTAAGTCGGCGGGCTGCTACGCCATGACCGACGCATTGATGGAGGAGATTTACGCCATCGCGCGCGATTCCTTCCTCGGCGGCAGTGACGCGTTCGAAGTGTACGCGTTCCCCTTCCGCATGACGGAGGCCAATATGGCGCGCCAGGCCAAGCACGCGGCCTATCCGTTTTGGCTGACGCTGAAAGAGGCCTATGACTACTTCGAGCTGACACGTCAGCTGCCTGCCGTGGCGGTTTGCAATCGCCGCTACGTCGTCAACGTCGCCATGCGCGGCGATTTGAAACAGCTCAATCCGATCGCCACCTGCCCGCCGTTCCGCCGCCCCAAGCCCCTTCCGTTTCGCCCAGCCAATGACGAGGCGGCGGTCGAAGGCGCCGGCAAAAGCCGTGCGCCCGCCGGCGGGGAGCCCCAGGCTTTGCGCTCGGGACTGACCCGAACCCCCCTCAGCGCTATCCCAAGCTTGAGCGTTGCACCGGTCCGCTAGCCCCGGCGTGGACGCAAGGTCCGCTCCGGCCAAGGTCATTCACAGTGCATTCATAGACCGGGCTTGATGATCGCGCGGTCGAGCAAATCAGGCCGATGCCGGGAGCGAGGATTGCTCTGATCGGCAACCAACTGGAGCACGGAACGCATGAAACGGAACCTACTGCTGTCCCTTGCAGGCGCAAGCGCGGCCATTGTCATTGGCCTCGCAACGGCGCAGGCCGCGCCTTCCTCCAGCGTGGGCGATGCCGTCCGCAGCTACGCCCAGGACCAGAGCGCGGTCCAGGACGTGCGCTGGCACCGTCACTGCTACAACCGCTGCCACTGGCACCACGGTCGTCGGCATTGCCGCCGCATCTGTCATCGTCGCTGGTGGTAACAAGCCCAAAGGCGCGACAGGCCGGCCCCAGCCTGGGCTGGCCTGTGGCGTTTTGCTCTAGCCGTCACCCGCGCTGGCCGCGGGTGGTGGGTGGAAGGCCACCCCGCAGCCGCGGCACTGCTCGGGAAGCAACAGCCGTCCATGGGCGCCAAGGCGCAGCCCGCAGCGGGGACAACGCTCGCTGAACTGTATAGCAGTGGCGAGCGCGACAAGGAGGACGAGCACGCCGAGCGCGGCGCGTCGCACCCAGGCGAGTTCGCCAAAACCGAACATTGCCACCCCCGCCGCCGCCAACAGCGCAATGGCGATGCCATAGAAGATGAACATGCGACGTTGCCAGCGCCACACCCGGGCGTGTTCGTGCGGCGCCAGCGGTGTCGGCGGGCTCAGCACGCCACCGCCGCCGTTTGCGACGTCTTGCGCAGCCGTTTCACCGCGCTAATCGGCAGGCCTGCGCGCCCAATGCGTTCGACCGCGCTTCGCACGGGCTCCACCACGACGGCCATATGATGGGCATTGGCATGCAAGAGCATGAAGCCGTCGGCCATAATGCCGACGTGGCCCTGCCAGAACACGAGGTCACCACGCTCGAGCGCATCGAGACGGTCGCCGCCGTCCAGGCTTTGACCGAGCTCCGCCTCCTGCATGTCGCTGTCGCGCGGGCATAGGCGCCCCGCGGCCGCAAATCCGGTTTGCACCAGCCCCGAGCAATCGAGGCCGAAGCGCGTCTTGCCACCCCAGAGATAGGGCACTCCCACAAAGCGCTCGGCGGCGGCGACGTAATCGGCGACGAAACGCTGGCGCTCCACAATGTGTCGGCTCGGCACGAAGGTGCCATCGACGAGTCTCGCAAAACTGGGGCCGACTTCGACGATGCTGAGGAGCGCGTTCATGCTGAGCGGCATCAGCGGGGCCGCCTTCATGTCGGCGGCGGCATAAAGGAAGGTGCCGAGCGCGCTGACGCGGTGGGTGACGCTGGCTGCTTGTGGCGAGAGCGCCGAGCGGCGCACGTAGCCCACGTACCCGTCCGCGGCGAGCTGGACCCAGGCCCATTCGCCCGCTTCGTCGTAGACTTTGACCAGCTCCCCGAACAGGGCCTCCGTGGTCCAATTTGCACGCGCGTCCGGCCGTGCCCTGAGCGGGGTTGCCGGAAACACAATCTGGCGATCCCAGCCGGGCGAGTAGGCGGGTGCCCTCACCTTGCCCCGCAGACCTTCGGCGGCGAGGTCGTCGCGGTAGGCGTTGCGCCGCGGATCTGGAAGTTGAGCCTTGGGCATCAAGTCGTGCGCTCCGCGAAATCGCCACGCAGCAGGTCAAACATGGCGCGTGCCACCTGCGTTTCCCCGCCTTTGGGGCCGAGCGCGCGCGGTGCCGGCCGCCAGCCGAAGATGTCGAAGTGTGCAAAACGCCGCGTCTGCCGCACGAAGCGGCGCAGAAACAACGCCGCCGTGACCGAGCCGGCAAAGGCCCCCTCGGAGACGTTGCTGAGGTCGGCCACCGGGCTGTCGAGGCTCGATTCATAACCATCCCAGAACGGCAGGCGCCAGATGGGATCGCCGACGCGGAGGCCGGCCTCGGCGATCCCGACGGCGAACGCGTCATCGTCGGTGTAAAGCGGCGGCAGATCGGGTCCAAGGGCGACGCGCGCTGCGCCCGTCAGCGTGGCAAAGCTCGCCATCAGATCCGGCCGCTCCTCATCGCCGAGCGCCAACGCGTCGGCCAAGACCAGGCGGCCTTCGGCATCTGTGTTGCCGATTTCGACGGTCTTGCCCAGCCGGCTTGTCAGCACATCGCCAGGGCGAAAGGCATCGCCGGCGATGCTATTCTCCGCCGCGGGGATCAGAATGCGCAGGCTGAGGTTGAGCCCGGCGGCCATGATCATGTGTCCGAGCGCCAACGCCGTCGCCGCTCCCGCCATATCCTTCTTCATCAAAAGCATGGCGCTGGCGGGTTTGATGTCGAGACCGCCGGTATCGAAGCAGATGCCCTTGCCCACCAGGGTGACGCGCTTGGCGCCGGGCTTGCCCCAGGTCATGTCGATGAGGCGGGGCGGGCGGGTGCTGGCGCGACCGACCGCATGGATCATGGGAAAATTGCGCGCCAGCAGGTCTTCGCCAACGATGCTCCTCAGTTGCGCGCCGTGCCGTCCCGCCAGCGCGCGGGCCGCGTCCTCGAGCTCGTGCGGTCCAAGGTCGCCCGCCGGGGTGTTAATGAGGTCGCGGCCGAGCCATACGCCTTCGAGGATCGACTGGCCACGCGCAGCGTCCAGCCCAGTCGGCAACCGCAGTCTGGCACTGCCCTCGCCCTCGCCGGTCTTGTAGCGGCGAAAGCGGTAGGCGCCGAGGCCCCAGGCTACCGTTGCCAACTCCCGATCGATGGCGTCGTCGGCCAAATGATAAAGGCCGGCCGGCAGCAGGCGAGCCAAATGGCCGATGCTGAACTCCGCGCGGGCGCGGCTGGGGCTGCGCTCTTCATCGAGCCAGAGCACAGCGCCTGCCAAGTGGCCTTCAGGCCCGGGCACCAAGACATGCCGCAATCCGCCGCTCGCGCGTGTGCCCTGCGCTTCGGCCCAAGACTTTTGCGCGGCGCTCAAGGGCGCGTGCCGCAACCAGCCCGCCTCGCGCGCCAGCCAGATGGGGATCGATGGTTCCTTGCTGTCGGCTGGCGCCAAGACGCGGCCAGGGCCAGAGGTCGTCTCGGTTGCTGGCATGGAGGGCTGGCTCACCACAATTAAGAGGGGGCGCTATTATCATGAGCGTGAGCCGAAATGACAATTGGCGTTGACGGTTGGGAGGTGAGGAGCCATGGCCTATGCTCTCGTGATCGGCAGCAAGAACGTGTCAAGCTGGAGTCTTAGACCCTGGCTCGCCCTCGTCGAAGCGGGTATCCCCTTTCGCGAGGTCGCAATCCCCCTGCGGCGGCCCGAGACCAAGGCAGAGATCTTGCGCCACTCGCCGGCGGGTCATGTGCCCATCCTGATCTGGGAGAGGGAGGGGCGGCGACAGCCGATTTGGGACAGTTTGGCCATTCTGGAATTTCTGGCCGAATCCCATGCCGACGCCGGGCTGTGGCCGTCCGAGCGGGAGGCGCGCGCGCACGCGCGGGCAATTTGCGCCGAAATGCATGCGGGCTTCCGCGACCTGCGCGAGCATTGTCCCATGGATCTCTTGGCACGAACGCCGATGGCCAGCTTGCCCGAGACCGTCGCGCAGAACGTCCAGCGTGTCGTCGAATTGTGGACGCTGAGCCGCCGCCGCTTCGGCGGCGCGGGCGACTTTTTGTTTGGTGCCTTTTCGGCTGCCGATGCCATGTATGCACCGGTTGCTTCGCGCTTTCGCACTTATCTGCCTGATCTTGCCCCCTACGGCGATGACGGGGCGGCGCAAGCTTATGTGGAGGCGGTATTCGCATTGCCCGGCATGGCCAAATGGGAAGAGGGGGCGCGGGCCGAACGCGCGCGGGAGGCTTGAGCCGCAAGGTTTGCGCCAAGCTTACTGCCTCCCGATAGCTTAAGAGATTGTTGACGGCCGGCCGAGACACTCGAGCCTACCCGCGCGAAGCAAGGCGCGCCGCTTCGGAATTCTCGCGCATGACAGCAAACTGGTCCCGCCCGATGGCCGCCGCCGTGAAGCCTGCCAGCAGCGGTCTTGCCGCGTTCGTCATGGGCGCGCTTCTTTCGGCCTGCGCCAGCGGCCCATTGCCCACGCTCGCCAATGGCGAGGGAGGGGTGATGAGTGCGCACGACACCGAACACACCCAGCTCGCCGGCAAAACGGACAGCGAGCACTCGGGCAAAGCGTACGCCAGGGATGCGCGCAATCCCGAGGCTGCCCTCGCCTTTGCCCGCCAACTGCGGGCGCTGGGTGACAAGCAACAGGCGCTGCTCGTTTTGCAGCAGGCTGCGGCCTTGCATCCCACCCATCGAGGCATTCTTTCGGAGATGGGCCGCCTCGCCCTGGATCTCGAACAGGTCGAGCTGGCGCAGAAGCTGCTGGCGGAGGCCGACGATGCCGCGCGCGGATTGGCGGATCATTTCGGCGCGCGGTACGGTGCTTGCCAAACAGGGCAGGTATCGCGAGGCCATCCCGCTTTATGAGCGTGCCCTGGCGTTGGCCCCCAAGGAAACCTCAATCCTGAATAACTTGGCACTGGCGCTGACGATGGAAGGCCACGCCGAGCAGGCCGAAAGCTTGCTCAAGCAAGCCCTCGCCCAGGGCAACCATGCGACCCGCGTCAGCCAGAACCTTGCCCTGGTGCTGAGCCTGCAAGGTAAGTACGAGGAGGCCAAACTGGTGGCCGCCCGTCAGTTGTCGGCCGAGGCAGCCGGCGCAAACGTGGAGTTCGTGCGACGCATCGTTCAACTCGAGGCCAAGCCGTTCCCGGCGATGGCGAAGGCCGACCCAGCCGCGGCGAGCGGGGATGCCTCGGGGCCCGAGCGGGCGCCGGGCGGGGAGGAGCCCGCCGCGTCGGCTGCCGGTTGGATCACGCGTGTAGCCCAGGGCAGGGGCGGAGCTTGAGCCGAGACCGGCGCGTGGGGCGTTCACTCGAGGCCGGCGGCCTCGCGCAGCGCCGGCAGGGTGAGGCTCAGCGTCGTCAGGAACCAAAGCGCCGCCGAAACCGCGGTGGTCTGCTCGAGCCCTCTGAGGCGCTCGTAGAGTGCGGCCGGAATGCCGCCGATCAGCAGCGTCATAGCGGCGATAAAGAGCGAGGTGCGGTAGGGCTGCAAAGGCAGCGGACCCGCGTGCAGCGAGCTGCGTGAAAAAAGGTAGAGGATCTGATCAACCGAATCGTAGATCGGTGAGTAAAGCGAGCCATTGAACAAGGCGAGCGCCACGCTGCCGGCGAGGGCGAGGTACCGAAACGAGGCGGCCGCTTGGGCTCTGACAGGCACGGGGCGAGCTCAGCTCAGCCTGAGGCCGGTTGCGGCCATGGCCGCGCGGAGCACGACGCGCGCGGCATAAAGCCAGGCCAAGGCGGCCAGCAGCACCGCAGGGGACGGCAGCAGCCTCGGCGTCATTGCCGCAACCCCCGCCACCACCGGGGCGGTCAGGGCGTTCAGCGCGCGCACGATAAGGGCGCCGTCGGCCGCGAACGGCAACAGCGCCAAGCGGGCCACGATCAGGTAGCTGACCGCGGCCAAGAGCAGGTCGGGGACATGATAGTACCAGTGTTGCATGAGGCCGAGCGCTCGCTTGCCTGCGCCGGGCACGTTGTCCGACAAACGGCCTCCCCACGCAAGTCCCGGCTCAATAGCAGCAAGCCGAGGCCGACCTCCTTGCCGAGGCGCCCTAGGATACTGGCGCTTCATGAACCCGGCTGCGCAAACGCGAACGGCAATTCAGTAGGGAATTCTCTCCAGCACCTCGACCATGAATTGGGCGGCCTGCAGCAGCGCCAGGCGCGTGGCGAGGTTTGCCCGACGGAACCGGGAATTGAGCAGGATGAGGGCGCTGCGGTAGCCAGGCAGCAGCTTGGCGCCGCTGTTGAGGTGGCCCAGACGGCGCAACAGCGCTTCGCGATCCGATTCCAAACGATCGAGCGAGAGTTTGGCTCTCTTACCGGTGGCCAAACGAGGGACGCCCGCGCGCGGCCTTGGCCGTTTGCGCGCAACGGGGTCTTCGGTTCGCTGGTTCAAGGGCCGGCTCCCCAGGATCGAAGGTGGCTAGAGCGAAGGCGCAACGCCCAGGCCTCGCCTGCGAAGGTGGCAAAATATCGCATAATGGATTGTAATATCAACATAGTAGCCGTTTTGCAGGGCTCGCACAGGCGACCTTTCCCCCTCACAACGTCGTGAACGCCGACAACCCGTTGCAACCCTCCGCTTTAGGACGATCCGCTCGGTCGCAAGGGACAGGCCACCCCGTCCTGCAGCCGCTTGTGGGGATCCGCCCGCTCCAATAGGCTTCATCGGTAGGGACGAGGGGAACCATGCCCGCCGAAGCCAGTGATCGGTCTCAGAGGGGCCACGCGCTCTATCCGCGGCCATTGCTGTTATCGGCCGTTTTTGCCCTGCTGTCCACGCTCTTGCTGGCGTTTTTGCTGCCGCTTTTTGCCCCCGGGCTGCTGCGTTTTGAGCACGCCATGGGCGACCTGCGCACGGGCCTGATGTCCGACCGCCTGCCGAGCCAACATCCCCGCATCGCCATCGTTGCCATCACGGATGACACGCTCAACGATTTGAAGGCGCGCTTGCCGATCGATGCGGGGGTGCTGGCCCGCACCATCGATGCCATTGACGCCGCCGGCGCCAAGGTGATCGGCCTCGACGTGCTGTTTGTGCGCACGGCGCGACCCGACAATGAAGCCGACCTCATTGCCGCGATCAGGCGCGCAAAAGCCAAGATCGTGCTGGCGGCCGCCGACGAGCGCGTGCCCCTGTCGCCGCGGCAGCGGGAACGCCAGCAGGCATTTTTTCGCGATAGCCTGCGCCCGGCGGGATACGCCAACCTGGCGGTCGAACGGGACTTTATCGTCCGCTTCAAGGCCCAGGCGGCCCCCGGCTCCGCCTTTGCCAAGAGCTTTGCCGAGACTTTGGCCGAAAATGCGGGCTTCGCCGCCGCCGCTCAGCGTCGGCGTATCGCCTGGCTGCGTCCGCCTGCCGATGGGTCGGATACTTTCCTGACGCTTTCAGCCGACACCTTGTTGCGGCCTGCGGGCGATCCCTTGCTCAGCCTCGCCAAAGCGGGCCTCAAGGGCAAGATCGTCATTGTGGCGGGCATGTTGTCCGATATCGACGTTCACCGCACGCCGTTGCAGCCGATGCACGGCGCGCTCATTCATGCGCACATTTTGGCCGGGATCGTCGATGGCCGCAGCATCGGCCAAATCGAGAGCGGCACGGTGGCATTGCCTGTCACGCTGGCTGCCATCGCCGGGCTCGGCTTTCTCATCGGCTGGTCCTTGCGTTACCGCCGCCGCGGCTTGATCGCCAGCAGCGTGGCGACCCTCGTCATCATTGCGGTCGATACGCTGGTGTTCTGGCAATTCCGCATCATCTTGCCGCTCGTGCTCGCCCTGCTGGCCTGGTTCCTGGGCGAATTCTCCGGCCATTATCTCGGCAGATGGCTTGGCTACAACACCGATCGATCGAGGTGGTTTGTGAAATGAAAATGGCTTCTCCTGGCCTTGCCGGCAGTGCTCTGGCGGCGCTGCTGACGCTGCTGTTTGCCGGCGCAACGCCGGTTTGGGCGCAGATCTACGTGATCGAATCGAGCGCACCCGACGTCAAGGTCGGCGCGCAACTCGCCGTGACCGATACCCTCTCGCTGCCCGCGGGCGCCGCCATTCGCGCCGTCCTGCCGTCCGGCAAGACGCAGACGATCAAAGGTCCCTTTCATGGCAAGGTTGCCGACCTTGCCAAGGGACAGGAGATCAACGAGGGCGTGGTGGGCTGGCTCAAGGGCATTTTGCAGACCGGCGGAGCGACCGAAGCCACGCCTGGAGCCACGCGCAGCGCCAGCCCGCCGGCCCGGCCGCGCGGACAAGCACGCTTCTCCTGGAGCCAAGTGCCGACCTGGACCGACGGCATCCTTTGCATCGGCAAGGACGCTAAGTTGCAGTTGGCGCGCGCGGCGGCAGCGGCGGCGCAGCGCGTGGCCGTCGTCGAGGTGGAAAGCATGGCGCGCGGCGAGGCGGAATGGGCGCCGGGAGAAGCGCTTGCGGCCTGGCCGGCACAGCTGGCCGTGCGGCCCGGCGGCACCTATTGGCTGCTGATCGAGGGCCGACCGCGCCGGCAGATGAAGCTCGAGGTCTTCGACCAGCTACCCGGCGAGGACGACGTGCTGGCGGCCCTGCAAAAGCGCGGCTGTCGCTCCCAGTTCGAAGCCTTCGTGCGCGACAAACTTGCCGGGGCGACGCCTTAGCATGGCGTTGCCTGCCGCCCGGCCGTTGCGGCGCACCCCGGTCACCTGCGGCGACCCTGACGTCGGCCAAGGGCAAAGAATGGGTCGGCGGCTCAGCCAGGAGACAGCATGGCGGCGGAGACCTTCGATTTCATTGTCACGGGCGCGGGTTCGGCAGGCTGTGCGGTCGCGGCGCGGCTGTCGGAGTCGGGCCGCTACAGCGTGCTCCTGCTCGAGGCGGGGCGGCGCGACCGCTATCCCTGGATCCATATCCCGCTCGGCTATCACAAGCTCTACACTCATCCCGGCTATAATTGGAAGTTCGAGAGCGAGCCGATCGCCGGCCTCAACAATCGCACCTCCTACCAACCCCGCGGCAAGATGCTGGGCGGCACGAGTTCCCTCAACGGCTTGATCTATATGCGCGGCACGCCGGCCGACTACGACGGTTGGCGCCAGCGCGGTTGTCAGGGTTGGGACTATGCCGGCGTGCTGCCGTTCTTCAGGAAGGCGGAAAACCAGGAGCGTGGAGAAGACGAGTTTCATGGGGTCGGGGGACCGCTCAACGTTTGCGACCAAGCGTTTCGCCACGAACTCGTCGAGGCCATTATCGCGGCGAGCGTTGAAGCGGGCATCCCGCGCAACGCGGATTTCAACGGCGCGACCCAGGACGGTGTCGGGCACTATCAGGCAACGGCGCGCGCGGGACGCCGATGGAGCGCAGCGGCCGCCTATCTGAAGCCGGCGCGCAGGCGCGAGAACCTGCGCGTGATCCCCCACGCCCATGCCACGCGGATCCTGATCGAGGGCGGACGGGCCGTCGGCCTCCAATACCTCAGGCGGCGCGGCGTTGAGACCGCGCGTTGCCGCGGCGAGGTGATCGTGTGCGGCGGCGTCTATGGTTCACCGCAGCTGTTGCTGCTGTCGGGGATCGGGCCCGCGGCCCACCTCAAAGAGATGGGCATCCCCGTCGTCCGAGACTTGCCGGCCGTGGGCGCCAACCTGCACGATCATTTCAATTCCTACGTGGCCTTGCGCTGCGCCAAGCCCATTACGCTCAACGACCTGACGCGGAGCCCGACCGCCAAGCTGAAAGCCGCGCTGCAATATGCCTTCGGCCGCACGGGCCATCTCGCCGGGCCCGGTCTTTACGCGGGCGCCTTCGTGCGCAGCGATCAGCGCTTGGATCGGCCCGATCTGCAAATGAACTTTTTCCTATGGAGCATCGAAAGGCGCGATGCGCGCGGCGTCTACCCGCACAAGTTCTCCGGGTTCTCGCTCTCCCCGGTGCACTTACGCCCCGAGGGGCGCGGCCGCGTGCGGTTGCGGTCGCCCGACCCACTGGCCCCACCGCGCATCGAGCTCAACTACTTAGCCACAGCCTACGACGTCGAGGCGATGCTCTTTGGCATGCGCCTTGCCCGCACGATCGCGGCCCAACCCGCGCTTGCCCCCTACGTGCTCGAGGAAGTGCTCCCGGGCCCAGCCGTGACGAGCGAGGCCGCCATGACCGAGGACCTGCGGCGGCGGGGCGTATCCAACCTGCATCCGGTCGGCAGCTGCCGCATGGGGCCGGGCCCCGACGATGCCGTCGATCCCAGGCTGCGCGTGCACGGCATTGCCGCGCTGCGGGTGATCGACGCCTCGATCATGCCACAGGTGGTCGGCGGCAACACCAACGCGCCTGCGATCATGATCGGCGAGAAGGGTGCCGCCATGGTGCTCGAGGACGCCTGAGCCGCCGTTCAATTGTAAATGTAGGTCACCAAGAAGGTGCGGTCGCTTCGCGTGGCACCCGTGGGTGGAATGGGAAAGCTCGATTGCTTGACGGCGAACACGACGCTCTGCGTCAGAAGGGGATCGGCCGCCGGCCTGACGAGCTGCAGTTCACTGAGATCGCCGGTTGCCGACAGAAGCAAGCGCACGGTGACCCGCCCGAGTTCGCCGCGCGCGGGTGGCATCGTCTGGCGCAAGGCACGGATGACCCTGCGCCCGAACTCGTCATTCTCACCGGAGCGCGTGATATCCGGCGGACGCACTGCCGCCGTCGACAGACCGGAGGGTGCGGCAAACGTGTTGGGTAGGTCGAGTTGCAACGAGAGCTGTGGATTGGGCTGCAGCTTGGGGGCGGGTGCCGGCGGCGGCGTCGCCGGCTTGGGCGCCGCTGCTGGCGCCGGCGCAGTGAGCGGGGGCGGGGCGGACGTCTCCTTGCCCGCGCTGGCGTCTTTAGCGGTGTGACCCTCCCTGGGGGGCAAGCTCGCCGTCCTGAGGTCCTCGGGGCTGGGCGGGGTCAGGCTCGGCGCTGGCGCGTCGGCGTGCGTTGGCGAGGGCGGGGGGGTTGCAGCGCCCTGGGCGGCCGCGGCCGGCGGGGCAGCGGGGGCGGCGGGCGGGGCGGCCTGCGGCGGAGCAGGCGGCGCCGGCGGGGGCGGCCGCGCGCTGGCACTCAACGCGCTCGGATCGACGAAATCGACGCTAATGGCATCGGGGCTGCCGTCCCGTTCCCCAAGTTGGCGCGGCGCGGATCGCCCGAAGCCCACCGCGAGGGTGACGTGTAACAGGGCGACGCACGCCAAGCCGATCCAAAACCTGCGCTCGGGCAAGTTCTGCGGCAGCACAAACGGTTCAGCCTTCAGCTCCATCCTGCCTCTGCCGTCGCCTTGCGTCTCGCGCAGGCGTCGAACCAGCTGCCTTCGGCAATACTGTGGCGGGCGGCCAGCGAGCGGCCGTGCCTGAGGACGCAACGACCAACCTGCACCGGCCAGGAGCCGCTTCCATGTGTCAGATTGTACCGCGCCGCCGGCCCGGCAGGAGCAGGATTTCCACAAGCAAGAAGACGCTGTGCGGCGCGGATGCGGCAGGACGGTGCCCGAATGGGCTCAGCTGGCAGAGACGGCCGCGGAGTGTGGGCCGCACGCCACAGGGTTCACGCTACTCGAGGCGGCGAAGGAAGCTGCGCTCTTCGGCGACAATAAGACGCTCTTTCGCCGCGAAGCGGAAGTTGGCCGCCCCCGCCGCGTCTGCCCGCAGGCGCGCGCGGTAAGCCTCGTAGTGGGCGAGGCTCTCCAACGAGATCAGCCCGAAGGCAATGTTGTTGGTGCCCTCGTGCGGCATCCAGTACCCCTCGAGCTTGCCGCCGCAGGCTGGGATGACCCGCAGCCAAGTGCGCGCATAGCGTTCGAAGGCCTCCTGCTGGAAGGGGTCGATCTGGTAGCGAATGAATACGGTGATGCTCATGTTTGCTGCCCTGGCTCAAGTGTGCCGGCCAGCGTGCCGCAGGCTTGCCTCGCGATGTTACCGAATTGGTCGAAGCGTTCCCTGTCGCGCTGCGCTAGGGTGAGGCGCTCGTGAGAGGAGCCCGCATGACCAGCAGCGCTCTATTTGCCGAAGTTGCCGCTTTGTCGGGTGATCCCGGCCGAGCCAGCATGCTGCACGCCCTGATGGACGGGCGCGCCTTGACGGCGAGCGAGCTGGCGCGCGCGGCGGGCGTGGCCCCGCAGACGGCCAGTGGTCATTTGCAGCGCATGACCGCCGCCGGCCTGCTGCGCGTTCGCAGCCAGGGCCGACACCGCTACTATGAACTTGCGACGGCGTCCGTCGCACGCATGCTCGAAAGCATCATGCAGGTCGCAGCCGAGCTCGCGCCGGAGCGGCGGCGCCTGAGCGTCGGGCCGCGCGATGCCGCGCTGCGCCGGGCCCGCACCTGTTATGACCACTTTGCCGGGCAGCTCGGGGTCGCGCTTGCCGATGCGCTGAGGGCGCGCGGCTACGTCGAATTGACGAGCGATGCGGGTCTCGTTACCGAGCCGGGCCTAGTCTTTCTGGGCGAGATCGGCATCGACCCGGAGGTCTTGCAGGTCCGCGGCAGCCAACCCTCGCGCCGGGTCCTTTGCCGCCCGTGCCTCGATTGGAGCGAGCGGCGCCTGCACCTGGGCGGGCGCGTCGGCGCGGCGCTGTGCCAGCACAGCATGGCGCAGGGCTGGACGCGGCGCCTAGAGGGCACGCGCGCCGTGCGCATTACGGCCGAGGGTGAGCGGGTGTTCCTGGAGAAATTTGGCGCCGTAGGCCTGCGGGCGTGATGGTGCCTGGGATCGCACGGGAGGGGGCGGCCCCGCCGCCGCGCCCCAGCGCGTGCTGGCCGCTCCAGAGGCGGCTTGGTCATTCCCACTCAATCGTCTCTTGGTGTCATAGCAGTTTGACTTTCAATATATTTTTTTCGGCCCAGATGTTGATACCGCCAGACTTACCGTCAACTTGGTGCTTTGGCCGCCGATTGGTGCGTTGGCCGTCGATTGACCGCGATAGACATCGAAGCGCGCGGAAGCAATTGCGGAAAGATCGGTCTGGCTTGTCGACAAGATCGACCCCGAGGGCGCTTTTTTGGCCGCGCCCTGGTCCAAGGCTTACATCGTGCTGCTTGACGCAGCCTTGGTGCGCCGGATCTCATGTCAAGCGCAGACCAGGAGTCTTACATCCAGCTAGCGGCGGCTCGACCAAGCCGAGAGCCATGTTCATTCGATCGTCTGTGCTCGCACAAATTGCGTTGTGATAAAGCGTTTGAGCCTGCGGGCGCGATTGGTCCCGGACTTTTCGTCTTCCCACTCTGGATTCAAGTTTGAGCACGTCCTCCCAATCATACTGTCAAAGCTCAAGCGGGGTTCGCGCCGAGAGCGTCGCGCTGAGCCGCGGTGAGTACGATCGGCTCGCGCAGCGGTCCTTTTGCATCGAAAAACGGCGAAGGTTGTTGCGCGCGAAATCTTGCGACCACGATATGGCGGAGGATGTTCAGGCCTCCAAGCAGAAATGGAAGCGGTGTAGATCTGACCTTGCAAGTAGCCGATGCAGTATTCAACACGATCCGGTCGCGCGGCCCGAGCGTCGCTTCCATTATATTGGTCGCAACATCGAAGCAGGTTGTTATCATGCCGACGTACGCGATCTTTCCACTGCGCGGCGTGTTGCCGAGTGGTGTCTGGCAACACGCGGTATGCCAGCGCAGCCTGCCTTTATCGGACAACGACACGCAGATGACGTACTGAAGGCCATCAGTTATCCGAACGCCCGCCGGCGACATTGGTACAATGTCCGTGCCGCCGCAGCGATCAACCATGTCCGGCCGCTTCAGGTGCCGCGAGAAGGCTTGGCAATCTTTGCAGTAGCATGTCGCACGCGTATACGCGCGTGACAGGTCCATCTCGCCCCGCACTTTTCCGCATTGGCGGCGTATTGCAATGGACATGTGGTTGCTCGGACCTAGGTGCTCAATCTGGTGTGCCAGCCGGGCAATGCGGAGAGGCGCGCGTACCACCGGGATATTTCAGGATATTCTGCAATCGAGAGATCCGTGGCTTGCGCATTGGGGATCACGCCTCCGACAGAAAAGTCCGCGATCGTAAGCCGATCCCCGAGAAGCCAGGTCTTACCGGCGAGCTGACCATCAAGCACGGCGGCGAAACGCGCAAAATTCTGCTCGCCGCGTTTGATGAACGCCGGGTCAGCGGGCCCAAGTCTCATCACAACCTTCGAGCCTTTCTCGAAGGAGACCATGCCAACCGACTCGGCATCCCAATGCCCGCTTTCCCACGACAACCAACGCATGACGTCCGCCTGATCCTTTACATCTGAGGGCCATAGCCCTTTCTCGGGACGCTTGGATGCCAGATAGAACAGAATGGCGTTCGATTCCCAGAGCACGAAACCGTCGTCTTCGAGCGTCGGCATCTTCTTGTTGGGATTGAGCTTGGCATATGCAGGCTTGAGTTGATCGCCACGGGTGAAGTCGAGCCGCTGCACCTCGCAGTCAATGCCGAGGTAATTCTTCAAGGACAGGACGCCGTTCGCGCGTCCGGCAGGGAAAAGATAGAGTTTCATCGGGTCTGAACCTCTCGCCTAAGTTAAGTGGCCATAGGCCGCGCACGGATCGGCCAGAGCGCAAGCCAATCGCTTCGCCTAGTCCTTATCGGCGGCGCTGAAGCTGACGTAGTAGCCATCAAGGTCGCGTAACGACAATTCGATCGTCCCCGTGTTCGGGTTGACGTACGGCCCGCTCCCGAGCTCTCCGGGCAGAGCGCGCGCGCGTTCTAGGATTTCATCGAAATTGTCGACGCGGAAAAAGAGAAGAAGGCCATTTCCGGTGCCCGCGACGTCCGGGCTCGTCAGTGATGGATGATCGTGCTCACCCCACGCATGCAGGCAGAGAAGAACCGTGCCATCAGCATCGACGATCTGCCCAAAGTAATCATGCGCAGGCGGTTCCAGTGGCAGGCCAAGCAGGGATTGATACCAGGCGCAACTCAAAGCCACATTGCGAACGCCGATGATGGTCCATGTCCTCGTCATGTGCGGCTGCCTACCAAAGGCTCTTGCCGTCGATCACCGTGACCGGAGCCGTAGCCGCGTCGAAATTGTCGAACAGCCGGGCATTGACACCGATCCGACGGGTCTTGCCGTCCCAAGTACCGTCCGGCTGATGGGCCGGGCTGTCGGCGAAGGTGTTTGCAACCGCAGACAGGGCAGTAGTGGTGCGCAACCTGCTTCGTGTTCCAACGGTAAGTGCCAAGTTTCTCGGATTTGCTCGTGAGCTTGAACTGCTCGGGACGGTAGTAGGCGATCAGTCGGCCCGCCTTCGAGCAGAATGAACACATACAGCGCGTAAGCTCCCGCGGAATCTCACCATTGATCTCAAATGATGTACTGCCGCAATGGCAGCTGCCGGTAATTGCCATTGGTCGCTTCTCCGCGGCTCCGAGCCAGATTTATGATTTGAACAGGAACATGCATCCAAGCGTTCCTCTCGCAGGGCAGGAACTGCCCA
>Ga0075423_10000676_pt1 | contig 28246 bp, 26 predicted proteins | sample SoiMethybrSBSTD2_FD_80114 | JGI IMG/M metagenome (GOLD analysis project Ga0075423, IMG submission 80114) | Bulk soil microbial communities from a Populus tree surrounding site in Tennessee, USA - Soil MetaG P. TD hybrid SBSTD2 | ecosystem: Environmental > Terrestrial > Soil > Tree plantation... | reverse complement strand
ACTACGAACGTTGCGGTGGCGACGGAAACGCCTACCTGGCCTGGAGAGGAGCCGCCCATGTTGGTCGTGGTGAAGGCGTTGTTGAAGACGGTTGTGCCGCCGAATGCGCTTCCGCCCTTCGCGACCGGCTGGCCGTTCGGCGTGGAGCCCATCGCGACCGGCGCCACGAGTTTCACGCTCGGGCTGGCGTCGACCGCGGTCACCGTATAGCCTCCCGTAATCGGCTGGGCGCAGGCATTGACCCGCGCGATGATCGCCGCGCGCATCGCATCGCGCGCGGCGGTGGTGGTGAGTCCGCCGCTTACGACGATGCTGGCGCTGCCGTTGGCCACCGTCGCGAGGCCGCCGGTGCCGAAGCTCATGGTCGAGCCCGAGGTGTTGTTGCAAAGAAGGTTCGTGCCGTTCACGCTCAGGGTCGACAGCGTCACGCTGCCGCTGACGCTATTGACGGTGATGGCGCCGATGGAAGACACGGTGCCGATCGTGCTCGCCGTCACGTTGACGGCGTTGCCGTTGCCGGCCGCACCCGGCTGCACCATCGTGACGTTCACGTTGGCGCCCGACTGCGAGGCGGTATAGTCCGGCGCGGAGACGAAGCCGTTGATCGCGGTGGTGATCTGGCCGGCGAGCGCGCTGGTGGTCGAGTTGGCCCCAAAGCTGATCGGAGCGGAGGTGACCTGCACGCCGTTGATGGTGATCGTGAGCGTGCCGCCCGCGGCGTTCACCGTCGATACCTGGATGTTGCCTTCGTTCTGCACCGCGTCGCACAAAGACGGCGTGGCGGTGCAGTTGATGGACGTCGTCACCCCGAGGTGCTTGGCGAAGAGGTAGTTCCGGTTCGTCTTCGTGTCGAAGATCTTCGCCTTCTGGCAGGTCGTCAGGGTGGCGCTGTCCGAGCACCAGCGCACGCCGAAAAACGGCCATGCCGTCGGGTTATTCGTCACCGTGGCGCCGGCGGCGCAGTTCCTGAGCTGGATGTCGGAGCAGAACTCCGGTGCGAGCTGGGTATGGATCGAGGGGTTGATGCTCGAGCCGCTGGCGCAGTTCGTCATCGCCGGCGGCTGGCAGTATTGGGCCGACTGCATGCGGTAGTAGTACGGCGCCCCGGTTACGGTCTTGACCGAGCCTCCGGTCGTCCGGCCATACTTGAAGACGAAGTTCGGAAATTGGTAGGCGCTGTTCTGCCGGCAGTTACCGCTCGTCGCGGTGTCGCTCTGCGACGTGCACCATACCCGGTCGAGGTAGCCGGTCACGATGTTGGTGGTCGCGGCGCTGAGGTAAACGTCGGTAGGCACCTTGGTCCAACTCGAGGTATTCGCCGCCGTCATGCTCGTCTTGTCGGTGCCGTCGGCGTTGGCGGCAGGCCGGTAGTAGATCTCCGGGTTGTAATAGACGCCGTTGAAGTCGGGGCTGTTGTAAGGCGGATCGCCGAACACGCACGGGTCGGGCAGCTTGTTGTTCGAGCCGCTGAACGTGTAGTTCATCTGGATCAAATCGTCGTCGTCGCCGGCGTCGGCGCACGCGGCCGTGCTGTTCGGCCTGGGATGGCTTCCGCTTATGCTGGCCGTGTCGTTGTTGTCGGTGATGTAGTCGGGCAGGATGTCACCGCCCATACTCCCCGAGTCGTCGAGGATCAGCATGACGTTCGGCTGGATCGACGTCGACGGTGTGGCGAGCGGATCCGGCGGAATGCTGAGCGTCGGCGCGGCTTGCGCGGCTGGCGCGCACAGCGCTGCGGCGACGACCGCTGCCTGGATGAAGCGTTGACGGAAAAGAGCCATGGTGTCCATGTTTTTCTCCTGAACGCTAGTGCAAGACCGCCTGAACGTAGCTGACGGTGTTTCGCGGCCCGGTCACCCGGACCGTGACGCGGTAGAGAACCACGGTGGCGAGGTTGATGTTGCCGCCGCCGACCGGCTGGATCTGGTTGCTGCCGCCGTTGCCCGTCCCGCTGACGGAAAGCGTCGACTTCACGCACTGCACGGTGTTCGGCGCGCCGGCCACGTCGCAGAGGCGGTGGATCACGTATTGCACGCGGTTGCCGGCCAGATCGGAGCCGAGATCTTTCGCCGGGCTCCCTGCCGAGGCCCAGTCGTAGTCGGGCATCGCCGGGTCGTTGCCGATGAGGTCGAGGTTCTGCTGCCAGTTCGCCCAGTAGAAGGTGGCGCCGGGCGGCTGATCCTTGTCCAGGATCGCGGCGTTGGCGGTGAGCCATGTGCGCGCGTCCTCGACGCCGTAGTCGCCCGCGGCAGTCGCGCCCTGGCGGAACGCCAGGTTGCCGGCGATGAGGACGTTGGTGTCGACCGAGCGCATGAGCGCGATGCCGGCGAGCGTCATCGCCACCAGCACGATCAGCGCGATGAACAGGATCGCGCCGCGCTGGCGCCCTGCGGCGAGGCGGGTGCGCGGGCTCATGCCGGCCTCCAGATCATGTTGCGCAACGGGATCGTCGTCTCGAAGACGCGGTAGCGGTAGCAGCTCGGCAATCCGCCCGGAACGGTGAGCGCGCCGCCCGCCCACACCGGCGCGACTGTGGTCGCGTCGCACGGGCCGCCCGCGACGCTCGGCTTCTCGTAGTTCTCGCTGCGCGCCAGCACCGCGATCCGGACCGCGAGCACGCGTTTCCACGCGGTGGCATCGGCAGGCAGGATCGCGTCCCAGTTGTCGACGATGCCGTCGTCGGCGGGTTGGCCCCCCGCGCCGTCGTCCTTGCCGTATTGCGCCTGCAGATCGACGATGTCGTCGACGAGCGGCGCGGCCGACGTTGCGGGCAACAGTGCGAGGGTGCGCAGCACGTCCTCGGACTGCAGGCGGTAGACGTTCCCGGTGTTCGCGATCGAGAAGGTGCGCCAGACCGGGCCGCCGGTCGCCGTCGGGGTGCCGAGGTTGAACACCGCGGCGCCCGCGGTCAGCGCCGGCACGAAGCTCGCGACCGGGTCGTACGGCCCCGTGGTGTGCTCCAGCGTCGTCGTGGCCACCTGCACCTTCGAGATCTGGCGCAGCAGGCAGGTGCCGCCCTGCACGACGAGGATGAGGTTGTTGTCGGTAAAGCCTTGCGTGCCGTCGATCTTGTAGTCGTGATTAGGCCCGGCGGTGGGCTCGACGATCTGGGCCGGCAACATGCGCTCGTTGGCGGCGCTGTAGAGCACCGTGACGGTGTCCGGGCCGCCGGGGTTGTCGGTGATCAGGACGGGAGCGAGCACGCGCGGCGGCAGCGCGCCGCCGGCGCCGCCCGCGGGCGGGAAGGACGAATTCCCGTTGTAGTAGTACTGGACCGGGCTGCAACCGGCCCCTGCGCACGTGCAGCCGAGCGCGAGCGAATGGTTGATGCCGTACCCGCTCATCCGGATTTCGCGCTCGAGCTGGTAGAGCGCGACGGCGCCGTTGACCTGCGCGGTGCCGGCGCCGGTCGTCGAGCGCTTGTACCGGTCATTGGTGATGTACAGGTGCGTGATGATCACGATGCCGATCAGGCCGATCAGCATCCCGACCATGAGCTCGACCAGGCTCATGCCGGCTTCGCGCCGATGGAGGAGGGCCTGGTTCATACGCCGGAGCCCGTGTGGATGCGGTTGAGGATGACGAGCTGACGCGCCTGGGCCTCGCCCGGCTGCAGCCACTGCACCTGCACGCGGACCTCGCGGTCCGCGAGGCCCGTGGCGATGTCCGGCCCGACCGTGATGTTCGGCGCGAGCGGCCCCCCGACCTTGACCCCGGGCAGGGTTGCCACGACGTTGTTGACCCAGTTGTCGCGCGGCGCGTAGGCCGCGGCATTGGCGGTGTTGTAGCGCGCCAGCTGATCGTTGTCGTCGACCCACATCTGGCCGACGATCTGGGTGGCGAGATACGACGCCTCGCTGCGGTAGCGCGCGTCGGTCGTGTTCTTGATGGCGGTGCCCTGCATGCCGAGCAGCGCGAGGATGCCGATCGAGAAGATGAGGATCCCGATCAGCGCTTCGATCAGCATCACGCCCGCCTGTTTTTGGTTTGTGCGCATGGCGGTCTCCTTAGTTGCAGAACCTTGGATCGGTGTTGTCGGTCACGGCCGGGTCGCACATGCGCACCTGCCCCGCGGTCGAAATGTCGAGGCGGAGGCAGCGCATCGCGCCCGCGGGCTGGCAAGCGCCGCCGCTCGTATTGCTGACGTTGATGCGCGTGAGCGGAACGGCAACCGCGCTGCTCACGCGGCCCAGCCCGGTGAAGATCACCGTGTTGGCGGTATTGACGGTGGCCGGGGCGTTCGTGCCGGCGATCACCGCGTTCGGCGTGCCTTCTGCGCCGCTGCGCTTCTGGATCGCGAGCGGCGCGGCCGTGTCCGAGGGGTTTACGTCGCACAGGCCCGTGGGATCCTGGAGGCTCACGATCCAGTTCGTACCGGTGTCGGCCAGCGCGCACGCCGCCGTGAGCGTGTCGACGAGCTGGAAGCGCACCGGGGCGTTGCGCCGCAGAGCCTCGGCGCGCGCGAACTGCAGCCCGGCCTGGAGCGATTCCGCCGAGGTGTGCAGCTGCTGGTTCTGCAGCCAGGTGTTCATCGACGGCAACCCGACCATGAGCAGCAGCGCCACCACGGCGAGGGTGGTCAGCAGCTCGATCAGGGTGAAGCCGTGTGAGCGCTTGTTCATGGGATCAGCAATTCGAGGGTTTCTTCCGCACCCAGCAGCCCGCGTTGGCCGCGTAGCCCTTGTTCGCCATGGCGGAGCCGCCGTCGATCACGGTGGCCTTGACGTTCGACTGATCGACGGTGAAGTGCAGGCCGCCGAGACTCTGCGCGGCAACGCCGTCGGCGAAGAGCGTGAACGCCTGGTCTCCGGCGGGGTTCGCGGCCGGGTTGGTGGACGCGCAGCGGTAGGTGAAGTAGCGCTGGTCCGCCGCTAAGGGTGTGTTGCCGTCCGGCGCACCGGGGATGCCGCAGACGCCGCCGGCGGCGGTGGTGCTGTAGCGCCGGTTGTCGGCGTAGAACTGCTCCATCTTGACGCGCAGGTCGGCGAGGTTGCCGGTCGCCTCCGCAAACTTGGAGCGCAGCACGTAGTCGTTGTACGAGGGCAACGCGATCGCGGCGAGGATCGCGATCACCGTGACCGTGACCATCAGCTCGATCAACGTGAAGCCTTTTGTGTGCTGCATTTGGGATCTCCCTTTTTTCGTATCAACCATGCTAGGAAGGGCCCGCAAGGGCGGCAAAGGACGTCGACGGGCGGCGCGAATCGCGAACCGAACGGCGAACGCGCTGCGCAGCGCGGAGTACTAGGTCACGACGTGCGTGTCCGCGAGCGCGCAGACGCATATTTCACGCTCGGCGAGGATGCGGAAAACGCACGCGTGACGGAATGCGGATGCAAGCTCCATTTGGGGTGCCGTTGGTATAATTCCCGGCGCCGCGCAGTACGCTCGAGCGGCAAGGAAATCAGGGGAATTCGCTGGTGTAGCTCAGCTGGTAGAGCAACTGATTCGTAATCAGTAGGTCGCCCGTTCGAGTCGGGCCACCAGCACCAAAAGACAATGCCGGCCACCATCCTCGTCGTCGACGACGACGCCAACGTCCGGGAGTTGCTCAAGCTCCATCTGAGCGCCGCCGGCTACGAAGTGCACGTGGCGGCCGATGCCATCGCGGCGGGCTACCTCGTCCTGAGGAGCCCGCCGAACCTCCTGATCTGCGACGTCAACATGCCGCACATGGACGGCTTCGAGTTCGTGTCCGCGCTCAAGGCCGACACCACCATCCCGGACATCCCGGTGATCTTCCTGACCACGTTCGAGGAGGGCGACGAGCGCGGCAAGGAGCTCGGCGTGGTCGGCTACCTCACCAAGCCGATCCGGGCCGATCGCCTCCTCTCGATGGTGGTCCAGCACGTGCCCGGCGGGGCGTACCCCATCGGTTAGGGGCAGGGCCGGAGCTCGCTCCCTTCCGCCTGGCGCGCGATGTCCTTGAGGCGCGCCTCGAGCGCCGGATCGACTCCCTTCACCTGCAGCCAGATCCGCGGGACCAACGTGTCGCGCTTGCCGACGAGCGCGTTGCGCACGCCGCGCTCGCGCAGCGACGCGAGCCGCGCGGCCGCCGCTCGCTCGCTGCGGAAAACCCCCAGCGAAAGCGCCCACGGAATGTCGGTTTCTTCTCCCATGACGAAGAAGTCGTTGACCCCCAGCGCCTTTAGCTCGGCGGCCTGCCTGAACGCCCCCGACCGGCTGGCCTGCGACGGGATGAAGACCCACCAGCCCGCGGTTTCCTCGGTGCGCCGCTGCCCGAGGCGGGGCCCGAGCGCGAGGGGCTCCAGCGCCTTCTCCGCGCGCGGAGACTCCGCGGCTGTGAAGCTGCCCCACTCGAGGCAGCCGCTCGCCCCGGCGATTGTCGCCGGCACGATCTTCAGCTTCTCGGGATCGCTGCGCTTCAGGACCACGCCGTCGGCCGCCGTTTCGTCGGCGGAGTAATAGCGCGACCAGGCGAAGAACAGCAGGTTCGCCGCCACCAGGGCGAGAAAGACCGCCCTCATCCCGCCGTCCCGGGGAGCCCCAGCGCGATGCGCGCCAGCCCGTCGAGCACCAGGTTCTCGACGTAGCGCCGCGGCATGGAGAGCTGGTCGACCAGCGTGCGCGCCGCGCCGCCGGAGACGATGCACAGCGGGTTCAGCTCGACGTCGCGGAACACGCGGTAGATCCGCTCGACCGCGCCGGCCTGGGCGTGCCGGCAGCCGCTCTCGATCGCGTCGAGGGTGTTGCGCGGCGTGTCGCTATATGCGCCTTCCGACATGGGCAGGCGCCCGGTGTGCTCGTGGAGCACGAAGCGCATCAGCTCGACGCCGGGCAGGATGCAGCCGCCGAGGAAGGCGCCTTCCGCGCTCAGCATATCGACGGTAGTCGCGGTGCCGGCGTTGACCACGAGGCAGGGCCCGGCATGCAGAGCGCGCGCGGCGATCAGCGCGGCCCAGCGATCGGGTCCGAGCTGCTCCGGGCGGTCGTAGTGGTTGCGCACCCCGCAGCGCTCGGCCTCCGCCCGCAGCCACAGCGGCTCGGCCTCGAAGATGCTGGTCCAGTTCACCAGCAGGTGGTGCGCGCCTTCGCCCGCCACGTTGGAGATCACGATGCGCTCGGGGTCGGCGTGGGTCACCGAGAACGGGTTGACGTGGTCGCTCGAGGCCGCGAACTCGATCAGCGAGACGGTGGCGATGCTGGCCCAGCCGCGCCCATCGTGCCAGCCCCACTTCACCCGCGAATTTCCGGCGTCGATGGCAAGAATCACGCGAGCCTCGCCGAGACGATGCGGCCGCTATGGACGGTTCGCTCGCCACGCCGGGTCACGAGGCGCAGCGCGCCGTCGGCGGCGAGCCCGGCGCCGATGCCCGAGATCGAGCGCCCGTTCGCGAGCCTCAGGCGCAACCGCTGCCCGGCGTGCGCGTCCATCGCTTCCCATTCGGCGCGCGCGCCGGCGAAGCCTTCGGCCTCGAAGCGCTCGAGCGCGCCGAGGAGCGAGCGCGCGACCGCGCCGATGACACGGTTGCGCGAGGGCCGCACGAACTGGTCGAGCGCGGCGACCGGGCGGCGCAGGCGCCGCTCGAGCCCGGGCCGGCGAGCGCAGTTGATGCCGAAGCCGAAGACCGCGCGCGTGGCGGCGCCTTCCTGGCGCGTCTCGACGAGGATGCCGCCCAGCTTGGCTCCGCCGGCAAGGAGGTCGTTCGGCCATTTCACCGAGACCGCGCCGACGCCGAGCGAGCGCAGCGCGCTCACCGCGGCCACCGCGGCGACGAGCGAGAGCGACGCCAGCTCGCGCGCCGGCCGCCGCACGGGACACAGTAGCGAGAACGCGATGTCGGCGCCCGGCGCGCTCTCCCAGCGCCGGCCGTGCCGGCCGCGGCCCGCGGTCTGCTCCTCGGCCGCGAGCAGGATCCTCGCGCCGGATTTCTCGGACAGGAGAACCGAATTCGTCGAGGTGCAGCGCTCCACCACCCGCACCTCGACCCCCGGCACTTCGATCAGTTCGGCCCGTAGCGGGTCCAAATGTAGCTCGTACCGCCGCTCCATCGCACTAGTTTATCGGGGCTCGGGCCAGTCGCGCTGCGGCGGGCGCAGCGTTTCGATCAAGCGGCAAAGCTTCAGCACGCCGGCGTCGTCGAAGCGCCGGCCGATGACCTGCACGCCGATCGGCAGGCCTGCGGTGCTGTAGGACCAGTTGACGGACGCGGCCGGCTGCTCGGACATGTTGTAGGGGACCGTGAACGCGATGTGGGGCAGGGCGTTGTGCGGGTCGTCGCCCGGCGCAGGAAGCTCGGCCTCGTAGGCGAGGATCGGCGACGTTGGCGAGAGCAGGAAGTCGTGCCGCGCGGTGGCTGCGACCGCCGCCTCGCGCATCGCCATTACTTGCGAATACGCCTGCATCACGTCGCGTCCGCTGAACTCGGCCGCGCGCCAGGTGCACCACTCGGCGACGAAGGGCAGCACGCGAGCACGCCTCGCCTCGGAAAGCTGCACGAAATCGTTGTGCGAGCGGGCCTCGAAAAACCGGCACACGCCGTCGAGCATCTCCTCGGTGAGAAACGAGCGCACCGGCTCGACGCGGCAGCCCGCGGCCTCGAGCGCCGCAGCGGCCGCGTGCGCGGCGGCGCGCACCTCCGGGTGCACCATCAGCCCGGCCCCCATCTCGGCGATGAATCCGATGCTAATTCCCTTCGGATCGAGAGCGTCCAGGCCGCCGCGGAAATTTTTTCCTGGCGGAGGCAAAGACATGAAGTCGCGCGCATCCGGCCGTGCAATGACATCAAGAAGCAGCGCCGCATCCTCCACGCTGCGCGTCATCGGCCCGGCCACGCGTCCCATGTAAGGCGGATGGATGGGGACACGGCCGAGCGAGGGCTTGAGCGCGAAGAGGCCGCAGTGGGTCGCCGGCAGCCGGACCGAGCCGCCGATGTCGGTGCCTATGTGTAGCGGGCCGTAGCCGGCGACCGCGGCCGCGGCGGCGCCGGAGCTCGACCCGGAGGGATTGCGGTCGAGGCGCCAGGGATTGCGCGTGACGCCGTGCAGGCTCGACAGGCCCGACGACAGCATGCCGTAGTCGGGCATGGTGGTCTTGCCGAGGATCACCGCGCCCGCTTCGCGCACGCGCGCCGCGGGCGGCGCGTCGTCGGCCTGCGCCGGGGCGTCGTCGTTCGCGCGCGTGCCGATCGGCGCCGGATCTCCGCGCGTGGCGATGTTCTCCTTGATCGTCACGGCAACGCCGTCGAGCGGACCTAGCGCGGCGCCGGCGCGGTGGCGCGCTTCGGCGGCGCGGGCCTGCGCGAGCGCCGCGTCGCGATGCAGGCGGTAAAGCGCGTTGACGCGCGGCTCCCAGGCGTCGATGCGTTCCAGGAGCTCACGCGTGACTTCGACCGGAGAGAGCTCGGCGCGCGCGTAGCCGCTCGCGAGCTGCGCCGCCGTCAGATTCGAAACGCCGGCCATCGCCCGAATATATACTCGCGCGGGTCCGATGCTGAGAACCATTGCTGTAGTTCTTATTTTGTGCGGTGCGGGCCTCGCGCAGGCCGCGGAGGAGATCCGCCTCTGGCACGGCATCGCCGGTGCCGCCGGCGCGGAGCTCGACCGCCTCGTCGCGAGGTACAACGCCTCGCAGAAGGACTATCGCGTCGTCTCGTACTTCCAGGGACCGTACGACGAGGTGATGGCGAACGACATCGAGCTGCGCAAAGGCACGCGTCGCTCGCCGCACATCGTGCAGGTGCAGGACGCCGCCACCGCCGACATGATGCGCAGCGGCCTCGCGCGAGCGCTCTGGCAGCTCGTGGCGGAGTCGGGGCGCAAGCCGCGACCGAAGTCGCGTCTGAAACCGCAGCCGCTCGTCGAAGCGAAATACCTGCCCGCGGTTGCAGCCTACTTTTCCGACGCCGAGGGCCGGCTGCTGGCGCTGCCGTTCACCGCGGCGACGCCGGTGCTTTACTACAACCGCGACGCATTCCGCCAGGCCGGACTGGACCCCGAGCTGCCGCCGAAAACCTGGTACGAGGTCGCGAAGACGCTCGGGGTGCTGGTCCAATCCGGGCAGAGCTGCGGCCTGACCGCTGCGTGGCAGTCCTGGGTGCTGGTCGAAAACATGAGCGCGTGGCACAACCAGCGTTTCGCCACGCAAGGGAACGGCATGTCCGCGGGCACGGGCAACGGCATGTCTGCGGGCACGGGCAACGGCGTGGCCGCGGCCGCAGGCGGTCCGCGCCTCGCGTTCAATACCCGGCTGATGGTGCGCTGGATCTCGACGCTCTCGTCCTGGCACAAGGCGGGCTACTTCAGCTACTCCGGCCGCGGGGACGAGGCTGAGGCGCGCTTCGCCACCGGCGAATGCGCGATCCTTGTTTCATCCTCCGCTGCCTACCCGGACGTGCGCAAGCGCGCCGGCTTCGATGTCGGACTGGCGCAGTTGCCCTATTACGACGACTTCGACCAAGCGCCCCAGAACACGCTCGTCGCCGGCTCTGCCCTGTGGGCCCTCGCGGGCGCGAGCGCGGCGCAATACCGCGGCGTGGCGAGCTTTTTCGCCTGGCTGGCGCAGCCGCAGGTCCAGGTCGAATGGCAGAGCCGGACCGGCGGCGTTCCGCTCACTACCGCGGCGTACGACCTCATGCGCAAGCAGGGCTTTTACCGCGATCACCCCGACCAGGAGGTGGCGGTGCGCCAGCTCCTCGCCAAGCCGACCGAGGATTCGGCCGGCATCCGCCTGGGCAGGTTCCGGTTCATCCGCGGCATCATCGACGAGGAGCTGGAGTCGGTGTGGAACGACAAGAAGACGCCGCTCGACGCCCTCAACGCCGCGGTGCAGCGCGGCAATCTGCTTCTCGAAACTACCCGGTAAACCGGCGCGCCCGGTCCGCGTTGCCCGGCTTATGAAGCTCCTTTACATCGCTGCCGCGTTCCTGCTCGCCTGCCTCGCGCTCGCGCTTCTTGCCTAACCTTTGAGGCAGGTGCTCATGAATTTCTTGCGGTCGTCGCCCTTCATCTGCTTGTCGGACGCCTGCTTGTTGCAGTCTTTCATGCGCGCCTGCTGAGGCGTCATCTCGCCGCCCTTCGCGCTGCCGCCCTTCAGGCACGAGCTCATGAATTTCTTGCGCGCGTCGCCTTCCATCTTTTTCGCGCCCGCCTGCTCGTTGCAGTCCTTCATGCGCTCCTGCTGCTTTTTCTGCGCCGCGGTGGGTTCCTTCTTGGTCTCTTTCTTGTCCTGCGCCGTTGCGAACGGGGCGAAGGCGAACATCAGGCATACGGCGAGAGCGAGCTTCCTCATCCTTTTCTCCTCGGTTAACGGGCCTGCAACAGGCGCTCGATCGCGCCGACGAGCTTGGCATCGTCGGGTGCGACGCGCGTATCGAAGCTCTGCACCTTGGCGCCGCTGCGGTCCACGAGGTACTTGTGGAAGTTCCAGTGCGGCGCCTGTCCGCTCGCTTTCACGAGGTCGGCGTACAGCGGATTCTTCTTCAGGTCGGTCTTGGCGAACATCGGAAAGTCGATGGCGTACTGATTCACGCAGAAGGACGAGATTTCCTTGTTCGAGCCCGGCTCCTGGCCGCCGAAGTCGTTCGACGGGAAGCCGAGCACCACCAGGCCGCGCGCCTTGTACTTGCGGTAGAGCTCCTCGAGCCCCTCGTACTGCGGCGTGTAGCCGCACTCGCTCGCCGTGTTCACCACCAGCAGCACGCTGCCGGCGTATTCGCACAGCGACTGGGGCTGGTCGAGCAGGGTGGTCATGTTGCGGTCGAGGAGCGCCGGGCAGGCAGCCATGGCAGGGAAGCTCGCGAGAAAGAGAACGCTAATAAGGAAGGGGCGCATTGGGCTTGAGAGGCTGTAGCGCCGCGCGGAAATCGCGCTTGATGCGCTCCAGCGCGGCAAGGTTGTCGGCTTCGAACCGGATCACGATCACCGGGGTCGTATTGGAGGCGCGTGCAAGTCCGAAGCCGTCAGCATACTCCACCCGCACGCCGTCGATGGTGAGGACGCGCTCGGCGCCCGGGAAAGGCTTCGCTTGCTGGAGTTTTGCCACGAGGCGATGCGGCTCGCCTTCCTCGAGCTGCCAGTGCAGCTCGGGGGTGGACGGGGCGTTGGGCAGGCTCTTCAGCGCTCGATTCGGATCCTGCTCTCTGGACAAGACCTCCAGCAGGCGGGCTCCGCCGTAGAGCGCATCGTCGAAGCCGTACCAGCGCTCCTTGAAGAAGGTGTGCCCGGACATCTCGCCGGCGAGGAGCGCGCCGCTTTCCTTGAGCTTCGCCTTGATGAGCGAATGGCCGGTCTTCCAGATCGTCGCCCGGCCGCCGTGGCGCTCGATCCACGGCGCGAGCAGCCGCGTGCTCTTCACGTCGTAGATGATCTCGGCTCCCGGATTGCGGCCGAGCACGTCCTTCGCGAGCAGCATGAGCTGGCGGTCGGCGAAGATGTTCTCGCCGTCCTTCGTCACTACGCCGAGGCGGTCGCCATCGCCGTCGAAGGCCAGGCCCAATTCGCAGGAAGAAGAGCGCAACGTCGCGATCAGGTCTTGCAAATTCTCAGGCTGGGCGGGGTCGGGATGGTGGTTCGGGAAGTTTCCATCCACTTCGCAGAAGAGCTCGGTCACCTCGCAACCGAGCTGCCGGTACAACCGCGGCGCAAGCATGCCGGCGACGCCGTTGCCGCAGTCCACCGCGATGTGGAAAGGCCGCGCGAGCTTCACGTCGCCCGCGATGCGCCGCACGTACGCCTCGAGCACGTCGGCCGTGCTTTTCTTTCCGGAGCCGGAGCCGAGCTGCTTTTTCTCGATTCTCCTTCTGAGCTCCTGGATGTCTTCCCCGTACAGCGTGTCGCCCGCCACCACGATCTTGAGGCCGTTGTATTGCGGCGGATTGTGGCTGCCGCTCACCGCCACGCAGCTGCCGGTTCCCAGGTGATGCGCCGCGAAGTAGGCGACCGGCGTCGGCGCCATGCCGATGTCGATCACGTCCGCGCCCGCCGCGTTCAGGCCCTGGGTGAGCGCCGCCACGAGCTCAGGGCCCGAGAGCCGTCCGTCGCGGCACACCGCGAAGACCGGCGCCTTGCGCTCCCTCCCCAGCGAGCCGAGCGCGCGGCCGATGTCGCGCACGATTTCGGGCGTCAGGCTGCGGCCGACCACGCCGCGGATGTCGTAGGTCCGGAAAATCTCGGCTGGAACGCTCACAAATTCAGAAATTCAAAAAGGTGTTGGGGGAGCCAGCCACGCCGACCGGGGAACGGCGCGGCCAGGAATCCGGCGTGGCCTCCGGTGCGCGGAAATTCTAGCACCACGCATGGCGCGGCCTTTCGCGCGGCGCGCAGCAGGTCGCGCTCCGGCAGGAACGGGTCGTTGCGGGCGTTGAGCACCAGCGTCGGCACGCGGATGTGCTCGAGATACGGCCCGCACGCCGCCGCCCCCCAGTAGTGGTCGGTGTCGCGAAAGCCGTGCAGCGGTGCCGTCACGAGGTTGTCGAACTCGCGGAAGGTGCGCACTGCGTTCACCTTTTCCTTGTCAAAAAGGTCCGGGAAGAGCTCGAGCTTCGCAAGCGCCTTCGGTTTCATCGTCGAGAGGAAGTGCCGCACGTACAGGACGCGGTTCATTCCGCGGTCGAGCGCATCCCCGGCGGCGGCGAAGTCGAGCGGCGCCGACACCGCCGCGGCGCGACGCACCAGCGCGCGCGCCTCGTCGCCGCGTTCGCCCAGCCATTTCAGGAGCACGTTGCCGCCCAGGGACACGCCCATCGCGTACAGCGGCCCGCTGCGGCCTCCCCCGAGGCGCTTCAGCATCCAGTCAATTTCTTCAGTATCGCCCGAGTGGTAGGCGCGGCGCGTGCGGTTCGGCTCCCCCGAGCAGCCGCGGAAGTGCGGGAGCGCGAGGCGCCAGCCTTGCCGGATGGCCTGCGCCGCGATCGAGCGTGCATAGTGGCTGTCGGAACCGCCCTCGAGACCGTGGAACAGCACGAGCTGCGTCTCGGCGCCCGGGTCGCCGCAGAAATCGACGTCGATGAAGTCGCCGTCCGGGGTATCCCAGCGCTCGCGCCGCAGCGGCACGCGCGGCGGCGGGAACAGCGACGGCACGATCGTCTGCAGGTGGCCGCCCGGCAGCCACCAGGGCGAGGAAAAGCTCAATGCAGGAACTTCGGCGGAGCGTCCTGCGGCTGCACCGGCGGCGCCTGAATCGGCGCGGGCGAGGCGTGGTGGACGATCATGCGCCACCCGGCGGCGGTACGTAGATAGACGTTGGTCGCGATCACCGGCACCTGGGCGCGCGCGTCGCCCTCGACGGTGAAATTCTCGTGCACGCTGTGCACGGCGATCATCATCGCCGTCACCGCCACCTGCTGGGTGATGTGCACGCGCGGCCCGACGCCGCCCGAGAAGATGCGCGCCCAGCTCGCGCGGACCTCTTCGGGGCCCGACAGGCGCGGGCCGCCCGGGTGCACGCAGATGATCTCCTCGTCCTCGGCCCACACCGCCATCATGCCCTCGAGGTCGCCGCGCTCGAGCGCCTCGTAGAAGGCGTTCTCGGCGTCCTGCGCGGTGGGGAAGATCTTGGTGCTCACGCGGCGAGATTCTGTATTTCCTGCAGCACGGTTTCCACCGTCATTTCTCGCATGCAGCGGAAATGCCCCAGCGGGCACTCGCGCTCGAAGCACGGGCTGCACTCGACGCGGAGCCACAGCACCCGGGCGGCGGAGGAGAGCGGCGGGGTGTGCGCGGGGCTCGAGGAGCCGAAGAGCGCCACCTGCGGCCGCCCGAGCGCCGCCGCTACGTGCATCAGTCCCGAATCGTTCGTCACGACGTAGTCCGCGCCGGCAATCAGCGCGATCGCCTCGTCGAGCGAGGTCTCGCCGACGAGGTTGCGCCCGGCGATGCCCTGCGCCGCCTCGCGGTCGTTGGCCGAGCCCAGGATGAGCGTTTGCGTTTGAAGTTGTTTGCTCAATTCCGGGAAATACGGCCAGCGCTTGGCCGGGCCGTACTCCGCGCCGGGGCAGAAGACGCCGTAGGGTCCTTCGATGTCGAAGCGCCGCCGCGCGGCTTCGATCTCCCGCGGCTCGACCCGAAGCCGCGGCTCGGGCAGGGGCCGCTTCACTTGCGCGCCGGGCGGCTCGGCCAGCCGAGCGTAGTGCAAGGGCATCGGCGCTTCGTCTTTCTTGTGAAGAACGTTGAGAAGGCCATACCTCGCTTCGCCGACGTAGCCTGTTCTGACCGGGATGCCGGCGAAAAACGGCAGCAGCGCCGACTTCCAGCTGTTCGGCAGCACGATCGCCTCGCCGTAGCGGCGCCCGTTGAGCGCTCGGGCGAGCCTCCAGCGCTCCCCGAGCTGCAGCGCCTTGTGGCGGAGGGGCGCCGCGATCACGTCGCCGACCTCGGCCATGCGCCGCACGACCGGCGCGACCCAGGCGGGCGCGAGCACGTCGATCTCCACGCCGGGATTTTTCTCGCGCAGCCGCATGAGGAGCGGGTGCGCCATCAAGGCGTCACCGATCCAGTTTGGCGCGACCACGAGAATGCGGGGCATTAGTGCCCCTTTACTGGAGCACCCCTATAGAGGTACAGCGTGCCGCAATACGGGCAGCGGGTCTCTCCCTCCTTGGCGACGTCGAGGAATACCCGCGGATGGCGCGCCCAGAGCGGCGCCCCCGGAAGCGGGCAGTGCAGCGGCAGCTGCTTCTCGGTGATCTCGACCTCTCTCGCTTCGTCCGCCTTCAACGCCGGCCCCGCTGGCCGACCGGCGTGAGCCAGTGCCTGCGCTTCTCGTCGCGGCCGTTCACGACGTCGAAGAATGCCTTCTGGATCGCCTTGGTGACCGGCCCGGCGCGCCCTTCGCCGATGGTGCGGCCGTCGAGCTCGCGGATCGGGGTCACCTCGGCGGCGGTGCCGGTGAAGAAGCACTCGTCGGCGATGTAGATGTCGTCGCGCGTAAGGCGCTTGGCGATCACCGGGTAGCCGAGCTGCTGCGCGAGCTCGATGACCGAGGCGCGCGTGATGCCGGTGAGCGCGGAGGTGAGCTCGGGCTCGTAGATCTTGTTTTCCTTGACGATGAAGATGTTCTCGCCCGCGCCTTCGGCGACGAAGCCGTCGACGTCGAGGAGCAGCCCCTCGTCGTAGCCGTGCTGCGTGGCCTCGAGCGTCGCCAGCACCGAGTTCGGATACGTTCCCGACATCTTGGCGCGCGCCATGGTCACGTTGATGTGGTGCCTGGCATACGACGAAGTCTTGACGCGGATGCCCTTCTCGAGCGCGTCCGGGCCGAGGTAGGCGCCCCACGGCCAGGCCGCGATGGCGACATGCACCTTCGCGCCGACCGGGGACACGCCCATCTTTTCCGAGCCGTAGAACGCGATCGGCCGCACGTAGCAGGCCTCGTGGCCGTTCTCGCGCACCACCTGGAGCTGAGCGTCCATCAGCTCGGCGCGGCTGAACGGAATCTTCATCATGTAGATGTGCGCCGAGTTGAACAGGCGATCGGTGTGCTCCTTCAGCCGGTAGATCGCAGTCCCGATCGCGGTCTTGTACGCGCGTACGCCCTCGAACACCGCGAGCCCGTAGTGCAGCGAGTGCGTGAGGACGTGGGTGGTGGCCGAGCGCCATTCCACCAGCTTTCCGTCGTACCAGATCCAGCCGTCGCGGTCCGCCATCGACAGCGGTGCGCCGGGTTCCTTCTCGTTCGCCATCGGAGGTACTCTCCCTCGGGTCTAAGCCACTATTCTAGCCGTGAACTGACCATGGACTGGCGAGGTTCCGAATGAAAACGAGCAATCAAGGTGCAATGGGCCGGGTGCGCTTTTCCGATCTGGCGCGCCGGCTGGCGGTCTGGTCGGGGACTCCGCTCGCGTTCATGTTCGCGAGCGGGGCGGTCGTGCTCTGGGCGCTGTCAGGGCCGCTCTTCGGCTTCAGCGATACCTGGCAGCTCGTGATCAACACTTCGACCACGATCATCACCTTCCTCATGGTGTTCCTCATCCAGAACACGCAGAACCGCGACACCGAGGCGATGCAGATCAAGCTCGACGAGCTGATCCGCGCGACCCAGGGCGCGCACAACGCGCTGCTCAATCTCGAGCACCTCGAGGATGAGGAGCTCGCGCGCTACCGGCGCCACTACGCGGCGCTCGCCAGGGTAGCTCGCAAGAAATTGCGCGACGGCGAGCTCGACACCGACTCGCCCGAGATCAAGAACTTCGGCAAACGGTGAGCCGCCAGAGCTCGCGCACGGCATCGGCGTGCGCCGCGACCTGCTCGGGCGGCACGCGCGCGTACTGGGCGCCGTTCAGGCGCAGCGCGTGCTGCAGGCGGCGGAACTCGCGGTAGGCATTACGGCAGCGCTCGGCAAGCGGGCCCGGGATCAGGCCGAGCTCCGCGGCCATGCCGAGAAGCGCGATGTTGCCGAGGTTCCTGGTGAGCTGCGGATGCTGTCGTGAAAAGGCGAGCACGAGCTCCTGCACCGCGAACTCGACGTCGATCATGCCGCCGCTATCGTGCTTGAGGTCGAAGAGCCCCGAGCGGTTGGGATGCGCCGTGTGCATCCTGGCGCGCATGTCGGCGATTTTGGCGGCGAGCTCGACCGGGTCCCGGCTGCGCCGCAGGATTCTTTCCCTGAGCGATTCGAAGGCGGATCCGACAGCCGCGTCACCCGCGCTGTAGCGAGCCCGGGTGAGCGCCTGGTGCTCCCACACCCAGGCGTCGCGCTCCTGGTAGCGCTCGAACGCCTCGAGCGAGGACACCATCAGGCCGGAATTGCCGCTCGGCCGCAGCGCGAGATCGGTGTCGAAGAGCACCCCGGCCGAGGTGCGCGTGGTGATCCAGCTCTGCAGCCGCAGCGCGAGGCGCGAGTACACCTCCTGCGCCTGCTCGTGCGGATCGTCGTAGAGGAACACGATGTCGAGGTCGGAGGCGTAGCCGAGCTCCTTGCCGCCGAGCTTGCCGTAGGCGACGATGGCGAAGCGCGGCGCGGCCGCGGCCTCATCTCCCATGTGGCGCCGCGGCAGCTCGTCCCACGCGACTTCGATGCACACCTCGAGCACGAGGTCGGCGAGCGCAGAGAGGTGGTCCGCGAGCCGCTCGACCGTCAGCAACCCTGCGAGGTCCTGCGCGAGCAGGCGGAACACCTGTCCCTGGTGCATCTCGCGCAGCAGCACCATGCGCCGCTCGCGGTCGTCGGCGTGCGCCGCGAGCTGGGTGCGCAGCTGGCGCGCGAACGCCTCGAGGTCCGGCGGCGCATAGAGCACGCGGTCGTCGAGCAGCTCGTCGAGCAGCACCGGGTGGCGGGTGAGGAACTCGGCGGCCCAGCTCGAGGCGCCGACGATGCGCGCGACGCGCTCGAGCGCCGGCGGGTGCTCCGCGAGCAGCGCGAGGTAGGCGGCGCGGCCCGCGATGGCCTCGACCAGGTCGAGGCCGCGCGTCAGCGTGGTCTCGGCGTCGGACGTCGCCTGCGCGGCGCGCGCGAGCGCCGGGATGAGGGCGTCGAGGCGCCGGCGCGACTCGTCGGGCAGCGCTGCATAGCGCTGGCTCGCGCGCAGCGCCGCGAGCCGCGGGTGCTCCGGCCAGGGCTCGGCCTGGGCCTTCGACTCGGCGAACACCGCCTCGAAGTGGCGCGAGACCGCCAGACGATGTTTTTCCAAAACCTCTCGAAACTCGCTCCAGGACGAAAATCCCGACATGCGAGCGAGGCGCGCCTGGTCGTCAGTGTCCTGCGGCAGCTCGTGGCGCTGGGCGTCGTCGAGATACTGGAGGCGGTGCTCGACCTTCCTCAGGAACACATAGGCCGCGCCGAGCTCGCTCACCGCCTGGGCCGGAAGCAGGTTCCTTTCGCCGAGGAGCTGGAGCACGCGCAGCGTCTTGCGCTCGGTGAGCGCGGGATCGCGCCCGCCGCGCGCGAGCTGCAGCGCCTGGGCCACGAACTCGATCTCGCGGATTCCGCCGGGGCCGAGCTTCACGTGATCGGCGAGCTCGCGGCGCGCCACTTCGCGCCGCACCTCCGCGTGGAGCTGGCGCATGGCAGCGAGCGTCGCGTAGTCGAGGTATTTCCGGTAAACGAACGGCCGCACCAGCCTGAAGAGATCTTCTTGTTTACTGCCAGTAAGCGCGCGCGCCTTGATCCAGGCGTAGCGCTCCCATTCGCGGCCCTGGGTGATGAAATAGGTCTCCAGGAAATCGAGGCTGCAGGCGAGCGGGCCCGAGTCGCCGTACGGTCGAAGGCGCATGTCGACGCGGAACGCAAAGCCGTCCGCGGTCGCCGCTGCGAGCAGGCGGATGAGCCTGCGGCCGGCGTGCTCCCAGCGCTCCTGGTCGTCGAGGCCGCCGGTGTGCACGAACACGAGGTCGATGTCGGACGAGACGTTGAGCTCGCGTCCGCCGAGCTTGCCCATGGCGACGACGATGAGCGCCTTCTCCTGCAGCGCCGCCGCGATGCTGAACTCGGCGAGCTCGCTCATGGTGCCGCACACCTCGTCGAGGTCGGCGAGGCCGCAGAGGTCGCGCGCCATGACCCGCAGCAGCACTCGGCTGCGCAGCCGGCGCAGTCGGCGCATTAAAGCGGCTTCGTCGTCTGCAGCCGCGCCCTCGAGCGCGGCGGCCATTTCCTCGCGTGTGAAAGCTCCTGGCAAGGAAAGTTCCCGCGCCAGCTCCGGATGCGCTTCGAGCACGCGCGAGGCGTAGCGCGAATCGGCCAGTTTGCGAATCGAATCCGACATTTGGGGATTAGAATGGCGCGTGAGCGCCCATTCCACCATGAAGCGGCTCGGCCGTGCGGTCGAGGTTCTCGCGTGGGCGGTGTTTTTCGTCCTCGCGGCGCTCGTGCTGGCGGTGCGCTTCTGGCTCCTGCCCGACATCGAACGCTACCGCGAGGAGATCGTCGGCGCGGTTTCGGCGGCGGTGGGACAGCCGGTGCGCATCGGCGGCCTCAGCGCGGGCTGGTACGGCCTCAACCCGCACATCCACCTGCGCGACGTGCGCATCTTCGATCGCGCCGGCCGCGAGGCGCTCACGCTGCCCTCGATCGACAACCAGCTCGCGTGGAGCTCGCTGCTGCAGGGAAAGCTCAAGCTCCATTCGCTCGCGATCGACAAGCTCCGGCTGCAGGTGCGCCGCGACGCCGAGGGCGCGCTGTACGTCGCGGGCATCAAGCTCGGCGAGCGCGACGGCGGCTTCGCCCGCTGGCTGCTCGCGCAGGACGAGATCGTGCTGCGCGACGCGCAGATCGAGTGGCACGACGAGCTGCGCGGCGCGCCGCCGCTCGAGCTGAGCGCGGTGAACCTGAGGCTGCGCAATGCCGGCGAGCGCCATGCGATCGGGCTGTCCGCGCGACCCCCGGCCGAGCTCGGCGCGACCCTGGAGCTGCGCGCCATGCTGCAGGGCACCGAGCTCGCGGATCCGGCGGCCTGGAAGGGACGGCTCTACGCCGAGCTCGGCTATACCGACCTGGCCGCCTGGCGCACGTGGATCGACTACCCGTGGCGCATCGACCAGGGACAGGGCGCCCTGCGCGCATGGCTGACGTTCGAAGCGGGCGAGGTGCGTCGGGCGACGGCCGACCTGGCGCTCTCGGACGTTGCCGCGCGCTTCGATGAGGCGCTCTCGCCGCTGCGGCTGGCATCGCTGCGCGGGCGGCTGCAGGGCTCGTCGGACAATGGCCGCTACTACGTCGCCGCGCGCGACCTCGCTATCGGCATCGAGGACGGGACGGTGGTGGCGCCGAGCGACTTCGACGTCACCTGGACCGCGGGGAGCAGCGGCGGCGGGACGCTCGCCGCGGCCGCGATCGAGCTCGAGCCGCTCGCGCGGCTTGCCGCCTCGCTGCCGCTGCCCGAGCGGGTCCGCACGGTCCTCGCCGAGGTCAAGCCGCGCGGACGCCTCGCGGATGCTCGCGTGGAGTGGCGCGGCGAGCCGCAGGCGCCGGCGGGCTTCACGGCGCGCGCCAAGTTCGTCGACCTGGCGGCCGAGGCGGTCGACGCGCTGCCCGGATTTGCCGGCATCACCGGGAGCATCGACGCCACCGAATCGAGCGCGCGGGTGGTCCTCGCCACGAGAAAAGGCGAGCTGCAGCTGCCGCGCGTGTTTCCCGAGCCGCGCATCGCGCTCGACTTCCTCGACGGGCTGGTCGAGTGGGAGCGCCGGGGCGATGCCGGCATCGCGCTGCGCATCGAGTCGCTCGCGTTCTCCAACGCGGACGTCAGCGGCAACGCGCACGGGACCTACGTGGCCGCGGCGGGCGCCCCGGGCGTCATCGACCTTTCGGCGCAATTCAACCGCGCCGACGCCCTCCAGCTCGCGCGCTATCTGCCGCACGCGCGCCTGATGGGCGGGGAGAAGACGCGCGACTGGCTGGTGCAGGGCGTGCGCGCGGGCCAATCGAGCGATGTGCGTGTCCGCATTCGCGGCGACCTGCGCGAGTTTCCGTTCACCGATCCGGCCCGTGGCCACTTCAGCGTGGCGGCGCGCATCGAGCGCGGGGTCCTGCAGTACGCCGACGGCTGGCCGCGCATCGAGGACATCCAGGGCGAGCTGCTCTTCGAGGGCGAGCGCATGCAAATCGCCGGAAAGAGCGGCAGCATCCTCGGCGTGGCGCTCGCCAATGTCGAGGTGGCCATTCCCAGGCTGCGCGACCCGAGCCCGCTTCTCGAGGTGAACGGGGACGCGCGCGGCGCCACGGCGGATTTCCTGAGATTCATCGAGTCGAGCCCGGTGCGCCGCATGACCGCCGGCTTCACCGCGCCGATGAGCGCGAGCGGCCAGGGGAAGCTGCGCCTGAGGCTCGAGCTGCCGCTGAAGGACCTGCCGAGCGCGCGCGTCGGCGGCGAATACGAGTTCGAAGGCAACGAGCTGATCGTGGGCGCTCAGCTGCCGCCGATCGAAGGGGCTGCCGGCAAGGTGGCGTTCACCGAGTCCACGCTCGCGGTGCGCGATGTCCAGGGCCGGCTTTTCGGCGGCCCGGTCGCGATCAGCGGCGGCACGCAGCGCGACGGAACCGTGCAGGTCGTGGCGCGCGGCGATGCGACGCTCGCCGGAACGCGCGCGCTCTTCGATCATCCGTGGCGGCGGTTCTTCGCCGGGCAGGCGCCCTACGTCGCGACGGTCAACATCGCGAAGGGCCGCCAGCAGGTGCTGCTGCAGTCGTCGCTGCAGGGCGTGACGAGCGCGCTACCCGCGCCGTTCTCGAAGAGAGCCGATGAGGCGCTGCCGCTGCAGCTCGAGCTCGCTCCCGACGAGCACCTGAAAATCAAGCTTGGCCGCGTGCTCGCGGCCGAGCTGGTGCGGCGCCGTCAGGGCGAAGCGCTCGTCGTGCAGCGCGCCGGCGTTTCGCTCAGTCCGTCGGGGAATGCGCCGCTGCGCCTGCCGGAGCGCTCCGGCACGCTGGTCTACGGCTCGCTGCCCGCGCTCGACGTCGACAAGTGGCTGCCGCTGTTCGGCGCCCCGGACGCCCCCGTGGACGCGAGCGCGCTCGACGTGCAGATCGGCCAGCTCGACCTTTACGGCAAGCGGCTGAACGACGTCAGCCTGCGCGCGGGTGCGGATGCCGCCGGCTGGGCGGCGACCATCGCTTCGCAGGAGATCGCGGGCGAGCTTTCCTACCGCAAGGACGGCGGCGGCAGGCTGCTCGCGCGCCTCACGCGTTTTCTCAGTCCGCAGGCGTATCCGGGTGCGCCCGAGCGCGGCACGCTCGAGCCGAAGGACGTGCCGACCCTCGACCTGGTCGCCGAGCGCTTCAGCCTGCGCGGCAAGGAGCTCGGCCGGATCGAGATCCAGGGCGGCCGCACGGGCGAGGACTGGCGCATCGACAAGCTCGCGATGACCAACGCCGATGCGACGCTCGCCGCCACCGGCTTGTGGCGCGGCGGCGCGCCGGCGCGCAGCCAGCTCGACTTCGAGCTGAACGCGAGCGACGCGGGTCAGTTCCTCGCGCGCGTGGGCTACCCGAACCTGGTCAAGGGCGGCAAGACCAAGTTCAGAGGCAACCTTGCCTGGAACGGCGACCCCTCCTCCATCGACTACCCGAGCCTGAGCGGCAGCGTGAAGCTCGAGTCGTTTTCCGGCCAGTTCCTCGAGATCGAGCCCGGCATCGGCAAGCTGATCTCGCTCATGAGCCTGCAGGCGCTGCCGCGGCGCATCGCGCTCGACTTTCGCGACGTGTTCTCCAAGGGCTTCGGCTTCGACGACATCTTCGCCGCCGCCCAGGTCGATTCCGGCGTCATGACGGTGAAGGATTTTCGCATGCGCGGCTCCTCGGCGCAGGTGCAGATGAGCGGCGAGGTGGACCTCGCGCAGGAAACCCAGAACGTGCGCGTGCGCGTGGTGCCGAGCCTGGGCGACTCGGCGTCGCTCGCGATCGCGCTGGTCAACCCGCTGCTCGCCATCCCGGCGGCGATCGCGCAGAAGATCCTCAAGGATCCGCTCGGCCACATCTTCGCCTTCGAGTACTCGGTGACCGGCGGCTGGAGCGACCCCAAGGTGGCGAAGCTGGGCATCGAGGCGCGCGAGCTCGCCCCGCAGGAAGGGGGCGTGCAGTGAAGACGCGCGTCGCCGCCATCCAGATGGTTTCGGCGGCGGAGGTGGCGGCGAATCTCGCCGCGGCCGAACGCCTGATCGCCGAGGCGGCGGCGCAGGGCGCGCGCCTCGCCGCCCTGCCGGAGAACTTCTACCTCATCGGCCGCCACGAGGGCGACAAGGTGAAGGTCCGCGAGCGCGACGGCGGGGGGCCGATCCAGGAGTTCCTCGCCGCAGCCGCGCGGCGGCACGGGCTGTGGCTGCTCGGCGGGACGGTCCCGCTCGAGTGCGCGGACGCCGGCCGGATCCTGAGCGCGTCGCTCCTCTATGACGACGCCGGACGGCGCGTCGCGCGCTACGACAAGATGCACCTTTTCCGCTTCGACGGCTCCGGCGACGAGCGCTACGACGAGGCGCGCACGCTCGAGCCCGGAACGGCGCCCGTAGCGCTGTCGAGCCCGTTCGGGCGGCTCGCGCTCTCCGTTTGCTACGATGTGCGCTTTCCCGAGCTGTATCGATCGCTCGGCGAGTTCGACCTCATGTTCGTGCCCTCGGCCTTCACCGTGCCCACCGGTCAGGCGCACTGGGAAATCCTGCTGCGCGCGCGCGCGGTCGAAAACCAGGCCTACGTCATCGCTCCGGCGCAGGGCGGCCGGCACGAGAGCGGCCGCCGAACCTACGGCCACACGATGATCATCGATCCATGGGGCGAAGTGCTGGCGGCCCGGCCCGAAGGCGAGGGCGTGGTGCTTGCCGACATCGACAGCGCCAGGCTGCGCGAAGTGCGCGGCGCGCTGCCCGCCCTCGTCAACAGGAGACTGAGTTGAACCTCGACACCGCGAAAACGACGCTGCTCGCGCCCTACGACCTCGAAACCGGCAAGCTCGAGCGCGTGTTCGGCACGCTCGCCGCGCACAAGGTCGACTACGCGGACCTCTATTTCCAGTACTCGCGCTACGAGGGCTGGAGCCTCGAGGAAGGCATCGTCAAGTCGGGCAGCTTCAATATCGAGCAGGGCGTCGGCGTGCGCGCGGTGTCGGGCGAGAAGACGGCCTTCGCCTATTCGGACGAAATCAGCTTCGACGCCTTGCAGGACGCGGCCAAGGCGACCCGTGCCATCGCTTCAGCTGGACAAAGCAGGAAGACCCGGGCCGGGAAGCGATCGATTCCGGTTGCGCTGTACCGCGCGCTCGACCCGGTGGCCTCGCTCGATTCGTCGCAGAAGGTGACGCTGCTCGAGAGGCTCGAGCGCAAGTGCCGCGCGCTCGACCCGCGCATCACGCAGGTCATCGCGAGCCTCGGCGGCGAGTACGAGGTGGTGCTCATCGCGCGCGCCGACGGCACGCTCGCCGCCGACGTACGCCCGCTGGTCCGCCTGTCGGTGCAGGTGATCGCGGAAGCGAACGGACGGCGCGAGAGCGGCTCGGGCGGCGGCGGCGGCCGCACCGACTACGCGCACTTCACCGACGCGGTGCTCGACGAATACGCCCGACATGCGGTGTCGCAAGCGCTCGTCAACCTCGAGGCGCGCCCGGCGCCCGCGGGCACGATGACCGTGGTGCTCGGCCCGGGTTGGCCCGGGGTGCTCCTGCACGAGGCGGTGGGCCACGGCCTCGAAGGCGATTTCAACCGCAAGGGCAGCTCCGCGTTCTCCGGGCGCCTGGGCCAGCGCGTGGCGTCTCCCGGCGTCACCGTGGTGGACGACGGCACCCTGCCCGGACGGCGCGGCTCGCTCACGATCGACGACGAGGGCAACCCCACCCAGCGAAACGTGCTCATCGAGGACGGCGTGCTGCGCGGCTACCTGCAGGACAGCCTGAATGCGCGCCTCATGAAGATGCCGCTCACCGGCAACGGCCGCCGCGAGTCGTTCGCGCACCTCACGCTGCCGCGCATGACCAACACCTACATGCTGGCGGGCTCGCACGACCCGAAGGAGATCATCGCCAGCGTGAAGAAGGGTCTCTACGCGACCAACTTCGGCGGCGGCCAGGTCGACATCACCAACGGCAAGTTCGTGTTCTCCGCGGCCGAGGCCTACCTCATCGAGAACGGAAAAGTCACCCACCCCGTGAAGGGCGCGACCCTGATCGGCAACGGTCCCGACGCTCTGACCCGCGTCAGCATGATCGGCAACGACCTCGCGCTCGACACCGGCATCGGCACCTGCGGCAAGGAGGGCCAGAGTGTGCCGGTAGGCGTCGGGCAGCCCACGTTGAAGATCGACGGCCTCACCGTCGGGGGAACTGCATAAAGGCAGGTGGAACGGCGTGACGCCAGACGATCTAGCTTTTCAGATTCACGATGAGTCTTTAATAGGCTTGCCGCCCGACTATTCGCTCGTCGCGATGGAGGTCGTGCGCGCCCTGGTCCGGCGCAAGGCGAAAGGGCTCCGGCTTCTCGGCGTGCCGCAGCTCGGGTTGTGCGCGGATCTCCTCATCGGCGCGGGCTGCGTCGCCGAGATCGAGACCAGCGCGGTGACGCTCGGCGAGGCGGGGCTGGCGCCGCGCTTCACCGAGGCGGCCGAGAAAGGCGAGATCGTGGTGCGCGACGCCACCTGCCCGGCGGTCCACACCGCGCTCCAGGCGACCGAGAAAGGCGTGCCCTTCATGCCCCTGCGCGGCGTGCTCGGTTCCGATCTTCTGAAGTTGCGTCCCGACTGGAAGGTCTCCCAAAACCCTTTCAATGGAAAGCAGGACCCGATCCTGTATATCCCTGCGGTTTCGCCCGACGTGGCCCTCTTCCATGCGCGCTGGGCGGACGAGGCGGGCAATGTCTGGATCGGCCGGCGCCGGGAGCTCGCCACCATCGCGCACGCGGCGAAGCGCTGCTTCGTCACCTACGAGGAGAAGCGCCCCGGCGACATGCTCGAGGACGAGATTCTCGCCCCCGGCGTGCTGGGCGCGGTCTACGTCACCGCGGCGGCGCAGGCACGGCGCGGCGCATGGCCGCTCGGTGTGCCGGAGGTCTACGATATCGACGACGCCCATCTCGCGCGCTACGCGAAGCTCGCGAAGACGCGCGAAGGCTTCGGACGCTACCTCGACGAGTTTGTCCTCAGGCCGGTCGCGGCCTGAACCCGTAAAGCGTTTGCGGATTGGCGACGAGGATGCGGTTGCGCGTCGCCGCGTCGGGCGCCCACTCCGCGAGCAGGTCGAAGAGAAACGCGTCGTCCGGCTTGTTTTCATTGCGCTCGGTCGGATGCGGCCAGTCGCTGCCCCACACCAGCCGCTCCGGCGCCGCGGCGACCCAGGCGCGCGCGGTGCGCGTCGCTTCCGGGTAGGGCGGGCCGGACTTGCTGTTCGAGTAGGCGCCCGAGAGCTTCACCCAGGTGCGGCCCTTGTCGACGAGGCCGCGCAGGACGGCGTGCGAGGCGTGGTCGATTCCCGCCGGCAGCGTCGGGTTGCCGAGGTGGTCGAACACCATCTGCGTCGGCAGCCGGCGGAAGAGGTCGGCGAGCTCCACCACCTGCGCGCCCTCGACGTTGAACTGGATGTGCCAGCCCTGCTCGACTATGCGCTTCGCGAGCGGCTCGATCATGTCCACCTTCACCACCGCGGTGGCGGGGTCGCCGAGGGTGAAGCGGATGCCGCGGATGCCGCCGGCGTCCAGCGCTTTCAGCTCGGCATCGGTGACGCTCGGGTGCAGCACCGCCACGCCGCGCGCATCCGCGCCGAGCTGCGCGATAGCGTCGAGCGTCACGCGGTTGTCGATCGCGTAGTTGCGCGGCTGGACGACCACGGTGCGGGTGGTACCGATGCGTTTCTGCAGCTCGCGGTAATGCGCGACGGTGGCGTCCGAAGGCGGCATGCGCTTGCTCGGCGGCATCGGAAAGCGCGCGGGATCGTAGATGTGCATGTGGCAGTCGCAGGCGTTGGCCGGAGCTTTGAGCTTCGGCGGCGCGGTACCCGACGAGTTCGACACTGCCTGCGCGCGGCCCGGCCGGATGCCGGAGGTGGTTGCGAGCGCGGCGAGCGACGCGCCCTTGATGAACGTTCGGCGTGCGATCATGCGGGCCTCCGTGAACGACGAGAATCGCCCCGCCATTGCACCATACGCGCGCGAGGAATTGCTAGCCTGCGTGATCGCGCGCCTCATCGCGCAATTGGGAAATGAGGCGCGCCACGTCGCCGTCGGCGCGGCGTCGCCGATCCCCGCCGCCGGGGCGCTGCTGCTCAAGCAGAAAAGACCCGAGCTGCGGCTCTCCTTCCTGCACAAGCGCCGGGGCAACCCGTTCACGGACGGCTCGCGCGAGCTGTTCGACCTCGCGGGCCAGGGGCGCATCGACGTCTTCTTCCTCGGTGGGGCGCAGATCGACGGCGAGGCGAACATCAACCTGGTGCGCGCAGAGGGACGCCGCTTCCCCGGCTCCTTCGGCTCTGCCTTCATGTATTCGGTGGTGAGGAACGTGATCCTCTTCCGCGAGGAGCATTCGAGGCGCGTGCTGGTGCCGAAGGTCGAGTTCGTCTCGGCCACCGGCAACCCGGCGGCGCTCCTGACGGGCAAGGCGCTCTTCTCGTGGCAGCGGGAGAAGCGCCGCTTCCGGCTGGAAAGCGTGCACGAGCCGGGCGACATCGGTCCCCACACCGGGTTTTCGTACGATTCCCCGCCCGCAGTCCCCCTCACGCCCGATCCCAGTCCTGGGGACCTCGATCTACTACGCGGCCCGATAGCGAAAGAGATGGCGGCGAACTACCCCGATTTCGCTAAACGCGTCTGGGGAATAAACTAGTCGCATGAACGCACCCGAAAAGGTCAAGCAATACGACCGCGACGCCCACATCGTGGGCAACATCGT
>Ga0075423_10000675_pt1 | contig 28251 bp, 41 predicted proteins | sample SoiMethybrSBSTD2_FD_80114 | JGI IMG/M metagenome (GOLD analysis project Ga0075423, IMG submission 80114) | Bulk soil microbial communities from a Populus tree surrounding site in Tennessee, USA - Soil MetaG P. TD hybrid SBSTD2 | ecosystem: Environmental > Terrestrial > Soil > Tree plantation... | reverse complement strand
CCGGGCGGCCGGCGCCCCAGCGGCCCGCGCGCCCTACTTCGCGGCCCTAGGAGGGCCGCTTCGCAGCGCGCGCTCGGGGCCGCCGGGCCGTCGGCCTTGGCGCCCCCCCGGGCGGCCGGCGCCGCGGATCGGCCTCGGTGAGGTCTCGTGTGGTAGGAGAAGTGTCTGATACCGAGCAGTCGATGGTCAAGGAGGTTAGGGACGGGCTAAGCTGGTCCGTGTGGTGTGGTTCGCATGGCCGCAGGCTGCGGCACGAGGACCGTGGCGGTCAAGGCACTCGCTTCGCGCCCCTTACGGGGGCGGCCTTGACCGCCACGGTCTCGCACCGCGAACGCCCGGCCATGCGAACCACACCACACACTTGCAACAGTTCGCAGTCCTCGACGCTCGTGCGTGCGACGGTTGTCAATATCAAACGCGGCGACCCCTATGACGTCTACATCGGACGTCCGGGCAGGGGTCAGGAAGGCCCTTGGGGGAACCCGTTCACGATCGAGGAGGCCGGCAGCCGGGAGCGCTGCATCGAGTTGTACCGCCGCCGGCTGTGGGACGAGATCCGCGCGGGCCGCATCACGCTTGAGCAACTTGCCGCGCTGCATGGCAAGCGGCTCGGTTGCTTCTGTGCGCCGGAGGCGTGTCACGGTGATGTCCTCGCGGATGCGGCAGCGTGGGCGTACGCGCAGCTGCACGGTAGAGCCACATAGCGTGGGTCTTTCGCTCCGGTCCTGTCGCGTGTTGTGCCCGCGTCTAGCTCGTTGTTTGTCAATCACCGAGGCTCAGGAGGAATCATGCAGAACGCTGATCAGGTTGCGAATTCTTTGCGTGACGCGTTGCTGAGCGCCGTCGCGGAGGGCGGTTGCCGGTATCTGAGCGAGAGAACGAGAGCGCAAATTACGGCGGCTCTTGCTTTGGCACGTGAGGCTCGAGCCGCGGCGCGCAGGCCTTACGCCTCCGGTGCGAGCTGCTAGCGATTTTCGCCGAAGCTGGCGTCAGCACCGGGCTTGCTGTTCGCGGCTTGTGCCGGCGAGTTGCGTCACGAGTGCGCCAAACTCCGGTGTGTTGAGTGGCTGGCATGGCTTCAGGCTGCGGCCGGTTTGCTCGCTGTCAAGGGCCGCGCTTCGCGCGCGCCGCGCCCCTGACGGGGCGGCCCTTGACAGCTTCGCTTCCCGGCACGCGAAGCCTGGCCATGCCAGCCACTCAACACACCGGAGGAGTTATGAGCACCGTTCACGACGCACCGACGTACGAGCAGCAGATGCGTCTGCGTCAGCTCGCTGACGAGAAGGGCATCGCACCTGTTACCCCGCGTACCGCCGAGGAAGCCGAGCGCCAGATTGCGTTCATGGAAGCCCGCGAGTCGCAGGACAGCTTGACACGCTTCGTGCAGGCTCGTCAGGTCAGTCGCGACTTCGCCCGCGACTTCGGCGGCGCGACTCAGGTTCGCGACGACGAGATCGACGGCTTCGGTGGCGACGCGACTTGGGCGTAGCGCGTCCAGTTCGGCAGGTTTGAGAGATCCGGTCCATTTGGACCGGATCTCTTCGTTTGTTGAGGTCTCGACTGCCGGGCTCCACCCGGCTGCTGTCTTCCTGCAATGACACCGATCAACATCAAGGAGGCCCAATGCTGGGCTATCGAGACTCGGTCGCCGACAGCCAGCGTGTGGCGGCGGCGGTCGAGATCGCCACCAGGATCCACGGTTCTCACGCTGATGAGAGCGGTCGTCTGTACGTCGCTCGCTCGCTCGCGGTCATGGCCTCGGTGTCAAGACATCAGGTGGCGAACCCTTACGAGAGAACCGCTCTCATGTGCGCCGGCGTCCTTTACGACGTCCTGGCCACGCGGATCGGGTATGAGGATCTCCGGCGTCTCAAGCAGGAGATCGCCGATGCTGTCGGAGACCGGGCGAGCTCGGCTCTCGACAACCTGAAGCGATATCCCTTTGAGAGCGAGGATGACTATGTGGCTCGCATCGACAGTGACTGGATCGCTCGTCGAGTCAAGATCGACGCGCTCTACCGCGAGCTCGAGCGGAGCGTCGCTCCGCTCGCTGTCCTGGAGCGTAGTTGGACCATGTTGCTGCAGCTCACCTTGGACGTTGACTATGACTACATGTGCCCGTGGCGTTGACATAGTGATCGTGCGCGACCCGGCGAACGTGATCTCCTTCTGCACCGCCACCACCACACCCGAGCCACCCTCACGCGCCTTTTATTTAGTTGTTCTTGTTAGGTGCCATTGGACAGATCCCGCGTCAGGTCGCTTTGCGAGGCATTCGTGATGTCGGGCTGGCTATGTTGGTTTGATGTGCAGCGCATCGTTGTTGTGTAGCCGTACATGGATGCTTGTCGTTTGTCCCCCTTCGCCTTGTTGCTTTTTGTGGATGACACGCGAGACTCCGTCAGTCCGCAGTCTGACGTAGTGAGGGCCGATCATGAAGCCTAAGGATGCAAAGTGAGGATGGAACGGCGGCTCAAATGCTCGAATTAGAGTGCCATTGAGGGCTAGGCCCTCGAATCCGTCGTTCCGTTCTAGTTCAACGTCCACCCGTTTTCCGATCAATTCCAGCAGCGCCATCGAAGGCCAGCTCGACCTTCAGTGATGCAGCGATTGACTCTCGTGTAGCTCCAACCGGTGAGCTGTTGTATTTCTCGATAGCTGTAGCCGACGGCGAATAGCCACAGTGCGCGTCGCTCATTTTCCTTTAATTGCATGAGCAGCTTTTTTGCTTCGAGTACACGCTCTCGCGCTTCGGCGATTTCATCAGGGAGCCGTCGCGGATCGATGACTTTTTCTGAAACCGCCACTGCCTCTTTGTTTTCGGTTTGCTTGCTTTTTGAACGCTCTGTTTTTTGTCGCCTCCAGCACTCTCGCTTTAGAGTGAGCGTTAGCCAAGCTAGCGGCGGTGCTTCTCCGTCGGGCTCGAAGTGGCGGATGAAGAATAGAAACGCGTCGTGCAGCGCTTCCTCCGCGTCGGAGTTGTTCGAGCAGTTCCGCCGCGCAATTGCCAACAGTCGCTTGCGTTTGGTTGCGTATAGCTCTCTGGCGATCGCCTTGGCCCGGTTTCTTCGCGAACAACTCGTTCTTTGCGGTGACACAGCGATCTTTTCCTCCGTTGATTTGACGGAGGTCGCCACCGCTCCGGCTGAGGTGATGCCGGAACCTGAACTGTGTGAAGGCTTTGGAGCCCTGCGGAGCAGGGCTTGCAGGGATTACCGCCGGTGCGATTTTTGGCACTCCGGTAATCAACGGGGAGAAAGCGCTGCCGAGGGACTGCTCTTGACGTCGGCTGATGCCGCCCGCCTCGCGAATTTTCGCACGCTACGCGTGCGTCCCGCTCGGCATGCGACATCAGCCGACGTCAAGATGCTTGCAGAGTAACGAGGGAGAGGTAGTTCGTGATCCTGTGCGTCAGGAGCTGATGCTCTTGCAGGTAATTGGTGAGCAGCTGGCGGTTCCTCGAGATCAGCTTTGTCGTTTCGCGCCGGCCTTTGACGGTACTTCTGAGGAATTGCTCTCTGTTCTTAGGCAGACTGGTTGTGTTGAGGTTCGGAGGTTTTTGGTAAGAGAAGAACCTTGGATCTGGCTTTCCGAGCGGGGTGTTGAGGTTTTGGGGTTGGAGTTCCCCTATAAGAAGCCGCATCTCAAGATGCTTCGTCATCACCGCGCGATTAATGAGGCTCGCTTGTTTTTGCAGACTGAGTATCCAGATGGTGTGTGGATTTGCGAGCGAACCTTGCGGAAGCAAATTTTTTGGAAGTCGAGTCACGTTCCGGATGGGGTCTTGGAGCTCGATGGCTATCGGTATGCCATCGAGGTCGAGCGGTCGCCGAAGAGTGAGTCGGAAACGCTGGAAATTCTTCTTCAGCATTTTGGAAACTATGCGGGTGTTGTGTACTTCTGTAATTCTAAGACGTGGGGTCTGTTGCATCGTCTTCAGATGCGTTATGGCTGGAGACAGTTGGTGGTGTTGTTTGTACCTGAGTCGGGATCTAGAGGGAGTTCTACTTAGGTCTCGGGCTGACGCGCAGTCTCGCGAATTTTCGCACGCTGCGCGTGCGCCTCGCTCGACTATGCGCAGTCAGCCGAGACCGGATTCTGGAGAATTCAGATGTTGAGTCGGTACTTTCGTTCCTCTTTGGCAGTGCCGTCAGCGGTCCAGCCCTCCGCATTGCCTCGTGATCTTCAGCTTGGTAGACGTCTTTCGTCGGGCGCCGCTCTGCCGGTTGTTGGTGGGTATGCGGTCTTGCCGCTTGAATCGTTGTTTAAGCACGTCGTGATCACGGCTGCTACGGGAGCAGGCAAGACGTACACTGCTATGCAGCTCGTTACTGAGGTGGCGCGAGTGTGTTCCGAAGCCCGCATCTTCTATCTCGACGCGAAGGGTTCTGCTAACACGGCGAGCTGGTTTGTGACCTTGATGGAGGCCGCAGGCCGCAAGGTCCGTCTTTTTCCTCGCGATCCGATCGACATGTGGCGCGGCGACGCTTCGGCAATTGAGAATCGCTTGCTCGAGATCATTCCGTATGCAGAGCGCGGGCCAGCGACTTGGTATACGGACATTGCCAAGAATGTGGTTCATGTCGTGTGTCATCATCCGGCTGGTCCGCCTCGTAGCACTGGGGAGCTGTTCGATCGTTTGACGATGGATAGCTTGAATCACGCTTACGGTGCGCATCCTAGTCGCATTGCATCGATTGATTCTGACAGAGTGGTATCGGTCCGTACCCGCTACGAGGCATTCTTTTCGAAGTTCGGTTCCTCGTTTGACGGAGAATGGTCTTGGGACAACACGGATGCCGCATATGTGGCGTTGCATGCTTTGGCGTTGAGAGACAATGCTACAGCTGCGGCTTCCTTGTTGCTCACCGATTTTTCTCATTTCTTTGCCATGCGTAAGGATCTTCGTGCTCCTTGTGTGATGGTTGTTGATGAGTTCTCGTCTGTGGCCGAGTACACGGATATGGCTACTAAGGTCGAGCAGGCTCGCGACTTTAGAACGGCGTTCGTGTTGATCCCGCAGGTTCCATCGGGCATGGGTGGGCCGGATCAACGCGACCGCATTCTTGGTTCTGCTGACACGATAATTGTTCAACGTCAAAATGATCCGGTTGATCTTGTTGCTTTGGCTGGTGAAAAATTGGTAATCGATCCCAGCTATCGCGATCGTCCGGATTCACCTCTTCGCGATCGCTATCTGCGGATGGTTTCGCGCCCGAAGATCGACCCGGATGCGATTCGCTCGCTCGAGCCGGGCGAGGCTTGGGTTCTTCACCACGGTGCAGTGATGAAGCTGCAGATTGCCAGTCCCTCTACGGCTTTGATTAGGCAGATGGATCCTTCGGTCTTGGTTCCAAGGATTGCGTCTTTGGAATCTGTACCACCAGCGCCATCGCTTGTGGTAGAGGCTGCTCCCCCGTTCCCTGTGAGTCCTTTGCCGGATCTGCCGGGGCCTCCTGCTGAGGCTCAATATGCCGATATCTACAGGGAGGTCCGCCATGACCCCTGTTAGGGCACCTCGCTGGTTTGAGGTTTGTGACCTCGCCGCTCCTGACGAGAATGCTCGAGCGCATTGGATTCGTTCTCCGGAGGAATGGGAGAGAGAGATCATCGCTCTGATTGGCGAGCAGGGTGCAATTCGCGAGGATCACCTGTATCGGTTTTTGCCCCGCCCGCGCGAGGAGGTAGACGAGATCCTCTCGATGTTCGTAGCGGAGCGTTTCGTGGAGCGTCAAGAGATCCTTTATGAGCAGCCGGCTTGGGTGTGGTTGACCCCGCCCGCGGTACGCGTGTCTGGTACGGGTCTTTCGGTTTATACCCCGACAGCCGGTGCCTTGGAGAGAGTGTTCGCTATCAACGAACTCCGGTTGTTCTATTTCGAAACGGCTCCGGCTGGGAGATGGATCAGCCGTCGCCTCCTTAAGAAGGGTCCCAATGCCGAGGCCTCGGTGCCTATTGCGGAGTTCAAGATCGGAGGCGAGCGGCATGCAGTTGAGTTGCGGTTGACGCCTACTAATCCGGAATATTTCGTCGAGGTGATGAAGACACGCTGTCGTAGCTACGTTTTGGTTGCCTGCTTTTGCGCGCCAACCGTTGTCGATCAGGTTCAAGAGTTCAAGGAGCGTTATGGATGGTCAAGATTGGTGGTTTGCAATCTGCCGGAGCTCCCATGACTGGGGCTGAGGTGCAGGTTCGCGCAGTGTCGCACGCTGCGCGTGCGGATCGCTCGCCTATGCACCTTCAGCCACAGTCATGGGAGAGTCAGCGCGGTCCGGGTGTCTCGGTTCAGCTCCAGGATCTGACGCCAGATGAGATCGGGTTGCTTCGTTTGGTGTGTGAGCATATGACGTTGCCAGTCGATCTCCTCGCGCGTTACGAAGATTGCACCGTGGAGGAGATGACTTCTCGGATGCAACGATTGGAGGCGGCGCTCTGCGTCGCTTCCGAGGTGGCGCTGCCTGACAAGTACCGGTGGTATTGGCTGACGGCCCGCGGAATTACCGCTGCGGATATCGGGTTTCAGTACAAGGTTCCCGGGATGAATACGTTCCCGTTGCGCCGTTGGATCTTTGAGGTCCGCTTGGAGATGATGAGACATCGCTCGGATGCACGTTGGTTTACCGATCGCATCTTGACTCGGGGCATCCACGGTCACCCGCCGGTTCCGAAGGCAGTTCTTGACACTACCGGTGACTTCACCCCGGAGTTGTTTCACGAGGCACGCGCTCGAGAGGATTTGCGTCCTCTCAATGTCACGGCGGTCTATGTCTTGACTTCCTTGCAGCATCATTCGGTTTTTAGACGCCGCCTCGACCGCGATTGCGCGCTTTTTGCGGCCGTGGCGTATTTTTGTTCGCCTGAGACTATGGGCCTTATGCAGAGCCTGCAGGCGACAAACCGCTGGCCGAATTTCTCTTTGCATCCGATCCCTGGTTACCCTGATGATGAGTCTTTGGATTCGGTTGGAGTCGAGTATTCGCTTGACTCTTCAATGCTGCCACTCGTGAATCAGATCGCGCAGCATGGGGCGATGCCGACAGATCTCTTGGCGCGCGCGCTCGATCGTCCCCACGCCGAGGTCCTTACCGAGGTGTCTGCCTTGGAGGCTTCGCGTCATGTGAATGTCGCTCGTGTACATCAGGACCCTTCTGAGTGGGTCTGGTTGACTAGAAGTGGGGTTAGATGCGCGCGACCGAGATTGCCATGGATTAGGAGATTGGGCGCTACACGGGTTGCTTTCAATCGTAGAGTTCTGGAGTGTTGGTTGTACGCACTCCAGCAGGTTCCCGATGGCCGGTGGGAGAGCAGACGCGAGTTGGAGGTCGTCGCAAGAAGACAGGGGCACCCTTCTGTGCCAAACGGTGTCTTTCACGTGGATGGCGAGAGACATGCGATCCTTGTGCGAGTTTCGCCATCGAAGTCCTCCTATTTGGAGAAGCTGGTGATGAGACATTTGCCCGAGCACCACGCTGTAGTGCTCTTCTGTACCTCTAACAATCGTTATTGCTTGGAGCGGCTGAAGAAAAAGCACGGTTGGGAGAATGTGGGGATTTTGAGTCTGCCACCGTCCTCGATTGCCTCGGTGGAGGATGAGTTCGATGAGGATGATTGAGACTTCGTTCGAGTTCGCGGGACTCGCATTTTCGCACGCTTCGCGTGCGGTGGCTCGTCCATGCGAACTCGAACGAAGCTTTCAGAGGTTTGGAGCAGGGTTCGGAGAGTTGTCTTTTCGTTGCAGCTCTTTGGCTTGCTCTTGTTTTGTGTGACAGTTCTCGGCGAGCTGTTTCTCGCGAGATATATCCGCGTCCCCGTCGCCCATGCGGTTGTATTTGTTATGACAGGAGTCACAGGCTTGTCCGTTGACGTCGACAGCGCTTCGATATGGTTGGCTTATGCGCCGTTTGCCTGTGCTTCCGCTGCTTTCGTAGCCCTTTTTCCTCCGTATTTGTGGCGGCGTCTTTCGGGTGCACGACGTCCTACGGATGAGGAGCGTGAAGCGCTCTCCGCGGCCCTGTCGACGTTGCGTGATCAGGTCCCTATGGCGGCGCGGTTCAGGTACGTCCTTGTGCTCGACGACCCGCTGCCGTTTGCTGCTGTACGCGGCCGAGCGCTGATGTTGTCCCGTGGTGCTTTTGATCACGCGGTCTTGGAGCCGTTGTTGGCACATGAGGCGCATCATGTGGATTCGTTGGACTCTCGCTTGGCGCTCGCGCTGTCTCGGTTGATGCCCCTGAAGTCGCAGATCGGCGTGCTCGACTTTGGTGGCTCTTCCACTTCAGGGTTGGTCTTCGGGCTTTCGTCGTTTGCGATGAAAGCCGCTATCTGGGTCGTTCTTTGCGGTCCCGTTCTTCGGTTCTCTCGTGGTGTTTGGGGGATGTATTGGCGCCGCCGTGAGTATGCGGCGGACGCCTATGCGGTTGAGTTGGGTCAGGGCTACGAGCTGATTTCCCTTTTGGAGACCTACGTTCAGCCGTTTGATTTGCCAGTTCCATATCTGGTCTTTGACAAGAAGGATCACGAGTTCGCGGCACTGCGTATTGACCGTCTCCAGCGACTTTTGAGAAGATCGTGATGGATGTTGGTGTTGGGTCAGGGCTCGCATTTTCGCACGCTTCGCGTGCGGCGCTTCGCCCATGACCCAACACCAACATCATCTCACTGCGGAGGATCTCGCCTTTGGCGGGATGAAGGCGGTCGGTTCCGATGTCCGACCACTGATCGAGCTTTTGCTCGAGCGACGCCTGGCGGAGCTTCGTCTTGTCGTGCAGCACTACGACGACTTGACGGACCGTCGGGAGCTGGCTCTTGCGGAGAAGGGCCTGTCGATTGGTCCTGCTTTTTGGCATGCCGACTGCCGCTTGGCCCTGCTGACGGAGGCGCTCCTCCTGCTCCAGCCTTATGTCGACGAGTTCGAAGGTCTCGTCGACATCGAGCTGCGTCCCGAGACGCGCGAGCGTCCCGAGTATGCGGAGCCAGCGCGTTAGGCGCTGACTTCGTCCAACCAACAAGGAGGATCTGCGTTATGAGTGCCCTGCTTTCGTCTCTCAGGAAGGATTTCGAGGACTTTCTGGTGACTGCCCCCTCCGACGATCCGCATCGCGCGAGAGTTGAGGCGGCGCTGGTGGCTTTGAAGGCGCTTCTGAGAGAGAATTAGTTCGACGCCATGAAGTTTTGCGAGCTCGGTTTGGATGGAGACGGGAAAGGTCCGCTTCGGCGGGCCTTTCTTTTTGCAGCAGTTTTATGGGGGAGGAGGAGTCACCTTCGCGAGAGGTTGTGTTGTGTACGCGGGCTCGCATTTTCGCACGCTTCGCGTGCGGCGCTTCGCCCATGCGTACACAACACAACCTCTCAGTTCAGAGTGACGGATTTAATCCGGTTGCTGATTTGGCTCATCTGGCGCGTGGCCTGATGAGTGTGCAGGAACTGCTCGCTGTCCGCCTTCCTTTCGAGCAGGGCGGGATGCATTGCGTGCAGCTCGACTGTTTCTTCGGTCACACGTACTCGACGACCAGACGCGTTGTTCAGCGTCTCGAGGAGCGCGGTGTCCTGCGCAGAGTGTCGTGCGGCTCGCATGTGTCCGAGTGGGTAATCGCGACCCGTCGCGGCGCTTATTTGCTGAATCCGAAGTTCGGAACTCGGGCATATTCCGAGAACCTCCCGCCCGCGAAGCTCCGCATACACTACACGCTGCTGACGGCAGCGCGTCTGCTTTGGGAGCAGGACCATCCAGGCGCGATCTGGACGTCTGAGCGGATGCTCTATTTCAAGGGCTTCCTGGCGGATCATCGCCCCGACGCTCTCGTGGTGGTTGACGGCGTCACCCATGCGATCGAGATGGAGCTGACGCCGAAGACGGACGCGGAGGCTGCCAAGAACATTGCGGATCTGCACGCCGTCTACGGCGCGGTGCATTACTACGGACCCTCGGTGGTCGTCCGTCAGCTGTACCGCTTGCAGGAGAAGCACCAGTTCCCGTCCCTGTACATCCACGATTTGGCAGAGCTTTCCGCTTTCTGCCCGTGAGGAGGACATGAAATGAAGCTGCTCATCCCCGTTCTGAAGGCCCAGATCAAGCAGCGCCTCGCGCAGCCCCCGGTTCTTATGCCCGAGGACGTTGAGGAGCGGGAGCGACTGCGCGCCGCCCTTCGCGTCCTGGAGGACGACGATCAGGAGAACTAGTTCGATTCGAGATATGGGAGGGAAAAGGCCCGCTTCGGCGGGCCTTTTCTTTGGAGTGCAAGGGGGACCGTCCCACGCTCGCATTCGTCTTGGGATCGTGGTCCGGTGTGAGAAGACTGGTCTTTCGATCCCCGAGTGTTCCTGTCCCCGCTGCCACCAGGCCCAGCTCCGTCGCTTCGCGCCTGATCTCCTCGACTTTTCTGGGGGTCGAAACGCTTGCGCGCGCCGTCTTGCAGACGTGTCGAGATCTCTGTTGACCGCCGCAGAAGTCGCGGAGCTGTTGGGCGTTCCGGTTAGTTGGGTATACGAGCAGTCGCGCCAAGGGCATATCCCAACGGTGACTCTGGGTCGTTATCGACGCTATCGCGCGGAGGCGATCGGTAGATGGGTCGAGCAGCTGGAGGCTGGTGACGCTCGACCTTCTTCGTTGGCTTTTCATCATTAGGACGTGTCTTCTTCACGCCGCTCGTACGGTTCCGGTTCTCTCTTCGTTCGCCGGGATGCCACCGGCCGTGAGGCTTGGTACGGCCGTTGGTACTCGAACGGCCGGCGTGTCAAGCGCAAGTTAGGGCCGAAGCGCTCGCGCGGCGAGTCTGATGGTTTGACACGTGCGCAGGCGGAGTGTGAGCTACGCCGGCGCCTGGATCATGAGCGTCCAGTTATTCGCTCGGCCATGACGGTCTCGCCGGCGGCCGAGTTCTACCTGGATCATTTGGAGTATGTCTTGGAGCGAAAGCCGACGATTATCGTTCGATGGTGCGTAAGCACGTGGGTCCCTTCTTCGATCGTCAATCTCTCGTCCGCGTTTCGTCTGAGCAGATTTCAGCTTTTCTGATGGTGAAAAAGCGCGAAGGCCTTGCGACCAAAACGATCACGAATCAGCTTGCGTTTCTTCATGGATTGTTCGCTTATGCAACGAAGCGTGGCTGGATCGACTCCAATCCGGTATCGAGTGTCGATCGACCTCGACCTCAAGGAGTCGATCCTGATATTCGCTATTTGGATTTGCCCCAATTGGATGCTTTGCTTCGCGCCGTGCCCGATGACGCTTTGGGTCCGACGGAGAGAGCTCTCTACCTCGCCGCCGCGATGACCGGTTTGCGTCAGGGGGAGCTCATCGCTTTGCGATGGCTCGATGTCGATTGGCCGTCTGAGCGGCTCCGAGTTCGTCGTAACTACACTCGTCAGGAGTTTGGAACTCCGAAGTCACGCCGAGCCTCCCGCTCCGTCCCTCTCGCTTCAAGGGTTTCCGATGAGCTGAAGCATCATTTTGAAGGCTCCAGCTATCGGGCGGATCAGGATCTCGTTTTCGCTCATCCGCATACCGGTCATCCTTTGGATGCGTCGAAGTTGCGCAAGCGCTTCAAACAAGCCCTTCAGCGCGCTCGTGTACGCCTGGTGCGCTTCCACGACGTTGCGCACGCTTCAGGAGTGGATGGGCCACCGCGATTTCAAAACTACGCTGATCTACGCCGATTACGCGCCGAGTCCTCATGAAGCGGCGCTGGTCGAACGCGCTTTTGAAGGCCCATTCAGGGCCCATCCTGAGCTGAACTCCGCTGATCTAAGAAGACCTGAAACGGCATCGGAGAGCTGAATGCTTCTGATCTCTCCTTGTACGCTAGGGCTCATAACCCGAAGGTCGCGGGTTCGAATCCCGCCCTCGCCACTTTTGTGATGTGTCGCGACATCGGAGACAGATGTCTCGCGACATCGTAGACACCTCAGCCCCCTCCGATCGACTGGTAGTCGCGGCTCGGATCGAGGGTGAGCGCCCGGATCAGCTCGCCCGTCCTCAGGTCGAGGACGCGGATGTCGCGATCTGCGATCAGCAGCTCGATCGCCCTGCCCTTGTGGGCACGGCCAATGCCGATGTGATGAAGCTTGAGTCGTGGCGCAGGCTGACCTTGCCTTGGCCGTCGACTCTGTCGTGGCGGACGCGGAAGGGCCTCTCGGTCGGCCTCTGAGGGCGGCCGAGCCTTGACCCTAGCACTGTAGGCCTGCAGGGACGTGCGCCCTCTCAGCGCCCTATGGGGCCTGCTTTTGGTGGCCTTCGGCCGCCCCCACCGAATGGGTTCGGACGGGTGGACCGCATTGGCAGATAGGCCCGTCTTGGGGGTTATGAAGACTCTCCGTTTCGCTCTCAACCAGTCCCAGCGGCATGCTCGCCACAGCTAAGACCTTCACCCTGGACGGCATCTCGGCCCGACCGGTGTGCGTGGAAGTCGATGTGGGGGGTGACCCTTCGACCTTCTCGATCGTGGGACTTCCGGATCTTGCCGTCCGGGAAGCTCGCGAGCGGGTTCGCGCGGCGCTCATCAACTGTGGCTTCGAGTTCCCGACACAGCGAATCACCGTAAATCTTGCGCCGTCGGGTCTGCGCAAGGCTGGGCCCGGACTCGACCTCGCGATCGCAGTGGCGCTGCTTGCGGCCTCCCGCCAGCTCGAGTGGAAGGCGCTACCCAGATTGGCAATGGCCGGGGAGCTGGCGCTCGACGGCTCGGTGCGCTCCATTCCCGGCGCTCTGGCGATGACCGAGGCCGCTCGCCAGGAGGAGATGGAGGGAATCGTCGTGCCGGCGATCAACGGCGCCGAAGCGGTGCTCGCCGAGCAGATCGACGTGATCCCGCTCGACAGCCTCTCGCAGCTTCCCCAGCTTGCCTCTGGCGATTGGGTGCCCGAGCGCCCCGAGCCGCTTCCTCTGATGCTGAGCGCCAACGGCCATGGTCCCGATCTCGCCGATCTGCGAGGTCAGGCTTATCTTCGCCACTCGCTCGAGGTAGCCGCGGCAGGAGGTCACAGCGTGTTGATGATCGGTCCTCCCGGCGCCGGAAAGTCCCTTGCCGCTCGCCGGATGCCGTCGATCATGCCGCCGCTTGCCTATGACGAGGCCCTCGAGGTGGCGAGGATCGCCAGCGCCTGCGGTGAGCTGGGTGACAGATCCGTCCGCGGGCGACCCTTCCGCGCGCCCCATCACACGATCAGTGTGATGGGGCTCGTGGGAGGGGGCAATCCTCCTAACCCCGGCGAGATCACCCTCGCTCACCGCGGCGTTGTCTTCCTCGACGAGTTCTGCGAGTTCCGGCGGGACACACTGGAGGCGCTGCGCGATCCGCTGGAGTCGGGCGCGGTGTCGATCTCGCGCTCGGGATCCTGGCGCGAGTTCCCCTGCCGTTTCATGCTGGTCGCCGCCGCCAACCCGTGTCCGTGTGGACGAGGGGACGACGACATCGATTGCACCTGCTCCCCGACTGCGGTGCAGCGCTACCGAGGGCGGCTCAGCGGAGCCGTCGCCGACCGCATCGACATTCTCGCGATGGTCAAACAGCCGACCGCGGAGGAGATCGCCGGCGAGCCGGGGGAAAGCTCGGTGGACATTCGCGAGCGAGTCGCCCGTGCCCGAGAGCGCCAGGAGGACCGGCTGGGCCCAGGTCGGTGCAATGCGGAGATGACCCCGGGGGAGGCGCGTAGATGCGATCTCAGCACCGACGCCTCGGACCTCTTGGCGGAGTTCTACTCCCGCTGGCGACTCAGCGGGCGCACCCATGACCGGGTGCTGCGGCTCGCGCAGACGATCGCCGACCTCGCGGACGCCGACCGCATCGACGGGGAGATGATGAGAGAGGCGCTCAAACTGCGCCACCCCGAGCCGGAGTGAGGCGCTCCCCCCTTGCTCACACGCTCGTCCCAGGCGGCTCCTGGATCTCGACGCACGGAGAGCACCCGGCGGTTGGTCCTCTGGCTCGGCAGCGGCGCCAAATATCAGCTTGCCGCCGTAGATAGGTCCGCGATCGAGGAGGTGGCCCTGCCTTTGGTGGCGATAAGACGCCGCCGGAGCGTCATCGACCGGATACGGGCTAGAGGGTTGGGCCTCTTCCTCGACCCGGAGCCCTGGCGCAACCAGCTGCCCCTCACGCACTCCGCCAGGCGTCGTCCCTTCTCCGCGTTTGACTACTCGCTCAAGGAGAGGGTTTGGAATCCGAAAGAGGAGGTCTCTTCAGAGGACCTGGACACGCTTCCGCAGGCTTGGCTCTCCTCGCAAATCGTGGCCGGCGCCAGCGAGCTGCTCATCCCCGGTCACATCTACTACGACCTGACGGGACGAGGCCGTCAGGGCGATCTGTCGCTCGCCCGGAGGGCGTGCGAGGTGGCCGGGCACTGGATGGGTCGAGAGGAGCTGTTCGGCGACGTCAAGCGCGGGATCTACGCCCAGATCACGATATGGCCCTTCAACCTGCGCAATCGGGACATCGCTTGGCTGGCCGACGCATATTCCGAGCTTCCGGTGAACGGCTATTGGCTGAGTCTCGTGGCCTTCTCTCAGTCGGAGACCCAGTACATGGGCATCCGGGTCCTCGCCGAGAAGCTCCAAGAGCGCACCGGGAAGCGGGTCATCGTTTCGGGCCTCGGTCGGCTCTGGCAGGGTGCCCTGGCTGACGGTGTCGACTCGGTCTGCGTCGGACACGAGCGATCTCTGTTCCTCTTCCCTTCGCCCGATCTTCCTCCCAACGTGGAGGAAGGGCAGCGCTTCAGGATCCAGATCTACCACCCCGCAGTTCTCGGAGCGCTTCGCGGCAGCCAACAGGGGCACATGGCCCAGGATCACCTATTCGAGCGGTTCCCCTGCCAGTGTGGAGGTCACCCACCCAAGGAGCGCCCTCGGGTGAGGCGCGCCAGGCTTCACCACAACGCGTGGTGGATCGCGCGGGAGCTGGAGTGGGCGATCGCCCCCGAGAAGGGAGGGATGGATACGCAGGCGCGAATCGATCAGGCCACCAAGCTGCGGGCAGAGCTCGGCATGTCGTCGCTGTCCATCGCTTGGCGGGAGATCGCCCGGCGCGAGCAACTGGCGCCTGGCGGCAGGGACCCCACCGATCGTCTTGATTCGGTGGAGATCTCGTAATAGTTGCCGGGCCGCTTTCAATCGTCAGTCATTGCGCCGTCGGGGAACCGGTGCGGAAAGGAATCATCTTGAAGCAGCGTCTTTCTGGAAAGGCACCCGTCAGGGCCGCGAGCCTGGCCGTGGGGACGGCCGCCCTCGCCCTGGCGGCTTTCGTCCCCGGCTTTGCGTCGGGAGCGGACTATCCGTATCCCGCGCCAGCCTCCACCGCGCCGTCGGGCGACGACCAGCACGACGAGGATGTGGACCTACGGCGGCACCTTCCCAGGGCTGACGATCCGCCGCCGGGCTGGGCGCCGCACCGAGGTCACCTTCCACCACGAGCTTCCCGCGGCGGCGGGTGAGCTGACCATCCACCTGACGGTCAGCCGGGCATCTGGTTCTCGCTTGCCTCAGCTGTCCTCAAGCGTCACGGCCTCGTGCGAGAGCGCCTGAGCGCTCCAGCCTCTCCCGCCTGCCGACCTGCTGATTGCCGCCGCTGCCGAGCAGGCCGCTGCGCCGCCCGAGCCGCCGCTGACCCCCTCTTATGAGAGCCCTATGACACGCTGCCGCGTGGCACTATCCACTGCACGCGTTGGCCGGTGAGCTTCGCGATCCGCTCGAAGTCGGCGTCGTAGTGGAGAACCGCTAGCCCCCCCCGCTCCGCGCAAGCGGCGACCAGCAGGTCGGGCAGCGGCACGGCTCGGTGCTGGGAGCGATCGGCCAGCTTCGCCTGAACTTCAAGCGCTCGTTCGATCGCGCTCTCGTCGACCGCTATCCGCGGCATTCCTCGCAGGGACTCCGCTGTGGCTCGATAGTTGCTCGGGCTGCTGGCGCTGTAGAGAACCTCGAGATCGACGATTCCGCAGGTTGCGACTTCTCCCTCCAGCAGCAAGGGGTCCAGCACTTCACGAACCTTGGCTCGGGTCTGCCGACGGGCAAGGGCGCTCTTGTCGACGAGGAAAGTCGCCACCGGACTCAGCGCCAAGCGCCGCCCATGACCTCGGGGTCGTCGAGCTCCAACGCACCCGGGGTAGACAGCAGCTCAAGTAACCTCCGGCGTTGCTGCAGCTTCACCACCTCCGAGAGGGCGGCGTCGACGGTGTCGGTCAGGGTCTTGGTGCCGAGGATGTCCTTGGCAGCCGCGACCTTCACTGTGTCGATCTCGAACGAGGTCTTGCGTTTTGTAGCGGAGTTCATGTTTTCAGTATAGCGATCTTTGTATTTTCAGATAGCAGATTTTGCTGTCAGTCTCTCTCGCCCGACCTCGTCGCGCTGAAGCGCCTCGCCAGCCGAGGGCGCGACTCTGGGCGCCCTGTGGGCACAAGATCTTGACTCTCGCGAGTCGCCACCCGCCGCTCGTGCCGATCGGCTAGAAGATGCCAATCCGGTTTGGCGGCCAGTAAGTCGCGAATGCCTTACCGATGATCCAATCCTTCGGCACCGGTCCCCAGTAGCGGCTGTCGTCGGACGCGCCGCGGTTGTCGCCCATCATGAAGAAGCTGCCCTCGGGCACGGTTATCGGGGCCGGAAAGTCGCAACCTAGGCCGCTCCCGCACGGTCGAATGTACGGGTCATCTTCAGGCTCGCCGTTGCGGATGACGTGGCCGTCTCGGATCGAGATGCGATCGCCGCCCACCCCGACGACGCGCTTGATGAACGTTTGGCTCGAGCTCTCTGTCGTTGGCGTCGAGCAGGGGCTTGGCGTGTGGTAGCCCTGGTTTGGGGCTCCGCAAATCGGCGGTCCCAAGTCGGCTCCGGCGGGCGGGTGGAAGACGACGATGTCGCCGACCGATGGGTCGCCGAAGTGTGTTCCGATCCGGTTCACGAGCACGCGCTGACCGATGTCGAGCGTCGGCTCCATCGACTCGCTTGGGATGCGGTAAGTCTTGACGAGAAAGAGCTGGATCAGGAACGCGAGCAGCAGCGCAACAGCGACGATGCCGACGATCTCGACGATCAGGTTGCGCTGCTTGGGCTCGCGCCCGCCCGTCGTCTTGTCTTCCATCGTCCTGCCGCCCCTGGCCATTGAAGGACCGTAGTAGCTCGGCGCTTGTGATGTCGGCTGCCGCGCGCCGGTGGGACGCTGCGGCCCCACCGCGCGTCTTGTCGGTGGTGAAGAGCTTGAGACCGCAGCCGCCTGCGCTCCCGCAGCCGTTTGCCTTGCATGGCCTCGGCGACGGGCACGGGTTGATCTCCGGCACGGCGATCGGCTTGACTGCGGGTGCGCTGAGTGGAGCCGCCTGCGCGCTCTACTTGTGCTCGCGCCGGCGATCGTGGACCTGGGGGCTTCTTGGGTTACCGGTTGCCCTTGCGATTGTGGTTGCGCTCGCGGCGCCGGCGCCTTCGCTTGCCGTGGGCGCGGCCTGCGTTGCTTTCGGGCTCGGCTGTCTGCTCACGGTGCTCGGCTGGGGAATTCATGAGCGCATCGAGGATCGCCGTGCCGGCGCCGACCTGCAGATCGCCGCCGCCGAGCGCCGCGGTCTGCTTGATTCGGCGGCGGGAGGTCGTCTACTTCCGCTTCGACACCGATCGGACCGGCAACATTGGTCGCGCGATCGCGCAGATGGCGCTGCTCGACTTGGGCGCCACGGCCAGCGCTTTGATCGGCGAGGGCGTTGGGACCTTCGTCGCGGTGGATGAGTTTGGGGCGCTGGAGGCTTCGGCGCTCGACCGCCTCTACGCCCGCGGTCGCGCGGCTGGGTTCAGCGTCGCCGTCGGCACCCAGACACTTGCCGATCTGCGTGCCGCCGGGCCCGCGGTGCGCGAGCGGATCGGCGCCACGGTGGAATCGATCGTCTCCCACCGGATCGGCGAGCAGATCGACGCGGAGTGGGTCTCCCAGCTAATCGGGACGGTGCCCACTTGGCAGACGACGATCCGGGTCGATCGTCTCGGTCGTCCAGCCGATGAAGGCACGCGTACGCGGGGGTACCGATTCGAGGTCAACCCCGCTTAGCTGCAGCGCCTCGGGGCGGGGGAGGTCTACGTCGCGCGTCTTGACGCCACGGCGCCTCAGCGCAGCTCACGGGCGGGGGTGGTGCCGGCATGGGAGCGCCTTTCGAGTCTTGCGAGGGCAAGTTGACCAATAAAGGAGCCTGCGGGCTCGGAAGGAGAAGTGACAAATGAACACAGTGACGCTGATTGGGACCCTGACCAAGGATCCCGAAATGAGGGAGCGAGGCGATTCGAAGGTCTGTTCCCTGCGTGTAGCGGAGAGCAACGGTCGCAAGGAATCGCCCCTCTTCATCAACGTGTCGGCCTTTGGCCGGCAGGGCGAGGTTTGCGAGGAGTACCTCTCCAAGGGTCGGCAGGTGGCCGTGATCGGCCAGCTGCGCTTCCGCGAGTGGGAGACGGATGGCTCCAAGCGCTCCGAGCACTCCATCGCCGCCGATCGCATCGACTTCCTCGGCGGCGGCAATGGACGTGGCCGGGCCAAGGAAGGCGGCGAGGGCCGCGAAGGCAATGGCAGAGGCGGCAGTGAGGACGATTCCTAGCTGCGATTCCGCTTCGGTTGGAGGGTCCGGCACCTTGGCGCCGGACCCTCTGCCGGGGCTATGCTCAAGAAAGTTCAACGTTCGGGGGTGAATGTGATGGAGGCGGCAGAGGTAGTTCATGAACTCTCCGCCCAGCGGCAGTCGCGGAGCTTTGAGCGCGATTGCGAGCGGCTGCGCCCGCTGGGCGAGGCGTTCGTGCTGCGCCGCTTCCGCGGATGCGGCGACCGACGGCGCCATCCCCCTTGAGCGCGCCGAGAGCAGTGAGGACGCCACCCGCCTTCAAGAGGCCCTGTAGCGCATGCGAGGCAACTATCGCGAGGCGATCGTCCTGCGCTTCGGTCTTGGCCTCACGGTTCCCGAGATCGCCCGCCACCTGCAGATCAGTCTGCCGGCGGCCAAGAAGCTCGTTCTGCGCGCAACTCGTCAGGTGAAGAAGCGTCTCGAAGCGATCGAAGGGTGCGGAGTTCTGTCCGGAGATGCGCGAGCTCGCCCGTCACTCCTTGTTCGAGAAGCAGACCAGCGGGCTCGCGAGCGAGAGCGAAGCAGAGATCCTGCGGACCCATTTCAAGCATTGCGGCTCGTGCAAGTCGTTTTTGCGAGCCTTCACGACACCCTTCACGAGTTCGGCAGCAGCGCGCTTTTTGTCGGCGCTTCGACCACTCACATGGGCGGCAAGATGGGTGTCTTCGATCAGCTGGCGAATTGGGCTGGCGATGTGGCCCATGGCGCTCAGGCCGGTGCGGGGAAGCTTCGTCTCGCCGCTTTTAGTCTCGCCGCTTTTAAGGTGACGGGCGCCTTTCAGTCCGCCGACGCGCGCCGCCGCGCCCGCGCTGGCGGGAACGGGTCAGAAAATCGCGGCGATCTGCACCGCCGGGGCTGCGACGACGGCGACCTGTCTGGCGACCGGCATAGTCGGGCCGGGGATCGGAGTCACGGCTCCCGCTAGTCAGGATCCGCCACCCGCGCAGGTGAAGACGGTCTCCGACCCGCCGACGGCGCCGAGCGCATCTGCTCCTGAGCCGGTATCCGATTCCGCCCTACCACCTGACTCCACGACTGAGAAGATTTCGCAGCCCGACTCTTCTCTCACGCCCGCCCCGACTCCGACCCCGGCTCAGGAGAGCCAAGCCGAGTTTGGGATCGAGGGCAGCCCCTCCTCCTCGTCGGCCTCTGCACCGGCTCCAGTCCCCTCCCCGACGCCCAGCTCTTCGTCTCCGGCACCCTCGGGCGGCGCGCCGAGCGGCTCTGGATCGGGAGGCGGGGCGACAGCGGCACGGAGTCGTTTGGCTTTCACGGCTGAGTAGCGAACGGACCAGGGGTTTCCTCCTACATATGAGTGCGCTCGGCAAGCGGCGCGAGCTTGTCACCACCCTCCGGGGTATCGAAGCTTTCTCAGCGGTCGTCTTATCGCCGAAAGGAACGGATGATGGGACGAAAGCAAAACGACGTCTTCGTGCTCGGCGACGAGTCGCTCCTCACCGAGACGATCGGCGTGGGGGACTCTGGCTCCGCTGGGATTGACGACGGGGAGGGTCTGGCGGCCAAGCTGCTGCCGCCGGACTCTGTGAGCGAGGGCGCTGTCCTCGCCGCCCCTTCGTCGTCTCCGCGGCGGTTGGCGGTCCTCGGCTTGGGTGCCGGGGCCGCGGTTGTGAGCGCCGCGGCTTCGCCCGCCCCAGCGGTGCCGCGGCGTCCCCCCGATCCCGAGCCAAGGCCGAAGCCCCCCGGCGCGAGCCCCAACCCGTCCTCATCATGAGCCCGAGCGCGAAAGAACCATCACGGACCCGGCGCCGGTCAGCTCACCCGTGGACGTCCCGGCTCCCGTTGTGGATCCGGCTCCGGTCACTGCCTCTCTCCCCCCGAGCGAGCCGCCGCCGCAAAGCGACAGCGGCGCTTCGGGTGGGAGAGAGGAGTTTGGCTTTGAGAGGTAGCAGTGCAAGGCCGCGTCTCAGAGCCGATCGGCACGATCGCAGGTCGGGTCGTTCCCGGTTGGGAGAGCGTGCGGCGGGCCCGCTACTCGGCCGCCGCTCCGCGCTACCTGGCCACCGCGGTGCTCTTCGTCTTCTTCGCGCTTGGCCTGCGGGCGGTGTTCTTCGCGTCGCCTCCGCCAGCTCGTCGGCCGACGGCTCGGCCTGCATCGTCACCGGCGATGCGGGCAAGGGGGTTCCGGTCACCTACGTACCGTGGTTGGAGAGAGCGGCGACTTAGTACAGACTCGGTCCCCGGGCCTCTCGGTCATAGCCGCGGTGCACAAGATCGAGTCGGACTTCGGCTGCTCGACCTTGCCTGGCGTGCGCTCGGGGACGAATTCGGCCGGCGCCGCCGGTCCTGGTCAGTTCCTCACTGGGACCTGGGGCGCCTATGGGGTCGATGCCGACGGCGACGGCCGTCGCGACGTCTACAGCGTCCCCGACTCGGTCTTCGCCATCGCCAACGTCCTGCACGCCTCCGGCGCACCGGGCAATTGGCATGCCGCCCTCTTCGCCTACAACCACGCCGACTGGTACGTGCAGGAGGTGCTGCAGGCCGCAGCCGGCTTCGACGCGGCCGAGGTGTGCCGCCCGGTTCTCTCGGGACCGCTTGGCGAGCTGCCCGCCGATCCGCTGGCGCGGATCGATTACGTCGCCCGATGGATCGAGAGCCAGCGCATCCATTATTGCTGGGGCGGTGGGCATGCCGCGAAGCCGGGCCCCTCGGGGGGCAGCTGCTGCTGGAGCGCCCAGGGCCGCCAGACCTTCGGTGCATCTGAGGAGGGCCTTGACTGCTCCGGCCCGGTGCGCTGGCTGCTGGTCCTCTCGGGCTACAAGGACCCGGGTGGATGCGCTCGGACCTGCTCGGCGCCGCCTACCCATCCGGCCCGGGTCGCCACGTAACGATCTGGTCGAATCCCGGTCACGTCTTCGTCACGATTGACGGCCGCGACTGGGGCACCGGCAAGCTCCCACTTCGCTCACGGGCCGGCCTTTGGCGATCAGTCCTCGGTGGGCTTCGTCGCCAGCCATCCACCCGGGCTCTGATGCCGAGCGCGAGTTGTCGCTTGCTCAGCCGGGCGTCTGTCAGGGCACCTTGATGTGAAGCGCGTCGCCGTTGCTGAGTAGGACGTGGAGGCTGTGGAGCACCTGGTGCTTGTCTCCCGATCGACGGCAGACGATGTCTTCGATTCCCGCGACGCGGATGCTTACGTAATGGGCGCCGATCGCGATGCCGAGGGTCGGCGAGAGGGGGTGGAAGGGTGGTTCGAAGGCACGCAGCAGAGTGCCGTGAAGCGCCAGGCCGCCATTACCCTGGGAGTGCTCGAGTTCGAGCTCGAGGTCGACTGGACGACCGAGTAGCTCGAGCAGGGCGAGGGCAAGCTGGTAGAGGACATCGGCGTCGTGCTCGCCCTTATCGGGTTCCATGTGAGAGTGAGCCGTCCGCGGCTGAGCTTCGCCCCCGTGCGCCGCCGCTAGCGGCGGTTGGCGTCGTTGCCCTGGCAGTCCAGCTCTCGCAACCGCGCCCGGCCTTCGGAGATGCAGCGATTGACCTTGGTGTAGGTCCAGCCGGTGATCTCGCAGATTTCGCGGTAGCTGTAGCCGAGCGCCAGCAGGCCGATGGCGCGGCGCTCGTGGGGCTTCAGCTCGGCGAGCTGCACCCGTACCTTGGCCACGCCTTCGTGCAGCTCGGTGAGCTCTTCCGGAAGCCGCCGCAGGTCGGGGATCGCCTCGGGGTGAGCGCCCTTTAGGTCCTGCCGGCTCGGCTCTTGGCCGAGTCTGCGGCCGAGCTGCTCGCGGCGGTAGTGAGCCCAGCACTCGCGCTTTAGGGTGAGGGTCAGCCAGGCCAGCGGCGGTGCCTCTCCATCGGGATCGAAGTGACGGATGAATGCGATGAAGGCGTCCTGCAGCGCCTCTTCGGCGTCCTCGGCGTTGGTGCAGTTGTGTTTGGCGATCGTGAAGAGGCGACGACGGTGCGTCGTGTAGATCGTTTCGGCGAGCCTTTCGGCGCGGGATTGCCGTTTTCCCCGCGGGGCCGGCACTGTAGTGGCGATGACTGCCTCCCTTCGTCGCTGAGTTGACGAAGGCCGTGGATGCGCCGGTTGAGGCGATCGCGGAACCCGCGAGGGCCGTAAGGAGCCCTATGCGCAGCGCATAGGGCTTGCAGCGATCGCCGCCGGCGCGATCCTCAGCGGCCTGGCAGCTCAGTGACGCTAGGGAGGAAGTGCGGCTGGCGTTTGGGGCGGTAGACCTCGAGCCTTGGCGCAGCGGCGTCGCCTGAGCGCGCAGGACTCCCATTTGTGGCACGCGCAGCGTGCTGTGGGTCGCCTATGCACGCCCAGGCGAAGACGAACGGCAGACGCTGGCTCGCGGGGTCTTCGCTAAGGCGCGGAGCGGGACCGGCTCAGGCCCCTGAGGGCGTCGTCTTGGGACGTCGGCTCGCCGGCGAACGGGCGCTGCCTATGGATGGCGGCGCGAACTTCGTCTGGCCTTTCGAGTCAATCCCGCGCCACGCGGTGGTTCTCGGCGCCAGCGGCATGGGCAAGACCGAGACTTCAATGCGAATCGCCTATGAGGTGGCGTCGAAGAGCGACGTGCCGGTCTTCTATCTCGATCCGAAGGAGGACCGGAAGACGGCTGAGCGCTTTGTCGGCCTGATGGGCGAGGCGGGCCGGCGGGCTCAGGTATTCCCCAACGAGCGCTTCGATGCTTGGCGGGGCGATTGGCGGGGGATCGTTAACCGTCTGCTGGAGGTGGTCGACTTTGCCACCGAGGGACCGGCCGCCTACTACCGCGACATCGCGAAGACGGCGCTGCAGCTGGCCTGCAACCACCCCGACGGTCCGCCTCGCTCCAGTGTCGAGCTACTCTCGCGACTGGATTACGAGACGCTGCTGATCGCGCACGCGGAATCGGGCGCGGTCAGGGCGCTGCCGCGCGAGAAGGTAAGCCAGGTGCGGATGTGCTACGAGGCGTTCTTCGGCCAGCTCGGCTCCGTTCTCGACGGCAAGTGGTCCTGGGAGGGCGCCGACGCGGCCTACTTCCTGCTCGACTCGGTGGCGTTGGGCGAGGACGCATTCAGCCTCGCGCGGCTGCTCTTCGCCGACTTCGCGCACTACTTCTCCCCAGCGCAAGCCGCGCGAGCGCCTCTGCGTGCTCTTCGTCGACGAGTTCTCGGCGATCGCCCGCAGCAGCGACATCGCGGTCAAGGTCGAGCAGGCGCGCGGCTTCAACGTCGGCTTGGTGATGGCGCCACAGACGCCGTCGGGTATGGGCGACCACGAGCAGCGCGACCGCATTCTCGGCTCGGTCGAGACCGTGATCGTCCACGCGGTCAACGAGCCGGAGGAGATCGTCGGTCTGGCCGGGATGAAGCGGGAGGTCGAGTTGACCCGACGCTATGAGGAGGGGTGCATGCGCGCGCAGGCTCCTCGCGCCTGGTGGATCGCCTCCGGATTGATCCCGACGGGATCCGCCGCCAGCCGCCGGGCAGCGCCTGGGTCATTCGCCGCGGGCGCGCCGCGCGGCTGCGCGTCACACAAGCGCCGAGCGCCATGGGCGTGTTGCCCGAGGCGGAGTCGACCGAGCCCCTGCCGATGCCAAGGCCGCAGGCGCCCAAGCAGGTCGACTACCTCAATGAGCCCGACGAGAGCGCCGATTCTGAGCGCTTCACTTGAGGCCGTTTGCACACGGAGTGATCGGTTCAGGGGGGCGAAACTCTCCCTGTAAACGTCTTATATGCATGGATAGGCCGATTGAGGAGACCTATTGCTATTGGACCGCGAAGGAATGGGCGCGACGAACTCGCGTTCCCTATCGCACGATCTTGAAGGCTGCCGCGCGAGGCGAGCTTAAGGCCGTACGGCCCTCGCGAACCGCACGCGGCTCGATCTTGATCTCCGAGGAGAGTTGGGCAGCATGGATGGATGAGATCCAGCTCAGGGTACGCGTTCCCGGCCGCGTCGGCCGCCAGTTGCAAGGTAGCGAGCGTCGCTCGCTGGGCGAGTTGGCGCTCAGCTGAACCATGCCCCGCCAAGAGCAGGGCATCGAGTATTACTTCACCCCCAGCGGTGAGAAGCGCTACCGCGTTCGCTGGTATGAGGGCGAAAAGCACGCCAGCCGCTCCTTTCGCCGCCTTTTGGGTGAACATGGCGCTCGTCGCTTCTACCAGCAGGTTCGCCAATCCCAGGAGGCCGATCAGCGATTGGCCACGGCCGGCGCCGGCGAGCTGAGTCTCGCCGTCTTCGTCGCCGACGTTTGGGCCCCGCGCGCCAAGCGCCGGCTCGCCATGAAGACTTGGGAGCGCGACTCCGCTGTCTACAACAAGCACATCCTCCACCGGCTCGGCGATCGCCCGATCGCCCAGCTCGACGCTGAGGACCTGGTTGAGTGGCAGGACGAGCTGGAGCGCTCCGGCGCCGGCGCCCCGACCGTGATCAAGGCGATGAGCATCCTTTCAAGTGTCTTTCGCGAGGCCGGTCGCCGCTCACGGACCACGGGTGTGACGCTCAACCCTGTCGCTCTGCTCGATAAGCCATCGGCCAAGCGCCGCCGCCGCCCCCTGGTCTGGGGCCCGGTCGTCGTCGAGCGGGTGCGCTTCCAGCTCCTGGTCGGCTCGCGGCGGGTCGGGGAGGGCAAGCACTTGGCGGCGATCCGCGACGCCCTCCTGGTCAGCTTCATGGAGATGACCGGCTGCCGTCCCGGCGAGGCCCTGGCGCTGCGCTGGCGTGACATCGAGGGAAGGGTGCTCATCGCCCGTGGGCTGAGCGGCAGCGCGATCATCGATCGAACCAAGACTGATCGAGATCGCACAGCCCCTCTACTGGCGCCGCTGCAAGCGGATCTCGCCGCGCTGCGCAAGCTCAGCAATGCTTCATCTGAAGAGCACGTCTTTCGCCCGCCCACCGGCGAGCACTGGGTCGAGACCGACTGGCGCAACTACCGCTCCCGCCACTTCGTTCCCGCGCTTCGGCGCGTTGAGGCAGAGTGGGGAAGCTGGCGCGAAGGACTCCCGCGGCCCGAGGACGCGCGCGAAAGCGTCGCCGGCCTCGCCGCCACGCGCCCCTACGACCTCGGTCGTCATACCCATTCCGCCCTGATGCTGGCCTCTGGCATGAACCTGCAGCGCCTCGCCAGAATCCAGGGCCACAGCATTCGCGTCCTCGACGAGACCTACTCCGAGGAGCTGGCCGAGTTCCAAGATCGCGGCGAGCCGATCGATCCGGTGGCGGAGATCGAACGGGCCCGTGCCCTGGTCTGGTCGGGGCGCGATCCCAGCATCGGACGCTAGACCGCGCCCTTCGAGGCCCGCCTCGAACCCTTAAGATCGCCGTGATGGCAAGGCGGCGACAGGAGTTCCACGGCAGCGGCTGGAACACCGAATCCTTCAATTGGTCTCCCATCTGTGTCCCATGGCACTCACGCAAACCGCAATGCCACGCGCGTAGTTTTGGCTTGTTAAAGCCATCCCGCCCGGGTAGCTCAGTTGGTAGAGCACTTCCATGGTAAGGAAGGGGTCACGAGTTCGAGTCTCGTCCCGGGCTTAGCGAATATCTCCGAGGCCCAGGCGGTTGCATCGAGTTGGAGCAGCCCGAACGCTCCGCCGCCCTGGTTCGCGATCACGCCCGCGTCGCTTCATCTTCTCTTTAGGTCTCTGTATAAGCTCATCTCAATGGGGGCGAGGGGTCCTTTAGCGGTGGGAGTTTTGCTTGCGCTTGTTTCCGGCTGCGGAGGAGACGAGGGTTCCTCGACGACTCAGCTGCCCGTCGCCCCCGCAGACGGCCCGGGCTTCCTTCCATGAGTGACCCCACCCCCCAGTCCTCCCCTGCCGGAAGAGCCGGTGCCCGCAGACAGTCCTTCGCTAGAAGAGTCGATCCCCGGGTGTGGGTCCTGCTCGCGAGCGCGCTCATCCTCGCCGTCTTGGTTTGGGCCATCGCCCTACGCGACGGCGGCGGCGCGATCCCGGGGGACGCGGTCGCGAGCGTCGACGGCAGCTCGATCACCAGAGCTGACTACGCGAAGTGGGCCTTGATCTCCGCGCGGGGCTCGCAGGGCGCCGCCGCCGTGGTCCCCGATCCGCCGACCTTCACGAGATGCATCGCCGAGCTGCGTGCCAAGTCGAGACCGGCGAGAGGCCAGCCCAAGCCGACCGACGTCACGCTGCGCGCCCAGTGCAGACAGCAGAACGAAACGCTCGTTCAGCAGACCATGGGCACGCTGATCCAGAACCTCTGGATCGAGAAGGAGGCGGAGGAGCAGGGCGTCACCGTCACAGACGCGGACGTCAAGAGACAGCTCGCCGCGACGAAGAGACAGTCGTTCAGAAACGAAGCGGCGTTCCAGAGATTCCTGAGACAGTCGGGGATGACCGAAGACGACGTGCTCGAGCGCGTCCGCATACAGGCGTTTGCCTCCGCACTGACGAGAAAGATCCAGACCAGCTTGTCGCCGGTCACCGACGCCCAGATCCAGAGCTACTACCGGAGAAACAAAAGACAGTTCGGGGAGGGAAGCTCGCTCGCCAAGGCCAGGGCGCAGATCAGAGCGCTGCTCGAGCAGCAGGGCCAGCAGACGAAGCTGGCGACGTTCGTCAGAGACTTTCAGGATCGCTGGAGAGCCAAGACGGACTGCCGCGAGGGCTACGTAGTCGAGCTCTGCAGCAACGCCCCCAAGCCCAAGGCGGCCGCACCAGCCGCCCCCGCCGGCGCGCCCGTGTCGCCGGCTGTCCCTCAGCCGGGGGCGCCTGCCGGGCAGTAGGGCGGATGTCAAGCGCGTCGTTGCCGGGCCCGGCGACACGATCGCCGTGCGGGACGGCCACGCGGTGCTCAACGGCGAGAACAGCGACGACAGCCGCTTCTAGGATCGCCAAGACCTTGGGCCTCTAGTGGGCTCACCAGGTCGCGCCGAGCCGCTGCGGACCGCTATTCTTCGGCTCAGCCTCGCGCGCTTCGGCCCGGGGTTTTCCTTTGTAACGGCGTCCGTACGTGAACGAGGAGACATGGCTCGCGGAGATGTCCGCATCGCGGTGACGCTGGCTTGCGAGGAGTGCAAGCGGCGCAACTACCAGACCAACAAGTCCCGGCGCAACTCGCCGGACCGCGTCGAGCTGCGCAAGTTCTGCCGTTGGTGCGGGCGCCACACGCCCCACAAAGAGACGCGGTAGATGGCCAAGACCCGCGCACAGCGCAAGGCGGAGCGGCGGGCCCGCGAAGCGCAGGAGCAGAGACGCTCCGGCGACGGGGACTCGAAGGCCCAGCACGACACGCAGGTGCCGCGCTCCGGCGAAGTCGCCGAGGCGGAAGCGGTCGAAGCCGGGATCGCGGCGGGCGCCTCCGAGACCCAGCTGGAGACCCCCGACGCTCCTCAGCCGACACGCGCTGAGCGCCGCGCCGAAGCCAAGCGCGCCAAGGAGGCGGAGAGGCGGCGGCGCGAGGATCAGAAGCGCCAGGAGCGCGAGCAGCTTGCCCGCAAGCAGAAGCAGAAGCAGGCTCAGGCGGAGCGGCAGCGGGGCGGCGTCATCGGCTTCCTCGTCTCCTGCTGGCAGGAGCTGAAAAAAGTCCAGTGGCCCGACCGCGACACTCTGATCCAGGCCAGCGCGGTCACCATCATCTTCGTCGTCGTGGCGGCCGCCTACCTCGGCGCGCTGGATGCCGTCTTCAACTTCCTGATCAAGCGGATCCTCTGAGCGGATCCCATAGAAAGGCTTCCTAACGATGTATCGCTGGTACGT
>Ga0075423_10000674_pt1 | contig 28258 bp, 27 predicted proteins | sample SoiMethybrSBSTD2_FD_80114 | JGI IMG/M metagenome (GOLD analysis project Ga0075423, IMG submission 80114) | Bulk soil microbial communities from a Populus tree surrounding site in Tennessee, USA - Soil MetaG P. TD hybrid SBSTD2 | ecosystem: Environmental > Terrestrial > Soil > Tree plantation... | reverse complement strand
CGACGTCAGCGGGTCGAGCGCGACCGCAGCGTGGACCAGGTCGCGGTCGCCCGTCATCGCCGCCTCGACGGCGAGACGCTGGACGTTGATCTGCACTTGGTTCAATGCTGCGCACGCCGGCGGGAGGGAGCCGTACGGGATGGGATGGACGCCGTCGGCGTCGACACGGCACGCGACCTCGACACATGCGTCCGACGGCAGGTTGTCGATCAGCCCGTGGTTCCGAACGTTGCCGTAGACCGTGCGCTCGGTCCCGGTGACGACGCTGTCGATGATCGGCGGGGCGAACTCGCCGCCGTGGCGGATCCCGTTCGCGCGGGCCTCCGCGACGATCTCCGCGTTGCTGTCCGCCGCGTCGGTCGACCGCGAGACCTCCAGGTAGTTCCACTCCCGGTCCAGGTACTCGTGGACGAGCTCCGGGGTCTTCCGGAACCATGCCCAGTACTCACTCGCGTGGTGGCTCGACTCCGTGTGGAAATACCCGGTGAGCCGCATCAGCTCGGCGCGGACCCGTTCGTTGCTCTCGTACGGGTCGTCCGAGCGGGGGAGCATCGGCATCGTCCCGTCGAGGTACCGAGCGGCGATCACCTCGCGGATCCGTGGGATCAGGTCCTCGTCGCCCCGACGGAAGGTCGTGAACCACGCCGTGTGGTTCACGCCGGCGCAGTCGAACGTCACCTCGTCGTACGGGACACCGAGCTCCCGCGCGAGGAGCTCCGATGTCCCCTGCACGCTGTGACAGAGTCCGACGATCCGGACGCCGAGCAGGTCGGTCGCCCAGCAGTTGATCGCCATGGGGTTCGCGTAGTTCAGCAGGAGCGCATCGGGGCAGATCCGGAGCATCGCCTCGGCGACCTCGCGGAGCGCCTCGACGCTCCGGAGCCCCCGGAACACGCCGCCGGGTCCGAGGGTGTCGCCGACCGTCTGGTCGATGCCGTACTCGCGAGGGATCTCGACGTCGATCGCGTACGCGTCGAGCCCTCCGACTTGGAAGACCGTGATCACGACGTCCGCTCCCAGGAGCGCTACGTCGAGGGTCGCCGGGATCTCGACGGTCGCGCCGGATCCGGCGAGGTCGATCAGCTCGCGGGCGGAGACGGCCGTCCGTTCGGCCCCGGCCGGATCGATGTCGTACAGCACGAGGGTGGACGACGCGAGGGCGGGGAACGACAGGATGTCCCTCGTCAGCTCCATCGGGAAGACCCAGCCGCCCGCGCCGACGATGACGATGCGCGGCTCGCCGTTCACGGACGGAGCGCCATCCCCGTGCCGAGATCGAACAGGTGGAGGCGGTCCGGCGACACCGTGAGGTCCACGGTGTCGCCGGGACGAGGCTGGTCGGCGGGGGCGAAGATCGCCGTGAGCGGCGCGCGAGCGCCGCTCACGGCGATAGGGATCTCGGCGCCCTCGTCGTCCGCTCCGCTCTCGACGACGGCGCCGGCGACGCTGCCGTGCACGACGACCTCGTTCCCGAGCGGCTCGACGACCTCGACCGTGAACGCGAGCGCCTCGGGGGAGCCGTTCGCGGGCGCCAGGTCCTCCGGCCTGACGCCGACCGCGACGTCCGCGGGTGCCGGGGACGTCCACGGGAGCGAGAGGTCGCCGACCTGGATCCGTCCGTCGGCCGTCCGGCCGCGGAGCAGGTTCATCGGCGGACTGCCGATGAATCCTGCGACGAAGAGGTTCCGCGGTTCGGAATAGACCTCCTGCGGCGACCCGATCTGCTGGACCTCCCCGTTCGACATCACGACGATCCGGTCTCCGAGCGTCATCGCCTCGACCTGATCGTGCGTGACGTAGATCGTGGTGATCCCGAGCCGTTGGTGGATCCGCTTCAGCTCCGCCCGCATCTGCACGCGGAGCTTCGCGTCGAGGTTCGACAGTGGTTCGTCCAAGAGGAACGCCAACGGCTCGCGGACGAGCGCCCGCCCCATCGCCACGCGCTGCCGCTGACCGCCCGAGAGCTGCGCCGGCCGACGTTTCAGGAGATCGTCGAGCCCCAGGATCGCGCTCGCCTCGCGGACGCGCCGATCGATCTCCGCCTTCGGCGTCTTGCGCTCCTTCAGCCCGAAGGCGAGGTTCCGGTACACCGTCATGTGGGGGTAGAGCGCGTAGTTCTGGAACACCATCGCGATGTCCCGGTCGCGCGGGGTCACGTCGTTCACGACCCGGTCGCCGATCGTGATCGTCCCGGAGGAAGGCTTCTCGAGCCCGGCCACGAGCCGGAGCGCGGTCGTCTTGCCGCACCCCGACGGCCCGACGAGGATCAGGAACTCCCCGTCGGCGACCTCGAGCGAGAGGTCGTCGAGCGCGACGACGTCGTCCGCGAAACGCTTCGTGACGTGTTCGAAGACGACCTCGGCCACGTACCTATCCCTTGAGTCCCGTCGTCGCGATCCCGCGGACGAACCAGCGCTGCGCGAAGAAGAACAGCAGCAGCACGGGGATCATGCTCATCACGTTCGCTGCCATGAGGAGGTTCGTGTTCGTCTGGTGGGCGCCCTGGAAGGTCGCGAGGCCGAGCTGGAGGGTCATGTGGCTCTCGCTGTAGATCGTGATGAGCGGCCACAGGAAGTCGTTCCACGTCCACAGGAACATGATCACGGCGAGCGTCGCGAGCGCCGGCCCGGAGAGGGGCAACACGATCTTGAAGAGGATCCCCAGCCGGGACGCGCCGTCGATCCGGGCCGCCTCCTCCAACTCGATCGGCAGGGTCAGGAAGAACTGCCGGAGCATGAAGATCCCGAACGCGCTGACGAGGTTCGGGAGCATCAGCGCCCCGAGGGTGTCGATCAATCCGAGGTCCTTGACGATGATGAACGTGGGGATGATCACGACCTGGAACGGCACCATGAGGGTCGCGAGGATCAGGATGAACACGACGCCGCGGCCGAAGAACCGGATCCGCGCGAAGGCGTAGCCGGCGAGGCTGCAGAACACCAGGTTCGCGAGGACCACCACGACGGTCACCACGAGGGTGTTGAGGAACCACCGAGTGAACGGCGCCTGTTGCAGGACGTCCGTGTAGTTGCGGAACTCGAGCGACGACGGGACGAGCGTGGGCGGGTAGTGGCGGGTCTCCTCGAGCGTCTGCAGCGACGTCACGAGCATCCACACGAGCGGGATCACCATCGCCACGGCGATCGGGATCAGGACGAGGTGCCACGGGCTGAACAGGAAACGGTGCTTCGGCGGCTCCTCCTCGCGCGTGACGAACCCGGCCTCGTCGGCGCGCGTGGCCAGGTCGAGGGTCTCGATCTCGTTCATGCCGTGGTGTGCACCATCCGTTTCCCGACGAGGAGCTGCACCACGGTGAGCACCAGGATCACCGCGAACAGGACGTAGGCGATCGCCGCCGCGTAGCCCGCCTTCCCCAGCTGGAACGCCATCCGGTACAGGTAGAAGACGGGGACGTACGTCGCGGTGCCGGGCCCGCCGTTCGTCGCCAGGTAGACCTCGTCGAAGAGCTGCAGCGCATTGATCGTGGACCACACGACGAGGAACAGCGTCACCGGTGCCAGCAGGGGCACGGTCACGTGCCGGAAGATCCCCCATGTCCCCGCGCCGTCGATCTCGGCCGCCTCGACGAGCTCGTGCGGGATGCCCTGGAGGGCGGCGAGGTACACGATCACGTCGAAGCCGATCCATCCCCAGACCGTCATCGCGACGATCGAATAGAGCGCGCCGTTCGAGCTCGTGAAGAACGCGAACGGCCCCAGACCGACCTTGCCCAGGAGCCAATTCGCGATCCCGAAGTTGGGGTCGAAGACCCACAGGAAGATGATCACCGTCGCGATCGTCGAGACGACGACGGGCACGAAGACCGCGGTCCGGTACACCCGGATCCCGCGCAGCGGCCGGTTCAGCGCGATCGCGGTCAGCAGCCCCCCGATGATCGACAGGGGCACGAACAACGCGGTGTAGATCGCGCTGTGGATCAGGGACGAGGTGAACAACGGGTCATGAGGGAGCGCCCGGTAGTTCCGCAGGCCGACCCATTCGGGAGCGGCGAGGAGGTTCGTCTTCTGGAACGACAGCACGGCCGACCAGATGATCGGCACGAGGCCGAACACGACGATCAGGAGGACGGCCGGGGACGCGAACGTCCACCCGACGACGTGGTCCGACGTCGTCCACCGGCGGGCGATCGCTCCCCGGCTCGCCATGTCGCTCCTACGGCGCCGCCAGGACGCCGTTCGCCTGCGTGGCCGCCTGGTCCAGGGCGTCCTGCGGCGACGCCTGCCCCTGCAGGATCGAGACGAGCGCCTGCCCGAGGTCGCTCGAGACCTCCGGGTACTGCTCGATCTGAGGTCGCGCCTTCGTGACGTTCTTGAGGTTCTCCGCGAACGTCCCGACGCCCGGATACTTCTTGTCGAAGAGCGCGAACCCGGGCAGCTGCTCCACCGAGGACCGGATCGGAAGGTGGCTCGTCGCAAGATCGTCCTTCAGCACGTTCTGCGGATCCGCCATGAACTTCAGGAACGCCCAGGACGCGTTCACGTTGTCCGGGCCGTTGTCGAAGATCACCCAGTTGTCAGGGCCCGCGATCGTGATGTGGCTGCCGCCGGGGTCGAACGACGGCATCTGCTGGACCCCGTAGTTCACGTCGGGGAATCCCGACAGGTCCCACGGGCCGGTGATGAGCATCCCGATGTTCCCGGAGTTGAAGAGGTTGCCGTACTGACCCGAGTCTGGGTGATAGTCCAGGTAGAGCGAGCCGTCCTGTTGCATCTGTTGCAGCATCGTCGCGGCACGGACGCCGGCGGCCGAGTTGAAGGCTGCCTGCGTGTTGTCGGCGTTGAGGATGTCACCGCCGGCCTCCCACAGCATCGCCTCGTACTGCCAGACCATGGTCTCGCTGCCGTCGGCCGGGAACACGAGCCCGAAGATCTTGTTCGCCGGGTCGGTGATCGCCTTCGCGGCCGTTCGCACGTCGTCCCACGTCCAGTCGGGCGACGGCGTGGGGAGCCCCGCCTTCGCGAACAGGTCCTTGTTGTAGACGATCGCGAGGTTGTCCACGAGGGCCGGGATGCCGAGCACCCGCCCGTCGACCGTGGCGACGGCTCGCTCGCCCTCGAAGAAGTCGTTCCAATCGAAGCTCGGATCCTGGACGCGCTGGGTGAGGTCCACGAGCTTCGGCGCGCTCGCGAGCTGCGGCATGTTCGTCCCGTACTGATAGGAGATGTCGGGCTGTTTGCCGCCCTGGAGCGCGACCGTCGCCTTCGTGAGCGCGTTGTCGCTGTTGACGTACTCCAGGTTGATGTGGATGTTCGGGTACTGCGCCTCGAACCGCTTGACCATGTCCTGGATCGACAGGTACTCGAACGATTCGTTCACCGGCGGTGGCGGCGTGTAGCCGATCCACATCGTGAGCGTGACGTCGCCGGTCGGGACGCCCGTCGGCCCGGTCGTGCCGCCGCCCGTGCTGGACGTGTTGCTGCTGCACGCCGTCACGACCAGCGCGACCACGATCGGGAGCGTCAGCCAGAGCCGTCGCCGTAGCCGTCGTCGTTGTCCGTTCACCGCGAACCTCCCCTCGGGGCGACCACGCGCACCGTGTTCGTGAGCGCACCGACGCGCTCGATCTCCACCGTCACCGTGTCCCCGTCCCGGAGCCACCGCGGCGGGGTCCTCGCCATCCCCACCCCCGGCGGCGTGCCCGTCGCGATCAGATCACCCGGCTCGAGGGTGATCGTCCGGCTGATGAACGCGACGAGCTCCGCGACGCCGAACACCATCTGCTTCGTGGAAGAATCCTGCACCGGCTCGCCGTCCACCAGGCAACGGATCCCCAGCGTCTGCGGATCACCGACCTCGTCCGGGGTCACGATCCAGCGCCCGGTGGGCAAGAACCCGTCGATCGCCTTGCCGAGCAGCCACTGGGACGAACGGAACTGCAGGTCCCGGGCCGAAACGTCGTTCACGCACGTATACCCGGCGACATGTTCCAGCGCGTCCTCCGGCCTGACCCGGGTCGCGGTCCGGCCGATCACGACGCCGAGCTCCGCCTCGTAGTCAGGTTGCTCGACGAAGGACGGGACCTCGATCGCCGCGTCGGGGCCGATGACGCTGTTCGCGAACTTCGCGAACAGGACGGGCTCATCCGGGATCGCCTGCCCCGTCTCCTCCGCGTGATCGCGGTAGTTCAGCCCGACACAGATCACCTTGCCCGGGCGTGGGATCGGCGCCTCCAGCCGGACGTCGGCGAGCGGGATCGGCGCGCCGCCGCCGCCGCCCGGTCCCGTCGCGAGGTAGGCGACGAGGTCGGCGCCCATCGGCACGACGTCCGACCCCTCCACGCGTCCGAACCCGCCGTCGTAGCTCACGAGCTTCATCCGACCTCCAGCAGCACCTTGAACGGCTCGCCGCGGTCGGCGAGGCCCTCGAACGCGGCCTGGCCGTGGGCGAGCGGGACGCGCGTGAGCCAGCCGTCGAAGTCGAGGGCCCCCTCGGCCAGGAGCTCCAGCGCCCGCTGGAAGTCGTGATCCCCCCAGGCGTACGAGCCGGTGATCGTCGCTTCCTTGCCGAGGACGGCGAAGAAGTCCACGGTGCCCCGCGGCGCGCCGAGGCCGATCTCGAAGACCCGGCCGCCCGGCCGGACGGCCTGGAGACCGAGCGCCCACGTGGCCTCGTAGCCGGCGGCGTCGATCACGACGTCGACGCCCTCGCCGGACGTCGACGTCGTGATCGACGCCGCCGCCTCACGGCTGGGGACCGCCTCAGCGCCCTGGGCCATGGCGAAGGCCAGCCGGTCCTCGTTCGTGTCGGTCGCGAAGATCCGCGACGCGCCGTGGATCGCGGCCGCCCGGACCATGAGGGCGCCGATCGGCCCGGACCCGATCACGAACACCGTATCGCCCGGCGTGACGGCCCGCGCGGCGACGTGCTCCGCGTTCGCGAGCGGCTCCGTCAGGACCGCGACGTCGTCCGACATGCCGTCGGGGATCGGCACGGCGGCGCCGGCGGGCACGGTGAGGAGCTCCGCGAACCCGCCCGCGAGATCGCGGCCCATGAGGCGGCCGTCGGCGCAGAGGTTGATCGCCCCGGCCCGACATCGATCGCAGCGTCCGCACCCCAGCACGGGCTTCAGGACGACGCGTTCGTCCACGCGCGCGCCCTCGACCCCCGGTCCGACGGCGACGATCCGCCCGACCGTCTCGTGTCCCATCACGAGCGGCGGGATCCGGCGGGGGCTCGCCTCGCGGAAGCCATGGAGGTCCGAGCCGCAGATCGCGGAGAGGGTCGGCGCGAGCGCCACCTCGCCGGGTCCCGGCGACGGGTCGTCCATCTCCTGTAGGTCCATCGTGCGCGGCCCGAGGTAGACGAGCGCCTTCACGTCTCGCTCCGGGCGCTCACGACGAACGGCGTCTCGCGCGGAGGGACCATCACGGTCACCGTTCGTTCCTCCTCGGCCGCCGCCTCGACGACGCGCGCGGCCGATCCCAGGTTCCGCACGAACAGGTCGTGGTGCATCGGGATCAGCGTCTCGGCGCCGATCGCGTCGGCGAGCCATGCCGCCTCGTACTCGTTGAGGTTGCCGATGATCCCCCGCGCCTCGCGTTCGGCGTGGCGCCCGTTGATCGGCAGCAACGTGACGTGCGGCCGCTGGGCCTCGAGCGTGGCCTCCATCCCCGCGTAGTGGATCGTGTCGCCCGCGTGATAGATCCGCACGCCGTCGAGCTCGAGCACGTAGCCGACGAATCGGATCAGCCCGCCGGAGAGCTCTTCGCCGAAGCCGTAGGCGTCATCCATCGTGACGCCGTGGCGCGCGGGCACCGGCCTGACGGTGATCCCGTGCAGGTCGTGGACCTCGCCGGGCTGGACGCCGAGCACGCGGTCCGGAGCGATCCCGGCCTCCGTGACGATGTCGATGATCGGCGTCGGCACGACGAACGTCGCCCCGGGCGAGGCCTTCGCGATCACCGGAGCGCCGCCGGGATCGAAGTGGTCGAGGTGCTCGTGCGTGCACAGGACGAGGTCGACGTCCGTCGTGGCCGCCGGGGCCTGCGCCGACTCGTACAGCCGAGACGCGTGCGGCGAGAGGAACGGATCGATCAGCACGGTCGCGCTCGTCGACCGGATCGCGAATCCGGCTTGGCCGAGCCACAGGATCGGGACGCGGCCGTGTCCGCCCGGGATCTCGCGGAGGCGGTCGAGCGGCGTGCCCACGTCACATCACCGCCGTCTGTCCGCCGTCGATCACGAGCGCCGCGCCGTGGATGAAGGACGCCTCGTCCGAGGCGAGGAACGCGTAGGCGGCCGCGACCTCCTCCGGCTGGCCGCGGCGTCCGAGCGGGATGTGATCCCGTTCGTAGGCGCGGATGAAGTCCTCGCCCTCGAGGTCGCGGTTCAGCGGCGTGTCGATGAACCCCGGGCAGAGGCAGTTCACGCGGATCCCGGAAGGGCCGAGCTCGACGGCCATCGTCCTCGTGAGCTGGAGCACGCCGCCCTTCGATGCGTTGTACGCCGCGAAGTCCTCCTCCCCGCCGAGCGCGTTCGTGGAGGCCATGTTCACGATCGCGCCGCCCGCGCCGTCGGCCGCCATGCGGCGGCCGACGGCGCGGGCGACCAGGAACATGCCTCGGAGGTTCACTGCGATCGTGCGGTCCCACGCCTCCGTCTCGGTCTCCAAGAACGGCGCCTTGTGCGCGATCCCGGCGTTGTTGATCAGCACGTCGATCCGCCCGAGCGACGCCGCGGCGGCGTCGACGATCGCGTCGACGGCGGCCTCGTCGGCGACGTCGCCGACGAGCCCCTCGATCGGACCGAGTGGCAGGAGCGCGACGAGCGTGTCCTTGAGCTCCGTCTCGTCGAGACCGGCGACGAACACGCGCGACCCCTCCTGGAGGAACCGCCTCGCCGTCGCGAGGCCGATCCCGCTCGTGCCGCCGACGATCAGGATGCCTGTGCCGTCGAGGCCGCGCATCAGCGGACCATCCCTCGGGCCGCGATCGCGATCTCGTGGTCCACGGCGCCACCGCGCAGGCCGAACGCGGCGTCGAACAGGTTCACGGCCGAGCAGACGTGCAGCGGGATCACCTCGAGCCGGTCGCCGATCCGGAGCTCGGAGTCGCCCTCGAGGTGGCCGACTCCGTGCTCCTCGTTCATGAAGTCGAGGCGCAGCTCCGGCCTGCCGGCGACGACGCCCCGCCCAGGGAAGGGCGGGCCGTCGCCCCCGTCCCCCGAGAACGACTTCGTGCCCGCATCGATCAGGAAGCGCTCCGACGACGGTCGCGAGACGACGGTCGCGAGGATCGTCGCGGCGCAGTCCTCCTCCGTCGCCACCCCGAGCCGCATCTGTTGCACGTCGTGGAAGACGTAGGTCCCTGGGCGGATCTCCGTCACGCCGTCGACGCCGGCCGCGATCCTCGCGGTCGGCGTCGACCCCACGCTGATCTCGCCGATCCGGAGGCCCTCACGCTCGCACCGTTCGGCGGTCTCGACCACGTCGAGCGCCTCACGCTCAGCGATCCGTCGGAGCTCATCGGCATCCGCAGCTCGGTAGGCGTGCCCGGCATGCGTCGACAGCCCGATCACCTCGACCCCCGGCACGGCGGCGATGTCGAGCGCCGCTCGCGCCGACGGCTCGCCGGGCTCGCGACCCATCCGGTGCAGGCCCGTGTCGACGTCGACGAGCACCGGGACGTCGCGTCCGACCTCCTTGCCGACGCGCCCGATCCCCTCGGCGACCTCCACGGCGTCGAGGCTCACGCGGATCCGCGCCCGTTCCATCAACGCTCCGAGCCGTTCGAGCTTGGCCGGGCCGACGATCGGATAGGCGATGAACACGTCGTCGAGGCCGGCCTCGACCATGACCTCGGCTTCGCCGAGCTTCGCGACGGTGATCCCGGTCGCGCCGGCGTCGACCTGCAGCCGCGCGATCTCGGGCGACTTGTGCGTCTTCGTGTGGGGTCGCAGCCGAACCCCCGCCTCTCCGGCCGCCGCGCTCATCGCGCGGATGTTCCGATCGAGGACGTCCAGATCGATCAGGAGCGCCGGCGTGTCGAGGTCCTCGGTCCGCATGCTCATCGTCGGGGGAGGTAGAGGACGGCGTCGATCTCCACGAGGATGTTGCGCAGTTCCGCGCCCGTCGTGGTCCTGGCCGGTCTCGGTTCGACGGCGAACATCCGCTCGTACGTCGTGTTGAACGCCGGGAAGTCGTCGATCGAGGCGAGGAACGCCGAGACCTTCACGACGTCGCCGAGACCGCCGCCGGCGGCGGCGGCGATCGCCTCGAGGTTGCGGAGCGTCCGCTCCGTCTGCTCCTCGACGGTGGTGCCCAGGACCTCGAGCGTGCGGGGGTCGAGCGGCCCCTGACCGGAGATGTACACGAAGTCGCCGGCGCGGATCGCCTGGGAGTAGGCGCCCGTCCCGCGCGGCGCCGCATCGGTTCGGATCTCGGCGCCGGCGTCCATGCTCCTCCCTTTTCACCGTTCCGCTGTGCGGAACGGTGTTCTACGTTGGACTATCTTCATCGCGCGGCCGCCGCGCGGTCAACCGCCTCATCCCCCGGTGCGCGCTGGGTGGCATGTGGGATCTCCCGACGGAGCGCGTCGGTCACCTCGCGCATCGCCGCGGCCGGCAGGCGCTCCTTCGGAGCCGAGATCGAGATCGCCGCGACCGGCGTGCTCGCACCGAAGAAGACCGGCGCGGCGACGCACCGCACCCCTTGCTCGCTCTCCTCGAGGTCCTTCGCGAACCCGTCCGACCGGATCCGCGCCATCTCGCGAGCGAGCGCGGCGGCCTCGTCGACCGTTCGAGGCGTGCGCCGAGCGAGCGGCGCGTGCTCCTGCGCCCAGGCGAGGATCGCCGCGTCCGTCGGGTACGTCCAGGCGAGCAGGGCCTTCCCGACACCGGTGCAGTGCGCCGGGTTGCGGCCGCCGATCTTGGAGCCGAGGGCGATCGGTCGGGTGGGCTCGAGCTTGTCCATGTACACGACGTCGGCTCCGTCGAGCACCCCGAGGTGGACCGTCTCGTTCAGCTCGGCTCGCAGCCGCTCCAGCGTGGGTCGCAACCACACCCTCACGTCGAGGCGGTCGTAGAAATCGAACGCGATCCGCATCAGCTCCGGACCGACGAGGTACCGGCCGTCCTCGCGCTGCGTCGCGAAGCGACGCTCGCGCAGGGCCGCCAGCGTCCTGTGGAGCGAGCTCTTGGGGAGTCCCAAGGCGGAGGCCAGCTCCTCGAGGGATGAACCGGAGCCGTGCCGCGAGAGCTCCTCGAGCATGCGTAACGCTCGATCGACGCTCTCGATCGTGGGAGCTTCCTGGGAGCCCATCGGAGCGAGATGCTACTCCCGTTGGTTCCGCGGTGCGGAACGGCGTTCGCGCGAACGACCACGGTCAGCGGATCGCCGGGATCAACTCCCCGTGCGCAGCGAGCAGCTCGTCGACCATCTGCACGATCTCCGAGGTCGGAAGCGTGGCTGCCGTGTTGGGATCGAGGAGCGCGGCCTGATACACGAGCTCACGTGATCCTTCGACGACGGCGCGCACCGTGAGCTCGGCGACGTTCAGGAACGTCCGGTTCAGCGCGAGGCACTGGGACGGGATCGTGCCGATCCGCTCGCGCGTGATGCGACCGCCCTCGACGTGGACCGGCACCTCGACGCATGCGTCCTCGGGTAGCCCGTCGATGAGCCCTTCGTTGCGAACGTTCCCGTAGAGGTCCGCCGTCCCACCGGTCTCGAGCGCGACGACGAACTGCGAGGCGAGTTCGTCGTTCCGTTCGAGCTCGAGCTCGCCGCCCTCGTCCAGCGTTCGCTTGATGTCCTCCCATTCGCGCAGGTTCTCCTCGCTCCGGCGCAGGTACTCGTCGACCTCGATCCGGAACCGCTCGACCTGCTGATCGTCGTGGAGGAACCACGGCACGTACTCCGCGCTGTGCTCGGACGACTCCGTCGGGAAGTACCCGAAGCGGCGGAACAGCTCGACGCGAACGCGCCGCCCGAGCCCGTCGGGATCCGCATCGACGATTGATCGGAGCCGCGGGTAGAGATCTTCGCCCGTCCTCGCGTCCTCGAAGACGTACACGAAGCACTGATGGTTGAACCCCGCGGTCCGGAACCGCACCTGCTCGAGCGAGACGCCGACCGTCTCAGCGAGGAACGCGTGAGTATCCCGAACGCTGTGACAGACGCCGATCGTCTGCGCCGCAGGCCACTCGGAACCGTCCCAGATCCCCCACGGAACCATCGCCATCGGGTTCGTGTAATTCAGCAGGAGCCCGTCGGGGCAGAGGCCGGTCATCTCCTCCGTCATCTCGATCATCACGGGGAGCGTCCGGAGACCGCGCATGATGCCGCCGATCCCGATCGTGTCGGCGATCGTCTGTCGAACGCCGAAGCGGCGAGGGACGTCGAAGTCGGTGCGCGTCGCCGCGTAGCCGCCGACCTGGATCTCGTTGATCAGGTAGTCGGCGCCGTCGAAGGCGCCCTTCCGGTCGGCGTGGCTCGTCACGGTCTGCCCGGAGTGCAGGCGCTCGACCACCTGGCGGCCGGCGCGCTCCGCGTACGCGAGCCGTTCGGGCTCGATGTCGTGGAGCGCGAACTCCAGCGTCCCGGCGAGCTCGGGCACCGAGCAGAGGTCGGTGATGATGTTCCGCGTGAACTCGACGCTCCCGGCGCCGATGATCGCGATCTTCGCCATGCGCCGGAGTCTAGGCTTCAGCGATGCTGCGACCGCGGGCCCGGGACGACGTCGCGATCCGCGGCCTGTTCCTGACGACCGGCTTCGCGATCGCCGCCTTCTTCCCCTTCCTGGCGCTGTACCTCCGGGACTTCCACGGCCTCGACGAGAGCCAGATCGGCCTCGTCCTCGCCTGCACGGCGATCGCCCGCATGCTCGCGAACCCGGTGTGGGGGCACATGGCCGACACCAGGATCGGCCGGCTCACGGCGCTCCAGCTGGGGCTCGCGGGGTCGGCCGTCGCAGCGTTCCTCCTGAACGCGGCGACGGCCGTCCCTGCGGTGGCGACCCTGATGATCGTCCAGGCCACGTTCATGGTCGCGTCCTGGCCGAACATCGACGCGATCGCGCTCGAGCACCTGGGCGACGAGCGGATGTCGGAGTACGGCCGTCTGCGCGCGTGGACGAGCGCGTCGTACGCTTCGGGGTGCCTCGTGTTCGGCGCGCTCTTGCAGCACGCCGGCATCCGGTGGGCGATGCCGATCTACGGGGTCAGCGCGCTCGTGATCCTGTTGTGGAGTACGACGGTCGTGCGCGATCGCCCGCACCCGTCGGGCGACCACGGCCGGCTGGGGGCGGTCGGCTCGGTGTTCCGCGAAGCACCGCGCTACTGGGGGTTCCTCCTCGCCGGGCTCTTCGTCTGGACGGGCTTCAACGCCGCGTGGAACTTCATCGGCCCCAGGATCGAGGACCAGGGCGGCGGCCCGTTCCTGATCGGGCTCGGGACGGCGTTCGGCGGCCTCTTCGAGATCGTGATGATGCGGAGCTCGTCGCGGCTCCAGCGTCGCTTCGGCCTCCGGCTCGTGTACGTGGCGGGGTGCGTGACGTACGGCGTGACGTTCCTGCTGTGGGGGGCGGTGTCGAGCCCCACGGTCCTGTCGCTGCTCGCGGTGTTCGAGGGCATCGGGTTCAGCCTCTTGTTCACGACCGCCGTCGTGGTCGTCGGCCGTCTCCTCCCGAGCTCGCTCTATTCGACCGGCAACGCCGTCGGACAGATGGTCGCCTTCGGCATCGCGCCGATCCTCGGTGCGGGCCTCGGAGGGGTCGTCTACCAGCGGCTGGGAGCTCCGACGCTGTACCTCGGCGCGTGCGTCCTCGCGTTCACGGCCGCCGTGATCGCCTGGTTCGCGCTCTCGGTGCCGTTGCTCAGTCGGCCCGAACCCGCACCGGCTCCCGACGTCCAGCCGTAAACGGCCCTCGACCAGCCGGTTTGCGGCGGAGGGGTCGCGGCCCGCACGATGGAACGACCCCGGGGGAGAAGGGGAACGATGGTCAGCGCCTACATCCTGATCCAAACGGAGGTCGGCAAGGCCGGCCAGGTCACCGACCAGGTACGAAGCATCGAGGGGATCGTCAGCGTCGATCCGGTCACCGGCCCGTACGACATCGTCGCCCGGGCCGATGCCGCGGACCTCGATCTGCTCGCGAAGGGCACCGTGATGCCGATGCAGGAGCTCGAGGGCATCACGCGCACGCTCACCTGTCCGATCCTGCAGCTCTGACAACTCCGTGATCGAGCAGCGGCTCGTCGCGAGCGACGAGCTCAGCTCGGGCGACCTCACAGCGATGCGTGCGCTGTTCGACGCGGCGTGGGCCGGCGGCTTCTCCGGTGAGGACTGGGACCACACGTTCGGCGGCGTGCACGTGCTGCGATCGGATGACGGCGAGCTCATCTCGCACGGGGCGGTCGCCGGCCGCACGATCTGGTTGAACGGACGGGCGCTCCGTGTCGGCTACCTCGAGGCGGTTGCGACGTGGCCGGGGCACCAGCGGCAGGGCCACGGGACCGCCGTCGTGGAGGCGCTCGACCGGATCGTCGTCGACGCGTACGACCTCGGCGGGCTCTCGACGGGGCGACGCCGCTTCTACGAACGCCTCGGGTGGCTGGGCTGGCGAGGTCCGCTCGCCGTCCGGACCCCCGAGGGCGACGTGCCGACCCCCGAGGAACGCAACGCGATCATGGTGCTGCCGACGCCGCGCGTGCCGGATCCCGACCTGGACGCGGCGCTCGTGTGCGACTGGCGTACCGGCGACGTGTGGTGAGTCACGTCCGGTCGTCGACCTGGACGGGGAAAGGGAGGGCCACCGGGTCGACGAAGTCCGAACGGCCGTGTTCGTCGAAGCGGTCCATCCGGAGGTCCTCCGGCCGCTCGACGACCTCGGTGCGACCGTCGAGGATCAGGTCCGTCGAGATCCTCGACACGGCGGGTCCCCACATCATGCCGTGACCGCACGCAGATGCGATCGCCGCGCCGTCCACGAACGTCCCGTCGCGCAGGATCAACGGCCCCGTGAGCGGGAGATGGTCCGGCGTGTACTCGATCGTGGCCGCCCAGACCTTCTTGAGGCCGAGGCCCTCGGTGGCCGGGACGAGCCGGCGCAGACGCCGCTGCATCGTCCGCAGGTACGCCCAGTCGATCGCGCGGCCGGGCCCCGGCGCCTCCTCGGGGTTCGACATGCCCCAGAGGAACCCGCCCTCCTCCGGTCGCCAGTACAGCCCGGCGCCGATGTCGAACGCCATCGCGGTCGTGTCGGCGTGCAGGTCCGGCGACGCTTCCGTCACCGCGACCTGATGCCGCGCGTACCCGACCCAGGCGCGCGCGCCGGCCGCCGCGGCCACCGCCTGCAGGGCGGGGCCGCCGGTGAGCAGGACGAGGGGCGTCGCGATCGTCCCGGCGGTCGTCTCGACCGCCGTGACGTCGCGATGCCCGCGACGGCCAGCCCGCGTGCGCAGCCCGACGAACGTGACGCCCTCGCGGAGCTCGACGCCGGCCCGCTGCATGGCGAGCGAGTACGCGCGGACGTTCCTGGGTGGGTCGACCCAGCCGTCCGTTGGCACGTACGAGCCGCCCCGGTATCCGTCCTCGCCCATCGCGGGGATCAGGCGCCGGACCTCGGCGGGGGTCACCCACCTGGCATCGAGTCCGACGCCGCGCTGCATCGCGACGCGCTCGCGCGCGTCGCGCTCCTGCGCGGTCGTCGTCGCCAGGATCACGTACCCGCGCGGCACGAACCCGGAATCCGTTCCGTAACGCTCGCGCTGTCGCGCGTAGAAGTCGATCGACCACGATCCGAGGCGGACGGTGTCGGGGCTGCCCCCCTGCGCGCGCACCATCCCGGCGGCGCGACCCGACGCGCCGACGCCGACGCCCTCGCGTTCGAGGACGACCACGCGGCCGGTGCCCGCCTCGCGTGCGAACACCGAAGCCCATCCGCCGACCGTGCCGGCGCCGACGATCACGAGGTCCGCGCGGTCGCGTGCCATCCCTCGCGGCGAACCCTATCCCGCCGCCGGGCGAACCCGTCTGCGATGCGAACTACGCTTCGCCGGATGGAGCTCGCGCCCACGCCGCCCGCGCCCGCGGACCGACGCACCCTTTACGAGGAGATGCTCGTCGTGCTCGCGCTGTCGCTGCTGGCGAGCGTCGCCTACGCGATCGTCTCCCTGCTCACGGAGCCACTCCGCGGCGCCACCGTCGCGGCGGCGAGCCAGAACCCGCTCTTCGCCTATCAGGTGCTGGGCTTCGTCTTCGGGTTGGCGCCCGTCTTCCTCGTGATCCATCTGGTGCAGAGGGACGGCGAGGGCCTCGGGAGCATCGGCCTTGTTTGGGACGATCCGGCTCGCGACGTCGGCCGCGGTCTCGCGCTGTTCGCGGTGGTGGCGGCCGCCGGACTCGGGATCTACCTCGCCGCTGTCCACCTGGGCGTGAACCGCTTCGTCGTGCCCGCGCCGCCGCCGGACCACTGGTGGACGTATCCCGTCGTGTTCATGAACGCGACCGGCGCGGCCGTGCTCGAGGAGGTGATCGTCCTCGGCTACCTCGTCACGCGGCTGCAGCAGGTCGGCTGGACGCCCGTCGCCGCCGTGGTGGCGAGCGCGCTGCTGCGGGGGGGCTACCACCTGTACCAGGGATGGGGCGGCTTCCTCGGCAACCTGCTCATGGGGTTGTTGTTCGGGTTCTTGTTCCTGCGTTGGCGCAGGACGTGGCCGTTCATCATCACGCACCTCCTGCTGGATGCGAGCGCGGCCGTCGGTTGGCTGCTGTTCCACAGCCACCTGCCCGGGGGTTGAGCGATGCCGGGTGCTACTGGAGGTCGCGGGGGATCGCGCGATCCCACCGGCGGTGATGCCGGGGCTCGTCGCCGTCTCGCGTCGTGAGGTCGATCGTCACCCGATACGTCTCGCGATCGGAGTCGACGCGGACGCGCACCGACGCGCCGACGGTCCCCTCCGGATAGCGGATCTCGTACTCGGCCTCCGCGTCGGCGAACGCGATACCCGGGTCCTCGGACGACACGCCGACCGTGCCTTCGTATCGCTCTTCGAACGACGGAGCTGCGCCGTCTCCCGGGTAGTCGCCACCGTAGCCGGTCTGCGCCGTGAGCTCGCCGTCGGTGCGCCGGACGTCGCGGCGCCACCATCCATCGCCGCCCTGCTTGTGCAGGTCCCGGCGCGGTTCGTCCGACGGGACGAGCGACGGCGTCTCGCGCGCCGGCGACGGTCCGTCGAGCACGGGCAGGACGAGCACCGCGGACGCGCGATCGATCCGCACGGTGCCGGGCGCGGGCGGTGCCCACGCGTTGGGCCAGTCCGCCGTCGCCAGATCGAGCCTGATCCGGTGCCCCTCCTCGAACGCCCACGAGCACGCCTCGAGCTCCAGCTCGACGTCCGTCGGCGCGCCTGGGGTCAGAGCGATCGGCTCGGCGGACCCCGCTCGATGCGTGAGGTTCATCAGGCCACGGACGACGAGCGACGAGCTCCCGTCCGGGAACACGTCGCAGACCTTCGCCGACAGGTACGCGACGGGGACGTCGGACGTGACGCGCACGCGCAGCGTCGGATGCCCGAGGATCTCGAGCTCGCGCTCGAGCGGTTCCCACGTGTAGGTCAGCGATCGCTCCTCGTCCGGGCGTTGATCGTCGGGCTGGGTCCACGGCATCACGCCCGCGCAGCTGATCCACGCCTGGGCGCCGACGTCGCCGCGGATCGCCATCTCGTCCGGTCCCTCACCGCGGGCGAGCCCTCCCGCCTCGGCCTTCGCCAGGCTCAGCTCGGTCGGGGTCAGTCGCTCCGGCGGCCACGTGGGCTCGGCGCGCCATGCACCGCGAACCTCCATACGAAGGGGATCCGGAAGGGTGGATCGCTCCGCGTACACGACGATCGGCGGCTCGCGATCGATCCCGTTGTCGACACCCTTCAACCACCGGTCGAACCAGCGGATCAGCTCGGGGGTGAGCCGGATGTTCGGTCCGGGGACACAGGTCTCCGTCGACGCGTGCGGCCACGGCCCGATCAGGAGGCGGACAGGCGCGCGGAACCTCGGGAACGACCGGAACGCGATGTTCGTGTACCCGTCGGCCCAACCGCCGACGATCATCGTGGCGGCCTCGATGTCCTCGATCGAGCCCCGTGCCGAGCCGTACCGCCAGTAGGCGTCACGACGCTGATGGGCGAGCCAGGTGAGGAACCACGGCTCGAGCGCCTCGACCCGACGGTCCCATTCGTCGCGCCAGTCCGCGCCCCAGATCGACGGAACGGGCGGGAGGGCGTTCATCGCCACCATGTAGGTGGGGTAGTCGACGATGTCCAGCTGCTTCAGCGCTCCGCCGAAGTAATGCACGTCGTCGGCGTACCGATCGTCGCTCGCGAAGATCGGCACGATCGCTTTGAGGGCCGGCGGGCGCTCGAGCGCGGCCTGCAAGGAGTTGAAGCCGCCGTAGCTCGTTCCGAACATCCCCACGGTCCCCGCCGACCACTCCCGGGTCGCGAGCCAGTCGATCGTCGCGACGAGGTCGCGCCGCTCCGCCTCGCTGTACTCGTCGGTCGCGATACCGCCGGAGGACCCGGTGCCGCGGACGTCGAGCCAGCACACGACGTATCCGTGTTCGGCGAGCTCGGCGTAGCTCGGCCGGTAGGACGCCGTGAGGTCGTCCTTCCGATAAGGCAGCGCCTCCATCACGGCGGGCCAGGGACCGTCGCCCTCAGGGAAGAACAACGTCGCGGAGAGCTCGACGCCGTCGGGCATCGGGATCCGAACGTGCTCGCGCCGGGTCATCGTCGCGCGAAGGGTACGTTCAGATCCACGCGTTGAACCACACGATCGTCCGCCAATGCAGGTCGCTGATGCGACCGGCGGTCAGGACGGGCCAGAACCACACGAACACGAGCACGACCGCGATCACGTACACGACGACGAACGGTCGCCAGACGTAGGCACGCGAGATCGCAGGTTCCCCGGTCGCCGGGTTCGTGGCGACGTCTCCGGTCTCTCGGTCGCGGACCACGATCGTCGCGTCCGACGCCTTCTGTAGGACGTACGTGATCCCCAGGATCATGAACGGCGTGAGGGGGAGCACGTAGAAGAAGAAGGTCGGCCGCGTGACCAAGAACCACGGCAGGTATTGCCCGGCGAACGTCACGACGATGAAGCCGGCCCGCCAGTCGCGGAGGCGGTACCACATCACGGCGACGGCGGGGATCGCGAACACGCTCGCCCAGAAGATGAACGGGTTGCCGATCGCGAGGATCTGCTCGATGTCCGGGCCGAGGTCCTTCACGAAGAAGGACGTCGGCCGGGCGTCGATGATCCACTTCCACGCGCGGGCGTAGTAAGGGTGCGTCGGGGTGTAGACGCCGGTCTTCGGGTCGAGGGCGGTCCACTGGATCCCGTTCCGCTGGAACCGGATCGTCGCCGTGAAGTTCTCCCACCAGCGCGTCCAGCTCCACCCGAAGTGGTGGAACCAAGGCAGCCACGTCGCCATGTAGACGGCGAGCGGCACGAGCACGAAGGCGATCACGATGCCGAGCGACTCGCGCGTGATCGCGCGGCCGAACGCCGAGCGGAGCGTCCGACCGTCGCGGCGCCGAGTCGTCTCCCACATGTACGCCAGCGCGAACGCCGCGAGCAGCGCCATCGCTCCCGACCACTTCACCGCGGCGGCGGCGCCGAAGGCGATGCCGGCGGCCACGCGCCAGGGGCGGATCACCGGCGACGGCACGGGGGGCGCCGCGGTCGCGACGAACGCGGCGCCCAGGGACGACCCGACGACCGCGACGGCCGGGGTGGCCGTTCGGTCGAGGGCGGCGTCGGCCTCGGCCGTCCGCCGCTCGATCCACCGGCGGTCGAGGAGCAAGAAGAGGAACCCGAGCACGACGTAGAGCTCGAGGTGGACGTCGAGCAACGCCGTCCGCGACATCACGACGTTCAGGTGCTCCGTGGCGAGCATCAGGCCAGCGACGAAGGTCCAGATCGGTTTGCCGAACAGGATCTGCGCGATCATCGCCGTGAACAGGACGACGAGGGTCCCGGCGAGCGCCGAGGTGAACCGCCAGCCCCATCCGTTCATCCCGAACGCCTTGATACCGAGCGCGATCTCCCACTTCCCGAGCGGCGGGTGTACCCACGACCCGACGTCCCACTTCTGCTCGCGCCAGTACTTCTCGTCGTTCGACTGGATCTGGCAGGTCTGGTCGGACCAGCCGACGAGGATGCAGGCGGCCTTCGGGTAGTAGACCTCGTCGAAGACGAACCCGTGAGGATCCTCCAGATGGATGAACCGGAGCACGCCCGCGAGGACGGTCACGGCGACGACCGCCACGACCGGCCGGTTCAGCCGTGAGAGGAGAGGCACGGGGTCAGCGTAGCGGCCGATCCCGGACGCGCACGACGAACTGCACGCCCTGGAAGGCGTCGGTGATCGACGCGCTCTTGTTGTCGACGAGCCCGGCGCCCAATCCGGTCGCCTGGACGGTGTCGAAGTCCAGGTCCGTGTCCAGCTTCGCGGCCTTCTTCGGCCACGCGATCCACAGCCGCCCGTCGGGAGCGATCGCGCGGGCGAGCGCCTGGAAGCGAGCCGTCAGCTCCTCGCGCCGCGTGAAGAACGCGATCACGACATCGAAGTTCCTGCCTCCGCGGTGGAGGCGTTCGACGCCGGGCGGGAGCGGCGCGAGCCGCTCCAGCTCGGCGTCGAACGCGTCGGGCGCGCGCGTGCAGAGCACGCGCGCGCCCTCCCGGATCCCGAGCTTCCGCCACAGGGGCGTGCCCGAGTAGTCCTTCTCGTTGGACATACGATGCGCTTCCGCCTTCCGGTCCGGGAGCCTCGGTGCGGCCTACGCCTTCGGAGCGTAGTCCGCGCCTGAAACCCGTGGGACCATCGATGCGTGAGCGGGCGGCTGTTCCTGGTGGGCACGCCGATCGGCAACCTCGGCGACGTGTCCTCACGCGTGCGCGAGACGCTGGCATCCGCCGACGTGGTCGCGGCGGAGGACACGCGTCGGACCGGCCGGCTCCTGCAGGGCTTCGGGATCAAGGCGTCGCTCGTGTCGCTCTTCGACGCGAACGAGCGCGAGCGCTCCGACGAGATCCTCCGTCATCTCCGCAACGGGCGGTCGGTCGCGATCGTGTCCGACGGCGGCATGCCGCTCGTCTCCGACCCCGGGTACCGGGTCGTCCGGGACGCGATCGCGGAGGGCATCGACGTCCGCGTGGTCCCCGGACCGTCGTCCGTGATCGCCGCCGTCGTCGTGAGCGGGCTGCCGCCGGATCGCTTCGCGTTCGAGGGCTTCGTGGCGAAGCGGCCCGGCGAGCGGATGCGCCGCCTCGAGTCGGTGCGTCACGACCCCCGGACGCTGGTGTACTTCGAGTCGCCGCTCCGCGTGCACACCACGCTGCGCGACATGCTCGTCGCCTTCGGCGACCGTCGGGTCGCGGTCTGCCGGGAGCTGACGAAGCTGCACGAGGAGGTCACGCGCGGCCGGATCTCGGAGGTGCTCGCCGCCCTCGGCGAGCGGGAACTCAAGGGGGAGATCGTGATCGTCGTCGAGGGGGAACGAGCGCCGGCGACCCCGGATCTGCATCGCGTCGCCGACGAGGCACGCTCGCTCGTCGCCGACGGGATGCGCACGCGTGACGCGGCGCGCGAGGTCGCGGAGCGTCACGGGGTCTCGGTGAACGACCTGTATCGCACGCTCGTCTCCGAGCCGTAGGGTTCGGCCGTGAGCTTCCCCTCCACGCCGCGTCGACCGGACGCGGTCCCCGCGCCGCGTCTCCCGCCGCGCGCGGACATCCCCGGTCGTCCCGATGCCCCGCATCGGCCCGACCGGCACCACGCCCGTCGTCAACGCTGGATCGCACCGCTCGCGATCGTTTCGGTCGTCGCGATGTTCGGCCTCGGCGTCGTCGTGCTCGCCGCCGTCGTGCCGGACGTCGTCGCGGGCACCTCCGGCGGGGCGCTCACCGCACCGGGCGCGGGGTACGCCTTCCTGGACACGCGGACAGAGGCGGGGAGGACGGTCCCCGTCCGGTGGAACCCGTGCGAACCGATCCAGTACGAGGTCAACATGGGCGGCGCGCCGCTGGACGCGGTGGACGAGGTCCAGCGGGCGACATCGCGGGTGACCGGCGCCACAGGGATCGACTTCACGTTCGACGGGACGACCCGGCGCGCGCTCGTGCAGACGGCCCACGACCATTTCTATTCCGACGGGGTCACCGGGACCTACGACCCGGTGCTGATCGCGTGGATCCCGCACCGTGCGATGGTCCGCTTCACGAACGAGCAGGACGTGCTCGCGTTCGCCCACCCAGAGCTGGGGGAGTCGACCAGGTCCGATCAGTGGGTGAGCGGCTGGGTCGTGGTCGACTCGGGCGGACGCTTCGAGGACAGCGGCCGCTACTCGCTCGAGCTCGTCCTGATGCACGAGCTGGGACACATCGTCGGCCTCGCGCACGTGAAGGCTCCGGACGAGCTGATGTTCTCGGGGCAGGACGCGGGCGACGCTCGGCCCTACCAGATGGACGATTGGGGACCGGGCGATCTGCGGGGTCTGGAGCAGGTCGGGGCCGACCAGGGCTGCATGGACCACGTCGACGTCGCGCCCTGAGCTGTCCCCCGGCCGCCGCTAGCATGTCCGGACCATGGGCCGGGACGTCTTCTACATCACGACGCCGATCTACTACCCCAACGACGTGCCACACATCGGGCACGCGTATACGTCCGTCGCGACCGACTTCATCGCCCGGTACCACCGCCTCCGGGGTGAGGACGTCTTCCACCTCACCGGCACGGACGAGCACGGGCTGAAGCTCCAGCGGGCGGCCGAGGCCGCCGGGATGGCGCCCCAGGCCTGGGTCGACGACATGGAGGCGAAGTGGCGCGAGGTGTGGGCGCGCCTCGACATCGCGTACGACGACTACATCCGCACGACCGAGCCCCGGCACGAGGCCTCGGTTCGGAAGATCCTTCAGGCCGTCTACGACAACGGCCGGAACGACATCTACCTGGGTCACTACGAAGGGCTGTACTGCGTCTCGTGCGAGCTCTACTACGACGCGGCGGACCTGCTCCCCGGGAACCTCTGCCCGATCCACGAGCGCCCCGTCGAGTACTTCCGCGAGGACAACTACTTCTTCCGACTCTCGGCCTACGCGGAACGACTGCTCGAGCACTACGAGCAGAACCCGTCGGCGGTGGAGCCCGAGACGCGACGCAACGAGGTCCTCTCGTTGATCCGCGGCGGTCTGCAGGATTTCTCGATCAGCCGCACGACGTTCGACTGGGGCGTGCCGTTGCCTTGGGACGAAACGCACGTGAACTACGTCTGGTTCGACGCGCTCACGAACTACATCACCGCGGCGGGATACGAAGACGATCCCGACCGCTTCAAGAAGGTGTGGCCCGCGAACATCCACTCGATCGGGAAGGACATCCTGCGGCAGCACGCGATCTACTGGCCGGCGATGCTGATGGCGGCCGACGTCGAGCCGCCGATGCAGGTCTGGGCACACGGATACCTCACGGTCGGCGGCAAGAAGATGTCGAAGACGAACCTCACGGGCATCCATCCGTTCCAGTTGCTCGACGTGTTCGGTGTGGACGCCTACCGCTGGTTCTTCATCCGCGAGGTCCAGTACGGGCAGGACGGCAACTTCTCCTGGGAGGCGATGGTCGACCGGACGAACGCCGACCTGGCGAACGGGCTCGGGAACCTCGCGAGCCGCGTCCTCGCGATGCTCGGCTCCTACTTCGGCGGGGCGGTGCCCGAGCCCGGCGACGGAGCCGAGGCGAGCGACCTCCCGGCGGTGGTCGCCGACGCCGTGGCTCGGTACGACGAGCACATGCTCGCCGTCCGGCTCACGGCGGGGCTCGGCGCCGTCTGGGACGTGATCGCTCGGGCGAACCAGTACCTGGTGGAGAAGGAGCCGTGGAAGCTGGCCAAGGACGAGACGAGGCGCGAAGAGCTCTCCGGGATCCTCTACGCGTCCGCCGAGACCTTGCGGATCCTGGCGATCCTGATCCAGCCGATCATGCCGAACGCCGCCCAGCGCCTGTGGGATCAGCTCGGGCTCGGAGGGCTCGTCGTCGAACGCCGTGTGCCCGACGATGTCTCCTGGGGCGCGCTCGAGCCAGGAACCCTCACGACGAAGGGCGAGGCGCTCTTCCCGAGGGTCGAAGCGGAGTAGTCGGGGAGGGCGCCCGACACATCGCCCGCCAAGTCAGCCGATGGAGTCGCGGGTGAGACTTCTTCCACCGACGTTTCACGTGAAGCTCCCCCTGTTCACCCGAAGGTGAGACCGGGTATCGTCCGGCGCCGATGGGCCGGAAGAACCCTGAACTGCCGGTGCAGTCCGGAGCGGTGGATACCCACTGCCACCTGTTCCTGATGGGGGCCGAACCTGCAGTCGCGGTCGAGACCGCGAGAGCCGCGGGCGTCGAACGCATGATCTGCGTCGGTGTGGACGTCGAAACGAGCCGGCGATCGCTCGAGATCGCGGATTCGATCGAGGGTGTCTTCGCTACCGCGGGCGTGCATCCCCACGATGCCCAGACCTTCGACGCGGAGGCGTCGGCACGCATCGAGGAGCTCGTGCACGACCCGAGGGTCGTGGCGGTCGGGGAGTGCGGCCTCGACTGGTTCCGGATGCTGTCGCCGCGCGAGGACCAGATCCGGACGTTCCGGAGCCACATCGCCCTGTCGAACGAGATGAGCAAGCCGCTCGTCGTCCACGTTCGGGACGCATGGGACGACGTCTTGCGGATCCTCGAAGAGGGCCGGGCGGAGCGGGTCGTGATCCACTGCTTCAGCGGTGACGCTCAGACCGCTCGGATCTGCGCCGATCGTGGCTACTGGCTCTCGTTCGCGGGGAACGTGACGTACCCGAAGAACGAGCATCTGCGCCAAGCCGCGATCGCGACCCCCAAGGATCGACTCCTCGTCGAGACCGACGCGCCGTTCCTCGCTCCACAATCGCTCCGAGGTCGCGACAACGCTCCGGAGAACGTGGTCCAGACGCTCGCATCGCTCGCGGAGGTGCTCGATGCGCCGCTCCACGCGCTCGTGAAGACCACCGCGACCAACGCCGCAGCCGCGTTTTCCACCCTTCCATAGGCCTTCCATCGGCCGTCCGCCGAGCCGAGGGCGCGCCGGTCTCAAGGTTGCAGTAAGGGTTGAGGGTTCGGTAGGGTGGGCACTCATGCGAACGGAGGCTTCCGTCCGGTCCGGAGGTTTTCCACCGAGCCGCTTCCCCCAGAAGCCCTCCCCGAGCGATCGGAGGCAGGGTGGTTCGACCCACGCGGGTGCGGCGGCTGCGCATCCAGCGTGCGATCCGCGTCGGCGTGATGGCGATGGGCATGACGCTCGTCGCGGCCACCGTCTCGCTCGCTTGGCACAAGCACGTGACGCTCGTCGTCGCCGGCACGCCGGCGTCGGTGAGCACGACGTCGTCGAACGTCGGCGATCTCCTGCGCTCCGAGGGTCTGCCGCTCTCGTTGGGGTTGCAGGTTCAACCTCCGCCGGTCACCAGGCTGGCGGACGGGATGACCGTCATGGTGAGCCAACCGCCGGGGATGCCGGCGGATGCGTTCACCGCGATGGTCGGCCCTCACGGTGTGGGGGTCTGGGTGGTGGAGCAACCGGAGGGGGGGCTGTTCGGGAAGGCGGCCCCTGCGTCCGGTCAAGCCGCGGCACTCGGAGCCGTCGGTGCCCCGACCACGTCCGTGCGAGCCGTCGTGTCGGGGAAGGTGCACGACGTCTCCACGAACGCTGTGACGGTCGGGGCGCTCCTCTCGGCCATGGGGATCGAACCCGACGCTGACGATCGCGTCGTCCCACCACCCAGCACCCCCCTCATCTCGGGCAGCACCGTCCGGTACGACCGGGTCGAGGTGGAGGACGTCCGTCAGTTCCACGTGATCCCCTACGGCATCCACACGGAGTACACGAGCAGCATGGTTCCCGGCACATCGGTCACCCTCGCACGCGGCGTGCCCGGGGTCGTGGACCGCTCGCTCCGCGTCACGACCGTGAACGGGCGGGTGGAGAGCCGCCAGATCCTCAGCCGGACGGTCTACCTCCGGCCCACGACCGAGGAACGCCTGTCGGCGCCATGGTCGATGTACGACGGCACGCTCACCGAACCCGGAACGGGCGCGACCATGCAGGAGGGACAGGCGACGTGGTACGACCCGCCGTGGTCGGGGCTCACCGCCGCCCACCCGTGGCTGCCGTTCGGGACGCACGTCACCGTCACGGACCTCGCGTCCGGGCGCTCCGTTACCGTGGTGATCGATGACCGGGGACCCTTCTCGCCGGGGCGCATCATCGACCTCTCGCCCGAGGCGTTCGCGGTCCTCGCGCCGCTCGGGCACGGCGTCCTCCACGTCGCGCTCAGCTGGTAGCCCCTCGGGGGTCGGCGCCGCACGGATCCGCGACCTGGCCGAGCGATACGGGATCCGTCCGTCGAAGTCGCTCGGGCAGAACTTCTTGATCGATCCGAACGTCGCGCGGGCGATCGTCCGCGACGCGGGCGTCGCGCCGGGCGAAGACGTGATCGAGATCGGCGCCGGCCTCGGCTCGCTGACGCTCGCGCTCGCCGCCGCCGGCGCCCGGGTCACCGCGGTCGAGTTCGACCGGACCGTCGTCCCGGCGCTCCGTGAAGTCGCCTCGGACGCGCCCGGTGTGCGCGTCGTCGAGGCGGACGCGATGCGGCTCGATTGGTCCTCGGCGCTCGACGGGCGGGCGGACGCGTGGACCCTCTGCGCGAACCTTCCGTACAACATCGCGACGCCGCTCGTGCTCGACGTCCTCGCCGAGGTACCGCGGATCCGGCGGCTCGTCGTGATGGTTCAGCGCGAGGTCGGGGAGCGACTGGTCGCGGCGGCGGGCGACGAGGCGTACGGAGCCGTGAGCGTTCGGGTCGCGTTCCGCGCCTCGGGGTCCGTCGTTCGGCGCGTCCGGCCCGACGTCTTCTGGCCGCGTCCGAAGGTCGACTCGGTCGTCGTCCGGCTCGACCGGCTCCGCGAGGCTCCCGTCGACGTGGACGAAGCGCGGCTCTGGGCGGTCGTCGACGAGGCGTTCGCGCAACGGCGGAAGACGATGCGGAACGCGCTCCGCCGGCTCGATCTGTCTCCCGAGGAGGCGGACGCCGTGCTCGCCGAGGCCGGGGTCGATCCGTCAGCGAGGCCGGAGGAGCTGTCGCTCGACGCGTTCGCGAGCCTCGCCGGCGCGATGCCCACATGATCGTCACCCGCAGGGCGCACGCGAAGCTCAACGTCTTCCTGCGGGTCCTCGGGCGGCGCGACGACGGCTACCACGACATCCAGACGGCGATCCTCCCCCTCGAGCTCCACGACGTCGTGACGGTCGAGCCCGCCGACGAGCTCGAGGTGGCCGTGGTCGGTGAACGTGCACATGAGCTCGGGGAGGCCGGTGAGTCGCTCTCGGGGCGCGCGGCGCACGCGTGGGCGACCGCCGCGCGGGTCGGGGCGCCGCGCGCTCTGATCACGATCGAGAAGCGGATCCCGGTCGCGGCCGGGCTCGGAGGTGGGAGCGCCGACGCGGCCGCGACGCTGCTCGCGCTCGACGAGCTCTTCGGCTCTCCTCTGTCGACGGAGGCGATGGTGGAGGCCGCCTCGACGGTCGGCTCCGACGTGCCGGCGCTCCTCGCGGGGGGCCCGGTGTTCGCCGAGGGCCGTGGCGAGCGGGTCGTGCCGCTCCATGCCGTCGCGACCCATTGGGTCGTGCTGCCCCTGCCCTTCGCCGTCCGGTCGGCGGACGCGTACCGGTGGTGGGACGAGCGGCCCGAGACGGGTCCCGACGCGGGTGCACTCCTGGCCGCGATCGAGACCGGTGACGACGAGATCGTCGGTTCCGCGATGTTCGACGACCTGCAGCCGCCCGTCGCCTACCGCCATCCGGAGGTGGACCGCGCCGTCGCCGCCTTCCGCGACGCCGGCGCGCTCGGCGCGATCATGTCCGGCAGCGGCCCGACCGTGGTGGCGCTGGCGCGCCACCTCGGTCATGCCGACCGCATCGCCGCGGCCGTCCCCGGATCGTTCGTCACCGTCTGCGCCCCGCCCATGCCGCCTCGTACGATGGGCGCGCCCTCCGGGGTGGTCTAACGGCAAGACGCGGGCCTTTGGAGCCTGAGATGGAGGTTCGACCCCTCCCCCCGGAACGGCTCCCAGCCGTCCCGACCCCCTTGCCGTTCGTGCGGATGGACCGCATCCCCTAGGATGCGGCCCGCGGACGAAGGGAGGGGTTCTGTGGCGACGGTCGAGACCGCCCCGGCGGG
>Ga0075423_10000673_pt1 | contig 28280 bp, 23 predicted proteins | sample SoiMethybrSBSTD2_FD_80114 | JGI IMG/M metagenome (GOLD analysis project Ga0075423, IMG submission 80114) | Bulk soil microbial communities from a Populus tree surrounding site in Tennessee, USA - Soil MetaG P. TD hybrid SBSTD2 | ecosystem: Environmental > Terrestrial > Soil > Tree plantation... | reverse complement strand
GCTGCCGCCGACGCTTCGAGAGCGAGAAAGTCCAGGTAGCCGACAGGGTCGAGCAGGTGGAGATCCGGAGCCGGCGGCAGCGCAGCGTCGGCGAGGCGCGCGCGCGTGCGCGGATGCACCGGAAAGACGACCGGGAGCTGACGGCTCAGTTCGGCGAGGCTCGCTGCCACAGGGGCGAGCAGCGGGCCGTCGGTGATCCGTGGCCGGTGGAGCGTCGTGAGCACGTAGCGGCCGCGCGTGAGTCCGAGGCGCTCGTGCACGTCGGAGGCGTCGATCCGCTTCCGCAGTCGAAAGAGCGTGTCGATCATCGTGTTGCCGACGAAGAAGATGCGCTCGCCGGCGACCCCTTCGCGCAGCAGGTTTTCGGTGGCCTCGGGACTGTGGGTGAAGCACCACGCGGAGATCTGATCGACGAGGATGCGGTTGATCTCCTCCGGCATCGTCCGGTCGAAGCTACGGAGACCGGACTCGATGTGCGCGACCGGGATCAGGAGCTTCGCGGCCGCGAGCGCGCCGGCAAGGGTCGAGTTGACGTCGCCGGCGACGACCACCAGGTTCGGGCGCTCCTCGAAGAGGACGGCCTCGATCCGCTCGAGCGCTCGACCGGTCTGCGCCCCGTGCGGCCCCGACCCGACCCCGAGGGCGTGATCCGGCTCCGGAAGCCCGAGCTCCTCGAGGAAGACCTCCGACATCTCACGGTCGTAGTGCTGACCCGTGTGCACGAGGACCTGGCGCGTTCCCGGGAGCCGCTCACGGAGCTCGTGAAAGACCGGGGCCGCCTTGACGAGGTTCGGACGGGCCCCGACGAGGTGGACGATCCCACCACTGGGGCGGACTGAGCTCCAGCGCTCGCTCCGGAGCAGTCTCCTGACGGAATCTCTTGTCGGCATGTCGATGATCGCAGGACTCGAGCGACAGAGCTCGCGGTCGCCGCAGGCTCCGCGCTCGGTCGCATCAGTTTGACCCGGTTCCGGGCCCGATACCGCTGCACAAATGGCTAGGTTTTGCCCGCAGCGGATCGGCTGCTACGAGGCCCGCCGGCCCGCAGCGATGAACGCGCGCGCCTCGTAGATCGTGTCGCGCCCGCGAGTCGCGAGGTATCCCGCGCCGGCTGCGAGGCCGAGACAGCCGGCCACGGCGGCCCGCAGACCCGGGGACATGTCGGTGCCGCCGAGGGCGAGCGCGGCGGCAGCCGTGACGGCTCCTTGCACTGCGACGAAGGTCAGCACCGACCGCACAGCGGCCCCGAGACGAGCCCCGGAGGACCCGAGCAGACGCATGCCCCAGATTCCGTACACGAGCATGACGGGGACGTAGAGGCTCAGGTGCGCGAGGGCTGCGCCGCGGATGCCGTCGACGCGGACGAGCAGCATCAGGGCGCCGATCATCGCGACCATCCACACCGCGTTGACCCTGGCGCGGAAGCCAATGTGGCCCGTCCCCGACAATGACTCGCCGATCACGTTGACGACGGCGTGCGCGACACCGACGACAAGCAGGATCTGGAAGGCGGGGACCATGCCCTGCCAGCGCTCGCCGAGGACGAGCGGGACAAGCGTGGGCGCGAGCACGATCGCGAGCGGGGTGAGCGGGAGCAACACGAGGCACGTGAGCCGGACGCCCGCCAGCGTGCGACGCCGCATCGTCTCACCGTCCGAGGCTGCCGCCGCGGGGAACAGCACCTTGCCGATCTGGGACGAGAACTGGTTGACCGGCGTGAACGCGATCGTGAACGCGAGCGAGTACAGGCCGAGCTGGGCCGCGTCCGTGAGCCGGCCGACCGTCAGGTAGTCGGCGTTGAAGACCACGAAGTCCGTGAGACTGAAGAGCAGGAAGCCGACCGCTCCCCGGCGCTTCAGACGATCCCACTTCCACTGCCGCCAGGAGCGCTCGGCCGCGGGAAGCAGCCGTCGCGCGGCGATCCATGCGAGCACCGCGAGCAGGGCCTGGAAGACGACCTGTCGGATCACGAGCGCCCACACGCCGGCGCCCAGCACGCCCGCGAGGATGGCGAGAACCGAGGCCGTGATCGTCGCGCCCGCCTGCACCGTCGAGCGCTTGCGGAACTCGAATCGCTTTTCGAGGAGCGTAAGGGGAACGATCGCCGGCGCCCACAAGGCAACGCTGAGACCAAGCACGCGAAGCACCGAGGCATTGCCGCCGTGGGCGAAGATGCGGACCATCGGGCCGGCGAGCAGCGCGATCGCGCCCGCGAGGACGAGCCCCGCGCCGACGTTGAGGGCGAACGAGGTCGCCACCTGGTCGCGCGTCAGGCGCTGCGCCACGATGATGCTGCCCCGGGTTCCCGCCTCCATCAACCGGGTGGCCGCCGTCACCATCAGCAGGCCGACGGTGACCGTCCCGAACGCACTCGGCGGCAGCAGCACCGCGAGCACGATCAGCGAACCGAACCAGAACGCCTGTCCGACGACGTGCCCGGCACCGATCCACGACATTGCGCGCGCGATCGCGTGCACGCTCGGCGTCTCGACGGGAGCGACGTGACTGAGGCGCGTCACACCGCTAGATGCGTCCGGTGGCTTCCCGTGCTCGCCTCGGCAGCCGGCGCAGGCGTTGCTGCTCCCGAAGGTAGCGCCGCGCATCCCGGTCGCGGAGCACGGTCGACCGTGCGGCCCACGCACGGAGGAAGCCGGCGACCATCGCGCCGGCCCTGGGATCGCGGCGAGCGCGGAATGCGGCTCGGAACACGAGGTACGAGAAGCGGTAGCCCATGAAGTGCGCCATCTCGCCCTGCCGCACCCAGGCATGCCAGGCACTTTCGCGTTGCGCCAGCGAGCGATGGTGGTAGAAGGGCAGGCCCGGGATGCTGCGTACGCCCCAGCCGCGCACGCCCGCCTTCAACTCGTCGACGCCGTCCCACCCCATTCGCTCTTCGAGCGGGAGGATCTGGCGCAGGCAATCGAATCGGTACGCGCGTGTCGCTCCGCGGACGTGGGAGCGGGTGACGTGCTGCTCCACCCAGCGGCCGTCGACCTGCTCGAGGCAGATCCCGCCGGCGATGCCGAGCCTCGGATCGGCCTCGAACTCGCCGAGGAGGCGCTGGAAGAAGTCGGGCGCGAAGGAGACGTCGGCGTCGAGCTTGACCACGACGTCCGGCGATTCCACGAAGTCGAGGCCCCGATGAAAGCCGCGGACGACCGGAGCGCCACGGGCCATCTCGCCTGCAGCCTCGAGCTGCACGAGGCGAATCCAGTCGTGACGCCGGGCGAGGCCGGAAGCGACGGCCATGGTGCCGTCGTTCGAGCCGTTGTCGACGATGATCCAGGACTCAGGGAGCGCCGTCTGCGCGCCGAGACAGCCGGCGAGCCGTTCGAGATTCTCGGCCTCGTTCCGGGCAGGCGTGACGATCGCGTACGACAGAGCCCGGGCGCTATCGCTCGAGCCTGAGGTCACTCCGGGGAGGGCAGCGTCGCCCGCCTTCGTCGGCCGGTGAACATCGTGGTCCACCGTCGCGGCTGCGCCGCGTTCCGCGCCTGCCCCGCTCCGCCGGAGTAGTACTCCGAGGCGTGCGACGGCGCGCGCGCAGCCCCGGCGACGATGACGCCGACCACCTCGACCCCAACGTCGGCGAGTGCCCGCACGGCGCGCCTCGCGTCTTCCTTCGTCGTGTGCTTGAGCCGCACCACGAACACGCAGCGATCGACGCCGGCAGCCAGGTCGACGGCGTCGCTGACCGGGCGGAGGGCAGGCGTGTCGACGAGAACGATGTCCGCCCGTTCCCTGGTCTCGCGGAGAACCTCCCGCATTCGTTCGCTCGGGAGCACGGTGTGCGGGTCCGCGACCGCCGTGCCGGCGGGCAAGACCTCGAAGAAGGCCTCGTCGCCGGCGTCCGCCGAGCCCGGCGGAATACGCAGCCCGACCAGCTCGTCGTCGAGCGTGCGCATGCCTGCGAGGACCGCTGTGAGTCCGCCGCCCGAAGGGAGGTCGAGATATTCGGCGAACGTCGGTTTCCGCAGATCGCCCTCGATTGCGATCACCCGCTGGCCGGCGCGCGCCAGGGCGCGCGCGACGCCGATCGTGGCCGCGGTCTTACCGGCCTCGCGCTCCGCCGAAGCGATCATCACCGCCCTCGTCTTCGAGCTGTCGACGTCACGCAGCCGAAGGTTGACGGCAACGGTGGCGTACGCCTCCTGTTGCGGCGCTCGCTCGTCGTCCGGCCCGCGCCAGCGGCGCGCCGCCGGGACGCGCGCGAGCACCGGGACGTCAAGCACGCCCTCGACGTCCGCCTCGTCCTTCAAGCGCCTGTCGACGGATTCCAGCCCGATCGCCATCAGGCAGCCGACGCAGAGGCCCAGGATGATGGCCACCGCGAGCGTGAGCTTCGTCCGCGGAACGGCGGGGCTCGTGGGCACCGACGCCGTCTGCGCGACCTGTACCCCGCCCGTCACGAGCTGCGCCGCGTTCTCCAGCTGCCCGAGCTGCGCCTGGAGACGCTTGCCCTGCGGGCCGTTTCGCTGCTCGGGCGTCATGCGCGCGAGCTGCACGGTCGCGAGGCTGGCCGACTTGTCGTACGCCTCCTGCTCCTGCTGACGCTGAAAGGCGACGTACCCGCGCGCCACCGCGTTCGCGATATCCCGCGCCCGAGCCGGGCTGGGGTCCCGCGCGGTGATCGAGATGATGTTGCTCGTGCCGGCGGTTGCGGCGCGGATGTCCTGCAGCAGGCTGTTCGGCGAGACGTGCAGCCCGAGCTGCCGGATCGCCCTCGCCGCGACGGGCTCGGTGGTGACGAGCGCCACGTTGGTGTTGATGTCGCGCTCCGGGTCCAGGGACCGGTTGGAGCTCGCGATGAAGAGCGCGTCGATCGGCTCCGTGTTCGTCACCAGCACCTGGGCCGTGGCGTCGTACTTCTTCTCCGCACGGAGGGTGACCGCCAGGGCCGCGCCGGCCGCGAGCACGGTCACGAGGGCGATCACCCACCAGCGCCGCCGAAGCGCCTTGAGATAATGCGAAAGCTGCTTCGCCGGGACAATGCTCGCATTGCCGGGACCGGCGGCAGGGGGATTTTCGCGTGGAGTACCCGCAGACACCACGATGTCAGTGTATGGCGGTAAAGCCCTACTCGTACCTGACCATTTGTCTAGGAAGTTCTGTGACATGAATTACGAGATTGCCGCCACTGCTGTTGTCTACCCGGGCACCGAAATCGGCGAGGGGTGCAAGATCCTCGACTACGCGGTCGTGGGCAAAGAGCCCTCGCTCTCGCCCAGGTCGACGGCGCGACGCGAGCCGCTGGCGCCACTCGTCCTCGGCCCGGGAACGATCGTCTCGACCGCCGCGATCGTCTTCGCGGGCACCCGGATCGGGGCGCGCGTGATCGTCGGTGACCAGGCCTGCGTGCGCGAGCGGTGTGAGATCGGCGACGACGTGGTCGTCGGGCGCGGCTCGCTGATCGAGAACGACTCCTCGGTCGGGGCCCTGACGAAGATCCAGGCGGACGCGTACATCACCGCCTACTCGACGCTGGAGGACAACGTCTTCATCGCGCCGCGCGTCGTCACCACCAACGACAACTTCATGGGCCGGACCGAGCGGCGCCACGAGCTCATGAAAGGCCCGCTGATCCGGCGGGGTGCGCGAGTCGGAGGCGGAGCCATCCTGTGTCCCGGCGTCGAGATCGGAGCCGAGGCGTACGTCGGCGCGGGCGCCGTCGTCGTGGGCGACGTGCCGCCGCGCGCGGTGGTCGTCGGGAACCCCGCGCGGCAGATTCGCGAGGTCCCCGACGAGGAGCTGCTGGAGCCGCAGTGAGCGCGACTTCCCCGCCGGTGCCGGTCGTCCATGAGCGCGGCCTCGAGCGCCTGCTGCGTCCGAGCAGCCGCGCCACGCTCGACACTGCCGCCGGGACGGGCCGGCCGGAGTGGCTGAGGGCCGGACCGTGGCGCGTCCTGGCCCGCCCCCGACGCGGTGCTCCGACCGGAGAGACGATCCAACGCTTCGAGCTCGCCTCGGGTGCGCCGGTCGCGGCGGTGCACGACGCGGAGAGCGATGTCTGGATCCCGTTCGACCTGGACGAGGCGTACGCCGCCTACGTGACCGAGGCCTGGCGCGAGAGCCAGCCCGTCAGGGCGCTGTCCTCGAGGCAGTTGGACGCGTACTACCGGATCAAGCGCGTCGTGCCGCGCTCATGGCTGCTCTCCGCCCGGCGGCTGCTGATGCGCTGGACAGGGTTGCCCGCGTTCCCGGCCTGGCCGCTCGACGAGAGCGTCGACCGGCTCGCGCGCTTCTACGCACAGTGCCTCCTCGTCGCGGCCGACGAGGGCGAGGCGACGTTTCGTTGGTTCTGGCCACGACGACACCGCGCCGCAGTGGTCCTCACGCACGACGTCGAGTCCGCGGAGGGGCTGCGGCTCGCAGTCGAGATCGCAGACCTCGAGGAGATGCACGGATTCCGTTCGTCCTTCAACATCGTCGGTGGCGACTACCCGATCGACGACGAGATCGTCCGTGAGCTCCGGGCGCGCGGCTTCGAGATCGGACTGCACGGGCTCCATCACGATCGTTCCCTGTTCGCTTCACGCGCGTCGTTCGAGGCGCAGCTTCCCCGGCTCGCGGAGGCAGCCGGCCGCCTCGAAGCGCTCGGCTTCAGGTCGCCTTCGACCCACCGCGTCATCGAGTGGCTTCCCGAGCTGCCCGTGTCGTACGACTGCTCGGTGCCGCATTCGGACCCGTACGAGCCGCAGCCGGGCGGCTGCTGCAGCCTGTGGCCGTACTTTCTCGGCTCGGTCGTCGAGCTGCCGTACACCCTGCCCCAGGATCACACGCTCTTCACGCTGCTTCGCTCAAAATCCGTTGATCTCTGGCTGTCGCAGGTTGGCGCGATCGAACGGCGCTTCGGGCTCGTCCAGTGCCTCAGCCACCCCGACCCTGGCTACCTCGGCGATCCGGACAAGCGCGCGCTCTACGGCGAGTTCCTCGCGGCCCTCGGAGCTCGCGACGCGCTCTGGCGCCCGCTTCCGCGCGAGCTCGCCGCCTGGTGGTCGCGTCGTGACGCCGGAGACGGGTCCGACCCAGACCTCTCGCTCGGGAGGATGCGTCGTGGCGACGGTGGCCGCGCGTCGCTCCACCCCCCCGCCTGAACGATTGTCGCCAGCGCTGTGGATAACCCAGCCGAGGCAGCGAAAGATGCTCCTACCTGGTCAAACTTGTTCTTGAGGCCAGGCCTGCCCGGGCCCCCCATTCGTCTAGCGGAATATTCAGTACGCGAGAAATGAGGGATACACCCCTATTGGCAAGTTTTCCACAAGCCGTACACTGTTGCTATCTAGACAATCCACGGGGGAGAAAGGCGGCCTTTCTTTGCACCCCAACGAAGGTACTGCGGTGGTACTGGATCAGCACCCGATGTGGTTGGACGCAGTCGAGCAGGTACTGGTCCGGGTCGGAATCGAAGTGGTCGGCAAGGCGGTCGAGCCTGAGAGCGCGATCGATCTGATCAACGCCAGGGAGCCAGAGCTCCTGGTAGCCGAGGTGGAGGAGGCGGACGGCGTCCAGCTCGTGCGGCGGATCCGGGAGGTTCGGCCCAGCCTGAAGGTGATCGCGTTGTCCCGCGTTGACGAAGCAAAGCACGTGCAGGCGACGCTCGGGGCAGGCGCGGTGGCATACGTCCTCAAGACGGCCGATCCCGAGGACCTTGCGGTCGCGGTTCGGCAGACGTTTGCCCAGTCCGTGTACTTCGCGGACGGCCGCTCAGCCGCCAGGACAGCCGAGCACGACGTGGAGCAGTCGGCGCGCCTGACGCACCGTGAGCGGGAGATCCTGCAGCTGGTGGCGCAGGGCTATTCGAATGCGCACATCGCGCGCATGCTCTGGGTCACAGAGCAGACGGTCAAGTTCCACCTCTCGAACATCTACCGGAAGCTCGAAGTGGCGAACCGGACAGAGGCAAGTCGCTGGGCACATCTCCACGGGGTCGTGGAGACGAACGGGGCGACCGCCCCTGCGGCGGCGTAGCGTCCCAGGCCCGGCTAGGTCGAGGCGAGGGTTCTGAGCGTAGCTCTCAGAATCCTCGCCTCACCGAGAGATAAGGAACCAGGGCGATTTCGACGAGGCCCGGAAGCGGGTCCTCGCGGCTAAAGACGGCTTCCTCGTCGAAGCTGAACAGCGAGCGCAGGTACTGCCGGAAAGGCAGCCGCCCGCGCACGATCTCCAGGGCTCCCGTCGGCAGGTCGGTCGTAAGGCGGATCCACCGGATCCCGGGACGGGCGATCGACGTCCGCACCGGCTCGCCGAGCTGGTCGGCGAAGACGAGATAGGGGAAGTCGACGCCGGCGCGACGTCCCAGCGTGTGGTAGCCCCACGTGCGGGCGTTCACGTCGAGAAGCTTCAGGCGACCGTCACGCTGGTCGAGCTTGTACTCCAGCTCGACGAGGCCGTAGTAGTCGATCGAGCGGAGGAACTTGACGGAAAGCGCTTCGAGCTCCGGCAGCTCGACGGTCTCGACGTAGGTGCTCGCGCGCCCGAACTCCGGCGGGTGTTGTCGGCGCCGGCGCGCCGTCATACTGCCCACTGCCGTCATCTCCTTGAAGAACGCGCAGTACGCGAACTGCTGACGGCCGTCGCCCGGGATGAGCTCCTGGATCATGATCTCCCCCGGACCGACGAGGGACGCCGCCTCGGCAAAAAGCCGGCGCAGGGTGGAACGGTCGTCCGCCCGCCACGCCTTCGCCTTGGTCGCGTACAGGAAGTGCTCCTTGATCGCCGGCTTCAGCGCCAGCGGGAACTCGGCGTCGACCGCCTCCAACTCGTCGGCGTTGCGCGGATACCAGGTGCGCGGAGTCGGGATGCCGAGCCCGGCGGCGCGCTCGTTCATCCGGCGCTTGTCCCACGCCCACTTCACGGTGCTCCAAGGAGGCGTCGGGACGCGGAAGACGCGAGCGAGGTCGTCCCGGTGCTGCGAAAACGCCGCGACGATCTCCTCGCGGGTCGGGTAGAGGACCCATCCGTGCAGGCCGTGCCGGGTGCCCGCCTCCAGCGCGGTCGCGACGATGCTCTCAGTGTCGCGGAGATCGTCCGCATGAACCGTGCACGTCGTGTAGCGGGAGTAGCGGGCGATCGAGTGCTCGTCGTCGATGACGCAGACCGGGATGCCGCGCGGCCCCAGGCTGCGGACGATGCCGAGTCCCTGGTAGTCACCGCCGACGACGACCGCGCCGGTTCCTCCCCGCGCTCCCGAGCGTCTCAACGCGCCGCGCCGTCTTCGAGCACCGCGCGCTTCACCGACTGCGCTGCGAACCACGTCCCCGAGACGAACCGCATGATCGGACCGAAGCTCCACGCCGCGGGAGCCCCGAGAAAGTGCAGCCGCGCGACGGAGGACTCGAGCCCTCGCCGCAAGACCGGGTACCCGCCGATCTGTTCGATCGGGAGGTCGGAGCTGAGGAACTCGTACCGGTCGACGGCCACGCGGTACCCCGTAGCGAAGAGGACGTGGTCGACCAGCCATTCGCGCCCGCTCTCGAGGCGGACACGCACCCTGTCGCCGGCGAGCTGCGCGCGGGCCACGAGCTCGCCGCGGTGGAGCGGCACCCCCGCCAGGCGGGGCACGAGCCACGCCGCGCCCGCAGGACGAATCGCACGCCTGGCCATTCGATCCTGCAGGGAGCGCGGGAAGCGCCGGAACAGCTCCGGGACGGCGAGGACCCGGCTCATCCCGATCGGCCCGACGTCGGTGGGCGCGTAGAACACGGGCTTGGCGGGTCCGAGCCGGCGCTGGATCTTGCCGCCGCGTAGCCAGTTGACGCGCTGCGCACGCACGACGACCTCGCAGCGGGCGCCTGCCTCGCTCAGCAGCGCAGCGGACTCGAGCGCGCTCTGCCCGCCGCCGACAACGAGGACCTCGGAGTCGGCGAAGCGGGAGAAGTCTCGATGCTCTGAAGAGTGCGACGCAAGCTCGGGGGGAAGGTCGTCGAACCCGGGAGGTCGGGACGCGAACGGCGCGATGCCCGCCGCGACCACGACCCGCCGCGCACCGACCTCCTCGCCGTCGCCGAACGTTACCCGGAAGCCGCCGTTCTGCCGCGCAACGCGAGTGACCTCGCGGCGGTCGGCATCCGGCGCTACGCGCTCCTGGAACCAGCCGCCGTAGGCGACGAACCGGTCGAGCGGAATCGGCGCACCGAACGAACCGCCCGTCTCGCGCTTGAACGCGTCCAGCGTGAGGTCACCCTTACGGAGGCCGATGTGCGAGGCCTCCCAGCGGGAGCGGAGACGCATGCCCATGGGCATCGAGCTCCAGAACGACATCGGCTCGCCGAAGACGCGGACGTCGAGGCCGCCGATCTCACGAAGACGCGCCGCCGCGGCGAGCCCGTACGGACCGGCGCCGACGATGGCGACGTCGCAACCGCCCGTGGTCATACCGTCTTCCACCGTTTCATCTTCGTCACCTCCGCATCCGGCCGCAGGACCCGGGCGGTGTTCCCGCCCCCCGACAGAGCCTTGCACGTCGTTCGCAGCCGTCCTACTGGACGAATAGCCAGGCGTTCCAAGCGCATCTCAGGCGGCGAGTGCCGTCGACGCGAGCTCGATGCGAGCGCCACGGGCAGCGAGCGACGCGTCGACGGCTTCGATGATCCGGACGACCTCGAGACCCAACGCTGCGTTCGATCTCGGGGTCGCGCCCGTCCTGATCGCAGCGCAGAAGTCCTGCAGTTCGAGCGAGAGCGGTTCGGCCGGCTGGACGTGGGGAGACACGATGTCGCCGGTGCGGTAGGTCAGCGTGTACTCGCCGAAGGACTCGGGGTCCTTCAACAGGACCCCGGAGTCGAAGATGCGGACCGGTTCGTTCGACGTGTCGTCGTACACGACCATCTTCTGCGACCCGACGATCGTCGTCCGGCGCAGCTTGCTCGGGGCGAGCCAGGCGAGCTCGACGTGGGCGACCGTCTCGGACGGGAATTCGAGGTTGATGAACGCGACGTCGGGCGACCCCGGGATGACGCAACTCCGGCTGAGCGCCGTCACGTGCGCAGGCGTCTCGTCGAGCCAGTAGCGGAGGATCGAAAAATCGTGCGGGCCGAGGTCCCAGACGACGCTGACGTCAGGCTGGTGCAGCCCGAGGTTGACGCGGCTCGTCGAGACGAAGTAGACGTCTCCGAGTTCTCCGCTTCGGATCAGGTTGTGAATTGCCACGACGGGCGGGCTGTAGACGAACGTGTGGCCGGGCATCAGCGCGAGGTCTAGGCGGTCGGCGAGGGCGATGAGCTCGAGCGCGTCGGCCGACGATGCCGCGAGCGGCTTCTCGACGAATACGTGCTTGCCGGCCTGGAGGGCCGCCGCCGCCAGGTGGACATGACTCGAGACCGGGGTCGCGATGGCGACCGCGTCAATGGCGTCGTCGGCGATCAGGTCATCGAAGCTCTGCGTCGCGGCGAGCGCCGGATAGCGCCGCCTGATCAGTTCGAGCCGGTTCTCCCGGAGGTCGCAGACGGCGACGGCGTCGCCCTCGTCGATCTCGTGGAGGTTTCGCACGAGGTTCGGCCCCCAGTAGCCGAGGCCGACCACGCCCACCCGGACCGGTCGTTGCCTGGCCCCGATGCGGTCGTTGCCGTTCAGGCCGCTCATCAGGCGGTCGCCCGCTTCTGCCGCAGGAGTTGGAACGGCGTCCGGAAGAGGAGCTTCAGGTCGAGCCCGAGCGACCAGCCCCGCGCGTAGAGGACGTCCATGTCGAGCGCCTCGCCGAAGGTCGAGCTCGCCCGGGCGGTCACCTGCCAGAGGCCCGTCACCCCCGCCGGAACGAGAAAGCGCTCGAAGTGGTGCGGAGCGAAGAACTCGGTCTCGTACGCGATGCACGGCCTCGGGCCGACGAGGGACATGTCGCCGCGCAGGACGTTGACCAGCTGCGGCAGCTCGTCGAGGCTCGTCTTACGCAGCCACCGGCCGACCGGCGTCACGGCGTCGGCGCGCTCGAGCTTGTACATCCCGTTGGAGCCGAGCTCGGCGCCGGCGGTCATCGTCGCCTTGATGTAGTCGCGGTGGGCGGCGTTGTCGGTGTCGACTTTCATCGTCCGAAACTTGAACGCCGTGAACTCCCGCTGGTTCATGGCCAGCCGCTTCTGCCTGAAGAAGATCGGGCCGGGCGAGTCGCGCTTGATCTTCCATGCGATGATCGCGAACAGCGGAGCGGTCAAGATGAGCCCGGCGGTCGCGCCGACGAGGTCGATCGTCCGCTTGATCATCAGCGACGACCACGGGAGCCGCGCCGGCGGCAGGCCGACGAGCGGGAGGCCCTCGACCGTGTGTACGCACGCGCGCGGCCCGACGAGCTCGAAGAGCTGCGGAACGATGTCGATCTGAACGTCGAGATCGCGCAGTCGGCCGATGATCTCGGTCGGGTCGTCCGTCGATCCGCCGGGGCGGGCAATGATCACCCGCTCCACGTCGAGCAGCTTCACCATCTCGGCGAGGCTGTCGGGCGTTCCGAGCACCGCGAGATGGCGCAGCTCTCCTCGCAGCTCGATCTCTCCGGGAGCCTCGTCGACGAAGCCCACGAGGTTGATCCCGTACTCGGGGTGCAGCAGCAGCTTGCGGCCGATGACCTGTCCGACGTTCCCGGCGCCGACGACGATCGTGTTCTGGACGTAGGCGACCGTCGTCCGGCACCAGGCTCTGGCGATCGCCCGGAGCGCGGTGACGAGAACGAGCGCCAGCGCCCAGAACATGACCAGCCCGTCCAGGTCGAGCCGCGGCGCCTCGGCGGCCCAGAAGGCGAGCAGGTAGAGCCACGCACCGACGGTGATGACGTGGAAGACGCCGACGGCGTCCTCCACCGTCGAGTGGTCGACGAGCTGCTCGTCACGCTCGTACAGAGAGCCCAGCTTCGCGAGCACGACCCACGCCGGCAGCGTGCATAGGAAGAGCCCGATCTCGGCGAACCCTCCGCCGTCCGTGGCGAACGAGGCGGCGACCAACGCGATCACGAGCCCGAGCAGGTCGCCCGCGAGGAGCGCCCGCCTCACAAGCCAGTTGCGCCCGTGCGGCTGCGAGGTGCGCCGGCGGTGCTCGAGGATGTCGAGCGTCCGCCGATCGACGGACGCGAGGACGTCCTCCAGGAGCCGCGTCGAACCGGCGGCCGGCGCGCTTTCGAGCACGCCCATCAGCGGCTCGCGCGTCCGCTACCGCTGCCGCCGACCCGGGCGCACCGCCCGGTTGGTTCCCGCGATTGCCGCATCGTTGTTGGTCCTTCGTTGATTCCGAGGCCGGATCGCCCCCTGGCCTCTGAGCGTATGCGGGTCGGCGCCGGAGCAGTAGACCAGAGTCGCGGGACCGTCCCGGCGGGGGGCAAGTGGGGCCTTCCTGCCTCACCTCCGCGTGCCGCGGCTAGCCGTTTGGGTGGTCCGCCGGCTCCTGCGGCGCTCGCTGGGGGAGCGGCCGCGCCGGATTTCCCGCCACCGTAACGCCAGGTGCGACGTCTCGCGTAACCACGGCGCCGGCTCCGACGATCGCCCCGGCGCCGATCCGGACCCCGCCGAGGATGACCGCTCCTGACCCGAGCGAGGCACGACACTCGACGACGGTCCGGCGAAGCTCCCAGTCGCTCTCGGTCTGCAATGCGCCGCCCGGCGTCGTCGCGCGCGGGTACTTGTCGTTGATGAACAGCACCCCGTGACCGACGAAGACCTCGTCCCCGATGCTGACGCCGTCGCAGACGAAGCTGTGGCTCTGGATCTTGCAGCGCGCTCCGATTTCGGCGCCGCGCTGAACCTCGACGAACGGCCCGATCCGCGTGCCGTCTCCGACCGTGCACCCATAGAGGTTCGTGAACGAGAAGACGGCGACGTCCTCGCCGAACGAAACGTCCCGAATCAGCCGGAAGGGAGCCTCGTTCACAGGCCCGTCAGCCATAGAAACGCCATGAAGGGAACCCGCCACAACGGTTCCCTCCATGGCTCAACGAGTGTCCCACGTTGCGCTCCAGAGGCGGCGTCAGCCCGGCCTCTAGGCGACCAAATGGGGGACAAGGGCCGCGGCTTCTGTCCCCAGCCTTAGCCGCAGGACTTAGTCTCTATGTTGAGGCCCGGCCGGACCGACCGGTGGGAGCCGAGTGGGTAGTTCGGGAGAAGCCGCAGCTCCTTACCCCGCGGCTCCCACCTTTATGTGCGTTCGTTCGGGCGATCAGCCCGGAACTCGAGCCCGGCCCTCGGTGTCGAGCAGTCGCATCGCCTTTGCAGTCACGGCCTCGGATTCGAGCGGACGAATGAGGAAGTCCTCCGCGCCGAGGAGTGTGGCGACGTGCCGCTGCTGGGGCTCGAGCTCGTCTGCCACGATGAGCACCGGCACGTCCGGGTGGCGGATGTTGAGCTCGGCGAGGATCTCGGCGCCGGATCGGCCGGACATCTTCCAGTCGAGGATCGCGAGGTCGGCGGGCCGGGCTCCGAGCAACCCGAGCCCCTGCTCTGCGTCGCCCGTGGCCGCGACGTCGATGCCGTCCGGGCCGAGCACCTCGGCGAAGAGGTCGCGCTCGTCCGGGTCGTTGTCGATCACGACGATACGCCGTCGCCTGGACGCCCCGGCTGCCGGTGCCCCGTTGGCGACGCTCGTCGGTTGCGCTCCGTGGCTCGTGACCGGCGCTTCGACCGGCGTCGCAACCGCGTACTGCTCCTCCAGTTCCCGCGGGAGCAGGCGGCGCACCCACCTCCTCCCCGCGACGGCCGGAGCGACCAGGAACGCGAGCAGCGCGACGGTGGCCAGGGTGACGAGAGCCGCTCCGACCGCCCACTTCCACGTTCCGCTCGACGCGCTGTCGATGCTGTGGCGGGAGCGCAGCGCGACGGCGGTGATCGTGGGTTGCCCGCCCTTGCTCCTGAGCGTGACCGACACGGCTCGGTACTCGGTATCCCCGACGGTGATATCGCCTGGCTGGCCGCTTGGAGCGGCCACGCGGCCCGACACGACTCCGGCGACGACTGTGCCGCCGACGACGACCACGAGATGCTCTCCGGAACTCCGCAGGTTCCGCGGCACGAGGTCCCGGTAGAGGCCGGTGACGGGGCGGGCGAGGATGACAGCTCCGTACGCCCCGTTCTTGTCGGGTTTAGCGACCTTCGCCGTCGCAGTTACGACCGGCTGCTTGAAGTCGCCCCCGATTGGTCGCCCATTGACCCGGAAAGCGCGGTACGGATGGAGGGCGACATAGTCCTCCATCGCTTTGAGACGATCGCGAACGATCATCCGCTGGATGTGTTCCTCGGCTGCTGTCGTCGTCGCCTGAAGCTGCAGGGCGCTCACCTGGCTCATGTACTGCGCGCGCGCAACGCCCACGATGGCGGTCAGCTGGGTGTCCGCCCGGTTGACCTCGTTGTGCGCCGTAAGCCGGATCACCGCCCAGGTTGCAAGGGCGACCGGTATGACGGCGACAAGCGTGACGAGAAGCGCGAAGCGGAGGCGGAAGCCTGTCCCCGGCGACGTTTGAACGCCGGAGCGCTGCGCTCCCACCATCCCCCCCGCAGCGTTCGGTCCGGAAGTTATGCTCTCGCCCCTTTCACGCTGAGTCTACCGTGCACTCGGGGACCTTTCCGGCACCCGCCGGCCAGCCCTTGCGCGATTCTGCACGGGCCTGGTGAATACTTGTTTGACTGCAATCGGAGACTGTCGTAATCTGTCCCTTAGTGGGGGGACGGATCCGCTTCGGCGCTAGTCTCGGGCTACTCGGTGCCGGAGTCGCGGCGTCCATTTTCCTCTGGGCGCGCGCGACTGGCCATGTGCTCCAACTTCCGGACCTCGGCGCGACGTCGCGCGGCAGCGAGCCAGCGGTCGTCCCCGCGTACATCTCGCCGGCGTCGTTCGCGGCCACCCTGGGTGCGCCGGCGCCAGGCGCGGCCGGCGGCTCCATCGCAACCGGCAGCGGATCGACTTCAGGCGGCGGGGCCAATACCGCAACAGGCGCTGTCGCGTCCGGGTTCACAGTCGCCACGCCGGGCCCCGCGGAAACGGTCGCAGGCTCGACGGCCGGCTCCAAGCCGTCGACGACGCCGACGCCCCAGTCGGGCGGCAACACCGGCAAGGGCGGTGGCAGCAATGAGCCGCCGGGAGGCTCGACCTCGTCGCCTCCTCCGCCGCCCGCACAAACCCCCGGCACCGCCACAACGCCCGAGCAGGTGAGGTCGGAAACGAATAAACAAAAGGCGCGCTACAACGTACCGACCTCCCCTTCGAAGCCGAACCAAACGCCCGCGAAGCCGTCCAAGCCGTCGAAGCCAGCGGTGCCGTCCGTTCCGGGGCCGAAGCCGAAGCCACACGGGAACGGGCCGCAGGGCGAGCGACCGCCGAAGGCGCAGGGCCCGAAGAACAAGCCGAAGGCTCCGAAGGGACCGACCGTCCCATCCGCGCCCGGAAACAGCGGCAACCACGGGAACCCGTCCCATCCTTCGAAGCCTCCAAAGCCCTCGAAGCCGACACCGCCGGGCAAGCCACCCAAGCCGGCGACCGCGACCGCCCCGAGCAAGCCGCCCAAGCCGCACAAGCCGGCGACCGCGCCCAGCAAGCCCTCGAAACCGACGCTCCCGAGCAAGCCCTCGAACGCACCGGCGCAGGGCTCGTCGACGACGCATACGCCTCCGTCTCCGCCCCACACCCCGACCGTTCCGACGGTGCCTAAGCCGGCGCCGACGGCACCCGGCGCGCCGAGCACGACCGCGCCGACCGTTCCCTCCGTGCCGTCATCGCCGGCACCCGGCAATAGCGGGAACTCGAATGGCCACGGCGGCAACGGTCAGGAACACGGCAACAAGAACAAGTAGTCGTAGTCGGCAGGAGCCGGCGCTGCCCGCACCTCGTGGGCTGCTATAGCGGCGACGACAAGTAGTACGAACAGGACGATCCCGAGCAGCACGGCAGAGACGCGCGATGACAGGGCGAACCTGCCGCGCTTGCCGTAATGGATGTCCGCGATGACGATGCTCGGATGGTCGACCCTGCGGTACGTGATCCGCCACGAGAGCTTCCAGCGTCGAGCCGCTGCTCGTCAACCGCCCCGTGAACGTCCCCGTCGCACCACTTGCCGGGCGTTCATCCTCGCCGACAGCTTGCGTCTGGGTCGCGGGCCTCCCATTTACATTGCGGGAATGCGAGCGTCGTGAAAGGCGGCGACGCGATAGAGCAACGCGTGCAAAAGACGGCGATCTTGGTGGCCGAGCGGCGCAAGTAGATCTTCCTCCACCTGTGTCGAAACCGCTCGGCAAGCCGACGCGACGTAACGGCCCTGCGCGGTCAGCGTCAACCTATGGCGGCGGCGGTCGACAAGGTCAGGATCGCGCTCGACGAGACCGGCCTTCTCAAGCTGGTCGACGAGACCGACCACGTAACTACGGTCGAGTCCAAGCGTCTCCGTCAGGTCGCGCTGCGGAAGACGCGCGCGATCTTCGGGCACCGCCAGTACGGCGCAATGACGCGCTGCTAGTCCGCGTTCGGTGAGCGCGTCACCGAGTCGCCGGCGGCACTCGGAGCCAACGCGGCCGAGGATAAAGCCAAGGTCGTGTGCGAGCAGCGGTGGCACGTGGCCGTTGGTGTCGTTCTCGCGCTGCCCGATCGCTCAACCGACTCAACGCGCTGACCGGTTCACCGAACAAGAATGACGGCGTGCGTTACGACGTGCTGATCGTGGGGGGAGGCAGCGCCGGCTGCGTGCTGGCAGCACGGCTCTCCGAGGATCCCGCGCGCGAGATCTGCCTCGTCGAGGCCGGGCCGGACTACGGGCCGCTCGCGGAGGGACGCTGGCCGGATGAGCTGCTCGACCCGCGCGCACTCGCGTTCTCGCACGACTGGGGAACGGGCGGCGAGGACGACCGCTCGCTCGGGGCGCGGGTCATCGGCGGGTGCTCCGCCCACAACGCCTGCCTGCTGTTCGAGGGCGCGACCTCGGATTACGACGAATGGGGCCAGGACTGGACACACGCGGCGCTTGCTCCCCACATCGCACGCGCCTCGACGACGCTCCGCAAGACGAGGCTCAACACCAATCGACCGGCGCCGTTCCACACCGCCTTCGTCGAGGCCGCCCAGGGCGCCGGCTTCCCTCTGCTCGAGGACGCGAACGATGCCTCCCGACCGATCGGCGTCGCAACTGGACCCTGGAACGTCGCCGGAGGCGTGCGCTGGAACACCGCCTTCGCGTTCCTCGATCCGGTGCGCGAGCGGCCGAACCTCACGATTCTTTCCGACGCGCTTGTCGATCGGGTCGTCCTGGACGGCACGCGCGCCTCGGGTGTGCTCGTCCACGACGGCCGTCGACTCGAAGCCGACCTCGTCGTCCTCGCCGCGGGCGCGTACTTTACGCCGGCGATCCTGCTCCGAAGCGGGATCGGGCCGGAGGCCGAGCTGCGCCGACACCGGATCCCGGTCGCCGTCGATCTTCCTGTCGCTGAGCGGCTGCTGGACCACTTCGGATCCGGCGTCGTGTGGGAGCCAACTGACGAGCTCCACGAGCGCACTGCATCGCATATCGCCGAGTCGGGCGCCGCGTTCCAGCCGTATTCGGTCGTGAAAGCGGCCAGCTCCGCTTGCCCGGACGGGACCTGGGATATCCACCTCTTGTCGTGGACGAACCCCGCGCCGGGCGAGACCGATCGCTACGAGGTGTTCTGCTCTGGCTTCCACATGAAGCCCCGCTCGGTCGGCCGTGTTCGCCTCCGCTCCACCGACCCCCAGGACCTCCCAGTCGTGGAGCGCGGGTTCCTCAGTCACGAGGAGGACCTGACCGTGATCGTCGAGGCACTCGAGCTAGCCCGGACGATTGGCGGCACAGAACCGTTGCGAAGCCTCGTCGCGCGTGAGCTCGAGCCGGGCGACTACGACCTGGAGGATTATGTCTCAGCGAACGTCAGAAACTATTTCCACCCGGCGGGGACCTGTGCCATGGGCGAGGTCACCGACATCCGGGGGCAGGTGCATGGCACGGACCGGCTCGTCGTGGCGGACGCGTCGATCATGCCGACCATTCCCCGCGCGAACACGAACCTGTCGACCGTCGCGATCGCCGAGAAGATCGCCTCGCTCTGGTAGGTTGCCGCGCAGTGGGTAGGGGATCGGCGTTCGCGCGTTGCTGCGTCGTCGTCGGTGGGGTCGTGGCTGCGTCGGTTGGTGCCCAGGCGTCGTCGGGAGGCGCAGACGACACGGCGATCCCGGGACGCATCATCCCAGGCATCGGCGTCGACCACCTTCACCTCGGCATGACCGAGGGCGCGGCGAAACGAGTCCTTCGGCGCGTCGGCGCGCCCGGGGTTGCCCGGCGGGTTCCGCGCGACGGCGGACAGGAGTACGTGGAGCTCCGGTTTCCACGAGACATCACGAAGGACGACCCCTACGTTATCGGGACGCAGGGGACGCGCTCCTCGCGGGTCGTCGTGCTCATCAGCGTCAACACGTGGCTGAACAAGACCCCGAAAGGGATCCGCATCGGTGACCGTCTGCGAAAGCTGGTGCGCGCGTATCCGGGGGTCAACTGCCGCCCAACACCCGCGCCGCACCAAACGGATGAATTCGGAACCGGGTTGTTCTGCACGCTCGGAGACCGAAGTAAGCGGAACACCGTCTTCCTCCTGAAATGGTACTGGGAGCACGGAGGGAAGATCGCTCGGGTCACGCGGATCGACATTCGCGAGCCGTTCGTCAAGCTCGACGTCGAATCGCACGCCTGACGGCGGTATGACGAGGTTCGTCGTCGACTGCGGCGTCGTTCTCCACCTGGCCGACGAGGAGATCGATGTCTACGCCGGGCACGAGCTGCTCGCGCCGACACTGCTGCGCAGCGAGACGCTGTCCGCGATGCACGAGGCCGTACATCGCGGCGAGGTCGCGTCGGATGTCGCGCTCGAACGGCTGGCCCATATCTGGGCGATGCCGATCCGCCTGCTCGGCGATGCGGTGCTCCGGCGGCGGGCCTGGCGGGTCGCCGAGCAGCTCGGCTGGGCCGAGACGTACACCGCCGAGTACGTGGCACTCACTCAGCTGCAGGCGGACGCGTTCGTGACCCTCGACACCGGGCTCGCGCGGCAGGTCGACGGTCTCGTGGCGACGGCGCCCGTTGCGGCGCTTCAGACGGCCTGACTCTCACTCGGGCCAGGCCGCATACGGCCGCGTCGTGTTCAGCTGTTCCCAGTGATCGGCGATTCTGGTCAGGAGGTCGACCAAGCGACGGCGTTCCGCCGCCTCGAGCGGTTCGAGTAGCTCCTCCGTCTGCGCGGCGAGCTCGCATGCGGCCTTGCGTTGCCTCTTGTCGCCCTTTGGCGTCAGGTGGACGAGAAAAGGAGCGACGATCGTCGGGATTGCGGACGCGCTCGACGAGCTTCTTCCCCTCGAGTTCGTCGATCAGGTACACCATCGCGGTTCGATCGAGAGCGCCGTCGCGAGCTCGATCTGCGTTTGCGGTCCCGACTCGTCCAACGCGCTCAGTCCTCCCCAGGCCGGGCGCGAGAGGCCCAGCGGCTCGAGACGTTCCGTCGCCAGGCTCTCCGCTGCCCGGGCGCTGACGGACAGCAGCTGGCCCACCCGCTCGGTCCGTTTCTTCAAACGGCGTATGCGCAGCGACGAGGACCCGTTTCGAAACGCACCGGAAGACTGGTCAATCGGAATATCTACGTAAACTTGTTATAATCGCGCCTGTAAATATCCAAAAACCCGCTTCTAGTACCGCGAACGAGTTACACCGGCGTGGCGGTAGACGAAAGGAGAAGTTAATGCGTCGATATCTGTTGCCGGCCGCGCTTGTGCTCGCAGCAGCGGTTGCCTTGGTGGCCCCGGCTTCGGGGCAGGCCAGTAGCGCACCGTCACTCGCCTGGTCTCCATCGACCAGCGGCGCCTTCGACTTCGGGACGGCAAAGGTCGGCGACAAGCCCGTCCAGACGTTCGCGCTCAAGAACTCGGGCGGCACGGCCTCCGGAGCACTCACGATTTCGGTGTCCGGCTCGACGGCGTTCTCGGTCACGTCTGATGACTGCACGGGGTCGGCTCTCGGCAAGGGAAAGTCCTGCGCCGTCACGGTCGAATTCGCACCCTCGACGGCGGGTCAGAGTGAGACGGCCACGCTCGTCGCGAGCGGAAAGAAGTCCGGCGCAAAGGCGGATGTGACGCTGACCGGCGCCGCCGCCGGCGCGAGCGCAGGACATATCTACTGGCCTAACGAGCTCGGCGACGCAATCGGCCGGGCGAAACTCGACGGAACGGACGCCGACGAGAACTTCATCACCGGGGCGTCGTTCCCGTTCGGGATCGCGGTCGACGGAGCCCACGTCTTCTGGGGGAACTTCGGCGAGGACACCATCGGCGTGGCGAACCTCGACGGGAACGGTGCGAATTCGAGCTTCATCACCGGCGCGTCCGGCGCCTCCGGCGTCGCGGTCGACGGACAGTACGTGTACTGGACGAACTACTTCGAGGGCACCATCGGCCGCGCGAACCTCGACGGAACAGGTGCGGACCAGAGCTTCATCACGGGTGCATCCGGCGCCGCCGGCGTGGCGGTCGACGACAACTACGTGTACTGGGCGAACCAGTTCGCCGGCACGATCGGCAGGGCAAACGCCGACGGAACCAGTCCGGACCAGACCTTCATCACCGGCGCCTCCAGCCCCACCAGCGTCGCGGTGAACGGCGCGCATGTCTACTGGGCCAACCAGTCCGACGGCACGATCGGACGGGCGAACCTCGACGGAACGGGCTCGGACGAGAGCTTCATCACCGGCGCCTACCAGCCCAACGGGGTCGCGGTCGACAGCGCCTTCGTGTACTGGTCGGACGGAGGCAACAACACGATCGGCCGGGCGAACCTGGACGGGACGAGCGCAGACGAGAACTTCATCACCGGAGCGAACTCGCCCGGCGGCGTGGCGGTCGACATCGGCTAGGGAGCAGCCCGACGATCCAGCGGTCCACGTCGACGCCCTGGAGGCGCCATAGGCGCTACGGAATCGCGACGGCCTGCAGCGTCACCGGGTCGTGGATCGTGTAGTCGAGCTCGTCCGACTGGGACACGCCGGACGGGGTCAGCACGTCAAGTGTCTTCGGAACCGTGCCCGGGTCGGCGGTGCAGTGCGGATCCGGGCTCGCGCCCGCGCAGACCCCGAACAGGAACGGTTGTGGCGTTGCGGCGAAGCCGCGCGCCTGGTCAGGGCTGAAGCCGTCCTGACCAGTGAGCACGACCGTGAACCCCCAGCCCGCGCCGGGGGTGCCGCCGAGAGCCGCGGTCGGGACGCTAAACGTGATGAAGCGCGAGATCTGGTTTGCCGAGATCGAGATCGTGCCGACGGTGTTGCTATGGGCGTCGATGAAACGCTGGCCGAAGCCCTGCACCTCGAGCAGCCGGCTCCACGCCGACCCGCCGGCGATGACGTAGTTGCGCTGCGGGAACGAGGGCGCCGTCGAGGTGTCTCCCGGCGCGGCACTCGGATTACGAACGTACACGTCGATCAGCTGCGCGCCAAGCGAGCTCCCGAATGTCGGGCTCAGGTCGCGAATCTTCGCCTTGAACGTCGTCGTCTGGCCGTCGGGCGACAGGATGACGTGGAATTCCTGCAGGTCGAACGCGCCCGCGTGGAAGTCGTTGGCGGTGGGGTAGGCGTAGTTGCCGGGACCGTTGTCGTCGTTCGACGGGTCGGAGACGTCGAGGAGAACGGTGCCCGGCGTGAAGTCGAACACGACGCTGCGTTTTCCATGCGCCGTCGCGCCGGTCGGACTCTCCGCGACGATGTTGAGCACGCTCGTTCCGCCCGTTACGGGGATGGAGACGCTGAAGGAGCCGTCTGCGGCGACGGGCGCCGTCGCGACCGTCGTCTGCGAGTTCTGGTCGATGTTCGTGGCGGCGACCGTGACCGTGTTTCCGGGCACGGTCGTGCCCGCGACGGTGACGGGCGAGGTCACCGATGACTGGTCGGCGGGGCTCGTCACGTCGAGCGCCGTCTGGCCGTGCGTGTGCGTCACATAGCGATCGACTGTCGCCGCCGGCTGCTCGAGGACGCGGTTGGCGACGAGGTCGCCGAGGAGGCGCACGTACGCGCCCGCAGACCACGTCAGCGGCCCTGCCGAACCGGCCGGCTCGCCGTTACGGAAGCCGATCGACGCAGTCGTGGGATCCGTGCCGAACGGCGAGGCGGCCAGATCGGGATACTCCCAGTCCTGCTCCGGAATGAGCCCGACGCCGCCTCCGAAGCGGTCCATGCCGTCGAGAAGGCTGACTGCGTTCGCCCGGTGGCCGCTCTGCAGCTCCTGCTCGGCTCGTTCTCCCGAGAGCACGGGCCAGAGATGGCCGGTGCCCTTCCCGGACGGCGCCCACGGGTGCCCGTCGGAAGCGCCGTCGCCATAGCCGTCGCCGTTGTAGCGGTGCCAGCCGGGCCCGCTCGCGGTGTTCGACTCGATGGTCGCGTCGACGATCGGGAGGGACTGGAGGACGTCGGCGTCGGAGGCCGAGAGCTCCCCGAGGCGCGTGAGCTCGAGGAAGCCGGCGTCGATGACCGTACGCTGGTCGAGCGTCGGCCCGCCGTTGCCGACGTTGTACGAGATCGCGGCGTTCGGGTCGCCGGTCTTCGACAGCCGGATGAAGTAGGGGTGGGCGGCCAGCGGCCCGTTCGTCGTCACGGTCCAGCCCTTGATCGAGCGCTGGAAGTCGTCGGCGACGCCGCGGAAGACGGCCGCCGATTGTGAATCGCCGTTCAGCTGCGCGATATGGGCCGCAGCGACGAGGCCGGCGATCTCGGCGGCGATCGTTGAGGGAGAGAAGCCGCCCTGCTCCTCCCACCGCTCCGCGCCGAACGACGGCCCGTGCGCGATCAGGAAGTCGGCGGCAGGACGAATGTGCTGCTGGTACATCGCGGAACCGGTCAGCCCGACCTGGTCCGCCATGAGGATGGGGTAGGCGGTCTCGTCGAGTTGCGTTCCGAACGAGTCCGGTGCGAGCTTGCCGTTGACGAGGCTGTTTCGCGGCATCGAGCCGTCGGCCTGCTGCTGCCGGTCGAAGAGGAAGTGCACGGCGTCACGCGCGGTCTGCAGGTCGCCGTCGACCAGCAGGCCGGTCCACGCTTCGTAGAGGTCGCGCGAGAAGACCTCGCGGTACGAGCCGAAGTACGTATTCAGCGGATCTCCCGCGGACACCGCCTGTCCCCAGGGAGAGGTCAGGCTGGCGACGATCGCGCCGGGAAAGGTCTTGTCCTCCGAGGCCTTGACGACGTTTGCGTTGAGGTAGTAGGCGTCCACGAGCTGCTTCCAGCGCGCGTTGGGAACGCCCGAGAGCTTCTTCGGCGGCGCGTTGAGGCCCGCGTCGTAGGCGGCCCAGCCCGCCTCGTAGCTCTTCCGCGCGGCTGGAAAGCCCGCCGCAAGCGAGGTTTCTGCGGACTGCACGGCGCTCGCCTGCGTGGAGCCGAATCCGAGCGCGAGGGTGAAGGTGGAGCCCGTCGTGACGCGCGCCGCCTGCACGAGGTTGCCGTTCTGCGCGTCGGCGTAGGTCGTCGTCAGCGAGTGGCTCGTGTCGAGCTGGATCAACGGGTCGCTGCCCGCGCCTGCGAACCCGTTGGTCGCGTCGGTCAGGCCTGCGGAGTCGAGCGCCGCGTAGACCGGCTGTGCATAGTCGCGGTTGGCCGCGTTCGTCGTCGTGACCGTGTCGTCGGAGACGAGGATCGGATGGCCCGTGGACGTGTCGACGGTGCCGGAGTCGGCGCCGCCGTTGCCGGCCCCGCCGCCGCCGTTGCCGTTCAGCGTCGGATCGAAGCGCACGTAGAGCTGGAAGCCGGCGGCCGCGGCGACGAGCGGCTGGTACGTCACCCGCATCAATACCGTGTCGCGCGCGGGATCAGTTAGGTACTCGGTCTCGATCCGATACGCGCCGCTCTTCGCGGTTGTCGTGACGCGACACTCCATGCCGCCGGAGTCGAGAGCGCGCACGGCGTACGTCATGTCGCGCGTTTGGAGGTCGGTAAAGGTGGCGCCGTCCGTGACGACGTACTGGAGCGTCTCGACGTTCGTCGTGTCGGCCGTCGGGTAGTAGACGTCGCTGAGGACGCCGTTCGCGACCGTGTACCAGACCTTCGACGTCGTGTTGCGCGCGGTGCCGAGACAGTCCTTGCGCGCCAGGTCGAAGTGCGAGAGCGATCCCGGCCCGTCGGCCGCCGCATCCGGCGGGCCCGCAGCAGCAGGCGCCGCCCCTACAGCGGCGGCGATGACGAGCGCCAAGAGCCCGCGTCGAGCGGCAAGCAAGAGGTGACGACCCCCCATGACAACCTCCCTCCCCAATCGGCCAGCGTGCGCGAGCATAACGCGCTTCGGCGGGAGCGATCAGGAGTCCAGCTGTTTGGCCGCCGCGCTTGCCCGCCGTGACAACAGCTGGCCGCAAGGGTCGCGGCTCTCCGGACAGGCTCGGGCACCGTGACGGACGCGGCGCGACGGAGGGCCCGCGGCATGCACCGCCGCGGGCCCTCCGCTCGCTCAGGGCGCGAGCGCTGCGCAGATCTCCTCGGTGCTCACCGAGGTGCTGTGCCGCGGCGAGACGAGGATCTCGCCAGTCGTGAGATCCACAATCGTCGCGCCTGCCAGTTCGAACTGCTGGCCCGCGGTGACATCGATCACGTCGCCATTCGGCCTGACGAGGAGCAGGTCGACGCCGACGCTGCGCGGCAGGCGGAACGTCTTGCCGTTCGCCATCGCCGTCAGCGCGATGTTGGCCGTGCTCATCCCGGCGAAGCCAGTCCCGTCGAAGCTTCCGATCTTGAACACGATCTGACCCTCAGCGTGGACATCGACCGGAAACCCGCACGCGTCGCTGAGGACGTCGTCCGGGTTCGTCTCGTCGATCGTGAACCGCAGGATCTGCGGTGCCGCGCTCGACGCGGGCGAGGCGCCGATGCCGGCGGCGACGAGCGCGACGAGCGCGAGCACGAGAACCTTCCTGGTCATTGCCTTCCTCCTTCCGTTGGAGCGGGAACGCGCTGACTCTGCGTGCGACCGCATAACAGCTCCGTTACAGCGGAGCTACAGCGGGAGCGGGAAACGCTGTTACACCGCGTGACGCGCAGGCCGCCGATGCAAAACGTGACAAACGACACGCTGCGGCGGACGTTCGCCTCACTGCTCGATGAGGTGAACTCGTCACCGCGTACGTGATGGCGCAGACGGGACATCGGAGCTCCGCCCTGGCGCCTCGAGATCTACGCGCGCAAGATGGAGCGAAACCGCGACACGGGCGTCCGCATGGACGCAGTGACGTTCGGGGTTGAGCGCAGGTTCTACCGCGGCAAGGTCGCTCGACCGAAGTCGGAGCACCGGCGCCGGACGCTGCGGCTCACCCGGTCAATGACGCAGACCCTGTGGCTCCGCAGGAGGAGCCGCCCGCGGCCGGACGATCTGGTGTGGACGACGGCCCGCGGCGGGTGCCGTGGCTACGAAGCCATGCGCGCTGCTCGCGTTCATGAGCATTCCCCCCGTCATGAGCATTCCCCCACTACGCAGTACGTCCCGTCGCTGTAGCCGCCGGCTGCTTGTGGGTGCTCGTCTGCGATGGCCACTCGGTTCGACGGGATCACCAGGTACGCCTTGTCGGGTGTCTCCTCCATCACCTCGACCTCGATCGATTCGGGCACGGTGATGCCGCTCGCCTCGGCTATCGCGGCGCGCGGGTCGGTCTTGAGCCACTCGCGAAAGCTCTCGTCCGACCAGGCGCGGGCGACGATTTGGCCTCATAGTCGCGTCGGGGTCGGTGCTGCTCCTTCGCTCATCGTGTCCTCCCCCGGGCAGGCATCTGACCTCCTGAGATCCTATGCCCAGTCCTGTCTGCCCTACGGGGCTCGGTGTGGAGAGAGGGGGCTACTCGTTCGGCTTGCGGCTCGGCGCTTCGTACATACCTGGCACACACGGACGCCTAATCTGGCAACAAAGATCGTCCTTAGGAAAAGGTGTGTTTTCCAGGAGTTTCGATGCCGGGGGAGGGAGTCGAACCCTCACGCCCCCCGAAGGGGACACCTGATTTTAAGTAGGCTCAGGCGCTCAGCCGAGCCGAGACGAACCGAGAGAAATGCCTGTTCAGGAGCAGTTTCTCCCTGTTCACGCGCACCCGAATCTCGGCCTATCTCGGGGGCCCCTGTTGCCCCATTGCTGCCCCGTATTCCAACGGATTCTCAGGCGGAGGTTACGGCAGGCGGTGCGGCGCATAGATGTGTATGAGCGAGTGCCGATGGCCGACAACCTCCTCGTGGAGCCGAGCGCACGCGACGACGAAGTCCTCGAAGTACCGCTCGACCACGAGGTAGTAGACGCCGTTCGTCTCCCCGACGCCGCACGTCTCGTCGCCCGCGGCGGTCATCGCGATCTGCGCCGCCGGAGCCTTGATCAGGTATTGATGGACGAGCCCGTTCCGGTAAAGGTCGTAGGCGTTGTTCCCCGCGTCAAGGAAGGCCGCCGCTCTCTCGTGATCCGCGACCGCCGTTTCACGCGACTCCTTGGCGCCCGAGTGAGTCAGCGCGTCGTGAACGAGCCAACCCGTGCTGACGAGCGCGTTCGATACGGCTATGTCCAGCTTCTCGGCAGTGTCGCGTACCTTCGGGGACGGGTGGCTGAGCCCGAATTCCGCAAGTGGGACACGAACCTCATCGCTCCAGCGCGCTCGTAGACGGTCAAGCTCCGAAGGGCTGGTGCCCGGGTTCGCCGCCGTGGTGGTCGAACACGAACTGCTTCGAGAAACAGACGCCGCACGGCTGGTACCTGCGCTCGCCTACGAGCGTCGTGACCGCCGCCTTCGTGCTCTCCGTTAGGGCAACGACCGGGCCGCCCGCGCCAAACGTCTGGAAGGCTCGGATCCGCTGGTCGACCAAGATCCGGAGCAGGCGTTCCTGCGCGGAGAGTCCCAAAATGCTGGCGGGTACGTCGGTGGATCGTTGCCCGTTCCGGCCGGTGAAGTGGATGACATGGTCCGCGAGGTCGGGCAGGTCATACGTCCGGAGCCGGTAGACGCGCATCGGTCGAGGCGCGTCAGCGTTGATTGCGCACGAAGACGACCTTGCTCGCCTCGTTCAGCGGCATCACGAGTCGCCTTCCGACGCCGATCACGTACCCATGCTTGTCAGCACGGTTGCACAGCGCTACGCCGCCCCCCGTCCTCGTCCAGTAGCAGGCGATCCCGCGATGCGTCTCGGAGTGGAAGATGCGCTTGTCCTTGAGCGGGCCGAAGCCGCGAGAGTGGGTCGGCTGGTTCTTGAAGAGCACGATCCGGCCCTTCGCGGTTCTGACGGCGACGAACGGGTGGCTGACGACACCAACGAGTCCGGCACCGTCGGCGCGCTGGCAGGCGACCGATC
>Ga0075423_10000672_pt1 | contig 28281 bp, 18 predicted proteins | sample SoiMethybrSBSTD2_FD_80114 | JGI IMG/M metagenome (GOLD analysis project Ga0075423, IMG submission 80114) | Bulk soil microbial communities from a Populus tree surrounding site in Tennessee, USA - Soil MetaG P. TD hybrid SBSTD2 | ecosystem: Environmental > Terrestrial > Soil > Tree plantation... | reverse complement strand
CGGGCGCCGGCGGCAAGCCGCGCGAGGTGCTCGTGGATCGCTCCTACTTCGAGGAAGTCGATGCGCAGCTTCGCTAGACCGATCGTGGCGGCGCTGCTCTTGGCATCGACGATGCCCGTGGTGTTGGCGCAGCCATCGCAGCCGCAGCGGTTGTACAACGAGGCGCTCGAACGCGAGCGCGGTCTGAGGAAGGACCTCGAGTCGCCGGGCGCAAACACCACGTTGCTGATACGCGTACGCGCGCTGGTCGGCGCCTACGAGGATATGTCGAAGCTGTTTTCGGGCAGCGACTATGCGGACAACGCGCTGTGGCAGGGTGCCCGATTGTCCGCCGACGCCTTCTGGCAGTTCGGCGAGGCGACCGATCGAGCCACGGCGCTGCGGCTCTTTACACGGTTGACCACAAAGTTTCCCGCCAGCACGTTCGCGCGTCAGGTGCCCGAACAGACCAAGCGTCTGCACGACGCGAAGCCGAGCGCACCGGCTTCCCAATCGACCGATGCCGTACGCGCGGTGTCGACGCAGGGCGGGCGTGACGCTGCCGTTCCTGCTCGGCCGACGACGACCAGCGCGCCCACCGCCACGGCGTCGCTCACCGCGATTCGACGCGATGTGCTGCCCGAGGCGTTGCGCATCACGCTCGAGCTCGCGCGCGAGGTCACGTTCTACGATGAACGCATCGACGGCCCGCCGCGTGTCTTCATCGATCTGCAGAACACTCGCGCGTCCGACGCTCTGAAAGATACCGTCATCCCGTTCGCGGATGACATGGTGAAGCAGGTTCGCATCGGCCGTCAGGCCGATGCCCGCACGCGAGTCGTGCTCGATCTTCGCGGCGCTGGGCGCTACAGCGTCTACACCCTCTACGATCCCTATCGCATCGTCATCGACTTCGAGCGACAGGGGGCAGCGACGGACGCGACCGTGGCGCGCAACACCGGGCGCGGCGCAGCGCCGACGCGCGCCGGTGGCCCATCGACGAAACCGGTCGATCAAAGCGCCCCGGCCCGCGCTCGTACCACACCGCTGAGTCAAACCAAGATCGCACCGAGCGACCTCGGGCTCGCATCGACAAACGAAAGGCCCGTCGCACCGACCGGTGGCGCTGCGATCGCACCGACTGGCGACCTCGGGCTCGCGCCGACGACTGAGGTTGCGAGTGTTCCGACCGGCGACGCAGCCATCGTGCCGCTCGAGACCGCGTCGACAACAGGGCCGTCACCGGCCGCACCGCTGCCACCATCAGCCAACCGCAACGGCACCTTCTCGCTGTCGCGTCAGCTCGGGCTCGGCATCGCGAAGATCGTCATCGATGCCGGCCACGGCGGACACGATCCCGGAGCCCAGGCGCGCGGCATCACCGAAGCCGAGCTCACGCTCGACATCGCGCTTCGGCTCGAGAAGCTGCTGTCCAAGGATGCGGGGTTCGAAGTCGTCATGACCCGCCGCACCGACACCTTCGTGTCGCTCGAAGAACGCACGGCGATCGCCAACCGCGTCGGTGCCGACCTGTTCCTGTCGATTCACTCGAACGCAAGTTCCGCAGCCACGGCGCGCGGGATCGAAACCTACTTCCTGAACTTCGCCCCTAACCCGGAGGCGGAGGCTGTGGCAGCCCGCGAGAACGCCGGCGGCTCGCGCAACATGCGCAGCCTGCCGGAAATCGTGCGCGCGATCGCCTTGAACAACAAGATCGATGAGTCGCGCGACTTCGCCTCGATCGTGCAGAACGCGATGTACATACAGATGCGCAAGTCGAACAAAGAGCTGCGCAACCTTGGCGTGAAGCAGGCGCCGTTCCTGGTGCTGATTGGGGCGACGATGCCGAGCGTCCTGGCGGAGGTGTCGTTCATCACCAACCGGCAGGACGCGATTCTGCTGAAGACCGACAAGTATCGGCAGCAGATCGCCGAGGCGCTCTACGCCGGCGTCTTGAAATACCAGCAGTCGTTGAAGCGAGTGCCCGCGATCGCGACCAAGTAGGGCCGGCGCTTCGCGCCGGCAGGGCGCGCCTCTTCGAGGCGCGTTGGGCCGCTTCGCGGTAGGGCCGCGGCTTCGCCGCGGTAGGAATCTTTCCTTGCACCACGGGCTCGGTGTACGAGCATGTTTGCGCACGCAATCGTACCGATCACCGTTGCTGATGCAGTGTTTCTGGACAAGCAGTGGAAGCGTCGACTCGAGCGTATCGATCTTCCGTTTGAGTTGCCTCGGATCTACTACGGTACACAAGCGGCCGAATTCCTCGACTGGTTCGAAAACGTAACGCTACCTTACGAGGATGGCCCCGGCATTCTGCTCGAATCGCAACCTCCACACGTCAGCCCAGAGAGTGATCTTCCCGAGAAATAGTCTGCTGCGGTCGGCAAACGGCAAGTACCAGTCATCGCGTGTCATCAGTGCATCTTCCGGTCTCTCGCGACGTTGTGTGCTCAGCGTACCACTTGGAATCGGCACGCCTTGCACTGGAACCAGATACGCGGAAGTCCCTCGTTTCCGAATCCGGTGCAAAAAGAACTTGTAGTTCTCCCTCGCAAGGCGCTGCTCCTCGGGTCACAATGCATCGAGTATCGCGCAGGGGCGAACGCAACGGTTGTCTCGGAAACCTGTTCGGGGAATCTCACGATAATCGACGACCCGAACTCACTCTTGGCGAGTGAGGTAAGTAGATCGAAATGGGACGGGCGCTTTCGGTGGGGTGAAAGCTGGCAATGGCAGTTGTCATCGTCAGAAGCAGTCCGCGTGGACAGCCCATGTGAGCTAAGGACACAAGTGTCAGGATGGCAGAGTCAACAAACGGGGGACACGGCCCAGGCGATTGTCGCCAATGAGCTGAGTCGCGGCGGATTCCTAGTCGGAGAATTCTCACCCGATGCCGGCGAAGACCTCTGGGCTGAAGTCGATGGCCGCCAGGCCATTGCGACGGGCGACTTCCCGCTCCGGGGTTTGTTCCAAGTAAAAGGAACGGCCAGCGCCGATGAAGAATTCATCGTCCAGATCGAACTCGACTCCTTGAAGAGGTGGGCCTCGCAGCCGCTACCTGTCTTTGTTGTGGGTGTCAGTACATCCACGGGACGACTCTTCATCAAGTCCGTCGACGCAATTATCGCGAGCGAGTTCCTTGGGAAGAACGTGTTTCATGATCAGCGCAAGACCGTCCGCGTCCGGCTCGAGCCGGCTTCGGACATCGCTTCAGTCGCTCGCGAGGCGATCGAGCACCATTACGGACCCCTTCAGCTCAATCTCGCAGACGTTGCCGACGACGAAATCGCGGCACACTACTTCGAAGTCCTTCAACGGCAACAGCCTGAAGCCTTCGATCTTGTTCCGTCGGTTGGCTGGTTAGTTCTTTGGAAATCATCGCCACGCCCTCAGCACTTCGCAGCCATGATCGCGGAACTGGCGCGCCGAGCTCGTGAAGCAAATATCAACACGCGTCCGACGCCTGCCCTCTTCATATTCCATGTTTACCGATCCCTCGAAGATCGACACTACAACCTTGCAGTTGCACGCGTTGATGTGATCAATCCAGATCATCCCAAGAGCCTGAAAATCCGTGAGGTTTTGGAACTCGAGGATGGATATCGAGTCAGGCAAGATCGCGACGTCAAGCCGTTGCGAGAATTCATGCAGTCGAAGACCTCGTCTGCGGAGGAATTCAGGCGCTACGCTCTCCGCATCGGTCCGCAATTTGACACGCTATCAGAGAAGGTGGTCACCAGAGGAGCTTCTGGCGGAGTCGTGTGGGACGAACCGTTGCAGCGCGAATTCTCCACAATCGATGATCTATGGAACAACGGACCGTTTGCACCGCCGGAGTGCCGGGCGCTCGAGGCGGTTCTGAGCGACTACTACGGTTGCCTCCTCTCTCACAATCATGTCGCGCTGAGGCGAGCGAGGGACCTTCAGCCCGAAGTCGTCCATCGCCTGCTGCGCCAGGACGAGGCAAGGCTTGTATCGTTCCGTGGGGCCTGGAGCGTTGTCTTGCGGACTGAGCGATAGCTGTTCAGTAACTGATCACGCGGCGCGAAGCGCCGCGCCCTACGCGAGCCGAAGGCGAGCGGCCCTCCGTCACGCCGTAGCCGCAGGCGAAGGCGGACCGGCCCCACGCGCCGAAGGCGCGCCCCTTAGTTCGTCGTCCAGAGTGCGAGGCTCGACACGTCCTTCACGAAGATGCGGTTCCCGGAGTACGCGGCCTGCGTCCACGTCGCGGCATCGGCCACCTTGTAGCGATGCAGCGGCTCGAAACCGGTTTTGCTGTTGCGCGCGACGACGAGCTCGCCATCATCTTCGAGACTGAGTAGCAGGTCGCCCGCTCTGGCAATCGCGGCGTGCTGCCCCTGCCGGCCCTCTGAGGTCCACAGCGTCTTTCCGCTCTTGGCGTCGACGGCGAAGTATTGACCCGAGTTTCGCGTGGTCATGCCGAAGAGCACGTCACCAACGACGACGGCATCGCTCATTCTGAGTGGGACGTCCGCGTTCTCCCACACCGTCTCCGTCACCCATTCGTTGCCCTTCTTCGCGATCGACAGCGCCGCCGTCGGACCGCCGTTGCCCGAGACGATGAGGGTCTGGCCGTACATCACGGGCGTCACGGAGTTGGTGAAGTTGGCGATCGCGTACGGCCGCTCCCAGAGCAGCATGCCGGTGGCGGCGTCGACTCCCACGAGCTTGCCCTGCGTGATCGTGATGATCTGTCGCGTGCCGGCGATGTCGGCGACGATCGGCGATCCATATCCGGGCCCATCGCCCTTCCACGTCCACTTGACGTCGCCCGTGTTCGCGTCGAGTGCCGTCAGCGCGCCTTCGTTGTGGCCGCCGAGATGGAAGATGACCAGGCCGCGATCGACGATCGGCGAGAACGAGTGCGTGGTGTACATCGGCACGGTGGTCGACCCCGGCTTCTGCCACAGCTGCTTGCCCGACGCGGCGTCGTACGCGGTGACGATGCCGGTCATGCCGATGGCGTAGAGACGTCCATTCGCGAAGACCGGCGTCGACTTGGGTCCGGGACCGTGCGTGGCCGCGGCACTGTGCATCGTGAACGGAGCGGCATGGCCGGTCTGCCAGAGCACCTTGCCAGTGTCGGCATCGATCGCCATCATGACTTCGCGCTCGCCCTGCCGTGCCCACTGATAGATGCGATTGCCGACCACCAGCGGCGTCGCGTAGCCGAGTCCCACGTCGATCTTCCACTTCTGCGTGAGCTGCTCGGGCCAGGCCTTCGCATCAGTCGGCGCCGCCGCGGCCCCATCGCGATTGGCTCCGCGCCACTGCGGCCAGTCGTTCGAGGGTCGCTGAGCGTAGAGCGTTCCCGCGGCGATCGAGATCAGAACAACGGCAATCAACGCACGCATCGCTTGTCCTTTCGGTCAGGCGGGTCTAAAGACCCGCCTCTACGGCTGACGCACATCATAGCTGGCCAGGGTACCTTGATTACGGATATAGAGGCGGCCGCCGCTTACAACGGGGTGCGACCAGCTAGGCAGACCCTGATCCTGGATCGAGAAGCGCCCTTTTTCCCGGTAGCCGGCCGACGTGGCTTCGGCCAGGCCCACCACGTTGTCCTCGCCGAGGATGTAGAGGTTGCCGTCCGCATACGTGATCGATCCCTTGCCGACGCTGCGATCCCGCCACACCATCTTGCCGGTCGCAAACTCGAGACAGGTGAGGATGTTGTTGTTGAAGCCGTAGAGATACCCGTTCACGAGCACGACGCCGCCGTGATGGTTCTGCATCTCGCGTGTGAAGTAGATCTCCTGCGCGCTGACCTCTTGCCCTTTCGCGCGCAGGGCCAGCAACGCGCCGCCCGTGCCGTAGGCAGAGGTGAAGAACACCTTGTTGTCGAAATACACGGGCGTCGTGATGTTCGCGGTGCGATTCGCCACCGGCGTATAGCGCCACATCAACTTGCCATCGGAGGCGCGGACGCCGACCGCGGCGTCGGCGGTGAGCGTCATGAGCGTGCGAACGCCTTGCACGTCGGCCACGATCGGTGATGCGTAGCCGGCTTCGTCACTCAACTCCTTGCTGACCCAGACCGTCTTGCCGCTCATCTTGTCGAGCGCGGCCATCCCGGCTCGGCTCCCGCCTGGCGTCACGATCACCTGATTGCCATCGATCAGCGGCGACTCGCTAATCAGCCAGCCGATGTTGTGCCCGCCAAAGTCTTTGAGAATGTTGCGCTGCCAGACGATCGCGCCGTCGGCCACGCGCAAACAGGCGAGATCGCCGTTCTCGGTCAACGCATAGAGGCGATCGCCGTCGATCGTCGGTGTGCCGCGCGGACCGGATCCACGATCGTTTTCCGCGGCCGGCCCGATCATGCGGACCCACCCCACCATTCCGTTCGCGCGCGTGAGGCTCGTGACGACGCTCTGACGATTGCGCATCCCCTGCACGAACACGCGATCGCCCGCCACCGCCACCGATCCGTATCCCGCACCCAGCATCGACGCGGACCACGCCACCGTTGGTCCGGATCGCGGCCACTGCTTCAGCAGACCGGTTTCCTTCGATACACCATTGCGATCGGGCCCGCCCCACTGCGGCCAGTCGTTGGAAGACTGGGCTCGCAACGCTGCGGTTGCAAGGATCACGACCGACACGAGCGCGAGGTTGCGAGCCAATATCAAACCCCCAATTCCCAACCGCCAACTCCCAAGCCTTTCGCTCCCAACCACCTGACGGTTGGGAGTTGGAAGTTGGGCGTTGGGAGTTGACGCCTTCCTAGAAAGAAACGCCGGCGTTGACACCGAACGTGCGCGGTCTGCCCATCTCACCGATGAATCCCGAGGGCGCGAGCTGGCCATAGGCGAAAGCCACCGGAACGTAACGGGTGTCGAATGCGTTCCTGATCCACGCTTCCGCAAACAGATATCGCCCGCGCGCGCCGCCGCGGAAGTTCGCGAGCGAATAGGCGTCCTGGCCGGCCATGTTCAGATCGTCGTACTTGAACGCGCCGTACAACGTGGCTTCCGCCCGGCCATACACCGAGATACCCGGACGCACCGGACGGCCGACCTGCGTGCCGATGGTCCAGGTGTAATCGGGCGTGTTCGGGATCGTGTTGCCCCCGACCGGCACCCCGCTCGAGATGCTGCCGGCATCGAACCGCGCGTGCGTATAACCCAGTGATGTGAACACGTCGACGCTCGGATGAACGCGCGCGTTGACCTCGAACTCGACGCCCGAGCTCGTCGCGCCGCCGACGTTCGCGATGAAGAACTGCCCCGGCACGGTGAGATCGGGAAGATTGAGCTGCAGGTCGGTCCAATCGATGCGGAACACCGAGGCGGTGGTCATCACCCGCCCACCGGACCACATCGTCTTCACGCCGCCCTCGACGTTCCAGGTATGCTCTTCTCCGTATGCTTCGCTGCCGACGGGCGACGTCGGATTGAAGCCACCCGCCTTGAAGCCGCGCGCCACCGACGCGTACACCATGTTGTTCGGCTGCACACGATAGCTCGCCGCGAATTGTGGCGAGACGTCGGAGAAGCGCTTGCCGGTATCAACATTCACCGGCGGCGCGATCGTCGGAAGGAAGAAGGTGCTGAGCACGGCATCCTTCTGCTCGGTGTCCATCCGCACCCCAGCAGTCAGATCGAGCCGACTCGCCACTGTCGCCGTCCCCTGCCCGTACACGCCAATGCCCACATCATCGAGCGAGGCTCGCGGCGACGTCTGACTCACCGGGAAGGTAATGAACGGGGAGAGCACACCGGGTGAGAACGAATTCACCGCGGTCTGGTCGTAGTTCTGCGTGAACACGAACACACCCGCCTGCCAGCGCAGCGGCACGCTCTTCGACACGTGTAACGGCGCGTTGGCCGCCGACGCGATGCGCACCTCCTCGGTGAACTGGAAACTCTCTTCGGCGTTGTCGCGACGAAGCAGCGACAGCGGCGTGTAGTCGAGATCGGTGGAATCTTCGGTCTTCCAGTTGAGGAAGCCGGTCGTCGACGTCAGTGTCAGCTTCGAGCTTTCGCGGCGATTGAGAATGGTCGTGCCGAAGATGTCGCGATGCGTGAAGCCTTCGTAGTCGCGCATGGTGTGGAACGGGTTCTGACGCAGCCCCCCGAGGTCGCTCAACGCGTAGTCACCGTCGCGCGCCCGCTCGCCGGTGACGATCACGCGCGTTTCCCACGTGCGGTTCGGCGTCCAGAGCAGCTGCCCCTTCGCGGAGAACGCCGATCGCGAATCGAGGTCGTGCCCGGTGAGATCGTTGGTGGTGAAACCATCGCGCGTGCCGTATTGAATCGCTCCCGCCACGGCCAGCTTGCCATCGATCACCGGGCCGCCGACACCGCCACGCACCTCGCGTGACGACGCATTGGCAAACGGAGCCGAGAGCGAGCCGGTCCATCCCGTCAACGAGGGCCGCGCGCTGGTGACGTTGATCAACCCGCCCAGCGCGTTGCGACCGAACAGGGCGCTTTGCGGACCGCGGACGAACTCGATCTGGCTCACATCCATCAGATCGATGCTCGCCGAGTTGGCGTTGAGCTGCGGCACGCCATCGAAGTAGGTGGTCACTGACGGATTGGCGGGACTCGCGCCGATGCCGCGGAAGCGCACGTTACTCAGCTTCCTCGCCGTGAATTCGGTGAACTGTGCATTCGGCGCGTAGATGCCCGCGTCGCTGATGATCTCGACTCCGGCATCACGCAGCACGCCTTCGGCCACCGCGGTGACGCTGACCGGCAGCGTCTGCACTTCGGCGGGCTCCTTCTGGGCGGTCACGGTGATTGGCGGAAGCTGGAACGAGGCCGCGGGGGTCGCCGGCGTCTGCGAAGACTGCGCGCGAACCGATGCGGGAACGAGACCCGCAGCCAGCACGAGAACCACAGCAGCGGCACGAAGCGGACGGTCGGTCATAGACCGTCAATTATGCACGCGGTCGCCGACCGAACGCGTTAAACTGGCCGCTGCCGAGTGGCGTAAAGAACGTATGTACAGCCTCTTGAAGGTGCATTCATGGTGAAGCGATCGTGTCTGGTCGTCGTGGCGCTGATCGGGCTTTCGATCGCGCTGCCGGCCGAGGGACCGCGGGTGAAGATCGGCGACTGGCCAGAGCTTCGCGGGCCCAATAGGGACGGCATTTCGCGCGAAACTGGCCTCATCAGTTCGTGGAAGCTGAACGGCGAAAACTTCCTGTGGCGGGTGCCATATGGAGGACGCTCGACGCCGGCCGTGATGGGTAACCGCGTCTACGTGCAGAACGCGTCCGGCCGCGGCACCGAGCTCCAGGAACGCGTGATGGCGCTCGACGCCGACAGCGGCAAGGTCATCTGGGAATACAAGTACAACTTGTTCCAGAGCGACGTGCCGGCGCATCGCATCGCCTGGGCGTCGCCGGCGATCGATCCCGAGACGGGCAACATCTACGTGCTCAGCGGCGGCGCGCAGGCGATCGCATTGAGCCCCGACGGCAAGCTGCTCTGGGAACGATCGCTCGGTGAAGAGTGGGCCGCCTTCACGACACACGGCGGACGGACGATGTCGCCGGTCGTCGATGGCGATGTGGTGATCGTTGCCGCCGCCATGTCCAACTGGGGATCGGCCGCGGCGCGTACGCACCGGTTGATCGGTCTCGACAAGAAGACCGGCGATGTGATCTACGTGTCGAATCCTGGCGGCCGTCCGTATGACACCGCCTACGCCTCGCCCATCATCGGCACGATCAACGGCGTGCGTTTGCTGATTGCCGGCCTCGGCGACGGCGGCATCTACGCCATCAAGCCACAAACCGGTGAGAAGGTGTGGGGCTACGTCGCATCGAAGCGCTCGATCAACACGGGCGCCGCGATCAGTGGCAACACGGTGTTCGTGTCGCACGGCGACGAAAACCTCGAAGGCGTCGAGCTCGGGCTCATTGCGGCGCTCGACGGCAGCCAGAAGGGCGACATCAAGACGACGAAGTGGGCGATCAAGGGAACGGAATTCGGCTACTCGGCGCCGATCGTCGACGGCAACCGGCTCTATCAGCTCGATAACGGATCGACGCTGCGCACGTACGACGTCGCCACGGGCAAAGAGCTGTGGCATCTGAGCGTGGGAGAGGCGCAGAAGGCATCACCGGTGCTGGCCGACGGCAAGATCTACGTCGGCACCGACGGCGGATCGTTCTACATCATCAGGCCGTCTGCCGATCGCGGTCAGGTGTTGAGCAAAGTCGATCTGCCCAACAGCGTGAAGAGCTGCTGCGGATCGGAGGGCACGCCCGAGCAGATCCTCGGCAACCCGGCAGTGTCGCGCGGCCGCATCTTCTTCGTCTCGAGCGACGCGGTCTACGCGATCGGCTCCAAGCGCGCGACGTCACCAACGGGCTTCGCGGTAGACGCGCCCGCCGCCGCGCCGGTCGGAGAACCGGCCACCGTGCTCGTCACGCCCACCGAGCTGAATCTCGAAGCCGGTCAATCGGTGAAGCTGCACGCGCGTCTTTACGACAGCACAGGTCAATTCATTCGAGAGGCACCGACAGCGACCTGGTCGCTGCAAGGTCTCGAAGGCACCGTCACGGACGGCACGCTGACGCTCGCCAACAAACCCATCCAACAAGCGGGCACGATCAAGGCGACGGTCGGCATGTTGAGCGGCGAGGCGCGTGCGCGCGTCGCGCATCCGCTGCCGTGGACGGAGAACTTCGATAGCTACGCCGACGGCGCGATCCCGCCCGGATGGTCCAACACGGTTCCCGGTCGTCTCGTCGTCGCCACGCTCGATGGTCAGAAGGTGTTACAGAAGGAGCCGCTCGACACCATCTTCCAGCGCGGCCGTACGTTCATCGGCCCGCCGAACTGGTCGAACTACACGTTCCAGGCCGACGTGCGCGGCGTCGAGCGCCGGCGGCAGATGGGCGACATCGGCATCACCGCACAGCGCTACTCGCTGGTGCTCTACGGCACCGACCAAGTGCTCAAGCTCGAGCCGTGGGAACCGGAGGTGCAGCGCACGGTCAAGGTCCCGTTTGCGTGGAAGCCGAATGCCTGGTATCGATTGAAGCTGCGCGTCGAGAACCTCCCGAACGGCCAGGTGCGCGCGCGCGGCAAGGCGTGGCCCGCCGATGGCATGGAGCCCGATGCGTGGCAGATCGACAAGACCGATCCGATCGGCAACAAACAGGGTGCGCCGGGTCTCTTCATCAACGCTCCCTTTGGCGCGTATCTCGACAACTTCTCTCTGACCAAGAATCAATAATGCGTCCAATCCTACTGTTCGTCGTCGCAGCCGCGGTCGCCGCCCCGGCTGCTCTTCGCGCCTCGGATCCTGGAACAGGCAATTGGCCGATGTGGGGTGGCACACCTGATCGGAATCAGGTGTCGAACATGAAGAACCTCCCCACCGAGTGGGACGTGAAGAGCAAGAAGAACGTGAAGTGGATGGCCGAACTCGGTTCGCAGAGCTACGGCAATCCCGTCGTCGCCGACGGCAAGGTGTTCGTCGGCACGAACAACGAGCTGGTGCGCGACCCGAAGCAGCCGGGCGATCGCGGCGTGCTGATGGCGTTCCGCGAATCCGATGGCCAGTTCCTCTGGCAGCATACGCATCCCAAGCTCGAAGCGGGTCGCGCCAACGACTGGCCGTATCAAGGTGTCGCCAGCTCGCCGCTGGTCGAGGGCAAGAAGATCTACTACGTGAGCAATCGCGGCGTGGTGTTCTGTCTCGACACCGAAGGCTTCCGCGACAACGAGAACAACGGGCCGTTCAAGGACGAGAAGCTCACCGGCCCCAACGACGCCGACATCATCTGGAGCTTCGACATGATCGAGGAGGTCGGTTCGTATCCTCACAACATGTCGAACTCATCGCCGGTCATCTCCGGCGACCTGATCTTCTTGAGCACGTCCAACGGACAGGACGAGAGCCACGTGCACATCCCCTCGCCGCGTGCGCCGTCGATCGTCGCCCTCAACAAGAACACGGGAAAACTGGTGTGGGAGGACAACTCGGTCGAAGATCGCATCCTCCATGGCCAGTGGTCGACACCCTCGGTCGGCACCATCGGCGGCGTGCTGCAGGTCGTTTCAGCGCAGGGCGACGGCTGGGTACGTGGGTACGAAGCACTCACCGGCAAGAAGCTCTGGGAGTTCGATACGAACCCGAAGGACGCCGTGTGGCCGCGCACGCGCAACGAGCTCATTGCTACGCCGGTGATTTACGAGGACAAGGTCTACATCGGCAACGGCCAGGATCCGGAGCACGGCGAAGGCATCGGCCATTTCTACGCGATCGACGCGACCAAGCGCGGCGACATCACGCAGACCGGCAAGATCTGGCAGTTCGACAAGATTCGCCGCTCGATCTCGACCGCCGCGATCGCCGACGGTCTCATCTACATCTCTGACTTCAGCGGCTACTTGCATTGCCTCGATCAGAAGACCGGACAGGAATACTGGACGCACGACATGCTCGCCGCGGTGTGGGCCTCGCCCTTCGTCGTCGACGGCAAGGTCTATCTCGGCGATGAAGACGGCGACGTCGTCGTCATGGCCGCGGGCAAGAAGAAAGAAGTGCTCGCTGAAATGAACATGGGGAGCGCCGTCTACGCGACGGTCGTACCGGCCAATGGAGTCCTCTTCATCAACAACCGCAGCCAGCTGTTCGCGCTCGCGAACAAATAGGAAGCCGGACCGACGTAGTGTCCGGCTTTAGCCGGACTGACGTAGTGTCCGGCTTCAGCCGGACTGACGTAGTGTCCGGCTTCAGCCGGACTGACTGTAGTGTCCGGCTTTAGCCGGACCGGAACAGGATTCACTAAACAGGGAATCAGTCATGACAGCAACACGACATCTCGCGATGGTCCTGCTGCTGTCTCTTGCCGTCGTCACACTCGGCGCGCAGCAGGCGGCTACACCGCCGTCTGCGCCCGCCAACGAGTGGCGTCAGTTCCGCGGCTCGCCGCCGCTGACCGGCATCTCGTCGAGCACCGTGCCGACTACGCTCAAAGTGCTGTGGACGTTCGAGCTCGGCGACATCATTGAGTCTTCTGCGGCCATCGTTGGTGGCATCGTGTACGTCGGCGGCGGCAACGGCGACCTCGTCGCACTCGATCTCGAATCGGGAAAACCGAAGTGGAAGTACTCGACCGGCAATCTGATCGGCGAGTCGTCTCCTGCGGTCGGCACTGACGCCGTCTTCGTTGGCGATCTCGGCGGACTGATGCACGCGGTGCGCATCGCCGACGGCAAAGCGCTCTGGACCTTCAAGACCGCGTCGGAGATCAAGTCGTCGCCGGTGCTCGCCGAAGGCGCGGTGCTCTTCGGGTCGTACGACGGCAACCTCTACGCCGTCGATCAGAAGAGCGGCAAGCTGCGGTGGAAGTTCACCACCAACGGCATGGTGCACGCGACGCCAGCCGTGCAGAACGGGCTGGCCTTCATCGCCGGATGCGACTCGCAGCTGCGCGCGATTCGCATCGCCGACGGCAAGGAGGCGTATCACATCGACTCCGGCGCCTACACGGGCGCTTCGCCGCTCATCGACGGCACCCGCGCGTACTACGGCACCTTCAACAACGAAGTGCTCGGCGTCGATCTGCAGCGGCGCCGTGTGCTCTGGCGCTACTCGGATGCCGAACGGCACTTTCCCTTCTACTCGTCCGCATCGCTCGTCGGCGGACGCGTCATCGTCGGCGGCCGCGACAAGTACGTCCATGCCATCGACGCCAAGACCGGCAGAGCTGCATGGACGTTCGCGACGCGCGCGCGCGTGGATTCCTCGCCGGCCATCGTCGGCGGTCGCGTCTACATCGGGTCGAGTGACGGCAAGCTGTATGTGCTCGATGCGATGACCGGCAAGAAGCTCTCGGAGTTCGACACCGGATCTGGCGTCACCACCTCGCCCGCCGTCGCTAACGGACGCATCGTGATTGGATCGCAGGATGGACGGCTGTACGTACTTGGCTGATGTTCGGGGTTCGCCGTTCGAGGTTCGAGGTTCGGTTGTTCCCGGTTCGGCGTTCGTGGTTCATTGTTCGGGAACGTGCAGCGCGCCGGTGAGATCACTCAGGGTGTAGACAGCGTCCCCAAGATCCGCCCCCAGCAGATCCGCTTCCTTCAATGTGGCGCCCTTCAGCACCGCACCTTGCAGCTTCGCAGAAATCAAATCGGCTTCGGTGAGATCGGCGTTCGTGAAGTCGGCGCGGCGCAGGTCGGCGTTCATCAGGTTCGTCGCATGAAGCCGCGCGCCACGCAGGCTTGCGCCGCTGAAATCGATGCCGGTGAGGATCATCCCGCTCAGATCGACACCGTCGAGCACAATCGGCACCTCCGCGTGTTCCTGACGCCAGATGTTCCAGAAGCTGGAGCCGAACCCCAGGACCTTGAGCAATCGATCGGTCATGACCGTCTTACGCGGCCGTCAGGACGATCGGCGCATCGCGCGTGATCACGATGGTGTGTTCGTAGTGGGCCGAGAGGCTGCCGTCCTGTGTTCTGATCGTCCATCCGTCGGCGTCCTGCACCGGATGCGGCGAGCCGGCGCTGATCATCGGCTCGATCGTCAGCACCAGGCCTTCCGTCAGGACATCCTTCTGCCACGGATCGTACTGGTTGGCCACGGTCGGCCATTCGTGAATGGTGCGTCCCACTCCGTGCCCGGCGAGCCCGTGAATCACGGTGAACCCCTGACGACGGACTTCGCGTTGTACCGCGCGACCGATCTGGTTCACGCGGGCACCGGCTTTGGCAACCAAGAGCGCGGCAGCAAATGCATCGGCCGCACAGCGCGCGATGCGGCGGGCCGCATCCGATCCGCGATCGACGATCACGGTGCGCGCCGCGTCGGCGACGTAGCCGTTCTTCTCGAGCGTGACGTCGAGCTTGACGAGATCGCCCTCAGCCAGCCGCCGCGGCCCGGGCACGCCGTGCACGATCTCGTCGTTGACGCTGATCAACACCGTTCGCGGGAATCCATACACCAGCGCGGGAGCTGAGCGGGCCCGATGCTCGGCGACCACTGCGGCGGCGACGTCATCGAGCTCGCCGGTGGTCACGCCGGCGCGCACGTGCTGCTCGAGCGCGTCGAGAGCCAAGCGAGTGACTCGCCCAGCTTCCCGCAGCCCTTCCCAGTCGGCATTCGATTCAATCGACATGGCCCAATGATAAACTCCGGGGTGCCAGCCTGCCGGTCTGTTCAGAGTCACGCATGTTCATCCGCGCCGTCTGCGGACGCCTGTGCCACACGGCTGCAGTCGCCCTGTGTGCGTTGCTCCTCGGCGGATTGCTGATCGACGCCCAGCAGCCCAACGCGCAGGATCAGCCGCGGCCGACATTCCGCACCGAAGCCAACTACATTCGCGTCGATGTGTATGCGACGACGCGCGACGGTACGCCCGTCACCGATCTGCGTCGCGACGAATTCTCCCTTCTCGAAGATCGCGTGGCACAGGCCATCGATCAGTTCTCCCCTGTCATCATTCGAACGGGAAACACTGTCCCCACGCGATCCGATCCGCAGACGCCTGAGGCCGGCCGCCAGGCTGCGACCGAGCCGCGGGCTCGCGTCTTCGTGATCTTCCTCGACGCGTTGCACGTCGACGGCACCGCGTCGCAGCGCATCGCGACGCCACTCAGCAATGCGATCCGGCGTCTGATCGGTCCCGACGATCTCATCGCCATCGTCGACCCTCACACAACGACGCGAGCCATCACGTTTACCCGCCAAGTCGACAACGTGGAAAGCGCTCTCAGACGAGCATGGGGCGCGCGCGATCGCGCCGACTTCATCGACGATGTCGAGCGGCGCTACGCGCAATGCTATCCGGGTGTCCCGCGGCGGGCTGGAGAATTGGTGGCGCCGGATCTGGGCATCGCACAGGAGATGATCCTCCGGCGTCGTGAGGAGCAGACATTCGATGCGCTCGAGGAACTGATCGCCTTTCTGCGCGATGTGCGTGAAGAGCGCAAGGCGGTGATCACCGTCACGAACGGGTGGCGGGTGTACGGGCCGAATCAATCGCTGACACGAGCCATCGACAACGAGGTCCCCTCGGCTCCGCGAGCCGGGTTCGATCCGCGAATCGGCAAGCTGTCATCAGACCCGGTCGTGACCGGCGATCGCGGAAACACCTGCGACAGCGATCGATTGCGCCTCGCGCTGCTCGATCACACGATGCGCTATCGCCAGATGCTCGACACGGCCAACCGCGCCAACGTGTCGTTCTACCCCGTCGACCCGCGCGGCATCGTCGTATTCGACGACGATATCGTGCCGGCAGCCGGCGTTGGCCAGAACCCCGGGATACCTCCCGTCGAGGACAACCGTCGACTGGGCGAGCGGCATACGTCGCTCCGCACGATGGCGGAATCGACCGATGGGATCGCCGTACTCGAGACCAACAACTTCGAACCAACGCTGCAGCGAATGACCAGCGATCTGAGTGCGTACTACCTGCTCGGCTACTACTCCAGCGGAAAACTGGATGGGAAGTTCCATGCGATCAGCGTAAGAGTGACGCGACCAGGCGTGCAGATTCGAGCGCGGCGTGGATATCTCGCTGCGAACACCGTGGCGCCGTCCGCCTCACCGGCGGAAACCGCGATGAGCGCCGCTGCGACAGCTCGAACACAAGCCGTGTCGAACGCCTTGACCACGCTCAGTGCGATCGGACGTGAGCCGTCATTGTTCGTACAGGCGGCTGTCGGTTGGCAGACGCCGAACACTCCCGCGGTCTGGGCCGTCGTCGAAGCGCCTCGTGGTCCGTCGCCCATCGATTGGTCGAAGGGTGGAGAGGCCGACGTTCTGCTGATCGATCCCGGAGGCAACACCGCCGGGGCCTCTCACGTGACGCTGGCACCTGGCGGCACCGCTCGAGCGGCCATCTCGCCTCGAACGCTGGTCCCGGGCAGCTACGAGTTGCGGGTGCGCGCGAAGAGTCCCACTGCTTCGGCGACCGCGAGCGAGACGCTTCGCGTGGCGGTGCCTTCCACTGGCGAAGGTGCTGGAGTGCTGTTCTTCAGGCGAGGCCCAACGACGGCGAACAAGGAAGTGCCCACGGCCGACCTTCGTTTCCGTCGCAGCGACACGCTTCGCGTGATGGTGCCTGCGTCTGGCGCAACCGCGGCCGATAGCGCACAGCTGCTCGATCGAGCCGGCAAGACGCTGCCGATCCCGCTGATGGCATCGGTGGTCGATGAAGCCGATGGCTCACGATGGTTGACCGCGCAGGCAGCGCTGGCGCCGCTCGCGGCCGGCGACTACGTGATCGAGATCACCGCCACGGTCGCCGGCGCTCAGAAACGCACGCTCACGGCGTTTCGAGTGGTGCCATGAGGGCCACGGGTTCCTGAGCCGTCCATTTCACGAAACGATCGAGACCAGCAATCAGGTTCCAGTCCCCGATGGATCGGAGCAACGCACGCAAGAACTCCAGATCCTCAGCGAGAAACGCCTCCTGCAGCCGCTCGAGTGTCGTTGCTCCGGCGGACCACGGCGAGTGCGACATCCCGGACTCAAACAGACTTCTCATCTGCCCGAGGAGCAAGCCGTAGTCGGCTCGTTGCAACGCACGCAAGGCGGCCTCGAGAAACACGATTCTGGCGCTGACCTTGTCGTGTGTCGATTTGTTCTGGATCTCCCACGCTCGAACCAGGTGACGGTGAGCATCCTGCCAGAGATTCCGCTCAATCAGGAGCGCGGAATAGTTCGTGAGCAGGCTTGCGTCACTCGCGTTGACCGAGAGCCCATTCAGAAACACCTGCTCCGCTTCTTCATTGCGGTCCCCGAATGCGTGCAGCAGCGTTCCGAGGTTTGATAAAGAATTGGAGTCGCGTGGTTGAAGCTCGAGGGATCGTCGAAAGTACTGTTCGGCTTCGCTGCGCCGTTCGGGCACAGTCACTAACAGCACGCCAAGATTGTTGAGATAAGTGGGATCGGCCGGCTCGAGGTCCAGGGCTCTCTTGTAGTACTCCTCCGCCCGGGAGTAGTCGTTCAGTTCATTCTTCAGAAAGAGGGCGAATTGATTCAAGTGGCTGCCCATTTCGGGATTGGCCTTGATTTGCGTGAGATGTCGCTGTTCAACTTCTTTCAGCTGGATCACGCGCGCTCGAGCCGCCAGTTCGGCGGCGTCCTTGCGCCGCCCTACGGCGGACATGCACCGACTGAAGTTCTTGAGAAAGGTTGCATCGGGCGACCCGCCTTCTCGACTCGTTTGCAGCAACAACTCCAACACGCGCTCCCGGTGCAGTGCACCGTCGTCTTGGACCAATGCATTCAACTCGGCCGGATGGCTTGCCAAGATCGAGGCGAATGCCTTGACGCCCTCCTCCGAGATGGGTGACGCCGCCCGGATCATCTCGGTCACGTCGGCCGGCGACGGCTGCCCGATTGACCCGGAGTAGACGATCGCTTCAACGGGGTCGTCATCGAAGACGAGATCTTGCGGCACTTGCTGCTCCAGAAGACTCTCGATCTCTGAAGCTGGATCAGATGCGTCACGCTCCGCCGAGTCGTCTGTCACGACTGTTCCTAGCTGCGGTCTGCTGCCGCGTGTTCGACAAGGTGCCGAGGCAGCAAGTCGCTGTAGGCGCTGACCGACTGTTCGAGAAGCCTCTCGAGTTCCGCCGAATAGCGCAGTCCGTCCTTGTCTTCAGGGCGAACGATGTGTTGCCGCGTCAGCTTCAAGATTGTCTCTGCGGAAAAGTACGACAATGGCAGTACAGCCAACTGGCGACGGCGCATCCGCGCCTCTTGGAACACGATCGGCCGCAGCACAAAGTGGTCGGGCGCCACAACCACGACACGCTGCCTCGAATAGGGAATGGCGAGTCGGATGAGCGTCGTTGGCCAGTCTTCCACATCGAGCCGCATGTGGTGCCGTTCACGATACATCGCTACCAGCTGGCCAATGCCCCCGCCTTTGGCGATTGGCGAGCCGGTGTAGTTGGTGTCCTCCAGCCATCGAGCCTCCTGGATGGCATTCAGCGATGGGCTTCCAAAAACGGTGATGCCGCGCAGGAGATTGATTCTCACGACCCAGCGCTGCAATTGCTCCGGCACCGGAACGTCTTCGTTAAAGCCAACGCCCTCAACCATCTCATCGCCGAACCGACGCACGACGTCGTCGAGACGGTGTGGGTCTTTGACGTGGCCCCGGCAAACATCTGTCATTGACCCGCTATAGACATACCAGGAGGCTTTGTCGTTGGGACGGGGTTCGCCAAAGATGAAGACTGTCGGTTCCAGGCCAACGTTTGGCGCCGACTCGAGCTCCGCGGTCGGAGGATTTCGACGAACATAGATACGACGATCACCGCGAATGCTGGCCCGCAATGTGGCCTTGATGTCGACGCCGTCGAACAGGCTTCCTTCGAATGGTTCGACTTTCCGCTCGTCCAGTACGCCGTGTGCGACTTGGCCGGCCTGGTACGCCGTGCCAAACAACAGCAAATCATTGGGAGGCCACACTCTTGGCTGACCCTGAGGATTACTCGTCTCGATAATCCCGGGTTCGTGTTCCCATCTCCAGGGATTGTGCACGGACACCCGCCGCCCTTCTCCCTCTGGCATGCACGAGACGAAGAGCGGCCTGGCCCATTTGTACGCCAGCGCCTGATCCGGCCGTTTCTCAGGGATACCCAGTCGAACTCGTTGCGGCGACTCGCCGCTCGTTTCTCCCTCGAGTTTCGGATCGGGACCGACCACTGGAAGATTCGGCCACTCTGACGGCGATGCCCACCCAAAGTCCATCAATGTCGTCGCTAACGCGCTGCGGAACCGGGGCGACATCATCGCTTCGGCTACTTCCAGCACATCGAACATGTTGGACACCACTCGTTGCGCAATCGCGCAGCTGTTGCTGAGGAGCAGTTCGAAATGAGCCAGGTTCTCGTAGTCTTCGCTCTTCCGCGTGAGTTGATCCTCATCGTCTGAGGGAATGAAGTACTCCCTGTAGGTTTCGATCAGTAGCCCTCGAAGCAGTTGGTGACAATCGATGAAGTCGCCGATGTTCTGGCGCTTGTTTGCCGGCTCTCTCCGGCTCTCATACCAGGCGGTTACCTGAGGAAAGATGTCCATCTGATACGTGGCGAGAATCGGATGCACGAGGACGCGGTGATACCGAGTCGCGCCGTCATGCGACACGTCGTCGGCGGCCCGCACAGATGCATCAATGAGAAGCGTGTGAAGCTGTCGCCAATGGGCCAAGCCGCACGTAAGCAACACCCGTCGATGCCGTTTCATGAGCGCCTTGAGCCGGGCTGCGATCACGAATTCCCGACGGCTATCGATCGTCGGATCGCGGGCGCTTTCACAAAAACGAGCGTTCCGGGCGACATACCGTGAAAACTGATCGCGGGCAGCAATGGGATCCTCAATCATCAACGGGCTGCGCTCGGACTGGGCGAAGTCCTCCAGATCGATTCCATAGACCGGCACTTCCAGTTCCAACGCGCAGCGGATCGCCTCGATAATCGAGTCGGTGGGAGACAGACACAGCAGAGACAACGCCGAATAGCCAAGGTGCCGGCGCAGGATCGATGGGCTGATTTCGTGAACGTGTTGTCCCGTGACCTGCTGCAGACGAACCGCCATGCTCTTCTTTTCGGGGTGGATGCGCCGATTAAAGCGCAGCAATCCGAGCATGCAGGGCAGCGTCGACTTCTTCCTGGGACCGACACCCAGTTCCGTGAGCCATTCGACAATCGCAGCGACGGCTCTCGGCCCCAATTCCACCGCAATCGCATCGGGGCGAGTAGCTCGATCCGCACACGCCTGATGGACCTTTTCCGCAAACGTGGCGCGATAGTGCACGGCCGGGAACGGCAATAGTGAACGGCCTTCGACGTTCATCTCTAGCGGGGTTGTACGCATGTCCCTGTGCCTAGTCCGGCTTCTGCTGGAACAGCTCCTGAAAGGCACGCTCCAAGTACATGGGCTCGAGATCGAGTGGTCTTGCCCCGCCAGCGAGTGGGAACGGCTTGGTGCTGTTTGACCCTTCAAACACTGCGTCGCCCCCCAGGCTTTCGAAGTCGCTCATGCTCGTCGCGAGTCCGAAGAGGTGAATCGCGTCGCGGGGGGACGGTGACTCTCCGTCCTTGGCTCTCTTTTCCCAGAGACTCCAGAACGTATCCAACAGCTCCTGCAGCCGCTCTCGTAAACCAGGAAAGTGGCGGGCGACGATCTGGTTGATTTCCGAGCGTTCCGGGTAACCGATGTTGATGACCGGCCGCATCCGGGAGCGTATGAACTCGGGCAGTGCGTTGATCTCACCGGTATTCGTCGCCGCGATAAAGCGAAAACCAGGGTGGGACATGACACGCTGCGCGAGAAGGTTCGAGTCGATGTATCGGCGTTCGTCCAACACGCTGACGAGCAGTGCCAAGGCACGTGGCCGAATCTTGCCGATTTCATCGATGAAGCAGATTCCGCCACGATGCATTGCCGTGACCAGGGGCGAAGTGATGTAGTCAACGTTGGCGCCGGCTGTATCGCTGAAACGCACGGCACACGCCAGGTCCTCCGCAGATACGTCTTCGTGGCCCTGCAGGATGTAGAGATCCCGGGCCGTGCGATGGGCGATCTCATAGACCAGCCTGTTTTTTCCGACGCCGGGCTCACCGACCAACAGCGGCGCCAGAGGCAGGGAATGCTCACCGGAGATCCAGGCCGCCGTGATCAGCCTCATCTCGTTGTCCCTGCCGACGAACTCTGTGACGCTATGTCGGATGGGAACGTAAGGATCGCTCGGCCACACCAGCTTGTTTCCGATCAGCACTTTTTCTTTGATCATGGTCGGTCGCACAACACGCGGAACCCGGTATGCCGGTCCCGCTGTGTCAACAATGCTCCGCTCTGCGCGTTGACGGTCAGAGACTCGGAAGGTGATTGATAGGACCCGCCCTTGAGAACCCGCTTCGGCTCTCCTGCCATGTAGTCCTGGCACCACTCCCACACGTTGCCGCCCAGGTCGAAACATCCCGTTGCGGACACGCCGCGCCGGTGTGCTCCAACGACGGTTGGTCCGCCGCAGCGAAAGTCGTAGTTCGCCAGGCCGTCTTCAGGTTCAGCGCTTCCCCACGGATAGTCGCGGGATTGAAGAGCGGTAGGGTCGGCAACATCTGGACCGCATGCACGAACCCACTCCCGCACCCACGGCAAGCGCCATCGCTGGCCGGTCCGCTTTGAAAGCCATCGACAATAGGCTTCTGCGTCGAGAAAGTTCACATGCGTCACAGGCAGCCATGGTCCGGCAAATCTCCCGAGGGCGTCCTGGTTGCGAACGGCGAGGTGTGGTGGCAAACGATGACCCTCATCCCGGCAGAATTGGACGTATTCCCGGTTCGTCACAGGAAATTTGGCCATGAAGATCGAGCCTGGCTCGTTCGGTCCATCGATCGGAACAGTCGGTGGTGTCAGAGCATCGAACGAAGCGCCATCGCGCAGAAACATCAGGACGTGCAGCGCCGACTGGAATCTCAGATGGGGATCCTCGGCAAGGCAGTGGAACTGAAGGCATTCCCTGGAGTCGGACCAGGCGTCAATCGACAAGTGCTTCATCGCTACCGGTTGTCCTCCCCGCAACCGCCTGCACAGCGCACCGAGAGCGAACACATCCACGGTGCGTCCCAGTCGAACTGACGTGCCAAGCGTGAGCAGTTCAGGCGCAACGTCATTCCAATCTCTGGATATGCGGCGGAAATAGTCTCCCAGCGCGGGACGCACGGAGGCGGCATCGACGGCTGTGTCAAAGCCCGTCAACCACAATCGATCTCCATCAATGAGAAAGTGTCTTGGTGGAAGCACCACGAGGCAGATACCTTCCCTGTGGGCTGCTTCGCAGACTTCTGCGGCAAGCACCAAGACTTGCACCGTCAGATCATCCCCTGGAACGTTGTTTGCCCGAAGAAGACTCTCGAGTGTGAGCCTGCCCGGAATCAAATCAGTGATCAAATAGGGACGTTGGGAGTGAGCCTCCGTGTCAACTGCATCATAGAGCTTCAGGACCTGTGGATGCTCGATCCGGCGCCAACAGTCTTGCCGTGTTTGAAACCATGAAACCAGGTCGGGGTCACCTGCGTTCTCCTTGCGGAGCACATGTATGAGCGGAGAGATGGGACAGCTTGGCAACGTCGCCGGTTCCTCACCAGGGCTTCCAGGCGTCGAAACGAAGGCTTCAAACAGATCCGAATGAAGCCCCCGGTGGATCGGATTGCTGAAGAGTACAAACCGGCCGTCAATTCGAACTTCGAGTTCCGTTGCCGGAAACGCGAGTGTGTCGAGTCGCTCCCACAATTCCGGTTCGAACGATATCGGTGGCCGTCCAACGTGCTCGGGCGCAGCCTGAAGTAACTGGCCCGACCCACCGAGAAACGGCGCAAGCAGGGTTGCGACCGTATCCGCTGTCACGCTACCCTGCGCGTCCGATACCGTCCGCAGGGATTGCCTGACAAAGCTGCGCAACTTCAATTGAGGGTCCGGCGTGAAGCCCAAACCCGCCCACGCGAAAACGTCTTCGCTCGATTCAAACACCCAGAAGACAGGACACAGCGACAGCGCAGTCCGGCGGTCGAGACTACACAAATACAGTTCTCTGGCGAGGAGTGACGTTGCCGAGTGCGGGACCACCGCCAGGTCCGTCGATGACGAGTAGAGACCGCGCAGTACGCGTACTGTCGGTGACGGATTGCGCTGGACCCGTACGAGCACATAGCGACTGAGGAACTGCAGGTTGGAGTAGATTCCTGCCAGCGCCTCCTCCAACTCGCGACGCGAGTCCTCAAAGTCGCTGTCGCTCAACGGCGGGCCGGTCAGACGAGCCTCACACTCCACCAGGTTTTGCAGGATCGCGCTGTGCTGATCGTCCCAAGCGGCAAACTCGGGAATGAATCGCGGCCCGTCCCCGGGTTGAGGATTCGAGCAGCCAAGGCGAAGGATGCTGCGCCACTCGCGTGACCCCACGTCCCTCGTGAGCATCTGTAATCCCGTCAGCGTTTCGGGGCTCTTTCGATCGAGGATTCCCGCGGTAGCCGCGTCGTGCAGCGCCAGAAGGGCAAGAAAGCGGAGGGTGTCGTACACGAACACCCGAAGCTTGTGAGTCTGTTCTGATCGGAATCCCTCCGAGAACAATTGCGCCAATGGGCTTGGGAAGTGATCTTGCACCATCCGTGCGAGCCTGGAGTCGGCCGCCAGGTCGTGCATGATCGTCAATGCGGCTTCTGCCGTCAGCCGCTGCAGGTTTTCCTGGTCCGTGAATTCGTACCGTAAGCGTTCACTTTCGTAGAGGCTGTCCCAGTGCTTCAGCTGCAGGTTTCGTTGTGCGTCTGTGTCCGTGCCCACGCCGGCCGTTTGACAGGCCGGTGCCGGGAAGAATGTGAAGATCCGCTTCCCCATTTCTTTCGCAAGATCGAATTCGATTTGCGTGTACGAACGCGGTTCGCGGTTGACCTGGCCACTCGGACATTCTCCGTACTGACGACCAATGAGACAGATCACAGCGTCGCAAGGCTTCAACGATTGTCGCAAGAGCTCGACGACGTCCCGGTAATCGACGCGAAACGTTGACTGGGCGATGGGATCGATGCCAAGTCTTCGCAGTTCTGTGGCAACAGCTTCGCGATAGTGCCCCATCTCTCTGGTTGCGCCACTGACGAATACTTTCATCACTCCCCACCATCGCCCCTCGACACCGTGCAGATGAGCCCTCTGACGCCCGCGAATCATCGTGCCCGACGAACACCCTGTCAAGCGATGACGGGAACCGGCAGATCGTCATCAGATTGGTCGCATGAAGCCTGGCGGCCGCGTAGACTCGCACCTGAGAAGTCCACTCCCGTGAGAGCCCCGCGCTCACGGCGTTTCGAGTCGTGCCCTGACGTTCACACCGGCCGATCGCTGAACGGCCGTGAGCAGCGGTGTCGTGGCCATCGTCGTCACCAGCGCCATCAGCACCATCATGGTGAAGAGGGCCGGCGAGATGATGCCGAGGTCGAGCCCGACGTTCAGCACGATCAGCTCCATCAGGCCGCGGGTGTTCATCAGCAGTCCAAGCTCGGTAGAACGGCGCCAATCATGCCCGGTGATCCGCGCCGCGAGCAGCGTGCCGCCGAACTTCCCCGCCGTCGCCACGACTATGAGGACGGCGCAGGTGAGCCACATACTCGCGCTACTGAGCAGACCGACCTCAGTGCGCATGCCGGCAAACGCGAAGAACGCGGGCAACAGCAGAATCGTGACCACGTACTCGATGCGCCGCTCCAGGGCTTGCGCAAGGGCGCCCGTGTGGGGAATGACGGCGCCAAACAGGAAGGCTCCGAAGATCGCGTGCACGCCGATCGCTTCTGTTGCCAGCGCCGAAAGCAAGGCGGCGACCAGGACGATGGCAATCTCGCCGCGATCGGGTTCGCGGTTCTCCCACCGTCGCGACAGGCGCACGACCACCGGCCTCACCGCGACGAACATGACAGCGATGAACGCCATCGTCAGCACGGACGTCAGAAGGCCTCGGTCGCTGCTTTGGACCACGCCGACAACGAGCGCCAGCAGACACCACGCGGTCACATCGGCGATCGCGGCGCACGTGAGCGCGAGCCGGCCGAGGGCGGTTTGCGTGATGCCGCGATCGGCCAGGATGCGGGCCAGAACGGGAAACGCCGTAATCGACATCGCCACGCCGACGAACAGCGCGAAGTGCGTGTATTTGACGGCGTTGGGCGCGAGTTCCGGATAGAGCCGGGGCGCCAGCCAGATGCCGAGCGCGAACGGCAGCGCGATGCTGGCAAGGGCGATTGTCGCGGTGGATCGGATCTGCCCGCGAAATATGTTGCTATCGAGCTCGACGCCGACGAGAAACATGTAGAGGACGACGCCGAGCTGCGACAGGAGACCCAGCGATGGCGCGACAGACGCGGGCAGGATGAACGCGTAGGCGTCGGGCCAGAGACTTCCGAGGAGCGACGGCCCTAGAACAATGCCGGCGACGACCTCTCCGATGACCGGTGGCTGACGAATGCTGCGAAACAGGCGCCCAAGAATGCGACCGAGCAGCACGACCGCGGCCAGCGCGGCGAGCAAATGAAGAAGCATCTCGTGGCTCGATGGCTCGGCGACCTAATCGCCCAGCCGGCGTCCCTCGGGCAGCGACAGTTCGTTGGCTTTCTCCGGAACCTCAGACGCCGGCAGCCCGGCATCCCACGTCGGAATAGGTTCCTTCCCCGGCGGATACATTGATTCGAGCGGTCCCCACACCTTGTCGACGCGATCGTGGAAGAGATCACCAATCAACAGGTCGGTCAGTGTCCCGCGGAGGTCCGGGTATTTCCGAACCATGTTACCGAAGCTGAAACCGCCGTAATACTCGCACACCAGCCGCCGCATGCGATCGACGCCCTCGTTGAACGTCGCTCCCCACCCGCCCAGCTGCGCCTCCGACACATCGTTCTTCTTCAAGCCCTCGACGATGGCGTCGGCCGCGAGCTCGCCTGACTTGAGTGCCAGCAGAACACCGGATGAATAGAGCGGATCGAGAAAACCGAATGCGTCGCCGACGAGAACCCACCCATCGCCCGCGACCTGTTTCGATCGGTATGAATAGTCCTTGGTGGCGAAGTATCCGGTCACTCGCTTCGCGTTGGCCACGCGCGCTTTCACGCCCGGGCACGATTCCACTTCCTCATCGTAGGTCTGCGCGTACGGTCCGCGTCCTTTGAACAGATAGTCGAACGGCGCGACGACACCGATGCTCGTGACGTTGTCATGCTGCGGGATGTACCAGAACCACCCGTTCTTGGCGCCGGTCTGCACCACTAGCGTCGCGCCCTCATCGCGGCCGGCGTCGCGCTGTGCGCCTTCAAAGTACGTCCAGATGGCGCCCTTGTTGAGGATCGGATCCCACACGCGCAGGTTGAGGCGGTTCATCAGCAGGCCGTTCTGCCCGCTTGCGTCGACCACCACCTTCGCCGGCACATCGCGAAAGCCGTCGCCGTCCTTGATCCTCACACCCACCGCGCGCTCGCCGTTCATCAGCACTTCGTGAACGCGCACGCCTTCGTGCACGTCGACGCCGTGTTCGCGCGCGTTGTCGAGCATCATCTGATCGAACTCGCTGCGCACCACCTGCCACGTCTGCGAGCAGTCGTGCGGCTTGTTGTCCCAGAAGTAGAACGGCGCCGATTCCTTCCCCGCCGAGTTCACGAACTGCACGCTGTATTTCTTGACGAAGTGGCTCTGCTGCATCTTCGGCAGCATGTTCAGCCGCTTCAGCACCCAGTAGGTTTCGGGGATCAGCGATTCGCCGATGTGAAAGCGCGGAAAGACTTCGCGTTCGAACAAGACGACGCGCACGCCCTGCTGGGCGAGAAGTGTGGACACCGTGGATCCGGCGGGACCGCCGCCAATGACAACGACATCGGGCTCGGTATGCATCGCGTTCATTCAGACTCGACTATGAACCGGCTGGCTTTCATCTCAAACCGCGGCAGCGTGCCGGTGGCCACCACATGGACGCCAACCGTCAGTCCCATGGCTTCCCGTATTTGATATGCAACCTTGGACGCCACCGTCGCACCGTCGCCGGCATCGGGCGCGACTTCGATTTCCAGGCGCAGCGAGCGCATGGCGCCGGTCGCCGACACGATCGACCTGAACTCCGTGACCTCGGCAAACCGTCTGACGACCGACTCGATGCCCACCGGATATACGTTCACGCCGCGGATATTGATCATGTCGTCGACGCGGCTGAGAATGCCACCTTCGAGCCGCGCCCACGTTCGCCCGCACACGCAGGGCTCGGATCGTCTCACGACGATATCGCCGCTGCGGTAGCGGATGATCGGGCTTGCCGTGCGGCCGAGGTTCGTCAGAACGAGCTCACCGTGCGCGCCATCGGGCACCGGCTTGCTGGATGCAGGATCCAGCACTTCGGCGATGAACTCACCCTCGTTCACGTGCAGGAAGCCGGGGGCCTCCCAACACTCGAAGCTCACCGGGCCCACTTCGGTGAGCCCGTGGTGATCGATGACGCGCGCCCCCCAGCTGCGCTCGATGCGCGCGCGCGTCGCCGGAATGCTGCCTCCCGGCTCACCTGCGACGATCAGCACCCGCACGGTGCTCTCGGCGAGCGGGCGCTGCGGACGTTCCTGTGCCGCGATCTCGGCGAGCCGCAATGCGTACGTCGGCGTACAACACACCACGGTTGCGCCAACCGATTCGATGATCGCGAGACGGATCTGGCTCGACATCCCGCCGCCGGGAATGCAGTGCAGACCGATCTGATAGCCGGCCTCGAAGCCCGCCCAGAACCCGAGAAACGGGCCGAACGAAAACGGAAAGAACACGCGATCGCCG
>Ga0075423_10000671_pt1 | contig 28314 bp, 41 predicted proteins | sample SoiMethybrSBSTD2_FD_80114 | JGI IMG/M metagenome (GOLD analysis project Ga0075423, IMG submission 80114) | Bulk soil microbial communities from a Populus tree surrounding site in Tennessee, USA - Soil MetaG P. TD hybrid SBSTD2 | ecosystem: Environmental > Terrestrial > Soil > Tree plantation... | reverse complement strand
CGGACTGGCCTCGCGCCTTCGATGCTGTGCAACACGTCTTGCGGAAGGCCCTGGTCGAGATTGCCGTTGGCGTCGAGCACGTGGGGAGCACGGCGGTTTCGGTTCTCGCCGCGAAGCCGATCATCGACATCGATGTCGTGATCCCGTCGCGAGGAGCGGTTTCCGCGGCCGTGCACAGATTGTCCGGCCTCGGTTATCGGCATCAGGGAGACCTGGAAGTTTCTGGACGGGAAGCGTTCACACGGGACGACGCCACGGATGTCCCGCGGGACGGGAGCGGCCGCATCTGGCCGGTGCATCATCTCTACGTGTGTGCCTCGGATTCTCGGGAGCTTTGCCGGCACCTTCTCTTTCGGGACTGGCTGCGGGGCAATCCGACCGCCGCCGCAGAGTACGGAAAGCTCAAACTCGGACTGGCAGAGAAGTATCGTTTCGACCGCGACGGTTATACCAATGCCAAGACCGAGTTCATCGAGACCGCGCTCCGCGACGCTCTCGACGGGCGCCGGAGGGAGATCCCTCCTCCCGCGTGACGCATGACCTCGCGAGCACTCATGATCGTCAGCGCCGGAATCGTTTTCTCGTTGGGAGTACTCCACCTGGTTTATACGTTCTGGGGCCCGAAGCTCACACCTCGTGACCCCGCACTCGGCGCCCGCATGGCTGAGGTCTCGCCGGTGATCTCGAAGGAGACGTCGATGTGGCGAGTCTGGGTAGGGTTCAATGCCAGCCACAGCATGGGCCTCATCCTCTTCGGACTCGTCTTCGGCTACCTCGCCATCGCGCGCCCGAGTACGCTGTTTCAATCCGGGTTCTTGCTGGCCGTCGGGATGGCGATGCTGCTCGGCTACCTGATCCTCGCGAAGCTCTACTGGTTCCGCGTGCCTATGGCGTGGATTGCAATCGCTCTGGCCAGCTACGTTGCGAGCATCGTTGCGGCCTGGTTACAAAGGAGTCAGACATGACGGACGCATGGAGCCGGCGAGTGCCTCGACGACCGGGCCGAAGTCCTCGGTGGACGTCGTTCGTCGGCGGCTATGAAAAGGGGCGCCGCGTCCGCGGCTTCCAGGACGAGAAGAATCCGCTGCACCGGGTGCGCGTCGAGCACAATCGCGACACGCTGCTGATCCATCTATCCAATGAGGATGGCCGGGGCTGGACCTGCATCGCCATCGACCGCCCGACGCGGGAATGGTCGATCGCGCAGCGTCGCGTCCAGACGGAGGCGGCGACGGCCGCGTACGGTCACCTGTACGAGACCAAAGGTTCGTCGATCGAAGAGGAGGCATGATGCGGATTCTGCTTGTTGGCTACGATCCGGAAGCCGTCGATTACTCGGATCCCGCTTTGCCTCCGGGCATGAATGCGGAGAAGGTCCGAGCCGGGATCGCGGTTGCGATGAAGCAATTCGCAGAGCGCGGATGGGAGGCCGATCTCGGCTTCATCCTTCCGGACGAGACGGCGGGACCGACGGTCGAGCGTCAGCTGGCGTCGAAGAGTTACGACTGTGTCGTCGTCGGCGCTGGAGTTCGCCTGCCGCCGCGCCGCCTGGCGCTCTTCGAAGCCGTCATCAACGCCGTGCACAGGGCTGCGCCTCGAGCGACGATTGCCTTCAACACACGACCCGACGACAGCGCCGACGCGGCCGCGCGGTGGCTGCCCGGAGCGTAATCGAAGGGATCAGCGAGTTCGGGTCGCCCACGTGTCGAGGCGAAGATTAGACTCTCGTACGTGCGAACAGGCGGCCGATCGACGGAAGGCGCATCGTCGTCGCCGGCGCTGCGCGACGCTATCCTGAACGCCTGGTCCACGAGCAACCGCGTCACGATCTATCTGGTTGAGCAGCTGCCGGACGCCGTCTGGACCGCGGCGCTTCCGGGCACGTCCCGGCGCACGATCCAGATGCTCGCCGGCCATATCCACAACTCGCGCTGCATGTGGCTCAAGACGCTGGGGCGTCCGCACGGCATCGCGGTCCCTCCGTCCGTGGATCGCCGCCGGGTCACCCGCTCCCGGCTGATTCGAGCGTTGAAGGAGAGCGGCCGCGGGATCGGCAGGCTCCTCTCCTTCGGAATCGAGAGCGGAGGACAGATCCCGCCGACGCGGGCATACGCGTGGCGCAATCTGCCGCTCGACGTGGGGCACGTCCTGAGCTATTTCGTGGCTCACGAGGGGCATCACCGGGGCCAGATTGTGCTGGCGGCCCGGCAGCTCGGGCATCGGCTTCCGGCGGCGGTCACGGCCGGCCTGTGGCAGTGGACGAAGCGATCGGCGGAGGCGGGCGGGGGAGTGTAGGCTATGGCCGCAAGAGACCGGAGGACGGCATGGCGAAGTTTCTGATCGAGTCTCCGCACGAGGCCACGACGGTGGCGTGCGCGCGGGTCGTGGACGTCTTCCTCAAGAGCGGATCGCATTTCCTGAGTCGAGCGGACTGGGGATGTCACGACGGCGACCACAAGGCCTGGATGATCGTGGACGTCGACAGTAAGGATGAAGCCCGGCGCATCCTGCCACCCGCGTTGCGGGCGCAGGCGAAGATCGTGCAGTTGAATTGCTTCACGGTCGAGGAAGTCGACGAGATCCTTCGGGAGCACGCGTCCTAGCTCCACGCGTCGAGCGCGGCTGAGGTCGCATGCCGTTTGAGCTACAGCCCACCCTCATCGGATCGTTGATCGAGCTGCGGCCGCTCCGTCCGGAGGACTGGGAAGACCTGTACGCCGTGGCCTCGGACCCGGCAATCTGGGAGCAGCATCCGGACAGCGACCGCTACAAGGAAGATGTGTTCCGAGAGTTCTTCCGAGGGGCGCTCGACTCCCGAGGGGCCCTGGTCGCGATCGACCGGCGAGACGGCCGGATCATCGGATCGTCGCGATACGCCGAGTACGACGAAGCCCGCAGCGAGATCGAAATCGGGTGGACGTTCCTGGCGAGGCCGTACTGGGGCGGCCGGTACAACGGCGAGATGAAACGACTGATGCTCGACCACGCGTTCCGGTTCGTCGAGAGCGTCGTGTTCATCATCGGTCCGAAGAACATCCGATCGCAGCGGGCCGTCGAAAGGATCGGCGGCGTGCTGGCCGGCATCAGCATGGCTCGCGGCCGGGAGAACCTTGTCTTTCGCATCGCCCGGCCCGCTCCCGCCCGAATCCTCGGCATCGAGCATGTTCAGCTGGCGATGCCCCGGGGCGGGGAGGACAACGCCCGGGCCTTCTACTCCGGGCTTCTGGGCCTGCCCGAGGTTCCCAAGCCTGAAGAGCTCGCCAGGCGGGGCGGCGTCTGGTTCGAGCAGGGCGCCGTGAAGATCCACCTGGGGGTCGAGGCGGAGTTCCGCGCGGCGCGAAAGGCGCATCCGGCGTTCCTCGTGCACGACCTCGCGGGGCTGGTGCGGCGCCTGCGCGAGGCCGGAGTCGAGGTGGTGGACGACGGGCTTCTTCCGCGCCACGCGCGTGTCTACGTCGCGGACCCGTTCGGGAATCGCATCGAGCTGATGGAGCGGACGGATGAAGCCCGACCGCCACGGCCGTAGGATGCGCGCGGCCTCGGCGGCGGTCGTGTCGGCGGTCCTGACGCTGGGCTGCGGGAGACCGGAAGCGAAGGCGTCTCGTGTCGTCGTGCGAAACCCGGAGTATCTCGTGGTGCGGCCGATCCGGCGTGAAGCGGACGCGGAGCACACGCTTCGCGTCGAGCTGCCTCATGCGGGAGGCGGCTACGGGTTCGCGTCGGCCACGCCGCTCCTCGATCTGAGTTCCTTCGACGTCGCTGCCGCCAGTTTCGCGGGAGGCCGGACGAGCATCGTCGGCGAGGCGACGATCTGGCTGCCTCTTACAGCGGAGGGTTCGCGTCGCCTGGAGGCGTGGTCGAACAGTCCCGGCGAGCATCGGCTCGGCATTTTCCTGAAGGGCGAGCTGGTGGCGGCGCCTCAGATCAAAGGCGCGATCGGAGGTGGAATCCCTCTTCCCGTGGCGGGGAAGGCTCAGGGAGACCGGGTCTTGAAAGAGCTGCGCAACGGCGGCGTGGCGGAATCACAAGCACCGAGGTAAGACGTCATTTTCCCGTCGCCGGCGCGGGCGGAAGCGGCGTTCTCGAGTACATGCCCATCGGATGGCCGGAGGGATCCGTGAACAGGCCGATGGCTCCGGTGCGGTCCGGCAGATTGAACGGGAACCCGGGCACGACCTTCGCCCCGAGGTCCGCCGCTTTCTTGCAGCTGGCCTGTATGTCGTTGACCTGCACGTAGACCACTCCGTTGAACGCACTGATCGCGCCCTCGGCGCCACGAATCGTGCCGATCGGCGTGCCGCCCGCAACGATCTCCGCCGCCTGTTCGCTTCCCTGGACCGGATTGAACTGCCAGCCGAAGAGCTTGCCGTAGAACTCCTTCGCCTGCGCCAGGTTCGTCGTGCTGATGTCGAACCAGGCGATGCGGCCGGCTCCGATGTCGGCCGGCAGATTCTTCTTGGGCATGGACCACGTCATCGCGCTGCCGAGAACCAGAATCCCCATAGACGCCAGAATCGCTCTTCGCATCGTCCCTCCTTCGTCACGCATCCGGTCCGATGGACGCATGCTAGTGTTTGACCCCCGGCGCGACAAGGTGACCGGAGCGTCGAGGAGCTCACATGCCGCTGGTGCGTATCGACGTTCTCGAGCAATACACCACCGAACAGAAGGCCGCGCTGGGCGACGGGGTGCACCAGGCCCTGGTCGAGGCGATCGGGATTCCGCCGCTGGATCGGTTCCAGGTCATCGCGAGCCACGCTCCCGGCGGCCTCGTCTTCGATCCGACGTACCTCGGCATCCCTCGCACGGCCGCGGTGGTCTTCGTTCAGATCACGATGAGCGCCGGGCGCACGCTCGAGCAGAAACGGGCCCTCTTCAAGGCCATTGCACGGAACCTGGCGGAGCGGCCGGGTGTGCGGCCGGAAGACGTCTTCGTCAACCTCGTCGAGATCGCGAAAGAGAACTGGTCGTTCGGCAACGGCGTTGCGCAGTATGCGCAGTAGCTGATCGCGTCGGGCGCCGGGAACAAACGGACGAGCATGCAGGCTCTCGACCGCGTCCTCGCGAACCTCGCCGACAAGGGGCTTCTCCTCAAGCAGGACAAGGAGCTTCCAAGCGTGGTCGGACTCGTCACCGGAGAGTCGCTTCGCACCTCATGGTGGAGCCATCCCAAAGGCCGGCTCATCTTCGCCGTTCTGTCGGAGCTCGCCGACAATCCGGACGTGCTGTTCACGAAGCTCCTCCTCCGCAAGGACACGCTGGTGCACCGGTCGTTGTTTCCCGCGGTCCTCGCCGTCGGCCGCGCGCGAGACCGGTGGCAACTGTCCGGTCTGTCGCGCGAGGCGAAACGCCTGCTCGAGCGTGTCGGCGGGGGAGAACAGGTCCGCGCATCCGGCGCACCGGTCAAGCAGCTCGAAGCGCGCCTTCTCGCCACGACCCGGCAGGTCCACACGGCGTCGGGCCGTCACGCGATCGCGCTGGAGTCCTGGAACGCCTGGTCGCGGCGGGTGCGTTGCCGGCCCGCCGCATCGGTTCCGCGCGCGAGGAAGATGCTCGAGGAAGCCGCGATCGCGCTCGGCGCTTCCCGCGAAGCACTTCCCTGGCACGGGGCGTAGTCACTTCCGGGAGGCGAATCATGGACGACGATCTGGTCGAGATGTCGCGCGACGAGTTGGTCGCGGAGGTTCGGAAGCTCCGGAGCGGAATCCGGCAGCACCGGGACAGCACGCTGCACGAGCTCTGCTGGCACCATCCGGCGCTCTGGGGTCTCCTGCCCGAGAAGACCGATCCGGTCCCGACCGTGCCGGAGTGGCCCCAGTTCCTGGAGGGGTGCATCCAGTATCGGAGATCGCTCGACGAGCAGGCGCCCGCCGCCCCGCGCAGCCGCCAGCCATACAAGAAGTGAGGTGGGCTTTGTCGAAACTGCGCGTCTATAGCTTCGCGATTTCGATCGACGGGTACGGAGCCGGGCCGAATCAGAGCCTCGAGAACCCGCTTGGCGTGAACGGGCCCGAATTGTTCGGGTGGTTCTTCCCGACGCGGACGTGGCAGAGGATGCACGGGGGCGAGGGCGGCGAGACCGGCGTGGACGACGACATTGCGGCGAAGGGGTTCGAATTCGGTGCCTGGATCCTGGGGCGGAACATGTTCGGCCCGATCCGTGGACCCTGGCCGGACGAGAGCTGGAAGGGCTGGTGGGGCGACGAGCCGCCGTATCACGTGCCCACGTTCGTGCTGACACATCACACGCGGCCGCCCCTGCCGATGAAGGGCGGCACCGTGTTTCATTTCGTCACCGACGGCATCCAATCCGCGCTGGAGCAGGCGAAGGCTGCGGCGCAGGGCCGCGACGTCCGCGTCGGCGGCGGCGTCTCCACGATCCGCCAATATCTGAACGCCCGACTGATCGACGAGCTGCACCTGGTCGTCTCTCCTGTGCTGCTCGGGGAGGGGGAGAAACTGTTCGAAGGCATGGACCTGCGCGCGCTGGACTACGAGTGCGTGGATCACAAACCCGGCAAGCGCGCGGCCGCGCACGTCTTTCTGAGGAAGCGGGAGTGAGCCTCGAAACATCATGATCTCCGCCGCCGGGACCTTTTGCTACGCGGGCATCGTTCCCGAGACGATCCAGGATCGCCGGAAGGGCTGGCCGCTCAACGAGCAGTCCGAGTCCCGCCGCGCGGACGACCCGGAGTACGACCGACTCTGCGACAACCGGCTCGTCGGGATCCGGCCGACGGTTCGAATCGACGGCCGCCGACTCATGATCGAAGCCCCGATCTCCGAGCGCGACCTCGCCGAGCACGGCGCCGCCGCTCTGGAGCTCGATTCGTGGTTGATCAACGCCATTCGAGGTGGCGACGTCCTCACCCTCGTTCGCAACGGCAACGGCGAGCTCGGGCTCTCTCTCGTGCGCGAAGGCCGGTTGGTGGCGGCGGCCGGAGCGGTTCGTTCGACTCCTCTCGGAGAGGGACTGACGGTGCGGGAGGGCCCCGAGGTCGATACGGAGCACATCTGGGAACCGCGTCCCGACGGTTGGATGGAGGTCTCGGTGTCCGGTGAGGTCCGCCGTCTGCGGGCCGGCGAGGAAGCGACCATCGGCGGCTACAGGTTCTCCGTCTTTCGTCTTTCGGAGTTCGGCTTCGATGGGACGGACGAAATGCTGGCGATCTCGCTCGAGGACGCTTGCCCGCACGATGCGGTCCGGCGCTCGACGCAGTTGATGGCGACGGGAAAGAGCCTGACCCTCTTCGACTGATCGCCGGGCGCCGGCGCGTTGTGGTCAGTTCGCCACGTCGGCGAGACGGCAGATGAATCCCCAGCCGCCGCCGAGCTCGCTCAACGCCAGCACGAGCTCGTTCCTCCCTTTCTTGAACGGCAAATAGACCGCGTCGTTCTCCGGATTGACGATCCCGAGGAACCTGGGGTCACGGAACGCCTGAGCGCTTCGGCCCCGCCACAGGATCTTCCCGTTGAGAAACACACTGACCTCGTCGCTGTAACCGATCTCGAGCTTGCGAACCCGATCGCGGTCGGAGTCGATGGTGGTCCGCGCGTACAGGACCTTCGTTCCGGGCTGAGGCTGGAGGCGCGTGGAGAAGTCCGTCTGAAACGTGACGCGTGGATGCGGAGCTTCGCGATATCGGTAGAGGACGACGAAGCCGGGCGGTTCGGCTTCGACGTCCTGCCACTGCATCGCGCGGGTTTCATCGGCGGAGAGCGGACGTTCGAGATTTCGCGCCAGCGCGTCGAGCGACGGCGAGATGCTCCACTTCGTCAGGGTCTCCGGAGGCATCGGCGGCGGGTGCCGCTCCCACCGCGCGTCGGGAGTGGGCCGGACTTCGAAATTGGAGAAGTAGGTCGCGCCCGTCAGGACTGCGAGGGCGACCTGGCCTTTCTGGACTCCGCTCTTCAGGTCGTCCATTACCAGAGCCGGCTTTTGCATGTCCTTGACGAAGAACTTTGCCTGCGCGCCCGTGACCTCGAGGCGGAGATGGAACCAGACGTCTCGCGGGATGTCGACGGCCGCGGTGAATCCGGGGCCGTTGTAGATCTGCCAGTTGAGCCCGGTCGAGAGGACGGGCGTGTACTGGATAGCGTCGGGGTAACCCGACTGGTGCTGCCGCAGATAGACCCATTCGGCGTCGTCGCCGGCGATCCGGAACTGGATTCCGAAGAATCCCCGTTTGGCCGGGGTCGCGACGTCCACGTCGACCACGCCGTCGCGCATCTCGAAGTCTTTCAGCGTCGCGGCGCCGCCGTCGAGGAGGAGACACTTGCGGCCCTGGTACTCGGCGGGCTTCGCCTCTCCCTCGAGCTCCCAGCGCGGCGAGTCCGGGGGGACCGACAGTGTCTGCGGCGTCTGTGCGCGAACAGCCACACCGGCGAAGACTCCAAACACGAACGCAAGGCGCGTTCTCGTCCAGGCCGAGCCCGATGTTCTTCGCGTCATCGTCGAGACAGGCGTGCCGAGGATTTCACAGATCGGCACGGGACGGCGACGCCGGGGTGCCGACGCCGACAGAGGAAGGACGAAGGCACCGCCCGCCGGGATGAAACGCCTCGGCGGTCTCGACTACTGTTAGGAGCCGTATGAGCGATGCCAAAGCGACCCCGACGTCGCCGCTCCTCACCTACCGGGGAGCGGTTTACCCATCCCAGTGCGACCACATGGGGCACATGAACGTCGCCTCTTACGTCGCCAAGTTCGACGAAGCGACCTGGCAGCTCTTCGCCGCCATCGGGCTGACGCCTTCCCGCATGCGCGCGGAGCGCATCGGGATGGCGGGCGTCGAGCAGCACATCGAGTACAAGCGCGAGCTCTTCCCCGGAGAAGTCGTCTCGGTCACTTCGACCGTCCTGGAAATCCGGGACAAGGTGATCCGATTCGCGCACGAGATGACGAAGGACGAGACTGGCGAGGTGGCGGCGAGGATGGTCGTCGTCGCCGTCCACCTCGATACGTCCAGCCGGAAGGCGCGGGCGTTTCCGGCCGATGTGCGCGAGCGGGCCGCTTCCATGATCGGCGGGACGCAGGGCTGATGCCGAACACGGAGATTCGCATCCGGCCAGTGGAGCGAGCAGACGCCGCGGCATGGCGGAAGATGCGGCACGCGCTTTGGCCCGAGGGATCCGCTGAGGAGCACGAGACGGAGATCGGCCGGTTCTTCGCGGGCGAGGCGCGCGAGCCCCTGGCGGTGCTGATCGCCGAGGACCCCGCGGGCCGGTCGCTAGGCTTCGCCGAGCTCTCGATCCGCGCCTACGCCGAGGACTGCTCGACCGACCGCGTGGCCTTCCTGGAGGGCTGGTACGTCGCGCCGGAGGCGCGGCGCCGCGGAGTCGGCCGGCGCCTCGTCGCCGCTTCGGAAGACTGGGCGCGCAGACGGGGTTGCACCGAATTCGCGTCGGACGCCCTGCTCGAGAACGAAGTCAGCATCGCGGCCCACAGGGCGCTCGGATTCGCCGACGCGGGTCGGCTGCAGTGCTTTCGAAAGGACCTCTGAGGATCCCCGCCTTCTGCTGATACGCTTCCACGCAACGAATCGCGGCGATGACAAATCGAGGTCTGGCCACGGGCGTGTTCCGGGCGTGGGGCATCATGTGGGCGATTTACGCTCTCATCGCGGTGCCTCACTTCTTCAATTTGCTGCTCCGATATCCGTTCGGATCGGACCAGAACATGAAGTCTTATGCCGTCAGCGCGAACGCGATCACGCTCGGCTGCGACATCGTGATCGCGATCTTTCTCGTCGCGAAGTCCGGCTGGCTGGCGGAGCTCGTGTTTCCCGTCGAGGAGCAGGCCGCCTTCTCTTTCGGAAAAGATGATCTCCAGGCGGTCCTGTTCTCGGCGATCGGTCTCTACTTTCTGATCGTCGGCCTCCAGAACATCGGTGCGGGCGCGCTCGCGATCTTGATGCGCCCCCGCGGCGTCGTAGTCTCGAACGAATACCTGTGGCAAAAAGTGCCCGAGCAACTCGTGTCCGGAGTCGTCGAGGCCGCCGCGGGCGCCTTCGTGCTCTTCGGAGGCCGGCGGCCGAGTCTGTCCGGCCTTTACCAGAAGGTGTTCGGTCTCCGGGATCCAGAGGGTGAGAGCCGCGATTAGCGTCTGATCGCTGATTCGTTTTTGTTTCGAGGGGATTCCGGTCGGGGCCCGTCCCGCCGGGAGAAAGGGAGATGTTGGAATGACCCTGCGCCTGCCGGGTACCGTTTCCGCGTTCGCTCTCGCGCTCGTTCTGGGGTGTTCTCGGTCTCCGTCGAACGCGGCGAAAGTCCAGGCGAAGCCGGCGTTGCCGCCCGAGCCAATCGTGAGCCACAAACCCGCCGACGCGGGGCCGGGGGAGAAGATCGACCACGGCGAGCTGATCGTGAACGTCGACGAGACGAGAGGACATCTGCATGCCCAGCATCACCCCCACAAGGTACTGGAGACGCGCCGGGTGCCGGGGAGGTTCCAGGCGCCGGGGATGACCGACGTGAGGGAGTTTGCGCTTTCCAAGAGGGATCTGGACGTGATCAACCCGGGTCCGGGTGAGTATGTGCACGTCATGGAAGGGCAGAGACACGGGTATCGCAACCTGACCATCGGGATCACGTACACGGCTCCGGGCGGCGCGCGTCCGATGCACACGCACATGGGTGAGGAATCCCACGTGCTGTTGAAGGATCAGAAGGTCATGTACGCGCTGGGTGACGAGCTCTTCGTGATGGAGGGTCCCTACGTCATCAACATCCCTCCAATGACGCCACATTCGTTCACGAACCTGGACGACAAGGTCGCCGAGCTCGTCGTCATATTTCCGACCAACGTCTGGGAGTACGACGTGCTGAACACTTTTCCGTTCGCGACGGCTCAGGCGAAGGCCCTGGCGGCCAAGGCGAGGAACTCGCAGGCCGAGGCACTGACGCTTCCCTGATCGGAGGGTCCGCTGGGGTAGTCTCGGTCGTGTCGCGAGGAGGTGCGGCATGGCGCGAGTCGATGCGGATCGCGCGCGGGCGAGACTGGCGGTCGTGGAGGAGCATGTCCGATGCGAAAACCTCCACGACGTGGACGCGGTGATGGCGACCTTCGGCGGCTCGGCGCGGTACGACGACGAACCGTGGAACGATCGGCGCGCGGGGCACGACGGCGTCCGGTCGTATTACACGGAGCTCATGCGCGCGTTGCCGGACTTGTCGATCGAGATCGTGCACCGGCACGCGGGAACCGAGAGCGTGGTGCTGGAGGTGATCATCCGGGGAACGCACCGCGGGCCGTGGCGCGGCCTGCCGGCCACGGGCCGGAGAGTCGAGTTTCCTCTCTGTGGAATCTTCGCGTTCGACGCGGAGGACCGCCTCGCCGGCGAGCGGATCTACTACGACCGCGCGGCGGTGCTCGCCCAGCTCGGTCTGTTTCACGAGCCGGCGAGAGGTCTTGGGCGCGTCGTGACGGCACTCACCCATCCGGTGACCGTCGCGCGCGCGTATCTGCGCCGCGCGGCGAGTTAGCTCGCGAGACGGAGTGTCACAGGGCTCGTCGGGCCGGCGCGTCTCGCAGTAGGCTTGGCGAGGGGACACGATGGAACGCGCGTACGGTCTGGAGATCCCGCAGAGCCTCGCCGAAGCGTGCAACCCGAGACGCACGGCTCTCCTGATCTATGACATGCAGGTGGGGATCCTCGGGCAGATCGCGAACGGGCGCGAGATGGTCTCCCGGGTCAAGGAGCTGCTGGAGATCGCCCGCGCGGCGGGCCTGCGGGTCTTCTTCACGCGCCACCTGTCGTTGCCGAAGGAGGCCAGTGGAGTCACCTCCCTGCGCATGGCCATGGCGTGGCAGCGGGTTCACTCGGTCGCGGACGTGAAGCCCTGGTTCCTGCGCGACTCGCCGGGGTTCCCGCTGGTGCCGGAGCTCGAGCCCCTCCCGAGCGAAGTGGTCTTCGACAAGATCACGATGTCGGCGTTCGAAGGGACGTTCCTGAACATCGCTCTTCGGGACTGCGGCATCGACTCGCTCCTGATCGCGGGCGTGGCGACGGAGATCGGAATCGAGCCGACGGTTCGTCATGCAGTCGACCTCGGCTACATTCCCATCCTCGTGACGGATGCATGCGGGGGCGGGCATGCCGAGGCGGCAGAGCGCGCGCTGACGAGCATACGGTTCATGGGGGACGCGATCGTCACCGACATTCGGACGGTCCGAAGCGTCCTCGACGGGTCGAAGACGGCGTGACCCCCGATCCTGACCCTCTCCCCTACGACGGGGGAGAGGGAATGAAGTCCGCTAGCTCGCGCGCGTCGCGGAGGAGCTCATCGCCGACTCCTCGTCCTCCGCCCAGATCCCTGAGGAAAGGAAGGAGTTCTTCCTCAGGTACTCGAGAATGCTGAGGGTCGCGTTGTCGGCGGTCTGCTTCACGGTCTCGATCTCGACGTCCGGCCGGATCGGCGCCTCGTAGGGATCGTCGATGCCGGTGAATCCCTTGAGCTGGCCGGATCGGGCGCGCGCGTACAGGCCCTTCACGTCGCGGGTCGCGCACACGTCGATCGGCGTGTTGACGAAGACCTCGATGAACTTTCCGGCGTCGAATCGGGACCGGACCTGATCCCGGGTGGCGCGATACGGACTCACCGCGGCGCACAGGACAACGCCTTCGTGCTTCACGATCTCCGACGCGACGAATCCGATCCGCAGGACGTTGACCTCGCGGTCCTCGTGGGAAAACCCGAGGCCCCGCGACAGGTGCGTCCGGACGACGTCGCCGTCGAGCACGGTGACTTTTCTCCCGTGCTCGGACAGGCGCGTCGCGAGAATCTGCGCGATCGTGGATTTTCCCGCGCTCGGCAGTCCCGTGAGCCAGATGCAGAATCCCTGGCGCTCTCTCGGGGGATGCGCCTGCGTCAGGATTTCGGCCACCTCGGGGCGCGTGTACCAGGAGGGCAGGAGCCGTCCTTTGCGCAGGTACCCTTCCCGCACCTCGGTTCCCGAGATCGTGTGCGTCGTCTTCTCCTTCGGGATCGATTCGCCTTCCTCGTAGCGGTCCTCGTCGGGCAGGTAGACGAACTCCCGGAAGAAGAGCGGCTGCATGCCGAGCTCATCCTGGTGCTTTTCCGCGAGGTGGTGCGCCGCGTGCGGATCGTAGAACGGGACGCCGCGCGAGTCTTTGCCGGGGCTCGCGTGATCGCGGCCGATGATGAACGCGTCGGCGCCGTAGTTGCGCCGGATCGTCATGTGCCAGAGTGCCTCGCGCGGCCCGGCCATCCGCATCGCCATGGGAAGGATGCTCAGGAGCGTGCGCTTCGGATCGTAGTACTTGGAGACCAGCGCCTTGATGCACCGGATGCGCGTGAAGTAGTCGATGTCCTCGAGCCTCGTCACCCCGACCGTCGGATGGACGAGCAGCGCGCCGTGGACCCGCTGCATCGCCCGCTTGGTCAGCTCCTCGTGGCTGCGGTGCATCGGGTTGCGCGTCTGGAACGCCACGACGTGCTCGAAGCCGAGCTCCGCCAGGCGGCGGCGCACCTGGGCCGGCGTCAACCGCAGCTGCGGGAAGCTGTAATGGTCCGGCAGCTCGAGGACCTTGAGCGGCCCCGAGGCGTAGAACTTGGGCCAGCGCGTCATCTCGGAGGCGAGGGGGTGGCGCGTGTCGAGCGTCCCCGTGACGTTCTGGACTTCGTGCTCGTAGTTCCAGGGGTAGATCTCCTCGACCTTCATCAGCGCGAGCATCTGGTTCGTCGGGCTGCGCAGGACGATCTCGCGTCCCACGTCGACGACTCCGTCGCGCTCGACGGGAAGCGTCACGGGAATCGGGTAGAGCGTGCCGTCGGCGAGCCGCATCTCCTCGACGACCCTCCAGTAGTCCTTCTCTCCCATGAAGCGGTCGAGGGGTGAGAACGCGCCGGTCGCCAGAAGCTCCAGGTCGCAGAGAGACCGCGCGGAGATCTGGATCGACGGCAGCTGGGCGGCGTATTCCTTCATCTCCGCCCGCTCCCGCGCGCTGTCCACCATCAGGTCGACGAGTCGCGAACCGTACGGAGCGATCAGTGGCGAAGAACTGTCGGATTGCGATCGTTCAGACTGCGAGCTACGTTCCCGAAGGTCCATCCCAACCTCCTCCGATATCCTGCCCGCCAACAGGCGGAGCCGACTGCCTTTTGAACACAAATATAATATGACGGGCTCTGGCCGGAGTGAAGTCTAAGGTTTTCTTATAGTTAGCCCGATGACGAACTGGGACGTCTTCAACGGCGACGCCGACGGGATCTGCGCTCTGCAGCAGCTGAGGCTCGCTTTTCCGGCGGAAAGCACGCTCGTCACGGGCGTTAAACGCGACATCCAGCTTCTCTCCCGTGTCTTTCCGTCGCGGGGCGATGCCGTGACCGTCCTGGATGTGTCGCTCGACAGCAACCGGGCGGATCTCGAGCGGATCCTGGACGCGGGCGCCGACGTGGCCTACTTCGACCACCACTTCTCCGGCGAGGTGCCCGCGCACTCGCGCCTCGACGCTCACCTGAGCACTTCGAAGGAGGTTTGCACGAGCATCCTGGTAGACGGATTCCTTCGCGGTGCGCACCGCCGCTGGGCCATCGTCGGGGCGTTCGGCGACAATCTGGACAGCATTGCCTCCAGGCTCGGCGTTTCCATGCACACCGAGAGTCAGATCGGACAATTGCAAGAGTTGGGCCGCCTCCTGAACTACAACGCCTACGGTCGGATCGTCGAGGACCTTCACATCGCGCCCGACGTACTGTACCGCCGGCTGCATCCCTACGAGAACCCGTTGGACTTCGCGGCCGGGGAAGAGGTGTTCCAGCGGCTCCAGGAGGGATTTGCAGCGGACATGGCGAAAGCCGCGGCGCTGAAGCCGGAGGTCGTGGCGGAGCGGCTGACGGTCCACGTCCTGCCCGACGAGCCCTGGTCGAGACGAGTCTCGGGTGTCATGGCCAACGAGCTCGTCCGGCGGGAGCCCCACCGCTGCCACGCTGTACTCGTGCCCAACAGTTCTACCTGTTATATGGTCAGCGTTCGGGTGTCCGGGGACAGCCCGGTTCGAGCCGATGAGTTCTGCAGGCAGTTCGACTCGGGAGGAGGAAGGCCGGCAGCCGGCGGAATCAATCACCTGCCACGTCGGCGACTCGATGACTTTCTTCGGTTGTTCCGAAAGTCGTATTCCTGACCTGGCCCGGGGCCTTCTCGCGCGGCCATGAAGCGGGATCTCAGCGCCTACCACTTCACGATCCTCCACGGCGCGAGAGTGCGATCGGGCTCAAATTACCTCGGCGCGATCATGGGCTGCAATCCGCATGTCCAGAGTGTTCCTCCCGGCAAGACGATGTACGAGTTCCCACTCATCCGTGACCTCGGCGAGTGGGAGGGCGCGTTCGCCGCTTTTCGGAGCGGGTACAAGGGCAAGAAGGAAGATTTCGACTTCGGCCGGTTTTCCCCGCACCTGGGCGACGCGTGGCGGGAGTATCTGATCGAAACGTTTTCCCTTCAGCCCGGGCACATCTTCATCAAGTGGTCGAGCGTCCACAACATCGACAAGTTCTTCGACGTCTTTCCCGATTCGAAGCTGATCCTTCTCGTCCGCGATGGCCGCGACAACGTGGCCTCCTCGGTCAAAGCGACTCTCGCGACGCGGCACCACAAGACTCTGGTCGAAAAGGTGCGGACGCGTCTGAGCCATCTCCTTATGCGCGACTTCCGGTCTGCGGCGGGGGACTGGTCCGCGGCCGTCCGCAAGATCGTCGAGTTCGACGAGGAGTTCAAGAAGTCGCCCCTGGCGTCGCGGTATCTGCTGCTGCGCTACGAGGACGTGTTCCAGCGGCCGAGAGAGATGGGCGCGCGGATTTTCGACTTCATGGGCGTTCCCTACGACGCGGCGGTGCTGGACGCGGTGGAAAACGCCGACGTCGTGGGTTCCTCCTTCTTCAGCGCGCGAGGGCAGGAGGACGCCAACAAGCCCAATTGGAGGGCGACGCCGAGGACGGAAGCGTTTCAGCCGCTGGGACGGTGGAAGAAGTGGAGCTCGTCTCAGAAGAAGATCTTCGACGGGATCGCCGGCAAGCAGCTCTTCGCGATGGGTTACGAGACCGATCCGAACTGGCACCTGGCCGCGAGTCCGCCGGGTGCGCCCCCGCGGCGCCGGCGCCTCGTCCTGGCGACGATGGCGGCGGCCGTCGCGCTGGCCGGAGTCGCGTGGGGTCTCGTGCTGCATCCGATGAAGCTGCGGGCCGCCCAGGTCAAGAATTGCTCCCACCTCGCCTTTTGCAGTCAGGTGGTGGAGCAGTACGCGAAAACCAAAGGCCGGTACCCGGAGACCCTGACCGAAGCGCTGGCGCTCGCCGGATCCGCCGCGCCCGCGGTTTCCGATCCCCGGCGCGACGTCTGGGGAAACGAGCTGATCTATCGGACCGACGGCAAGACGTTCATGATCGCGAGCCTGGGCCGGGACGGCGAAGTCGACGGTCCGGATCCCTGGGAGCTGCGAACCGTCCCCGTCACGGACTGGGAGGCGGAAGCCCAGCGCTGCTCCGATTTCAACGCCGATTCGATCGTGGTCGGAGGCGACCGCTCGCGCTCGTGCTGCAGGGCGGATTGAGGCGGACGGGGCCGGGCCGCTAGGCTCGCTCGAGGCGACCGGTGATCATCGCCCTCGCGTCGCCGCGCATCGCCTCGTCGCTGGAAGAAGGGCTGGAGAGAGTCCGGCGGCTGATGTCCGAAGCGTCGGGCCGCGGCGCGGAGATCGTCTGTTTTCCGGAAGCATATCTGCCGGGGTTGCGAGGCCAGGACTTCGAGGTTCCGCCCTTCGGACCTGCAGAGCACGAGCGCACGCTCCGTTTCGCGGCGCAGTGGGCGCGGGAATACGCGATCGCCGCGATCCTCGGAACCGAGAGACTGGTGGAGAAGGGGAGGCAGATCGCCGCTTACGTCTTCGACGCCCGCGGAGAGCTTCTCGGATGCCAGACCAAGAACCAGCTGGACCCCACCGAAGATCGCTTCTACGTTCCCGGCGGGACCCGCCGCCTCTTCGAGTGGAACGGAACGAAATTCGGCGTCGCGATTTGTCACGAGGGCTGGCGTTATCCCGAGACGGTGAGGTGGGCCGCGATTCGCGGCGCCCGGATCGTGTTTCATCCGCAGCACACCGGAAGCGATCGAACGGGCGTGGCTCCGAAGGCTTGGGGCGCGGCCGACGGCGCCTACTACGAAACGGCGATGGCATGCCGCAGCCGGGAGAACACGATCTATTTCGCCAGCGTCAACTACGCCATGCGCTTCCAGGAGTCGGCGACGAGCCTGATTGCGCCGTCGGGCGAATGCCAGGCGTACCTGCCGTACGGCGAGGAGGGCCTGCTGGTGCAGGAGATCCGGACCGACGAGGCCACAGGCCTGCTGGCCGCCCGGTACGCGCCGGAGCGCTATCGCGAGGCGGTCGAGGAGACGTGAACGCGCCGGAAGGGAGGCGAGCATGAAGTCCACAGGGAAGGCGGCGGTCCGCGGTATCGATGACTATCTCGCGCCGCTTCCGCCGGACAAGAAGGCCGCGCTCCAGAAGCTGCGGAAGACGATCCGGGCCGCCGTTCCGAGGGCCGAGGAAACCATCAGCTACCAGATTCCGGCGTTTCGTCTCGACGGAAAGGTCATCGCCTGGTTCGCCGCCGCCGCAAAGCACTGCTCTTACTTTCCGGGAGTGTCGTGGAAGGGCTTCGAGGAGGACTTGAAAAAGTACGACACGAGCAAGGGCACCATTCGGTTCCAGCCCGACGATCCGCTGCCGGTGACGCTCGTGCGCAAGCTCGTCCGGGCGCGAATCGCGAGGAACGCCGCGCAGACGAAACAGAGAGCGGAGCGCGCCTCGCGGAGCCGTCCGAAGCGCAAGACGGCGCGCCGCGTTCGGAAGGCTCGGTGATCCATGGAGATCTCGGCGACGGTGCGAAACGCGAATCCCGTTCACGAGGTCGTCGTCGTCGCGGGAGCTTGCTCAGGATCTGGCTCACGCCACCGGCGCTCGGCTCGCCATATGGGGCTCGACCGAGCGCCTGATCCTTCGCTGTGCTCCCGCTCCCGCGGCGCGAGGATCCTCCTTCGGTTACTTCGGGAGACTCCTCGCGCCGCGAAGGGGTTCGACCTGAACTTGTCGAAGAGGTGGCTTTCATGATCGCCATCGAGAGACTCGGTCCGGAAGACTCCGCGCAAGCCGAGATCGCCGTGCGCGCCTTCAAGGGTTCTTCCCGCGCCGCGACCTCGCTCGAGGCCTTCCTCCGGAATTCCGCAAACTATCTCCTCGTGGCGGAGCATGAGGGCGAGCCGGTCGGTATCCTCCTGGCCTATCGGCTCGAGCGGGCCGATCGCGAGGCGAACCAAATGTTCGTCTACGAAGTCGGCGTCGCGCCGGCATGGCGGGGCCGGCGCCTCGCGAGCGCGCTTATCGAAGAGATCAAGGACCTCGCACGCGTGGAGGGGATGTTCGAGGTTTTCGTCCTGACCAGCCGGAGCAACGCCGCCGCGCGAAAGCTCTACGCGCGCACGGGCGCCGTCGTGGAGGACGATTCCGCGATCCTGTTCGTGTACCCGATGGGTCTCGCCGGGGTCGCGTGAGGAAGGCGGCGCTTTCGTGAACACCTCCGTCTTCGTCGGCACGAGCCTCGATGGATTCATCGCGCGGGCGAACGGCGGACTGGACTTCCTGCCGCCAGGCGGCGGCGAGCCGCACGGCTACGACGAGTTCATGGCGACGGTGGACGCCCTGGTCATCGGCCGCAACACCTACGAGACGGTCTTGGCATTCGACGAGTGGCCTTACGGGGGAAAGCCCGTGTTCGTCCTCAGCACGCGATCGATCGCGCAAGCGCCGCCCGGAGCGGTGGTCGAGCATCTCAAAGGAGAACCGGCCGGCATCGTCGTGGATCTCGCGGCCCGAGGCGTGCGCCACGCCTACGTCGACGGCGGCATCACGGTCCAGCGCTTTCTGCGCGCCGGCCTGATCGACCGGCTGATCATCACGCGCGTCCCGGTGCTGATCGGGGAAGGGATCCCTCTCTTCGGCTCGCTGCCGAAGGACGTTCCGCTGCGCCACGTGGCCACGCGCCAGTTCGCGAGCGGCCTGGTCCAGAGCGAGTACCGCATCGGCGACGGGCGCGGCCGCGACGAAAGCCTTCCTCCTCTCTGGAGATGACGTCTCCGGCGCGGACCGACGCCGCGATCCCGTGGCTGCTGGACGGAGATCCGGCGATTCGATGGCAGACGCTTCGCGATCTCGTCGGGGCCCCCGCGCCGCTCATCGAGCGGGAGCGCCGGCGGGTCGCCCGGGAAGGCTGGGGCGGGCGTCTTCTGGCCAGACAGGGGCGCGACGGGAGATGGGCCGGCGGCCGCGAGCCGGCCCGCGGGATGTACGGGCCCAAGTGGATCTCGACCACGTACACCATGCTCCTGCTGCGCGACTTCGGTCTCCCATCCGGAAACCGCAAGATGCGCAAGCCTTGCCGCCTCCTGCTCGACCGCGGTCTTCGGGAGGATGGCGGCGTGGACTTCGGAAAGTGGGCGCAGTGGACGCGCCGCGGAGAGACGTGCGTGACCGGCATGGTCCTGTCGCTCCTCGCGTACTTCGAGCACGACGACGCGCGCGTCGACACGATCGCCGCGCATCTGCGCACGCAGCAAATGCCCGACGGCGGCTGGAACTGCGCACGGTCCGCGGGCGCCACGCACTCTTCGTTGAACACGACGATCAGCGTGCTCGAGGGCCTGCGTCTCTACGAGCTCGGCCGGGGCGCGGGAAAGCGATGGCTCCGCGCGGCGCAGAGGCGCGGCCGCGAGTTTCTTCTCGCGCACCGGCTCTTTCGCTCCCACCGCACGGGCGCGATCATCAAGCCGGCCTTCACGCGCTTCGCCTTCCCTCCGCGCTGGCACTACGACGTTCTCCGGGCACTCGATCACTTCCAGGCGGTCGGCGCACCGCGGGACCCGCGCCTGCGCGATGCCGTCGAGCTCGTTCGAACGAGCCGCCGCGAGGATGGTCGATGGACGCTGCCACCGGGGTACCCGGGGAAAACGTACTTCGAGCTCGAGCGCGTCGGGGGCCCGAGCCGCTGGAACACGCTGCGGGCTCTGAGGGTATTGAAGTGGTGGGGGAAAGAATGAGGGCCCGTAGGGAAGGAAGGAACCGATGAAAGCCTACCTGCTCGTTTCCGGCACCCTCTTCGCGCTCTTTTTCGCGATGCATGTCTTCATAGCGGTCCAGCACTGGCAGGTTCCGGGCGCGGGCCTGTGGAACGGCCTGGGTCCGCTGCTCGTGGGCCTCCCGGGAGCGGCGCTGGCTTACTGGGCGTTCCGGCTGAGCCGGACGTCGACGACCACGGGTTGAGGCGCGCGTGCAGACGATCGCCAGGGTTGTCTATGTCGTCTTCGGCACGCTGGGGATTGCCGCCGGCATCCTGGCTCTTCTCGATCCCTCCGTAGCCGTACCTCCGGACGCGGCTTCGCCTCTGACCCGGCATCTCGTTCGCGAGCAGGGGAGCGAAGGTGTCTTCATCGGATTGATGTTCCTCTGGTGCGCGTTTCACTTCGAAGAGCGCCGTCCCGTCCACTTCGCGCTGCTTCTCTTCACGGCGCTCTTCGCCGCCATTCACTGGGCCGAGTACTATTCGGGGCGCCGGCAGCTCCTGAGCCCGCTTCTCAACAGCCTTCCGTTCGTCGTCATGGCCCTGACCGCGCCGTGGTCCCGGCGGACATACATTTCGGAGGCGCGATGAGCACTCCCGTTCGATCGCTGGTCGCCATGCCCTCCGTCCGGAGCGTGCCGGAGTCGATCGCCTTCTACCGGCGGCTCGGGTTCGAGGTGAAGAACACCTTCGTGCCGGCGGACCACGCCGAGCCCACGTGGGCGTACCTGACGGCGGGCGGCGCGCAGCTGATGGTGGCCCGGCGCGACGAGCCGGGCAGTCCTTCGCCGCAGGACGTTCTCTTTTACGCCTACTGCGACGACGTGCCGGCGCTTCGCCGGGAGCTGCTGGCGGCAGGTGTGGCGGCCGGTCCGATCCAGACGCCGTTCTACGCACCGAAAGGCGAGTTCCGAATCGAGGACCCCGACGGCTACGTCATCATGATCACGCACACATAGGATGGATGCGGCCGTCGCAATGAGCCGCTCCAGCCGTCTCGCGCTCCTGGCACTCGTGCTGGCGCAAGCCGCTCACTCGATCGAGGAATACCGGACGCGGCTCTACGACGTGTTTCCGCCGGCGCGATTCGTCAGCGATCTCGTCTCCGCCGACCGGCGCGTCGGTTTCACGATCTTCAACGTCGCCCTGGTGGCCCTGGGACTGTGGTCCTTCTTCGTTCCCGTTCGCCGAGCCTGGCCGTCCGCGCGCGCGTTCGCCTGGTTCTGGGCGGCGCTCGAGGCGGCGAACGGAATCGGCCACATCGTGTGGGCGCTCGTTGCGGGCGCGTACCGGCCCGGCCTGTCCACGGCGCCGTTTCTGCTGGTGATTGCCCTGACTCTGGCGGCGCTCCTTCGGCTCGACGGACGTCGCGGCAGAGCGGTTGCGCGGGTGATCGCGGCGGCGGCATTCCTCGCCGCGGGGCGCGATATTCTGCGTTGCCTCTCGGCGCCGTAGACGAAACGCCCGCCGGCAGAACCGACGGACCTTGGACGCGCGAATTGCCTTTGCCTATCATCCGGGGATGGGCGATCTCGGCCGCGTCCTGGTACTGGGCGACGACAACCGAAGCTGCCTGACGATCGTGCGATCGCTCGGGCGGCAGGGGCTGGAAGTCTGGCTCGGGCCGGAGACTCGAGACTCGATCGTTCCGCGATCCCGCTACGTCCGGCGCACGATCCCGATGCCCTCGACGAAGCACCGCGTGGACGAATGGCACGACCGCCTCGAGGAGCTGCTGTCTCGGGAGAAGGTGGACCTGGTGATTCCGTGTTCGGACCATGCGCTGGTGCCGATGGCGCAGCAGCGCGCGCGCTTCGAGCACCTGGCTCCGCTCGCGATCCCGGACGACTTCGGATTCGAATACACGTACCTGAAGAACAAGACTCTGGAGCTGGCCGACCGCGTGGGGGTGCCCATCCCGCGGACGACCCTGGTTGAGAAACCCGTCGAACTCTCCGGCATCCTGGAGGGGAATCCCGCGTTTCCCCTGATCATCAAGCCGGTTTCCTCGAACGTCTGGAAGGACGGGGCGCGCTTCGATCTGAAGGTCCGCACCGCGTCCAGCGCCCGAGCACTGGAGTCGATCGCGGGCGGTTTGCTCGAGATCGGCCCGGTCCTGATCCAGAGCTACTTCGAGGGCCGCGGCGTCGGCCAGGAGTTCCTGACATCCGAGGGCGAGATCGTCGACGTGTTCCAGCACGTCCAAGAGCTCTTGAGCGGCGGGGGCAGCAGCTATCGCATGAGCGTGTCGCCGGACGATCGCATGCTGGAATGCTCGAAGCGTCTCCTCTCGGGCCTTCGGTGGACCGGAGTGGCGATGGTGGAGTACAAGCAAAACGTCGCCACCGGCGAGTTCGCGCTGATGGCGATCAACGGACGCTTCTGGGGCTCGCTGCCCTTGGCGGTGGCGTCGGGCGTCGACTTTCCCTATCGCGCCTATCTGGTACATCGGAAGCAGCCGGTCCCGCCCGCGGCTCCGTATCGCCGCGGCCTGTACTGTCGAAACTGGAGCAAGGACCTGGCGTGGTTCAAGGAGCGGCTGGCCGCGAACGAGGCTTCCGAGCTTCCGTCGGTGAGAGAGGAGATCGGAGCCGGGTTGAAAAACGTCCTTGCCGGCCGGGAGAGGTACAACACGATCACGCTCGACGACCCGCTGCCGGGAATTGCCGAGCTCGGGAGCGGCCTCAAGGCCGCCGCCGCCAAGCGCGCCCGGAAGACGGTTTACAAGACGGTCCGAGCCGCGTTCGACCTGGAGACGCGGACCGAAACGTGGCGCCGATCGCAACGTCGCAAGCTCCGCCGTCTGCTCGACGCGAACCCTCGCATGCTCTTCGTGTGTCGGGGCAACATCTGCCGCAGCCCGTTCGCAGAGCGCGCCGCGCGGCGCAAGCTGGACGAAGCCGGGCTGACGTCGATCGAGACCGCTTCGGCCGGGAGCTACCCGGTGCGGAACCGCGCGGCACCGGAGGCGGCGCGCCAGGTCGGCCGCGAGCTCGGAGTGCCGCTCGAGGCCCATCGCTCGACGGTGCTGGATCTGGGGATCGTCAGCTGGCCGGGCGCCATCCTGTGCATGGATCGCGACAATGCCGAGGATCTGCGGCGGGAGTTTCCCGATTCCGGGCCCAGGATCTTCTACCTCGGCGCCTTCGATCGGACCGCCCGCCGGCTGTTCATCGACGATCCTTGGAACAAGCCGGCCAGTGAGTTTCGCAGGGTCTACGCGGAGATCGCCACGAGCATCGACGGGCTCGTCGCGGCGATCCGGGAAAAAGCATGACGAAGCCGGCGTTCCTGATCACGATCGACACCGAAGGCGACCACATCTGGGATCACCCCGAGCGAATCACGACCGAGAACGCGCGCTTCCTGCCGCGGTTCCAGCGCCTCTGCGAAGAGCACGGCTTCAAGCCGACGTACCTGGTGAACTACGAAATGGCGATCGATCCCCGTTTTCAGGAGCTCGGCCGCGCGGCGCTGCGGGAGAAAACCGGGGAAATCGGTCTGCACGTCCATCCGTGGAACTCGCCGCCGGTGCCCGGCGGCCGCGCGGACGACGCCGGCGGGGACCATGTCTACATGTACGAGGTGCCGGACGAGCTGCTTCACGCCAAGGTCGCGTTCCTGACGAACCTGCTCGCGGACACGTTCGAATCCGCGCCGCGCTCACACCGCGCCGGGCGCTGGGGGTTCGACGAGAAGGTCGCGCACGTCGTGGCGGAGCACGGATATCTGACGGACTGTTCGGTGACGCCGGGCGTGTCGTGGAAGAAGCACAAGGGCGCTTCCGACGGCGACGGGGGGCCCGACTTCTACGGGTTTCCGGAGGAGCCCTATTTCCTGGACTTAGACGACATCCGAAAGCCGGGAGCGTCGCCCCTCCTGGAAGTGCCGATGACGATCCGGTCGAACTATCGCCGCGCCGTACGGAAGGTGCACCGCGCGTTTCACGGGGGCCGCATCGGGAGGGCCATCCGGAGCTTGTGGGGAAAGCCCGTCACCTGGCTGCGCCCCAATGGAAAGAATCTGGACGAGATGCGCGCCGTGACCGACTGGGCGGTCGACCGCGGAGCACCGGCTCTCGAGTTCATGCTGCACTCCTCGGAGTTCATGCCCGGCGGCAGCCCCACCTTCGACACGGCGGAGAAGATCGAAGTTCTCTACGACCATCTGAAGCGCCTCTTTTCCCACATCGCGTTGCGAGGGGTGTCGGGCCGGACGCTGTCCGAGTTCCGGACAGCATGGGATGGTGGCGGCTGCTGAGGGCGATTCGGTGTCAGAATTCGCGTGAGGGGTCTGCGATGAGACAGGCGATCCTCCGCGCCCTGTACGCGTCGATCGTGTTGATCGCGGTGCCGCTCTTCGCACGGACGCCGGAAGGCCCGCCTCCGCCTCCCGAGCCGATCTTCGGAGTCTGGCGTGGCAGCTCGCTGTGCATGGACCGCGAGCGCGCGCCGGCCTGCAAGGACGAGGAGGTCCTGTACATGTTCACGCGGCCCGCGGACGGCGCCGAGGGGAAAGCGCATCAGAAGGCGGAGAAAATCGTCGACGGCAAGCCGGTTCTGATGGGGGAGCTGGACTTCAACTACGACCCCGACCTCCGCGCCTGGACGTCGGAGTTCGAGTCCCCACGCTTCCACGGCCTCTGGAGCTACTCCGTCGCCGGAGGGAAGCTGACGGGGACGCTCCTGGAGCTGCCTTCCCGTGCGATTCTCCGAACGGTGTCCTGCCTGAGGCCGTGACGTGAGCGTGTCGCGGCTCGTCGCCTGGACGTTCCTGTGGCTCGGAGGCTGGGCCCTCTTCCTGATCGACCCGGCCAGCCACTCGGACATCGGCAGCGCGCTCCTGGTCGGTGCGGCGGGGGTGATCCTGATCCGGCCGCGGCGTACGACTCCGTCCGCGCCGGTGCGCGCCGCGGGTGCTCTCCTGGTCGGGCTGGTGCTCCTGTTCCTCCTGATGGTCTTCGTCCTGCCACCTTCGTATACGTGGGAGTTTCCTCGCAACCCTCTGCTGGTTTCGGGGTTGAAAGTGTTCGGTGTAGCCGTCGCCGTCTTCGGAATCGGCGTGAACTGGCGGCAGTTCACCGGCACGGCCGGGGGCGGCGTGAGGGAGGGCAAGGCATGATCGCTCGCGTGTGGCACGGCGTCGTCCCTGCCGAAAAAGCCGAAGGATACGCGCGCTACCTCGCGGAATCGGACCGCGGCGTGCGCGACTACCAGGCGATCCGGGGAAACCGCGGAGTGACGCTGCTGCGCCGGGCCGACGGAACCCGCGCCCACTTTCTGCTCATCTCGCTCTGGGATTCGGAGGCGGCGATCCGTGAGTACACGGGGGCCGACATCGAGCGGGCGCAGTACTTCGAATACGACCTGGAGTGCCTCGTGGATCCTGAGCCCAACGTGACCCACTACGAAGTTCTCGTCGCGAGCTCGGCCCCGGCGGCCTGAACCACTCGATCGGATCGGAGGGATCGGATGGCAGGCCGGCACGTCGCGTTTCTTCGAGGCATCAACGTCGGGCGCGCCAAGCGAGTTTCCATGGCCGAGCTGCGCAAGGTCGTCGAAGACCTCGGTTATCGCGACGTGGCCACGCTGTTGAACAGCGGCAACGTGGTCTTCACCGTTCCGGGCATGATGCGCGGCGACCACGCAGCCAGGATCGAGCGCGGGATCGCCGAGCGACTGGGCGTGTCGTCGAGGGTCACGGCGATGACGGCGGAGGAGCTGGCGGAGGCCGTCCGCGCGAATCCTCTCCGTCAGGCTCTGGAGAATCCGAGCCGGTTCCTCGTCGCCGTCATCCGCAAGGCGGAAGACCGGGCGATGCTCAAACCGCTGGCCCGGCAGAAATGGGGCGTGGAAGCCTTCGCGATCGGAGACCGCGTTGCTTATCTCTGGTGTCCCGAGAGGATCCTGGAGAGCCCCCTGGGCGTCGCCGTGGGAAAGGCGCTCGGCGACGGCGTGACGACCCGCAATTGGAACACCATGGTCAAGCTGCTGGCCCTGGCCGGAGGCGGCGGTTCGCAGGACGGAACCTCCCCGGCGCGAGGAAAGAGGCGCTGAAGGATCGCGTCTCCCCCCGGGGCTCTGTCGTTCCGGACCAATCTGGTGTACAACTTGTCAGGATCCGCGCCGCATCGATGCCCCGATCGATATGGCCTCTCGGTCGAACGCCCGAGACTCTCGGGCCCGGCGAAACGCTCTTCGGTTGAGTCGATGTTCTTTCCCGAGGACTACAACGAAGCGGATCTGATCCAACTCGCCGAGGTCGTGCGCGACTGGTCCCACGATCCTCCCGGCGCGTATCTCGTCGAGGCGCGGTGCCGGCCGACAGGGCGAATTTTCATCAGCGGATACCACCCGAGGGACCTCGATATTACGCGGTTAAAGATGGTGCACTGCCCGCATTGTCGGGAGTGGCATCGGCTCGTTCTGGCGGTCGAGCCGATCATCCGCGAGCCGATCCGGCTGGTACGCAGCGCGTCGAACGGATCGGGCAGCGGTTGACCCTGCCGCTGGAGGGGGGTTCATGACCAGGACCAGGAGGTCGATGCTCAAGTCCGCGATGCACGGATGCGCGGGTCTGGCCGCTATGGCCGGCGGGTCCGTCGTCGCGGCCCAGGAAGGGACGGGGGGCAGCGGCTCGCCGGCGAAATACCTTCTCGTGGGACTCTGCGGCTCCGAAAACCCGACCCGCGCGAACTTTCCCTTCGTCTGGGCCTCGGCGCTGAAGGCCGCCGGAAACGACGTCCGGATCGAGCTCGCGGGCGACGCGACGGTCCTGATGCGCACACCCGTCTCCGACTCCGTGACGCCCGTGGGCTGGCCGCCGTTCAAGGAGGCCCTCGCCAAGGTCGTCGAAAACAAGATTCCCATCTTCGTTTGAAAGGCGTGCGCGACCGCCCGTGGGGTGGTCGAGGCCGACTTCGCGGGCAAGAACGCCCAGTTCACGAACCCGCAGCTGACCGCGCAAACGATGGGTTGGGCGAATAAGATTCTGGTCGTGTAGCGGGAGGTAGCCATGCGGCTGCCGTCGGTCGAGGGCGTCATCCGGAGACGGATCCTGGTGAACTTTCGCGTTGACCCCGAGGTCATGCGCACCCAGATCCCGGCGCGCTTCACGCCGAAGCTGCACGCGGGCAAGGCCATCGCCGGAATCTGCCTGATCCGCCTCGAAGAGATCCGACCTCGCTCCCTTCCGTCGTTCGTCGGGCTCGCGAGCGAGAACGCGGCGCACCGGGTCGCCGTGCGCTGGTGGGGCGGTGACGGAGAGGAGAAGGAAGGCGTCTTCATCCCCCGCCGGGACACGAGCTCGGCGATGAATATGTTCGCGGGCGGAAAGCTGTTTCCCGGCGAGCACCACCTCGCGGCGTTCGAAGTGGACTGTTCCGGCGAGGGGATTCGTCTGGAGATGGAGTCTTCCGACGGGCAGGTCGCGGTCCGTATTCGCGGGAAGCCCGCGGACGCTCTGCCCGCGACCTCGTCGTTTGCCAGCGTCGCCGAAGCGTCGGCGTTCTTCGAGCCGGGAAGCCTCGGCTATTCCGCGACGTCGGATCCGTCGCGCCTGGACGGCGTGATGCTGAAGACGAAGACGTGGAAAGTCGAGCCCCTCGCGATCGAAGAGGTCTACTCCAGCTATTTCTCCGACGAGCTGAAGTTCCCGAAGGGCAGCGTGGACTTCGACTGCGCGCTCCTGATGCGCAACATCGCCCACGAGTGGCACGGCGCCGGAGATCTCTACGTCTGAGCCGCGCCGCGCGGCGTGAAGCCGGCCCTCCGCCGGCGCTCGGCACGCGGCGGCCATCCTCGAAATGTGAGACCGGCCGCCTCTGAGGGTTCGTCGCAAATGCCGATCGTCTGGATTCAGATTGCGTCGGGCTCCTCACCCATCACCTCGCGTCCGGCGGCGGGACGGGCATTACCACGTAGCGGCGCCGGCGGCGGGAGGTGATGTCCGAGGGCACCCGCCGAACAGGCAGAAATCCACAGTGTCGGAGCTGAGCCCGAGGACTCAGCGCCGGCAGGAGATGTCTTCCGAGGCATGCCGGCGCGTGTCCGACCGCGACGGCGCCGCCGCGTTGGTGAACAACGCGTTGAGAAACGAGAGCCAGCGCTCCACTCGTCCAGGGATCCTTATATCCTCGTCGAATCAGCAGAGAGGTGTGACGTGCTCGCTTCCGCTCTGTGG
>Ga0075423_10000669_pt1 | contig 28330 bp, 25 predicted proteins | sample SoiMethybrSBSTD2_FD_80114 | JGI IMG/M metagenome (GOLD analysis project Ga0075423, IMG submission 80114) | Bulk soil microbial communities from a Populus tree surrounding site in Tennessee, USA - Soil MetaG P. TD hybrid SBSTD2 | ecosystem: Environmental > Terrestrial > Soil > Tree plantation... | reverse complement strand
TACTATCAGGAGATTGGCCGCGCGGGTCGAGACGGACGTGCAGCGACGGCGACGCTGCTGTGGAACTACGTGGACGTCAAGACGCGCGAGTTTCTCATCGATCGCGAGAACGAAGAGGACGCAGACCGGGAGGCCCGCCGGCCGGACCCGGTCGAAATCGCGCGGCGCAAGGAACTGGATCACAAGAAGCTTCGACGGATGGTCGCGTACGCCGACACGGTCAACTGCCTTCGGTGGACCATCCTTCAGTACTTCGGAGATCCGGCAGCCAGAGGACAATGCGGCTCGTGCAGCAGTTGCGCGCGGCTCAAGCCAATCGATGATGACGACTGCCTGCTCGTTCGCAAGATTCTGTCCGGCGTCGCGCGAGCGGGGGAACGATATGGCCGGCGACGAATTGCCGCGATGCTCACCGGCCAGCTCGAAGATCTGCCGGACCCGTTGACGCGCTTGTCCACGACCGGCCTCCTGCGCGATGAGCCACTCGTAACCATCGAGCGCTGGATCGACGCGATCAACGCCGCTGGGTTGCTACGTTCCTCGGATGATAAGTATCGGACGCTCAGCCTGACCACACTCGGCCGCGAAGTGATGGCGGGCCGAGTTCGCGACGTGCTGATTGCTGCGCCCGGAATCAGGAGTGCGGCATCGCCGCGAGGCAAGCGCCGTCGTGTTCGGAAGACAATTGGCGAGCCCTCGAGCGACGGTAACGTTCCACAGACTTCGGTTGTCGAGGCGCTTCGCGCCTGGCGGCTCGACGAAGCGAGGCGGCATGCGATCGCGCCGTTCGTGGTCCTGCACGACCGCACCCTGATGGCGATCGCATCGCAGCTTCCTCGATCGGCTGATGAATTGAGCGAGATTCCTGGCATTGGTCCCGCCAAGCTGGCGGCGTACGGCGAAGCAATCTTGAACATCGTGAAAGGGTCGGGCTAAGCTGGCGCGGCGTGCCGGTCGCCCAACGTTCGAGCCCACCGTCTGAGACCAGAACCTCTCCTCACGAGCCGCACACCAGGGCGACGCTCTTCACGACCGTCATTCCGTTGGCCACCGGGGTGCTGCTCCTGCTCGTGCCAGTGCCGGGCGGGCTGTCCGTAAATGCGTGGCGCTACTTCGCGCTCTTCGCGGCGGTGATTGCCGGGCTCATCACCGAACCGGTTCCGCCAGCCATCGTCGGCATGGGCGGCGTCATCGTCGCCGCCGCGTTCGGGCTGGTTCGCGACACCCCTGCCCAATCGGCACAGTGGGCGTTGAGCGGATTTGGCAACGCGACCGTGTGGCTGATCTTCGCCGGGTACATGTTCACGCTCGGCTATACGCAAACGGGGTTGGGACGACGCATCGCGCTGCATCTCGTGCGTCTTCTCGGACATCGAACCCTTGGCCTCGGCTATGCGGTGACCCTGGCCGATCTCGCGCTCGCCCCGTTCACCGCGTCCGCCACCGCTCGCAGCGCGGGCACGGTCTTTCCGATCGTGCGGCAAATCCCGGAGCTGTACGCCTCGCGTCCCGACGATGGGACCGCTCGCAGGCTTGGGGCGTATGTGCTGTACACCGCGCTTGTCGCGAGCATGATCTCCAGCAGCATGTTCATCACCGCCCTGGCGCCGAACACGCTTGCCGTGAGCGTGATGCGCCAGACGGCAGGCGTCACTGTCTCGTGGTTGGAGTGGTTCATTGGCTTCGCGCCCGTGGGGGTGATGTTGATCGCGGTCGTTCCGTTGTTGCTCTACAAAATCTATCCGCCCGAGATTCGCACGGCTCCCGAAGTGCCGCGATGGGCGCACGAGCAGCTTCGCTCGATGGGACCGATGTCGCGCCGAGAGCTGACGCTGCTCGTGCTCGTGTGTTCCGCGCTGGCTCTGTGGATCGGTGCAACGGCTCGAGTCGATCCGGCCGTCACAGCGATGCTGGTCGTGCTGCTGATGGTCCTCTTCGGTGTCGTGTCCTGGAATGATGTCATCGGGCACTCCCAGGCGTGGAACATCCTGATCTGGTTCGCGACGCTCGTCACGCTCGCTGGGGGGCTGGCGGAAACGAAGTTCCTCGACTGGCTGGTGCAGTCGATCGCTCCAACGCTGCAAAGACTCAGCCCTGCGGTGGCCGCCGTCTCTGTCGTCGGCGTGTACTTTTTCCTGCACTACTTCTTCGCGAGCATCACGGCGCATGCCGCGAGTTTGTTGCCGGTCTTCATCGCGATGGCTGTAACCATTCCAGGGCTGTCGACGAAGGAATGGGCATTGCTGCTGTCGTACCCGCTCGGACTGATGGGGATTCTGACGACGTATACCGCCGGGCACAACCCGATCTACTACGGGAGCGGGTACATCAGCCGCCAGGCATTCTGGGTGCTCGGGCTGGTGCTTGGTGTCTTCTTTCTTGCCACTTACCTGATCATTGCCGTCCCCTGGTTGAACTACCTAGGCTACTGAAGGCCGCGAGGCGGAGCCTCGCTAGACTTCTGAGGTGTCCGTGACCGATATCAACCCGAGGTCGGCCGAGTATGACGAGTATCGTCGCGCCGTCCGTGAGCTGTGCGCAGGTTTCGACAGTACGTATTGGCGATCGCTCGACGAGCGCGCCGAGTACCCGGAAGCATTCGTCAAGGCGCTGACCGACGCAGGCTGGCTTGCTGCGTTGATCCCTGAAGCGTATGGCGGCGGCGGGCTGGGCGTCACCGAAGCATCGGTCATCCTCGAGGAAGTGAATCGATCGGGCGCGAACTCCGGCGCGTGCCACGCGCAGATGTACGTGATGGGAGCGCTCGTCCGGCACGGCTCCGATGCGCAGAAACGCGCCTACCTCCCCGACATCGCGGCCGGACGCCTCCGTCTGCAATCGTTCGCGGTGACCGAGCCGACAACGGGCACCGATACGACGAAGACGAAGACCGTTGCCGTCCGCCGCGGAGACCGCTACATCGTGAACGGGCAGAAGGTATGGATTTCGCGAGTGCAGCATTCCGATCTGATGCTGCTCCTCGCGCGGACGACGTCGCTGCCGGAGGTGAAGAAGAAGACAGAAGGGCTGTCGTTGTTTCTCGTCGACCTGCGGGATGCGGACAAACGCGGGATGAGCGTGCGGCCGATTCGCAATATGGTCAATCACGAGACCAACGAGGTGTTCTTCGAGGATTTCGAAGTGCCGGCCGACAACCTGGTCGGGCAGGAAGGGAAGGGGTTCCGCTATCTGCTCGACGGCATCAACGCCGAGCGAATCCTCATTGCGGCAGAATGCATCGGGGACGGCTACTGGTTCATCGACAAGTCTCGCCACTACGCAAACGAGCGCATCGTCTTCGATCGCCCGATCGGACAGAACCAGGGAATTCAGTTTCCGATCGCTCGGGCGTACGCCAACGTCCGTGCGGCCGATTTGATGCGCTTCGAGGCGGCGCGCCTGTTCGACGCGGGCGGGACGGCGGGTCCCGAAGCGAATATGGCCAAGTTGCTGGCGGCCGAGGCCAGTTGGGAGGCCGCCAACGCGTGCCTGCAGACATTTGGCGGCTTCGGATTTGCCGCGGAGTACGACGTCGAGCGGAAGTTCCGGGAGACGCGGCTCTATCAGGTCGCGCCCATTTCCACTAATCTGATCCTGTCCTATATCGGCGAGCACGTGCTCGGTATGCCGCGGTCGTTTTAAATGGGGTCGGGAGTCATTTGATGAGGACACTTTAAACGCGATAGTTTCATGGTGACTGTCCTGATCAAATGACTCCCGACCCCATTACACGACTGACGCGCAGCATGTTGTTCGTGCCGGCGTCGAGGCCGGCCATGATTCCCAAGGCAGCCGCGAGCGCCGCCGATGCCGTGTGCATCGACCTCGAGGACGCCGTCGCCCCAGACGAGAAGCCGGCGAGCCGCGCCAACGTCGTCCGCGCGCTCAAGGAGATCGACTTCGGCCGGCGCGTCCGCATCGTCCGCATCAACGGACTCGACGGGCCATTTGCTTACCGCGATCTCGTCGAGATCGTCGAGGCGGCAGGCGATCGGCTCGACCTGATCATGATCCCGAAAGCCGGATCGCCCCGAGACGTCACGTTCGTCGACATGCTGCTCACGCAGATCGAATCCAGTATGCGATTGTCTACGCGCATCGGGATCGAGGCGCAGATCGAAACGGCCGCCGGCTACCTGTACGCGAAAGAGATCGCCGCCTCATCCCCTCGACTCGAAGCACTCATTTTCGGCGCCGGCGACTACGCCGCATCGATGCGGATGCCGTCAGCGGCCATCGGCGAGCGTGACGCTTACGACGAGGCCTATCCGGGACACCGCTGGCACGCCGTCATGCACACGATCGTCGCTGCCGCCCGCGCAAATGGCTCGCGCTGTATGGACGGGCCGTACGCGGGGTACACCGACACTGCGGGACTCGAGCGGGCCTGCCAGATCGCGCGCGCGTTAGGCTTCGATGGCAAGCAGTGCATCCATCCCGCGCAGCTCGCGACAGTAAACGCGGCATTCACGCCATCTGATGCCGAGGTCGCGAAAGCCGCCGCGATCGTGGAGGCGTATGACCGGGCGGTCAGTGGTGGTCAGGGCGCTGCTACTCATGACGGCCGCATGATCGATGCGGCCAACGTTCGCATGGCGCGCACGACTCTCGAGCGACAGCGATTGATTCCAACGACGTGACGTCGCACCTCCCCCTGGACGGTCTGCTCGTCGTCTCCGTCGAACAGGCCATCGCGGCGCCGTTTGCCAGCCGTCAGCTGGCCGATCTCGGCGCGCGCGTCATCAAGATCGAGCGCCCCGGCGTTGGCGATTTCGCCCGCGCCTACGACCACACCGTGCGTGGGCTGGCGAGTCACTTCGTCTGGACGAACCGATCGAAAGAGTCGCTCACGCTCGACCTGAAGCGTCCCGAAGCGCTCGATGTGCTGCGCCGCCTGGTGTCACGCGCCGATGTGTTTCTCCACAATCTTGCCCCGGGTGCGATGGGTCGCCTCGGATTTGGCGCCGCCATGTTACGTGAGGAGCATCCGCGGCTCGTGGTTTGCGAGATCTCTGGCTACGGAACCTCGGGGCCTTACCGTGACAAGAAGGCGTACGACCTATTGGTGCAGAGCGAGGCTGGCCTCGTCTCCATCACCGGAACGCCGGAGACGCCGTCGAAGGTCGGCATCTCCATCGCTGACATCGCCGCCGGTATGTACGCGTTCTCGTCGATTCTCGCCGCGCTGGTCCGTCGCGCGAAAACGGGCACCGGTGCTTTGCTCGACATCTCGATGTTGGACGCGTTGTCCGAGTGGATGGGCTATCCAGCCTATTACGCCGGCTATGGCGGTACACCGCTGCCGCGCACCGGTGCCCGCCATGCGGCCATTGCCCCGTATGGGCCCTACGTCGCTGGCGATGGCCACGTGGTCTACCTCGGACTGCAGAACGAACGCGAGTGGGCGCGGTTCTGCGCCGACGTACTGGATCGTCCGGCTCTTGTGAGCGATCCGCGATTCAGCTCGAACGCCTTGCGCGTCGAGCACCACGACGAGCTCGAGAAGATCATCGTCGGCGCCTTCGCCGACAAGACCGCCCAGCGCGTCGTCGACAAGCTCGAGGCCGCCCAGATTGCTAACGCGCGCATGAACACGGTGGACGAGTTCCTCGAACACCCTCAATTAGCCGCGCGGGGAAAGTGGCAGCAGGTCGATTCACCCGTTGGGCCGCTTCGCGCACTCGTGCCGCCATATGGGTTTGACGATGTCGAGCCGAAGATGGGGCGGATTCCAGCCCTCGGCGAGCACACCGGGAAGATCCTGGGCGAGCTCGGGTTCGACGCCGACACAATTGCACGCTGGCGCGGGGAGGGAATCGTCTAGAGAGCGCAGCCCGTACAATAGAAGAGTGCTGCTGTTCGAGTTCTTCCCGCTGTTTGTCACCCTCGTAGGCGTGATCGCAGCAATTTTCCTGTTCAAGATCGATCGTCGATCGCGGCAAGATCCCAACGAGCAGGAGTGGCAACGACCACGCCGGCAGCCACGCTCGTCGTCAGGCCCTGAACGTCCGGGACGACGGCCAAGCATGATGCCTTGAATAAACTCCCAACTCCCAACTCCACAAGTGCAATTCGTTCGGAGATTCGGAGTTGGATCCTTGGGAGTCGGGAGTTGACGCGCGAGTAGCTACATACTGGCCCAACCTCCGTCGATTGGCACCACCGCGCCTGTGATGCTTGCGCTCTCCGGCCCACAGAGGAACAGCATCAGTGCCGCCACATCGTCGGCGGCAATCAGTTTTCCCGTCGGCTGTTTTCCCGTAAGAAGGCGGCGCTCCGCGTCCGGTCGCGAGAGCCCTTCGGCCATCGAGGCGAGAACGGTGGACTCGTGCACCGGTGTTTCGGTCGTCCCTGGGCAGACCGCGTTACATGTGATGCCGTGTGAGACGGTCTCGAGCGCCACTGCTCGAGTGAGGCCGATGAGCGCCGTCTTGCTCGTTACGTAGTTCACGCGGTTGGCGGCGCCGCGCAGGCCGTAGATCGACGAGACGTTGATGATGCGCCCCCACCCGCGACGCTTCATTCCAGGAACTGTGAGCCGGATCGTGTGAAAAGCGGCCGAGAGGTTCACTGCGATGCCGTCGTCCCATTCAGTCGTACCGAAGGATTCGATCGGCGAGGTGTGACGCACGACAGCGTTATTGACAACGATGTCCACGGCGCCGAATGTGTCGAGCGCGGCGGACACCATGCCTTCGATGTCCGCGGTTCGTCGCAGGTCGGCTCCGCTGTAGATGGTACGCACGCCGTGGCGATTCTCAATCTCCCGCTGCAGTGCTGCGATGTCCTGCGATCCATCGAATCCGCTGAGGACCAGGTTGCATCCGGCCGCAGCGAATCGGCGTGCCGCCGCCAGGCCGAGGCCGCGCACCGATCCTGTGATCAGCGCGCACTTGTCTACAAGGTCGGTCATGGATGGTCGTGGAGGCTGCGGGCGATGAGGCCAGCCTGTTGTATCGTAAAGCAATCCCGTCAACGGCGATTTGATCGGCATCGCCGTTGGCTGGTTGTCAATATCTCCGGAGGCGAGATCACATGACGAGACGAACACTCGCGATCGCAGCCGGGCTCGTGGTGACGCTGGGGATCGTGCTGCCGGGTTCCGGCGCCCGTGCCCAGGCTCAGAGGTCGGGAAGCGAACAGACCTTTCGAACACCGTGGGGCGATCCCGACATCCAGGGACTCTTCACAACCGACGATGAGCTCGGCGTGCCGTTCGAGAGGCCAGAGCAGTTCGGGGATCGGGAGGTTGTCTCGGAGCAGGAATTCGCGCAGCGGCAGACACAAGCCGTGCACCAGGCCGAGACCGACGCCGAGGAGTTCGTCGCGCCACGGACGGCCGGGCGTGGCGGCGGAGATGGGACCGGGCCTCCTGCGCATTGGCTCGAGCGCGGGCGTCCCTCGCGGCGCACGTCGATCGTGATTTCGCCGGCGAACGGACGGATCCCATATCTCAACGACGAAGCGCGCAAGCGCGCCGCGATCGCTGTCAACGCCCGTACGACCGGCAATCGCCCATTCGACGGACCGCAGGCGATGGATTTGTACGATCGCTGCATTACGCGTGGCTTGCCGCACGTGATCTTCCCGACGATTTACAACAACACCTCTCAGATTGTCCAGGGGCCGGGCTACGTGGCGATCCGCTACGAGATGATTCACGACGCGCGCGTCGTCCCGCTCGATGGGCGGCCGCAGCTGTCGTCAGCCATCCGGCAGTATTTCGGCGATTCGCGCGGGCATTGGGAGGGCGACACGCTGGTCGTCGAAGTCACCAACTTCCCGGCGAACATCGTCAATTACCGCGGCGCGACCGGGGCGCTGCACGTCACCGAGCGGTTCAGGCGCGTCGACGCCTCGACGGTCCGCTACGAAGTTACGGTGGCCGACCCGGCGACGTTTGCCTCACCGTGGACGGCGGCACTCAGCCTGAAGGCGTCCAGTCAGCCCGACGTGTTCGAGTACGCCTGCCACGAGGGCAATTACGCGATGCGGAACATCCTGAGCGGAGCGCGCGCCGCCGAGAAGGCAGCGCCTGCTTCGCCGACACGCTAGGAGTCACACGCTCAATGCCGATCAAAGAGGGGTGGACAGGCAGGGTCTACGAAGATTTCGAGGTCGGTGACATCTACGTGCACCCGCTGGGCAGGACCGTGCTGTCCGTTGACAACAGTTGGTTCACGCTGCTGACCCAGAATGTGAACCCCATTCACTTCGACCATGCCTATGCGGCGCAAACCGAGTTCGGCCGTCCGCTCGTCGACTCGACGTTCACGCTGGCGCTGGTGACCGGTCAGTCGACGATCGATCTTTCGTTCAACGTGATGGCGAACCTCGGGTGGGACGAAGTGCGCCTGCCGAACCCCTTGTTCGAGGGCGACACGGTGTACTCGCGGAGTGAAGTGTTGGACAAACGCGAGTCGAAGTCGCGTCCCAACGTCGGCATCGTCAAGGTCCGGACGACCGGCTTCAAGCAGGACGGCATCGTCGTGATCGAATTCCTCCGCACTTTCATGGTGTACAAGCGCGGGCACGTTCCGCCTTCCGCGCACACGAGGATTCCTGAACCAAGAAAGTGAGCTGATTGGAATCCTCGGTGTCTCGGAGCCTCTGTGTGCCGTAGACGCGTTAATGTCTGAAGTCATGATCCGAGAGATCGATGTGGCCTCGATTCGAGACGCGGTCGCACGCCTCCTCGTCGAGGCGAACTACGTCATTCCCTCGGATGTGCTCGACGCGTTGAAAGCGGCCATGGCGTCGGAGCCGTCGCCACTGGGGCGACAGACGCTGGAGCAGCTCGTTCGCAACTACGAAGTGGCGGCCGCCGAGCGCGTTCCCGTGTGCCAGGACAGTGGCGTCCCGATCGTATTGTTCGAGATCGGTCAGGACGTCCACCTGGTCGGAGGGCTGCTGGCAGACGCGGTGCACGAAGGAGTCCGAGAGGGGACTCGCGCGGGATATCTCCGCTGGTCGGTGACGGGTGATCCCGCGCGGCGCCTCAAGATGGCGGGCGATGACGCGCCAGCAGCGATTCACCTCGATCTCGTGCCCGGAGACGGTATTCGCCTGACAGTGGCCTCGAAGGGCTTCGGTGCGGAAAACATGAGCGCGCTGCGGATGCTCGTGCCGGCAGACGGCGTTCAAGGCATCAGCGACTTCGTCGTCGAGACTGTCGATCGCGCCGGCGCGAATGCCTGTCCTCCTGTGATTGTGGGAGTGGGGATCGGCAGCACGTTCGAAGGAGCAGCTCTACTGGCGAAGCGAGCCGTGTTGCGGCCCCTCGATCGACGGCATCCACGACCCGACCTGTGTGATCTCGAACACGACTTGCTTACGCGCATCAACGGGCTGGGCATCGGGCCGCAGGGATTCGGCGGACGCACGACCGCGCTGGCCGTGAACATCGAAGTGCAGCCCACGCACATCGCGGGACTGCCGGTCGCCGTCAATCTTGGATGCCATTCGACGCGTCGCGCGGAGATTTCCCTGTAAGGAGTCGTGATGGAGGTGTTCACAATCGCCCCCGCGGACGTGAAGGTGATGTGGATAATTGGCCTCATTCCGCTGCTCGTTCTCCTGCTCGTGGTCGGCATCCTCGGCGCCAGCATCAGCGGTGCGCGCTCGGCCACCTTCGAACTGTCAGCCGACGGACTTCGCCTTCGCGGCGATTGGTACGGCCGCCTGATTCCGGCCGACCATCTCGTGCGCGGCATGGCCAGGCGTGTCGACCTGACGCTGACACCGGAGCTGACGCCGACTCGCCGGACGATGGGCACCGGCCTGCCTGGCTACCAGGCCGGGTGGTTCCGGCTTCGCAACGGCGACCGCGCGCTGCTCTATCTCACCGATCGCAGCAAGGCCGTCTATGTCCCGACCACCGAAGGGTACGGCGTGCTCCTGAGCCCTGCGGAGCCCGAGAAGTTTCTCGCCGCACTCAATACGCTGGCCGCGCGTCGATGAGTAACGCGCGGAGAATCGAGTGGCAGCTCGCGGCTCCCGACGCTGAATTGACGACTCTCCGCGCTGGTGAGGCCGTCGAGCTGAGCGGGCGTGTGTTGACGCTTCGCGACGCCAGCGCGGCGCGACTCGCACACGCGCTCACACGTCAAGGAGAGCTACCCGTTTCACTCGAGCATCGAATCATGTACGCCGTGGGCCCGTCGCCAGCCAAACCAGGTCAGGTGATCGGATCCGCGGGTCCCACGACGACGGCGCGCATGGCGCGTTATCTTCCGGCGCTCTTCGCTGCCGGCGTGCGTGCGATCATCGGCAAAGGCGAGCTGCACGGCGCGGATGCGGAGGCATTCACCCAGAGTGGTGTGTTGTATCTGGCGGCCATCGGCGGTCTCGGAGCGTTGCTGGCGAAGCAGATTCGCGAAGCGCACGTGGTGGCTTACCCGGAACTCGGACCCGAAGCGCTCTTCGAGCTCGAACTCACCGCGTTTCCCGCCGTCGTCATCATCGACCGCCACGGACATAACCTGCACGACACCGCTCGAATGCAGTGGCGTACGGAACCGTAAGGACAGCGCGCTTTTCAAATCGATCTGGCGCGCTTCATTGCGTGATTCCGGGCATTTTTGCGAAGTCTCTTTGCGGTATGGCTCTTGCCTCATTTGTGTCTATGGCCGTTCGCTCGTGTCTCCCTCACTACAACATTGCCCAGACCGATCAGGGCTGGGTACTGATCATTCAAAACGAAACCTGTTCTGTGATGCAGGTGTTCGACACCGCTTCTTCCGCACGTCGTGCCGTGGATCGCATGCTGGAGTTTTTCGACACGATGAGCGCCCAGCCGCCACGCAGCCGGCGGGTTGCCTAATTTCCACTCCCGCGTTCGTCACCGCTCGGCGATTTGCGATTGCGTAGAGCGTGGGCTTCAGCTCGCGCGGGGCGCGATTATGTATTGACTGGCCCTCAGAAAATGGTCACAATTTTCTGGTCATGGCAAAGACTCCTGCCAAAGCGAAGGCTCGCTCGCCGAAGAAGCGATCCGGGCAGTACGCGGCGGCTGAGTTCAAGGCGCGCTGCCTGGAGCTGATGGATCGGGTTCGCGAAACCGGTGTGGAGTACGTCGTCACGAAGCACGGAAAGCCGGTCGCCAAGCTCGTTCCGTTTGCTGACGGGAACAGGCCTTCGTTCTTCGGCTCGCTGAAAGGCACTGTGTTGAAGTACGAGCGCCCGTTCGAGCCGATCGACGGCAAGTACGACATCGACGTGTAAAGTTGTGTTGCTGCTCGATACGCACGTCTGGATCTGGAGTGCGAACGGCGATACGAGTCGCGTTGGTCCGCGCTCGCGATCACTGCTGCTCAAGGCCGAAGCACGGGAGGCGATCCGGGTGTCGCCGGTCACGATCTTCGAACTCTCTGCGCTCCATACGTCGGGCAGGCTTCGCCTGGCTCGCCCACTCGAGCAGTGGGTGGGTGAGTCACTCGCGGCTGCCGGGGTCCGCGTCGCCGAGCTGACATCGTCGGTGGCGATGGATGCCGGGTCCATCCCGCGAACGGCGCTGGCCGATCCTCTCGATCGCCTGCTAGTTTCAACGGCCCGCCATCTCGATGCGGTCTTTGTTACCGCCGATCGACAGATTCTCGAGTACGCATCAGAAACGGGTAACGTTCGCGCACACAACGCCAGCCTTTAAGACTGACCCTGTGTTGCCGGGGCCGCCTGACCGCTTCCTACCGGGTTACCGTGAGATCAACGACCCAGTTGTCCAACCCGGTTTTCGCCGCCGGGTAGTGCTGGAGCACCAGCGGATCGTGGCCGGGGACGATGTGGTCGGGTGAGTCGGCAAGTTTCTTGAGCGTGGCGTAGCCTTCGAGCGTCTCGGCGACGCTGTACGTGATCGGAAACACCCGTCCTTCGTTCACGTGCGAATACAAGTGGGTCGCGTCGGCAGCGAGCACGACATGCCCGCGCCGCGTGTTGACGCGCACGCACTGGAGTCCTTTTGAGTGCCCACCAATGTGGTGCAGCGTGACGCCGGGCACGAGCGTTTCCTCGCCATCGTGAAAGGCGACGCGCCCCTCGAACACCCTGCGGACCATCGCGACCACATCGTCCACCTCGAACGGGATGCGCTGGTGCGCATGGCACATGCAGCGCCCGGTACCGTACGCCATCTCGCGATCCTGAAGGTGGTACCGCGCCCGCGGAAACAGGTCGTGGTTGCCGGAATGGTCGTAATGGAGGTGGCTGATGATGACGTCGGTGACCTGTTCGGCATCGACGTCGATCGCTCGCAGCCCTTCGGCAACCGGTTTGACGATGGTGCGCCCGCGCTTGGCCGCCATCGCCGGATCGAAGCCGGTGTCCATGACAAAGGTGCCGTGCGGCCCTTTGATCACCCAGACGAAGTAGGCGAGCGGCTCGTTGGTGTCGTGCGGATCGCCGCCGATGTAGTTTTCGTGCTTCGGTCGATCGTGATGCGCGTAACGGACGGCGTAGACTTCGTGGATATCAGGCAGTGAATTCACGACCGCGGGTCTCCGGGCCTGACCAGACGGCAATCGCCGCGAGCACAGCGGAGGTCAGCATCGCTGCGCTCATGCCATTGACCGCCGAGATGCCGCTGTCCTGCATCGCGCCTAGGACGGTCGGCATGACGGCGCCGATTGCGGACCCGGCGTGATAGCAGAAACCGGGACCGACACCGCGAACGGCAGTGGGAAATCGCTCAACCGTGTAGGCGGGTGCCATTCCCCAGACGCCCATGCCGAAGAACCCCATCATCATCGCGCCAAGAATCAGCGCGAGTGTGGTGCCGCCGTACAGAAAAAACGGAAGTGAGGCCGGCCCGAGAATCAGCGTCGCCGTGAAGGCGCCGCGCCGCCCGAGCCATCCTTCCGACAGGCGACCCCACGTCGCCGTGCCGAGAATGGCGCCGATGTTGAACGCCGCAAGGAACGGCAGCAGGTTCGTGCGTCCGGCGTCGCGCAGTACGGTTGGGTACCAGAAGTTCAGCGAGTAGTAAATGCACATGAACGACCCGATGACACACGTCGTCTGGATCGTCGTCCGCAGCAGATCGCCTTTGAAGAGACGCACGATTGAGAGTCTCGGCTCGCGGGCAGCGTCGCCGCTCTCTTTCAGACGGCGCTGACGCTCGAGCCACACCGGGCTCTCAGTCACACGCGCGCGGATCCACAGGGTGAAGAGCGCAGGGATGATGCATACCCAGAACATGACTCGCCACCCGAGATCCGGCGTGTCGCTGAAGAGCGGGTACACGAACTGGAAGGCCGCGGCCGAGAGGAGGTATCCCCAATACCACCCGCCGAGCAGGAGCCCAGACGCGAGCCCGCGCAGTCGCGTCGGCCAGTGCTCGAGGACAAGTGGCATGCCGGCGGCCCACTCACCGCCCATGCCGAGGCCGAACAAGGCCCGGATGCCGAAGAGAATCGCGTACGATGTGGAGAAGCCACTCAGGAACGCAAAGATCGAAAACCACAAGACCGACAGCATCAACGGGAGTTTGCGTCCCCACCGATCAGCGGCGGTGCCCGCGATCGTGCCGCCGACGAGCCGCATCATCAGTGTCACGGTGCCGAGAAGTCCGACCGCCGCTCGATCGACGGTAAAGCTGCGCTGGATGTCGATGAGGATGAAAGCGAGGATGTTGAAGTCGAATGAATCGACGATCCAGCCCAGGAAGACTGCCCAGAACGCCCGCCACTGCTCGCGGGTGACCTGCCGATACCATGGGAGATCCGATGCGGCTTCACGAGGAAGCGCGGGGTGACCAACTTCGAGGGGTGTACTCACGAGTCGCGATTTTACTGTACTGCCCTCTCGTGCTCAGACGAGGCGATGCCTGGTTGCTGCGCTTCTGAAGTACCGACCCGATAAGATAGGGCAGGTCTTACCCTCCTGGAGCATCTATGAAACGCGTGATGGCCATGGTTCTGGCCGCGTCGGCCCTGCTCATTTCGCTCGACGTCGGGTCAGCACAACAGGCGCCGACGCTGAGGTTCAACGCAACTGGCAACGATCTCCGCGTCTGGGATCAGTTCGTCACCGCGCAGGAGCGGGCAGGCGCGTTACGAGTCGCACAGGTCGTGCAGGATCCGTCGGTGCCTTCGCGAACCGTCGAACGGTTGCAGCAGTACTACCAGGGTGTGCCGGTTTGGGCCGCCGAGGTCGTGCGAGATTCGGATCGCGGAGTGCCTGTGTCGATCTTTGGCGATCTCTCCGCTCAAGCCGACATCGACACGCAGCCGGGCATGACGGTCGAGGCCGCAACGCAACGGCTGCTGGCGCGCGGGGCGTCTGGCGCGGTGTTGCTGCGCCCGGTCACCCTCGTAGTGCTTCGACAGGAGAGTGGTGAGCCTCGCCTCGCCTACACCAGTGTGGTCGCGAACACGGGCCAGACATTCCGTGTCTTCATCGACGCTCGCAGCGGCGCTGAACTGCTGCGCTACTCGTCGATTCGCAAGCAGGCGGCGATCGGCACGGGCCGGGGGGTGATTGGCGACACGAAGAAGATGTCAGTGCGTCTTCAGGGAGGGGTGTACCTGGCTGACGATCCGCTCCGCCCGCCGGTGTTGTTGACGTTTGACATGCGAAACAACCTCATTCGTGCACTCAACGTCGTCTTCTCTGGCGCGCCACTCTTTGTGTCGGACCTCGCTTCCGATACCGATAACAACTGGACGGATGTATCGGCCGTCGACGCCCACGCGCAAGTCGGCTGGACCTACGACTACTACTTCAAGCGGCATGGCCGCCGTGGATTGGACAATCGGGATCGTCCTCTGATCTCGCTGATCAATGCGGTCAGTCAACAGGGAGCGGTCACACTGCCGCCCGAGTTGTTCGATTTCGCCGTCAATGCGTTCTGGTGCGATGACTGCGGTCCGGGCGCCATCGGCGTCATGTTCTTTGGCAACGGCGTTCCCAACGGCCTCATCCCAGGGCTGAACATCAACCCGCTTGCTGGATCGCTCGACATCGTCGCGCACGAGCTCACACACGGTGTGACGAGCGCGACGTCCGATCTGCTCCCGACAAACGAGCCGGGCGCCCTCAACGAAGCCTTCTCCGACATGATGGGAACGTCTGCCGAGTTTTTCTTTCAGCCGGTCGGCGCGGGGATCGGGCAAGCGGACTACCTGATCGGCGAGGACAGCTTTCGCGCCGTTGGTGGTGGCCTGAGCGGGATCCGCTCGCTCAGTAACCCAATCGCGTTCGGAGACCCCGATCACTACAGCCTGAGATTCACGGGTCCTGAGGACGATGGTGGAGTGCATACCAATTCGACGATTCCGTCTCACGCCTTCTACCTTGCGATCGAAGGAGGTCGCAATCGGGTGTCGGGCATCACCGTGCAGGGTGTCGGCGCGGCGAATCGCGAGCAGATCGAAAAGTCCTTCTACCGTGCCTTCGTCTTCCTGCTTCCCGCATCGGCGAACTTCTCCACGGCGCGAGCAGCGACGATTCAAGCGGCGCGCGACCTGTATGGAACGAGCAGCGCGGCCGCGCAGGCGATCACGCAAGCCTGGACTGCTGTCGGCGTCAATTGAGGAGGATGTCGATGAAGTCGCTTGCCCTGCTATTCGTAAGCCTGACGTTTGCCCTCTGCAGTGCCGCTGAAGCCCAGACCCGGACACCGCCGCGGCCGGCGCCGTCGCAACGTCCGGCGATCAACCATCGCGTATTCTTCTCCGCGGGCGTGCTGTTCCAGGTCAACTCGAACGACTTCACCGACACGGCGACGATTCGCAGAAACGCCGAAAACGGACAGCTCGAGACTGCGTACGAGGTGGGCGGCGGTCTGGCCTTCGACGCATCGGGCTCCTACCTGGTGTGGAAAAATCTTGCGGTCGGAGTCGGTCTGACCCTGTTCTCCGCGTCCACCAAGACGACGATCGATGCGCAGGTGCCGCATCCGTTCTTCTTCAACCAGCCGCGCAGCGTGACCGGCGAATTCGACGGCGATCGAAAGGAGACGGCCGTGCACGTCCAGGTGAAGTGGCTCGTGCCGGTCAGCAACAAAATGCTGGTGACCATTTTTGGCGGCCCCTCGTTCTTCAAGGTCGAGCAGGACATCGTCAACGACTTCGAGTACTCGGAGTCATACCCCTTCGACACGGCCACGTTCACGCGCGCCGTTGCCGCGAACCAGTCGGAATCGGCGATCGGTGTCAACGTTGGCGGCGACGTCGCGTACTACTTTTCGCCAAACGTCGGCGTCGGTGGCATGGCGCAGTACTCCGGCGCAACGGTGGAAATGACCCTGCCTTCAGGGACGGGCGACGTCAAAGCCGGTGGCTTCCAGGTCGGCGGGGGAATTCGCCTGCGTTTCTGACCCGCAGCCGAATCCCGAGCCCCGGATCCCGAGTCCCGGCTCCAGGACTATCATCATCCGAGAGACCGATGATGAGGTTCCTGTTCACCGCCTTAATGACGGTTCTTGCGACCGCTGCCTTATCGGCGCAGCACGGCTACACGCGCGCCGAGGTTGAGAACGGCGCGCGCCTCTTCCAGGCGAGCTGCGCCACCTGTCACGGACCGAAGGGCGACATGGTGCGCGGCGTCGCGCTGCTCGGCGGTCAGTTTCGGCGCGCGAACTCCGACGAAGAGCTCGTGAAGATCATCCTCGAAGGCATTCCCGGGACGTCGATGCCTCCGAACAGCTACTCGCCGCTCGAAGCCGGGATGATCGTTGCCTACATGCGCGGAATCGCGGCGGGTGACTCCGTCGTGGTCGCGTCCGGTGATGTCGCGCGCGGCAAGGCACTTTTCGACGGCAAGGGGAAATGCGCCACGTGCCACAACCCTGAGTCACGCATGGCTCCGTCGCTCGCCGACGTCGGCACGTTGCGGCGGCCGCTGGAACTGGAGGAGTCGATTCTCGATCCGAGCGCCGACTTGCATCCTGACTACCGCTTCGTCAGGGCCGTCATCAAGTCCGGCGCCGTCGTGACCGGGCGTCTCCTCAATCAGAGCACGTTCTCCGTTCAGATCCTCGATTCAGCGCAGAACCTGCGGGCGTTCAACAAGGCCGACCTTCGCGAATTTGTCATCAACCAGACATCCGAGATGCCCTCGTATCGCGGAGCGCTCGATACGCAGGAAGTGGCCGACCTCGTCACCTATCTGACGACACTGAGAGGCCGCCGATGACACTGCGTCTGCTCGCGTTCATGCTCGCTGCCAGCGCGACGCTCGGTGGCCAGGTCTCATTCGATCGGATCCTGCGCGCGCCGTCCGAACCTCAGAACTGGCTCACCTACTCAGGGAACCTGCAAGGGCATCGTCACTCGCCGCTGACGCAGGTGACGCCGGCAAACGTCAGGAATCTCGAATTGGCGTGGGCGTTTCAGGCGCTGTCGCTCGAGAAATTCGAAGCGACGCCGCTGGCGCTCGACGGCGTGCTCTTCACCGTGCAGCCTCCCAACGACGTCGTCGCCCTCGACGGTGCCTCGGGGCGCACGTTCTGGACCTACACGTATCGACCCTCTCAACAGGCGCGCCCCTGCTGCGGCCGGGTGAATCGCGGGCTGGCCATTCTCGGCGACTCGTTGTTCATGGGCACGATCGACGGTCACCTCGTGGCGCTCGATACCAGGAGCGGCCGCGAGCAGTGGAATGTCGCCGTCAAGGGTGCCAGGCCCGAGGCCGGATACGCATTCACCGTGGCGCCGCTCATCGTGAAGGACAAAATCATCGCCGGGCCTGCGGGCGGTGACTTTGGCGTACGCGGCTTCATAGCCGCGTTCGATCCGAAGACCGGGAAAGAACTCTGGCGATTCGACACAATTCCCGGCCCCGGCGAGAAGGGGCATGAGACCTGGGCCGGCGATTCATGGAAGAACGGCGGCAGCACCGTCTGGACGACCGGATCCTATGATCCCGAGTTGAACCTGATGTATTGGGGCACCGGCAATCCGGGTCCTGACTTCAGCGGAGACCAGCGCGCCGGCGACAACTTGTACAGCAACTCCGTCGTCGCACTCGATCCCGAGACCGGCGTGATGAAGTGGTACTTCCAGTTCACACCGCACGACCTCTTCGATTACGACTCGACGCAGGTCCCCGTGCTCGCGGATATCGACTACCAGGGACGGATGCGGAAGGTCATGCTCTGGGCGAATCGAAACGGATTCTGGTACGTCCTCGATCGCACGACCGGGGAGTTCCTGTCCGGCAAGCCGTTCGCGAAGGTGACGTGGACCACGGGACTCGACTCAAAGGGCCGTCCTCAGAACGTCGTGAAGACCACGGCGGAAGGAAACCGCGTCTATCCGCATCTTGCTGGTGCGACCAACTGGTATTCGCCTTCATACAGCCCCCGGACCGGACTGTTCTACGTACCCAGCTGGCAGGATGGGTCGGCGATCTTCGCCAACCGTCCCGCCGAGTACATCGAAGGACGATCGTTCCTCGGCACGTTTCCAACCGGGAACGAGTTGAGCATCAACGGCACGCAAAGCAACCGTCGGCTTCCGAGTGGGGGTCATGGTGCCGTGCTCGCGCTCGACCCCAGGACGGGCGAAAAAAAGTGGGAGTTCACGATGGCCGACGTCACTGACGCCGGTATCCTCACCACGGCCACCGATCTCCTCTTCTCGGGAGGGCGGGAAGGATTCTTCTACGCGCTCGACGCGCGCAGCGGTCAACTGCTGTGGAAGGCGCCGGTCGCCGGAATCGTGCAGGCCGCGCCCATGAGTTATGGAATCAACGGCCGTCAATACGTTGCGATCGCAGCGGGGAATTCACTGTATGCCTACACACTCCGACAGTAAGTTCGACCGGCGATCCTTTGTCTATCGATTCGTGTCAACCTCGCGACCGCTCACCTGGGAAGGCGTCGTTGACGTGCTTTCCAGAGTTCACTGAATCTTATCCAGCCCCTCATTCAGCTCGATCGACGTTCCCCAGGGGTCGGTGATGAAGGCGAGCGCGAGGCCGACGGCCGGGACGTTGCGGTAGGGTGTGTCGATCTTGATGCCCATCTCCTCGAGCCGCTTGCAGAAGGCCTCGAGATTCTTGACCTCGAAACCGATGTGATCGACGGCGCGACCCTTCGTGCCGACGACGGGCGTCGGCGATTGCGAAAAGTTCAACGCGACGCCGGGAAGATCGGCCACGAGGAAGTTGGCGGCATCACGCGGCTTGGCACCGAAGACCTTCGCGTACCACGCGCGCATCTCGGCGTTCTGCTGCCCGAAGAAGTGAATGTGGTGCAGCATGATCGGAACGGTCTGCTGCGTGTTCTCCAGCAGTTCCACCTTCACATCGTCGGGGCCGAGCGCGAATGCAATCCGGGTCGGCCCGTTTACGACGATGTCGTCCTCCACCTTCTGTGTGGGCGCGGCCTCCGTGCTGGTGACCATCCTGTAGCCGTTGGCCTTCACCTTGTCGATCATCGCGCGGAGGTTCGGCACCGAGAATCCGATGTGATTGGCCGTGGTCCCGATCGTGCCGCCCGTCGGCTTCTGGTCGCGGAAGAAGATGAAGACATTCGGGAACTTGACGATCTCGGCGTTGTTGCCGAACTTCCCGACGGTTCCGCCGAGCGTGTCGGCCCAGAACTTCTTGTGCGCCGCGATGTCCGAGGCGGCAACGTGATGATGCCCGTAGACGATTGGACCGTCTTTGGCCGCGACGAGCTGCGCCGACGCGGTCGAAGCCGCCACGAACACGAACAAGAACAACAACGCCAGCGTCAACCTGGATTTCATTTCATCTCCTTGAGCGTTAGACCTCGTGAGACCAGCCGAGCGACCTAGTCAACCCCTCAACTGCCAACGTGTGTGTTCACCGGAACGATGCATGGGCCACGAAGATCACGAAGGTCACGAAGCCGCGGCGTCGCACTTGGAGGCGTTACTTCCGTTGCGGCGATCTGTGCGCCACGCCGGGCCGCCCGATCGGGCGGCCGCCGGATCGCGCGACGGCCAATCACAAGCCATGCCCGTTTCTTAGTGGCTTGTGCTTGGGCCGCCGCGCGATCCATCTGAGGCGAAGCCTCGCCGGCGTGGCGCCTATGCCAGATCTCCGAGTTATTCGATCTCGTGTTCTTCGTGTTCTTCGTGCTCTTCGTGGCTTTCGTTCTTCGTGTTAACTACGCTGTCGGTTAATCGATCCCGAACGCGAGCAATACGTTCCCCGGATTACCCACGAAACCACCGTACCCGGAGTTGAAGAACAGCATGCCACCGGCCACGATCGGGCCTGGTCCTTCGATACCGCCGCCGTTGGCCTTCACACCGTTCACCGTCTGGAATTCCTTGTTCGTGTCGAACGTCCAGATAATCGATCCATCCTTGGTCGAATAGGCGCGCATGCCGCCATCGAGCGACCCGGAGAAGACGGCGCCGGGAATCGCCGTCACGGCGGCTCCCTGCGAGGCGCGGCACGTGGGTTTCGACGTGTCGCACAGGCGCGTTTGCGGCTCCACGCTCCAGACCAATCGGCCGGTGGCGAGATTCACGGCACGAATACCACCCGGTTTTTGCGTCAGCAGATCCGACACGCCGAAGTAGGCGTTTTCTCCATCGACGGCGCCGCCCCACTGGCCGCCGAGTCCGCTTCCCTGTCCGATGCGGTATTCCCACACCTTGTGTCCTTCATTGTCCGGATCGAGGGCGTAGGCCATCCCCGACTTCTGGGGTACCACGAGGAGGTCGCGCCCGTTCACCGTGACGAGGCCTGGCGATGCGGAGAAGTCGAAGTCGGGTCCGAGCGTGGCCGGGCAGTTGGCATTGTCAGGATTGACCGGCCCGCATCCCAGGGTCCAGTTGTCATTCGGTGTGACCTGATTCACCCACTTGCGCGTGCCACTGTTCATGTCGAGCGCAAGAACGGCATCCGTCGTCGGCTGCGATGGGTCGGCGTAGTTGTTGCCGGTCGCGACGTACACCATGTTGCGTTTGGGATCGATCGTGGGAGACGACCAGATGCCGCCGCCTGCCGGACCCCACTGCTGAACGCCGTCCTTGTTCTTGGCCCGCGGTTTCGACTCCTCGATCGTGTAGGTCTTCCACAGGACCTGGCCGGTGTTCGCGTCGAGTGCCGACACGCTGCCGCGGAACGTACAGCATTCGTACTTCGCGTTTCCGCCTTGCCCTTCCTCGCTCAGGCCCTGCACGCCGACGTAGACGCGGCCGCCGTAGACAGTCGGCGCGCCGGTGATCGCAGCGGACCGATGCTCGTCGACCTTGCGCGTCCAGATCAATTGGCCCGTGTTGGCATCGAGGGCGTAGACATTCGCGCGCGAGTCACCGAAGTACACGGCATACCCGGACGCGCCCGTCGCGCTCTTGTATGGCCCGGCCGACAGCGCGGTTCGTACTCCTGCCTGCGCCTTGTAGGTCCAGTGCGTGCAGCCGGTCTTCGGGTCGAGCGCGTGAATCTCGGTGTTCTCGCTCGCCACGAAGAGCCGTCCGCCCGCGAGGATCGGTTGCGCTCGAGCCGACGTCACCACCGAATAGCCGAACGCCCACTTCAGTTTGAGCTTGGGCAGGTCCGCGGCCGTCAGCCCACCGTTGGCGGCAGACTGGAATCGCGTGTTCGACACGCCATTGCCCCAGCCGTTCCAGCCGCCCGCGCTGGCGGGATCCCGCATCGCGGCCGACGTCGCGCAACGATTGACGACCACCAGTGGCGCGGGTGGCGCGAAGGGCCTGCCGGCGAGGAACACCGACACCGCGCGCTGTTCGGCCTCGCTGAGTGCGCTCGCTTGTAGAACCATGCGGCCCAACGTCAACGCGTTGAAGATCGCTTCGGGCGTCATCTGACGCAGCGTGTCACGCGTTGGCGCATCGCTCTGGCCGTCGCGGTGACAGGTGGCACACGACTGCTTGAAGACCGCTTCACCGCCTTGCGGTTGCTGTGCATGGGCGGGGATTGCGAGAGCGATCAGGACACCACAAACGCCGACCCGTACTAACATGAACCCTCCTGCGTTTAACTCTAGTCCAGCTGTACGTAAAACGCTCGCTCATCGTTTGACTCTCGGGGATACGCGCGATATCTTCGGCTTCCCCCAAAGTTCACCTGAAGCGAGCGGCACCGCGGTGACGCTCGCGGCTTTTTTTACCCGGAGGCTGGGCGTGGCGTTCGACGAAATCTTTCAGCCCCTCAAGTTCCGCAACCTGACGATCAAGAACCGCGTTCTGCGCTCAAATGTGTCGGGGAGGTTCGACAACTACGACGGGTCGGGTAACCAGGCGCGTATCAACTGGGAGACCAAGTTCGCGAAAGGTGGCGTCGGCGCGATCATCTCCTCGTTCGTGCCGGTGCAGCTGCGCGGTCGCATCGTGCCCAACTACGCGATGATCGACGACGACCGCCACATACCGTTCTGGCGCAAGGTCGGCGAGTCCGTTCACAAACACGACTGCAGGTTCATCCTCCAGCTCAGCCACAGCGGTCGCCAGCGCGACGTCCCCGGCATCGAGTTCGACACCGCGCTGAGCTCGACCGGTAAGTCAGATCCGACGCACGGCTTCCGATGTGAGAGCGCGACGAAAGAGCAAATCGCTGAGATCGTGAAGTGCTTCGCCGAGGGCGCCAGGCGTGCGCGTGAGGCGGGTCTCGACGGCGTTGAATTGCACGGCGCCAACGGCTATCTCATCACACAATTCCTGAGCTCCGCGATCAACGATCGGCACGACGAATACGGTGGCTCGCTCGAAAATCGTGCCCGATTCGTGATCGAGATCGTGAAGGCGATCCGCGCCCGGGTCGGCAACGATTTCCATCTCCAGATGAAGATCAGCGTGCACGAGTACAACGACGCCATCGCCTTCTTTGGCCTGGGGCCGTCCGGCAATACCTGGGAAGAATCGGTGCAGGTGTGTCAGTGGCTCGAGAAGGCCGGCGTCGACGCGATTCACGTGTCGGTCGGAAGCTTCTTTCCACATCCGCGGAATCCTGCCGGCGCCGACCTGCCTGTCGACCAGTTGGCCAAGACATACGACGGGATGATCTCCTCTGGCGACCTGGCCTTCAGAAACTATCTGCTCTTCCGAAGTCTTCCGGGCTACGCTCGCCGCCAGTGGGTTGATGCGGGGCCTCGGCCGGAAAACATCGAAGGCGCCAATCTTCCTGATGCTCGTCGCGTGAAGGCCGCCGTTGGTGTTCCCGTGATCTGTACGGGCGGTTTTCAGACCGGATCGGTCATCGCCGGCGCCATCCGCCGCGGCGACTGCGATGCTGTCAGCGCCGCTCGACCGCTCATCGCCAACAACGATCTGGTGGAGATCTTCCGGAGTGGGAAGGATCGCCCGGATCGTCCGTGCACCTACTGCAACAAATGTCTCGTGAACGTGGTGGAGAATCCGCTCGGCTGCTACGAGGAGTCGCGTTTCGCCTCCCGCGACGCGATGATCGCGCAGATCATGTCGGTTTTCAGGCCTGAATCGTTCGTCAAGCCGGAGACCGCGCATGTCTGATGATCTGATCACCAGGATTTCCAAGCGACTCAAGGGACGGCAGTGGTACGAGAAGCCCCGCCTCTTTGCGATGGGCGATTTGGTAGAAATCCGTAACGATCTCCGCGCGAAGAACCTGCACGACACCGAAGAGCCGCCGATGGTTCAGCAGGACCCGTCCAAGGCCGATGCCTCGGTCCGCGGCTGCCGCACCGTCGACGGCACCTGGAACGATCTCAGCTACCCGCAAATGGGAGCCGTCGGTCGTCGATTCGGCCGCAACATGCCGCTCCAGGAGGTCTTCCCTGATTCGGCCAATCTGCTGATTCCCAGTCCGCGCGTGGTGAGCCGCGAGCTCATGACGCGGCACGAGTTCCAGCCGGTCACGATCCTGAATCTGCTCGCGGGGGCATGGATTCAGTTCATGGTGCACGACTGGTTCGTGCACAAGCGATCGACCACTGAGACAATCGATCTGCCGCTGGCTCCGGGTGACAACTGGTCCGACCCCGCGATGCGCATCCCCAGGACCGAGCCTGATCCTGTCGCCTCGCCGAAATCCAAGCGGCCACCCGCGTACGCCAACCAGAATAGCCACTGGTGGGACGCGTCGATGATCTATGGCGGCGATCCAGTCACCGCGGCGAAGGTGCGGACGCAGATCGGCGGTCGACTGCGCATCGAGCCGACCGGCCTACTGCCGGTCGACCCCGAGACCGGCCTTTCCTTCAGCGGTTTCACCGACAACTGGTGGATCGGCCTGGCGATGCTGCACACGCTGTTCACCCTCGAGCACAATCACATCTGCGATCTCCTCGCGCATCACTATCCAAACTGGAACGACGAAGAGGTCTTCCTCAAGGCCAGGCTGATCAATTCCGCCTTGATGGCGAAGATTCACACCGTCGAGTGGACACCGGCGATTGTGCCGCATCCGCTCATCCAGTTGGGCATGCGCGTGAACTGGAGTGGCATCGCCGGTGAAGAACTTCAGGAAGTGTTTCAGTTCCTCGACGATCAGGAGATCGCCGGGGGCATCATCGGCAGTCATGCCGATCACCATACGGCGCCCTATTCGTTGACCGAGGAGTTCGTCTCCGTCTACCGGATGCATCCGTTGATGCCCGACGATGTGGGTTTTTATTCCGTGGCGACAGGCCGGCATCTGGAAACACGACAGATGCACGATCTCAGCGGCCGCCGGACGCCCGCGGTCACGGAACGCCTCACGATGCCCGACCTGTTCTACTCGTTTGGGGTCTGTCATCCCGGTGCGATTCGGCTTCACAATTACCCGCGCTTTCTTCAAGACCTCCGTCGTGACAACGGTGAACACCTCGATCTCGCGGCAGTCGACATCTTCCGGGATCGTGAGCGCGGCGTTCCCCGCTACAACCAGTTCCGCCGCCTCATTCGAAAAGATCCCGTGAAGTCATTCGACGAGCTGACGGACAACCCGGAATGGCGCAAGCAGCTCAAGGAGGTGTACGGCGGCGACCTCGAGAAGGTCGACCTGATGACGGGTCTCTTTGCCGAGCCGCTGCCGGAAGGCTTCGGCTTCAGTGAGACAGCTTTCCGCATCTTCATCTTGATGGCGTCGAGGCGCCTCAAGAGCGATCGGTTCTTCACCGACGACTACCGGGCAGAGGTCTACACCGAGTTCGGCATCGACTACATCGAGAAGAACTCGATGTTGAGCGTGCTGCGCCGGCACCATCCGCAGCTCGGGCCGGCGCTGTCGGGCGTCCAGAACGCATTCCAACCGTGGAAGAAGACGACGGCACCAGCGGAGTAGCGATGAGATATCGATTGGCCATTCCGGCGGCGCTGTTCCTGCTCACGCTGACGCTCACCGTCGCCTGCCGCACGCCCACGACACCGCCGTTGGACAACATCCTCGATCACTACAAGTACGGCATTCTTGGCACCGAAGGGCGCGTGGGGGTGCCGTACTGGATCTTTCGAGTACTGCCAATCGTCTTCGCCGACAAGCTGCCGAGCCGTCCGGGGAACGGCTGGGAGAAGATCGGGTTTCTCTATGAGTCGCCCGATCGCGATCACCCGATAGGTACGACGAAGGCGAATGGCCAGTTCGGCGTCGACCTCGTAGGTCTCAACTGCGCCACCTGTCACGCCGGCAGCTACCGCGACACGCCCTCCTCGCCTCGGCAGATCGTGCTCGGAATGCCGTCGCACGAGATGGACCTCCAGGGCTACGGGCGATTTCTCACAGCCTGCGCGCAGGATCCCCGTTTCACGGCGTCAACGCTGATCGAAGCAATCCAGAAGATCAATCCTGACTTCGGGTTTCTTGACAGCCTGACGTATCGCCTGCTCGTCGTTCGCCGCACCCGGGATGGCATCCTCGATCGCGCGAAGGAGACGTCATGGTTTGACGCTCGTCCGCCGCAAGGGCCGGGGCGCGTCGACACGTTCAATCCCTACAAGGCGATGTTCGGCTTCGACATGGCCAAGGACGACACTGTTGGCACCGCGGACCTTCCGTCACTGTGGAATCAGCGTCCTCGTCGCGGCCTCTGGCTCCATTGGGATGGCAATAACGATCGTGTCGAGGAACGCAACAAGAGCGCAGCGATTGGCGCCGGCGCGACACCGGAATCGCTGGACCTCGCCGCGCTCGCGCGGATCGAAGAGTGGATTCTCGATCTGAAGCCGCCTGCGTACCCCGCCGCGCGCATCGATCAGACGCGCGCCGCGCGTGGCCGTACGGTCTATGCCGGCGCATGCGCATCGTGTCACGACATCGGCGCGCCGCAAGTCGGGCAGGTCACGCCGCTCGAACAGGTGGGCACTGACGCGGAACGCCTCAAATCCTTCACGCCAGAACTTGCCATGCGCATGAACACGCTTGGTGAAGGGTATCCATGGAAGTTCTCGCACTTCCGTAAGACCGAAGGCTACGCCAACATGCCGCTCGATGGTCTCTGGCTGCGGGCGCCATATCTACACAACGGGTCGGTTCCCACGCTTCGCGCGCTCTTGTTTCCCGAGATGCGGCCGGCTGAGTTCTACCGCGCGTACGACGTGTACGACTGGGAGAACGTTGGATTCGTGAGCAGCGGGCCGGACGCGCAGCGCGAGGGCGTTCGTTTCGACACGAAGGCAAAGGGCAACGCCAACACCGGCCACACCTACGGTCAGGAACTCCCATCCGACCAGCGTGGAGATCTGCTCGAATACCTCAAAACCCTTTAAAGCGATCAACTCCCAATTTCCAACTCCCAATTCCCCACTCCCAATTCCCCACTTTGCGATTCGCGACGTTGGGAGTTGGAAGTTTCTTGGGCCTGCTATATCGACCACGACACACAGAGGCATCGAGAACACCGAGGAAAGCCAAAGAATTTCTCTGTGCCTCGGAGCCTCGGTGTGTCGTGGCACTGGTGAGGTGTGACGGCGCTGAGTGAGGGATAATGGCACCTCAAGGAGATGCCCATGATCTCGCTCGATGTAAACGGCCGGCGTCACGATGTGGACGTCAGCCCCGAGATGCCATTGCTCTGGGTGCTGCGCGACACCCTGGGCCTGACCGGCACCAAGTTCGGGTGCGGCCTCGGCCAGTGCGGCGCGTGCACCGTGCATGTCGACGGCACCGCGACGCGCGCGTGCCTGACCGCTGTGTCGACCGCTGTCGGTAAGAAGATCACAACCATCGAGGGGCTCTCGCCGACCTCTACGCACCCGCTGCAGGTGGCATGGGTAGCCGAGCAGGTGCCGCAGTGCGGCTACTGTCAGTCCGGGCAGATCATGTCCGCCGCGGCGTTGCTGTCGAAGACGCCGAAGCCAACCGATGCGCAGATTGACGCTGCGATGACGGGCAACATCTGCCGCTGTGGCACCTATCAACGCATCAAGCGCGCGATTCGCCGCGCGGCGCAGGTATAGGAGGCATGGCGATGACATCAACGCTCAATCGTCGAAGCTTCCTGCAGGTCAGCGCCGCGGCTGGTGGTGGGCTGCTCGTCGGTGCCTGCTTGCCGTCCTGGACGGGCACTGACCTCGTCAGCGCCGCCGGTTCGTTCGAACCAAACGTCTGGATCAAGGTCAACACGGACGACACCGTGCGAATCATGCTCACGATGCTCGAGATGGGGCAGGGCGTGATGACGTCGATGCCGATGCTCGTGGCCGAAGAGCTCGATTTTGATTGGTCACGGATCAAGACCGAGTGGGCGGGTGCCGATCCGAAGTACGGCAATCCCAACTTCGGCGGTCAGCAGCTTACGGCCGGCAGCAACAGCGTGCGCGGCATGTGGAAGGTGCTGCGCGAATCGGGCGCGACCGCGAGGGTGATGCTGGTCCAGGCAGCGGCGCAGACATGGGGTGTGCCGGAGAACAGCTGTACGACGGACAAGGGCGAGGTGATCCATCAGGCGAGCGGCCGACGCCTGAAGTACGGCGCGCTCGTCGACAAGGCCGCTGCGCTGCCGGTGCCGAGCGGCGTGACGCTCAAGGATCCGAAGAACTTCAAGGTGCTTGGCAACTCGCTCGCCAGGCTCGACGTACCCGAGAAGGTCAACGGCAGCGCGGTGTTCGGTATCGACGTGAAGCTGCCAGGCTTGCTGACCGCGAAAGTCGTACGGTGCCCCGTCTTCGGCGGCAAGGTCGCCCGCTTCAATGCGGACAAGGCGAAGGCGGTCCCAGGAGTGAAGAACGTTGTCCAGATCACGAATGGTGTGGCCGTGGTCGCCGACAACTACTGGTCGGCCTCGCGTGGCGCGGAAGCGCTGGAGGTGACGTGGGACGAAGGGCCGCTCGCGAAGCTGACGAGCGCAGACATCCTGGCCAAGTACCGGGAGCTCGCGCAGCAGCCCGGCAAGGTGGCGCGTAACGATGGAAACGCCGACGCGACGATCGCGAGCTCGAAGTCGTTCGAGCGGACGTTCGAGGCGCCCTTCCTCGCGCACGCGACTATGGAGCCG